>Ga0307372_10003144_pt1 | contig 26733 bp, 24 predicted proteins | sample OX1MG_FD_202533 | JGI IMG/M metagenome (GOLD analysis project Ga0307372, IMG submission 202533) | Soil microbial communities from Risofladan, Vaasa, Finland - OX-1 | ecosystem: Environmental > Terrestrial > Soil > Coastal area > Acid sulfate soil | place: Finland: Risofladan, Vaasa | collected... | reverse complement strand
CCGTCGGGCGCCACCTGGACCGGGACCGCTGCGAGCTCGCGTCGGCGCTGCTCCGCTTCGAGAACGGCATCACGGCGAGCATCACCGCCAGCCAGGTCGGCCAGAACAAGATCCGGCGGATCGACGTGACCCAGCGCGACAACTTCGTCACGGTGGACCTCGTCAAGCAGGACATCTCGGTCAACCGGGTGACCCACACCGAGTTCATCTCCGACGAGGGCACCCGCTACCGCCAAAGCGGCATGACCGAGATCCCCTTCCTCGAGCACCGCGGCGAGCCGTTGCTGCTCGAGCTGCGCCATTTCGTGGACTGCGTGCGGTCCGGGGCGACCCCCCGGGTGAGGGGCGAGGACGGCACCGCCGCGGTCGCCCTCGCGCTGCGGGTGCAGGAGCTCGTCGCCGAGCGCTGAGGTGCGCCGCGCTGGCGGCGTCGCCCGGTGCTCGAGCACGCCGGCGGCGCGCCGGGGCCGCCGGCTCAGCTGACGTGGTAGAGCTGGGCGAGGATGTGCACGAGGCTCGTGCCGTTCAGCGCCCCGACGTACTCGGCGAGGATCTTCGTGCCGTCGGGGGAGAGGAAGAAGGTCTCCGGCAGCCCGACGATGCCGTAGCGGTTGCCGACGCTCTCCGCCGGGTCGTAGCCGATCGGGTACTCGGCGCCGTGCTTGCTGGCGAAGGCCGCCGCGGCCGCACGGCTCGAGTCCTTCGTGTCGACGCCGACGAAGTGGACCTTTGCCGACAGCGCCCGCGCCACCGAGGCGAGCGCCGGCATCTCGCGCTGGCACGGCGGGCAGGTCGACGCCCAGAAGTTCACGACGATCGGCTTGCCCCGCAGCGACGCGACCGAGACGCGCCCGGGCCCGGCGACGAGGGGGAGCGCGAACTGCGGCGCTCGGACCGCGACCCGCTCGAAGCCGATCGGCGGGAGCACGCCGCTGCCGGCGTTGGCGATGCGCTGCACCTCGGCGGGGCTCAGGACCTCGGGCTTTTGCTGCTGTGCGGTGTTGAAGCCCGAGGCGACGACGGCGACGGCGATGACGAGGCCGAGGACGGCGACCCCGAGGAGCACGAGGGGAAGCACCGGCCGTCGCCACCGGCGCCCGTCGCCGCCGGGCGCCCCCGCCGACTCGTCGGACGCGGCGGTCGGGTCCGGCCCGTCGCCCGGGACGGGCCCGGCGACGAGCGCGTCGCCGCGCGCCTGCTCGTCGGTCACCTCAGCCTCCACCCATGTCGCACGAGAGGCTACCCAGCCGACCGGGCCCGGTGGGCGCGAAGCCCGGGCTCCGGCGCCGGCCGGCTCACCGCGCCTGCGGGACGCCGTCGCCGCGAGCTCGGTCATGGCGGATCGCGAAGAGGAGCGCGAGGCAGCCGAGCGCGATCGCCGCGGCGATGATCTGCACGGCACGGACGAGTCCGAGGTGCACGGCCAGCAGCCCGACGCCGACGACGGGGATGCCGCCGCCGAGATAGCTGACGACCCAGTAGGCGGCGGCGACGCTCGCCTCCTCGCCCGGCACGGCCGCCTGGTGCGCCTCGCGGGTCGCCCCCATGAAAGCGAGGCCCTGTCCGGCGCCGGCGAGCGTGATCGTCGCGAGCGCCAGCACGAGCGAGGACGACGCGCCGACGAGGACGAGCCCGGCGAGGCCGGCGACGAGCAGCGCCAGGCCCACCCGCTCGGCCCGGGCGGCGTCCCAGGCGTTGAGCGCGAACTGCGCCGACGCCGCGCCGAGCAGCAGCAGCCCGGCGGCGGCGCCCCCGACGAGGAACGGTGCGCCGTGGACGCGTGCGGTGACGTAGGACGGGGCCAGCGCGAGCACGATGTAGGCCACGGCCCACGCGAGGAAGCTGATCGCGCTTGCCCGCGCGAAGGCGCGGCGCGCACCGGCGGGGAGGGCCGGGACCCGGGGGCGCCACGCCCGGCGCGGCCCGGCGGCCTCCGGCAGGCGCGCCGCGAACGCGAGCGCCGGCACGAGCAGTGCCAGCTCGACGAGGTAGGGGAGCCGGAGTGGCACCGGCCCGAACTGCGCCACCAGCCCGGCGAGGAGCGGTCCCGCCCCGGCGCCGGCGGTCGAGCTCGCCGAGGTGAGCAGCGACGCCCGCGCCCGGTCGCCGGCCGGCACCGTGGCCGCGAGCGCAGCCGTCAGCGCGCCGCTCGCGGTCCCGACCGCCAGACCCTGCACCGCCCGGGCGGCGAAGAGCCACCCGGTGCTCCCGGCGAGGGCGAGCAGGCCCGCGCCGAGCGACGCGATGGCCAGGCCCGCCAGGACCATCGGGCGGGGCCCGATCGCGTCGGCGAGCGGCCCGGCGACGAGGAGCGCGCAGACGACCGAGCCGGCGTAGACGGCGACGAGGAGCGTCACGACGAGCGGTGAGAACCCGAAGCGGGACTCGTAGCTCGCGTAGAGGGGCGACGGCAGGTTCGTGCCGACGATCAGGATGAAGAACGCGTACGCCGCGCCGGCGAAGCGGCCGGCGTCACCCGCCGCCGCGGCGACGCCGGCCCGTGCGGCGACTCCCCTCGGCGATCCCGCCGTCCCGGCGCCCGGCGTGCCCACGTCCCGAGCCTCGCACGCGCCACGCCGGGAGCGGGCCGCCCGGCGCTACGACCTCACTCGGGCCGGGAGCGCACGAGTAGGAGTCGCGCCGCCCTCGTCGGGAGCCACCAGTTCCAGCGGCCGAAGACCGAGACCAGCGCCGGCACGAGCAGGGCGCGCACGACGGTCGCGTCGAGCAGGATGCCTGCGCCGAGGGCGGTGGCGAGCACCTTGATGTCGGTGTCGGGCGCCGAGGCGAGCGAGGCGAACGCGAGGAACAGGATCAGCGCCGCGCTCGTGACGAGGCGCCCGGTCCGGCCGATGCCCTCGACCACGGCCGCCTTCGTGTCGCCGAGCCGGTCGTACTCCTCGCGCACCCTCGTCAGGATGAAGACCTCGTAGTCCATCGAGAGGCCGAAGAGGAAGGCGAAGACCATGAGCGGCACCCAGAAGGTGATCGCCCCGGTCGCCGGGATGCCGAAGATCGCGTGCGAGCCGTGGCCCTCCTGCCAGAACCAGGTGAGGAGCCCGAAGGTGGCGCCGAGCGAGAGGAGGTTGAGCACGACGGCCTTCGCGGCGAGGAGCACCGAGCGGAAGGCCCGGGCGAGCAGCAGGAAGGTCGCGATGGCGATGAGCGCGAACATCAGCGGGAAGTTCCCGAACACGGCGTGGCTGTAGTCCTGCTGGACTGGCCCGATGCCGGTCACGCCGATCACGCCGGGCTGGCGCCTGACCGCCGCCTGCACGGCGCGCACGGGGGCCAAGGTGGCGTTGTTCACCGTCTCGACGTCGGGGATGGCGATGATGTCGGAGGTGCCCGACCTGCTCCCCGTCGCTCCGGCGGGAAGCACGACGGTCGAGATCCCGGGCGTGTCGCCAAGGCGCGCCGCGACGGCCGGCCCGGCGCTAGCGGTCGTGAGCACCTCGATCGGGCTCAGCACGCCGTTCGGGACGCCGCCGTCGAGCAGGGTCTCGTACGCGACGTGCGCGGGCCCGGTCTTGGAGAACGCCGAGGCGCTGGTCTGGCCGACCTTCAGCTGGAAGATCGGGAGCATGGCGACGACGAGCACTCCGAGCGCGACCGCCGCGGCGAGGAAGCGCCGACGGGTGACGCCGCGGGCCCAGGCGCTCCAGGCCCGGCTGGCGTGGGTCTCGGTCCGGATCCGGGGCCAGTCGATGCGCGGACCGACGCTCGCGAGGATCGCGGGCAGGAGCGTGTTGACGACGAGGATCGACACGAGCGGGATGAGCATGCCGCCGATGCCGGTGCTGCGCAGACCGGGGACCGGGAGCACGACGAGGGCGACGAGGCCGATCGCGACGGTGACCCCGGAGAGCGCGACCGCGCGCCCCGCCGTCTCGACCGCGACGACGACGGCCTCGGCGTTGTCGAGGCCCTTGGCCCGCTCCTCGCGCCAGCGGGTGACGATGAGGAGCGAGTAGTCGATCGCGATCCCGAGGCCGACCAGGGCGACGAGGAACTGCACGATGAACGAGACGTCGGTGAGGAAGGTGAGCGCGAGGATGACGAGGAAGGTCGCGAGGATGGACACGGCCGCGACGAGCAGGGGCACGAGGGCGAGGAACGAGGCGAACACAAAGGCGAGCACGGCGAGCGCACCGGCACCGCCGATCATCGTCTCGACGAGGACGCCGGGCCCCGAGCTCGAGCTGCCCGCCGCGAGCTGGTTGAGGCCCGTCATCGCCACGTGGTCACCGGGCAGGGCGCGGGTGATGACGGCCTCGGTCGCGTTCGCGTACTTGTCGGCCCCGAACGACTTCGCCGGCGGCTCGAGGACGAGCGCGAACGTCGAACGCCCGTCGTTCGTGATGAAACGGGCGTCGTGGGTCACCGAGTAGTCGACGACGCGCAGCTCGGGCTGGTCGCGCCGGAGCGCGGCGAAGCCCGCCGCGATGCGGGCCTCGTCGGCCCGCACGCTCCGCCCGGGCGGCGTCGTCACGACGGCGATGCTCGGCGAGTTCTCACCGCCGTTGTGGTAGGCGGCGAGGACCTTCACCGCCGTCTCGTAGCCGGGCTGGCCCGGCAGGGAGAAGTCGACCGTGAGCCGGCTCGACACCCGGCTCGCCGCGGCGCCGCCGGCGACGAGGACGACCAGCCAGAACAGCACGACGAAACGCCGGTGGCGGAGCACGAAACGGGCGAGCCGGCCGAGGAGCGTCGGGGCGACGACCTGCTCCGGCGGGCGGGGAGGTGCGAGCACGGACATCGGACTTCTCCGTTCGAACTCGAAACGTTCCAGGCCGAACTGTTCTAGCACGATCGATCACGGATAGCATCGCCATGTGCCTGACGCGCCGTCCCGGAGCGACGAGGGGGGAGTGGCTGCCCACGGGAGCCCGCCCCACCCCGTCGTGCTCGGCGCCTTCGGACGCTCGGTCGGCTTCTTGGCGTCCCAGACCGGCACGGCGACGGCCCGACGGTTTAAGCAGGCGCTCGGCGAGCTCGAGCTCGAGCCGCGCCAGTTCGGGTTGATGCGGGCGATCGACGCGGCGGGGTCGCCGACCCAGCAGGTCCTGGGCGACGTCCTCCAGATACCGGCGAGCTCGATGGTGGCCCTGCTCGACCACCTCGAGGCGATCGCGCTCGTCGCCCGCCGTCCCCACCCGACCGACCGGCGTGCCCGGGTCGTCGTCCTCACCGAGGCGGGTCGCGCCGTGCTCGTGCGCGCGACCGAGGTCGCGATCGCCACGGAGCAGGCGATCTGTTGCGGGCTCAGCGAGGCGGAGCGCGAGACGCTGATCGAGCTGCTGCTCCACGTGGCGGCGAATCTCGGCCTCGCCGAGGGCGTGCACCCGGGGATGCCCGCACGAGAGCCGTGCGGCGCGGGCTGAGGACGCCTCGGCCTCGGCCAGGCCGGCCGGAAGCCGTCAGCTGGCGCTGAACCCGCCGTGCGCCTGGTCCGGTGAGTGGATCCAGGCCCACGCCTCGGCGAGCTTCAGGATCGTGTCGCTCGTGGCGCGCTGGTCCAGGTGCTCGACGATGCGGTCGCCGATCGCGGCGAGCAGCTCTTCTTGTCCGGCCATCGTGCTCGTCCTCCGAGGTGGGCGGGGCCGGCGGGGCGCGGCCGGCGGGCGCGAGCGTGCACCGTAGACGCTCGGGAGCGCCGGCGAGGGCGCCGCGCCGGGCGGGCGGTGCCCGGCGTCGGGCGCGACGTGTCGCCGTTCAGGCTCCGTGCGCCGCCGAGGGTGCGCCCGCCCGCCGCCGGTAGCAGGTGGTCGACGAGTACGCCTTCGCGGGGCCGCGTACCCTCCAGCGCACCACGAGCTGGTCGGGCGCGACGACGACGAACAGCCCGGCGTAGACGTCCCGGCCGCAGGCGACGAGCGTGCGCCAGCGGCCACGGCTCAGGTCGAGCTCGTGGAAGGGCCGACCGTCCGCGTAGCGCACCTCGGCGCGTCCGCCGTCGAGTCGCGCGTAGCGGAGCTCGCGCCAGGCCTCGTCGCGCCCGTCGGCGCGCGCCAGCACCCCGCGCTCGTCGTAGGCGAGCTCCGCGGCGGCGCGAGGCCGCCAGCGGGCGGTCCCGTCGAAGCGCAGCGTGGCGCCCCCGGCGTGGTCGACGAGCCGGCGCTCGACATCCCATGAGCCGCCGAGGAAGGCGGCGAGGTCGCTGATCGTGCACGTCGCCGCCAACATGGCACCAGTCTGTCCGTCCCCGGAGCGACGCGCCGACAGGCCGCTGTGGAATCGCGCCACGACCGGTCGCGTAGACTCCCCGCCCGATGGCAAATCCCAACGCCCGCTTCGCCCGTTACCTGCAGCGTTGGTGGGACGCCCAGCTCCAGGGCGGCACGTACCCCTCCGACTGGCAGCGCGGGCGCGACGCCTCGGCGCTCGCGAGCGAGTTCCGCCGGGACGCGCAGTTCGCCGTCGCCCAGGCGGCGTTCCTCCACCGCCGCCCCGACAGCGACACTGCGCGAGAGGTCGTCGACCGGCTCGTCCCGGCGCCGATCGAGTCGGACGCGGAGCTCCTCGTCGAGGCGGTCGTGCGGGCGGGCGCGACCGCGCAGAAGGTTCGCGCGACGACGCTCGTCGGCGGCGTCGTGACGGTCTTCGCCCTGGTCCTGCGGAACATCTTGCGCGGCCGCTGAGCGGCAGCGCTCCGGCCGCTCAGGCGGTCAATGCGTGCAGCCACGGGGCGATCGCGCCGTGCCCGAGCACGGCGGTGCACCAGATCGCCACCTGGGCGAGCGCCGCCGCGACGATCAGGCCCCTGGTCGTCCGTCCCGGCCTCGTCGGCAGCGAGAACACCGCGACGAGGTTCATCAGCACGAGGCTCTGGCCGTCGCTGACCCGCAGCCCGAGCCAGAGCGTGAGGACGAGGTCGATCGGCACGAGCAGGTAGGCGGCGAAGGCCAGCGGGCGTCGCCGGAGGAGCAGGACCGCGCTCAGGAGGAACAGGGGCGAGTAGGCCGTCGCCTTGCCGACGCCGACGAGCGCGTCGCGAAGCGGCGCGACGACGCCCGCGGGGAAGCGGAACATCGACGGGGCCACGGCGGGCAGGTGGAAGGGCACGCCGGTGAAGCGCCACTGGAAGAACGCCCAGCCGCAGGCGGCGGCGAGCGCGGGGAATACGATCACCGCGAGCGCCGAGCGGAGGGCCGCGCGATCCCGGCCGAGCCGGCCCAGGACGAGCAAGGGCGCGGCGACGAAGACGCTCGCCGCGTAGACGAGCGCGGCGGGGTCCGTCAGCACGGCGAGGGCGAGCGCGAGCCCGGCCGTGAACCCCCCGGCCGTCCGGGCGCGCAGCACGAAGTCGAGCAGCCCGGCGAGGGCGATCGTGAACAGCGCCATCCCGACGAAGCCGACCAGGTCCTGGGTTGCGACGAACCAGAAGACCGGCGTCCCCCCGAGCCCGGCCAGGACCGGCGCGATGACCCACCACGGGAGGCCAGCACGGACGAGGCGCTCCCAGACCATCTGGAGCATCCCCCCGGCGCAGAGGGCGCCGGCGACGCCGAGCAGGGTCGCCCCTCCGGGGACGAGGCTCGCGATGGCGACCGGTACCGGCGGGTACGCGTCGCCGATCCAGGACAGCTGGGACGATCCCCACCGCACCGAGGCGCCCTGACGGGCGATGGCGACGTTGGTGGGGGAGTCGATGCCGCGTCTCGCGCACCACAGCGCGAGCGCGACGTACGGCAGGCACAGCGCGAGGCGGAGCGCGGTGCGCGGGCGGAAGCCGAGGGGCCAGTGCCCGCTCTGCCACAGCGTCCGTCGGCGCGCCTCGAGGTGGCGGGGGATCCGCGACGCGGGTGGCGACGCCTCGACGTCCCCCGCCCCGAAGGCGGGCCCGAGCCGGAGGGCCCACGGTGCCTTAGGGCGCGAGCTGAGGTGCAGCGGCACTGAGGCCATGCACGGTCTTCTCCCAGTAGTGCGGGCGGACGAGGAGCTGCCAGACCGCCTTGTAGGCGCCCATGGCGTGGAGGAGCCAGTACACGGGGTTGAGCAGTGCCCAGAGCACGAGCCCATAGAGGCCCCGCTTGAACACGCCCATCATCGAGACGTAGATCATCAGCGCGTTGCCGATCAGGAGGTTCGCGAGGCTCGCCCAGAGGACCCATCCCGGGAAGTAGGGCGCGAACCGCCCCGGCGGCAGGATGATCGAGAGCACGAGCACCGCGTAGAGCGGCGGCACGGCGAGGAAGGACAGCGGGGTGCCGGCGATCAGCATCCCGAAGCCGAAGCTCTGGCGCCAGCCGAGGGTCCGCACGAGCTCGACGGGATGGCGGAGGAAGACCAACGAGGTCTGCAGGTAGCCCTTGATCCAGCGCGAGCGCTGCCGGACGAAGTTGCCGTAGGCGTTGTTCGCCTCCTCGTAGGTCGTGGAGGGGATGACGCCGACCCGCTTGCCGAGCGCCGCGGCACGCACGCCGAGGTCGGCGTCCTCGGTCACGTTGAAGGGGTCCCAGCCGCCGAGCCGGCGCAGGTCGTCGGTGCGGAAGTGGTTCGAGGTGCCCCCGAGGGGGATCGGGAACCGGAGCGCCTCGAGCCCGGGGAGCATGTAGTCGAACCAGAACGAGTACTCCAAGGTGAACATGCGCGTCAGCGCGTTCTCCTCGGCGTTGAAGTAGTTGAGCGCCGCCTGGACGCAGACGAGGTCGTCCCCGCCCTTGTTGAAGGCGGCGACGGCCTTCTTCAGCTGGTCCGGCTCGGGCCGGTCCTCGGCGTCGTAGATGACGAGGAACTCGCCGCGGGCGAAGAACAGCCCGACGTTGCAGGCCTTCGGCTTCGTCTGGGGATGGCCGCTCGGCACGGTGACGAAGGTCATGGTCTCCGGCGGGCGGGAGGCGGCCGCGGCGGCCCGGGTCTCCCAGTCGTCCTCCTCGAGGAGGAGCAGGATCTCCAGCTTCTCCGCGGGGTAGTCGAGGTCCGCCAGGTTCGCCATGAGCTGGGGCACGACGGAGGCCTCGTGGTAGGCGGGGACGAGGACGGTGTACACGGGGAGATCGGCGTCGCTCAGCGACGCGAGGTCCTCGGCCGTGACGCTGACCGTCGCTTCGTGGCGTGCGCCGACCAGGCAGGTGACGAACTTGAACGTGACGCTCGCGAGGAACGCGACCGCGACGAACAGCGAGACGGCCGCCACGGTGTCGGCCCGGCTGATCACGAGCCCGGCGATCAGCACGAGGAGGGCGACGACGAGGACGACCCGCTGGCTCGGGGTGACGACCGTGCGGGCCGAGCGGTGCTCGTCGCGCCGCCACAGGCCGAGGCTCGCCTCGTCGAGCAGGTTGTCGCGGTAGTGCCGGCGGAGCAGGTGGTCGATGTCCCACTCGCTCGTGACCGAGAGCGAGACGGGAGCGGCGAGCGCCACCTCGATCGCCTCGGCGCGCTCGCGCGTCGGCTCGAGCGCGGTCGCGACGAGCACGGTGCCGTCGCCTGCTCGGCGGAGGGGGAACCAGAGCTCCTTGGCGAGGCGCTCGGGCGCCAGGCCGCGCAGCAGCGAGGGGTCGGGCTCGCTCGCCGTGCAGTCGACGAAGGTCGTTCCCCAGTGCGCCGCCAGGGCGCGGTACAGGTCGATCCTGCGGACCCGCCCGGACGCGACGAGGATGCTGCCGAGGCGCGAGCCCGTGGTCGACTGCACCTTGAGCGCCCACTCGAGGTCGCCGGGCGTGAGGACCCCGGCGGCGACGAGCACGTCGCCGAGGCGCTCCCTCTGCACGGGTGGGGCCTCGGTCAACAACTTGGGCCCCGGTGCGCGCGGAGGCAGTGCGCCGTGACGGGTCCGTTGCGCCGCGGGGGACGCTCCGGGCGACCGGCGGCGACCGCCCCGGGGCGGCTCACGGCCGCACCGTGCGCAAGGAGTCGGCGCCCGAGGCGTGCGCGCCGGTGCTCTCCCTGGCGAGGGCCCCGGCGGGTACCGAGCCCTCCGCCCACCCGTAGACTGCGCCGGTGGAGCACGCGGCGGTCGTGCGCCGCCCCGGGGCGGGCGACGGCATGGACAGGATATGGACCGTCCCGAACCTGCTCTCGGTCGGTCGGCTCGCCCTGCTCTGCGGGTTCGTGGTGCTGCTGTTCGACGCACGCGAACGTGTCGCCGCCGCCGCACTGCTCGCCGTCGCGGGGGTCACGGACTTTCTAGACGGCTTTTTGGCGCGCCGACTTAACCAGGTGACGACAATCGGCAAGATTCTCGACCCCACGGTGGACCGCATCGTGCTCGGGACCGCGGTGATCGCGATGGTCGTCTACGGGGCCGCGCCGGTCTGGCTCGTCGCCCTCGTGCTCGGCCGCGAGGCGCTCGTGAGCATCGCGGTCCTGGTCCTCGCTGCGCTCGGGGCCCGCCGCCTCGACGTGCTGTTCATCGGGAAGGCGGGAACCCTCGGCCTCATGGTGAGTTTCCCGCTCCTCCTCGCGGGGCACGGTCCGGGCAGCCTGGCGCGGGCCGTGAGCGACCTCGCGTGGGTGCTCCTCGTGCCGTCGCTCGCCTGCTCGCTCATCGCGGCGGCGGCCTACGTGCCCCTGGCGCGTCGCGCGCTCGCCGAGGGACGCGCCGCGTCGTCGCCGGAGTCGCGATGAGGCGGGGTGGCAAGGGGGCGCGCGCCGGCGAGGGGCCGGTTCGCGTTCGTCGGTCCCGGCCGCGCGCGGCTGGCAGGAGGGAGGCGCGGTGAAGGCCGTGATCATGGCGGGAGGTGAGGGAACGCGGCTCCGCCCCCTCACCATGAACCAGCCGAAGCCGATGCTGCCGATGGGCAACCGGCCGATGGCCGAGCACATCATCGCGTTGCTGCGCCGCCACGGCTTCGACGAGATCGTCGTGACGGTCGCCTTCCTCGCCAACACGATCCGGACGTACTTCGGGGACGGGTCGGACTTCGGCGTCCGCCTCGTCTACGCCATCGAGGAGACGCCCCTCGGCACGGCCGGCTCGGTGCTGAACGCTCGGGAGGAGCTCGACGAGCGCTTCCTCGTCATCTCCGGTGACGTCCTGACCGACGTCGACCTCTCCGCGCTCGTCGCCTTCCACGAGGAGCGGGGCGCCGCCGCCACGATCGCCCTGAAGTCGATGGAGAACCCGCTCGAGTTCGGGATCGTCATCACCGACGAGAAGGGGCGCATCGAGCGCTTCTTGGAGAAGCCCACCTGGGGACAGGTCTTCTCCGACACGATCAACACCGGCATCTACGTGCTCGAGCCCGAGGTGCTCGACCACGTCGCCGAGGGGAAGTCGGTCGACTTCTCGGGGGAGGTCTTCCCGGCGCTTCTCGAGTCCGGGATGGCCCTCTACGGCTGGGTCACCGAGAGCTACTGGGAGGACGTCGGCACGCTTGACGCGTACCTGCGCGCCCACAAGGACGTGCTCGACGGCAAGGTCGACGTCGACCTCGGGGGCTTTCCGATCCGCCCCGGCGTCCTCGTCGGCGAGGGAGCCGAGATCGACCCGACCGCGGTGATCGAGGCGCCCGCGCTGATCGGCGACAACTGCCGGGTCGGGCCGGGTGCCCGCCTCGGCGCGTACTGCGTGCTCGGCGCCAACGTGCGCGTCGGCGACGGGGCCGAGGTCGACCGGACGGTCGTGCACGACAACTGCTACCTCGGGCCCGGGGTGAACGTCCGGGGCTGCGTCATCGGCCGCTCGAGCGAGCTGCGCCAGGGCGTCCACCTGGAAGAGGGCGTGGTCCTCGGCGACAACTGCCGCATCGGGCGCCAGGCGGTCATCACGTCGAACGTGAAGGTCTACCCGCACAAGACGGTCGAGGCCGGTGCCACGGTCACCTCCTCGATCATCTGGGAGTCGCGTGGCTCACGCGGCCTGTTCGGTCGGCTCGGCATCACCGGCCTGGCGAACGTCGACCTCTCCCCGGAGCTCGCGATGCGCGTCGCGCTCGCCTATGCCACCTTGCTCCCGAAGGGCGCGACGATCACGACGGCGCGCGACTCGAGCAGGGCGGCACGGGTACTGAAGCGGGCGGTCATGGTCGGGCTGAACGCCGCCGGGCTGAACGTCGAGGACCTGGAGGCGACGACCGTGCCGGTGACCCGCTTCCACGTGGCGATGGGCCAGAGCCAGGGCGGCGTGGCGGTCCAGCTCGCGCCCGACGACGGCCAGTCGATCGTCATCCGCTTCCTCGACGCCAACGGGCTCGACGTCGACGAGGCGGTGCAGCGCCGGATCGAGCGCGTCTACTACCGCGAGGAGGCTCGGCGCGTCCTCGCCGCCGAGATCGGCGACATCGACTTCCCGCCACGCACGGCCGAGCTGTACGCGGCCTCGCTGATCCAAGGGGTCGACCTGGCGGCGGTGAACAGCGCGCGCTTCAAGCTCGTGCTCGACTACGCCTTCGGCACCTCGAGCTTCGTCATGCCGATGGTGCTCGCCAAGCTCGGCGCAGAGGTGCTGGTGGTGAACCCGATGCTCTCGACCGCCGGCGTGCTGAGCTTCGACCGCTCGGTCCACGCCAACCGCCTCGCCGAGCTGGTCCGCTCCTCGGGGGCCCACCTCGGGGCGGTGATCGGCCCCGACGGCGAGCAGCTGACGCTCGTCGACGACACCGGGCGGGTGCTGAGCGACGACGAGGCCCTGCTCGCGCTTGCCAGCCTGGTGGCCCGTTCGACCGAGCACGCCACGATCGGGGTCCCGGTCAACGCCAGCTGGCGGGTGAACGAGATCGCGGCGGACCTCGGCGCCGAGGTCGCCTGGGCGAAGCTCGGCGCCTCGCACCTGATGGACCTGGCGCGGGAGGGCAGCGTGGACTTCGCCGCGAACACCGAGGGCGGCTTCATGTTCCCGAGCTTCCTTGCCGCCTTCGACGCCATCGCCACCCTCGTGCGCCTCCTCGGGCTCCTGGCGGTCCAGGGCACCCGGCTCTCCGCGGTCGTCGCCGGGCTGCCCGAGGTGCACGTGGCCCACGAGGAGGTCCGCACACCCTTCGAGCAGAAGGGGAGCGTGATGCGAAGCGTCGTCGAACGGGCGCGCTCGGACGAGGTGATCCTCGTGGACGGGGTGAAGACCGTCGACGCCACCGGCTGGACCCTCATCGTGCCCGACCCCGAGGAGGCGATCACCCACGTCTACGCCGAGGGCGACAGCGAGCGGGCCTCGGCGGAGCGGGCGAAGCGGGCCGTGGCGGAGATCAACGCGATCCTCCACGGCGACTGAGCGCCGCGCGCCCCCGGGTCCTCGGGCGCGGGGTCCTCGGGCGGGGGTCCTCGGCGCTGGGTCCTCGGCGCTGGGCGAGCGCGTCGCGGCGAGCGGGATCGCCCTCGGCGGCGCGGCGCCGGCGTGGATACCATGGCGCCCGTGAACCTTCCCGGCGACTTGCGTTACACCTCCGACCACGAATGGGTGCGGCTCGAGAGCGGACGGGCCGTCATCGGTATCACCGACTTCGCGCAAGAAGCCCTCGGCGACGTGGTCTTCGTGCAGCTGCCGGAGGTTGGGGCCGTCATCGAGCGGGGCGCGACGCTCGGCGAGGTCGAGTCGACGAAGTCCGTCTCGGAGATCTACGCGCCGCTGAGCGGCCGCGTCGTCGAGGTCAACGGCGAGCTGTCCTCCAAGCCCGAACGCCTCAACGAAGACCCCTACGGTGCCGGTTGGATCTGCGCCATCGAGCCCGCCGGCGATGGCGTCGCGGAGGACCTGCTCGACGCCGAGGCCTACCGCGCGCTGACCGCTTCCTGACAGCCGAGGTGGCGTCACGGGCCGCGGGGGCCGGGGCGCGGGGGGGTGCGAACGGCTACCGTGGTCGACGTGTTCTGTCACAACTGCGGCCACCGCAACCCGCCGGGCGTCAACTTCTGCTCGTCGTGCGGGGCGGTGCTCGCGGCCGGAACGGACACCACCGTCGCCTTCGTCCCCGACGAACCGTCGGGGGACGTCGGGGACGAAGAGCTCGGCGTCGCGGTCGGCGAGCTGGTCGAGGGGACCGGCGTCCTCGTCGTCAAGCGGGGCCCCGACTCCGGCTCGAAGTACGTGCTGGACCAGGACGTGACGCGCGTCGGTCGGCATCCCGAGAGCGACATCTTCCTCGACGACATCACGGTCTCGCGCCGCCACGCCGAGTTCCTTCGCACCAACGGCCAGTACCGCCTGCGCGACGTCGGCTCCCTGAACGGCACGTACGTCAACCGGGAGCGGATCGAGGAGGCCGCGTTGTCCAGCGGCGACGAGGTGCAAGTCGGCAAGTTCAAGCTCGTCTTCCTCGCAGCTCGCGCGGGGTGAGCCGGACGGTGGGGCGCAACGGAGGAGAGCGGAGCTACCTGTCGATCCGGGAGGTCCTGGACCTCATCGTCGAGGAGTTCCCCGACGTCACGATCTCGAAGATCCGCTTCCTCGAAAGCCGCGGCCTGATCCACCCCGAGCGCACGCCGTCGGGGTACCGCAAGTTCTACGAGCCCGATGTCGAACGCCTGCGCTGGATCCTGCGCCAGCAACGAGAGCACTTCCTGCCGCTGAAGGTGATCAAGGGCCGCCTCGAGGGTGGCCTGACGGCGCTCCCGGCGTCCCCCTCGCTCTTCGACGATGCGGACCAGCCCGACGAGGACGGCGACGACCCGCCGATCGACGACGCCGCCGGCGGGCCGCGCGAGCTCGTCGCCAGCCACGTCGGCGCTCCGGCCCAGCCGGCCCTCGCCGGCGAGAACGGGTTCGGTCCGCGCCACGACCCGACGAACGGCCTCGGCCTCCACTCCCGCCGGGCGATGGTCGCGGCGGCACCGCCCGAGACCGGACGAGACCGGGCGCCGGTCGCCGCGCCGGCCCAGCGCGCCGTCGGCGCCACCGAGGACGATCCCGGGCTGTCGTCGCGCGGTCCATGGGGTGAGCGCGCCTCGCTCCAAAAGGCCCCGGCCGCCACGGTCGCGACCCCCCGCGCCGAGGGGCCGCGTCGGGCCGCGTCGGTGCGCGCCGTCCCGGCCGGCGGGGCGCGCCTGGCCGAAGATGAGCCGGGCGCGACCGCCGGAGGCGGCAGGGCCGGGCACCCCTCCGCGGGACCGAGGATCGCGCGCTCGGGCGCCCGCAGTGCAGCCGCGGCCGCGGCTGCCAGCACGGTCGAGGCGGCCACCGAGGTCACGACGGCGGCGGCCCCGGCGGCGCCGGCCGGCACCCCGCCTGCGGTGGGATCGGGATCGGCGGACCAGCCCACCGGGCTCGCGAGCGGGGCGAGCCTGAGCGCCGAGGAGCTCGCCTCGGCCATCGGCGAGGGTGTGGAGCTCGTCGCGGAGCTGGAGGAGTTCGGCCTGATCGCGGGGCGGGAGATCGCCGGGGTGCGCTGCTACGACGAGGAGGCCCTGATCGTCGCCCGGATCGCGGCGGGGTTCCGGCGCTTCGGCATCGAATCGCGGCACCTGCGGACCTTCAAGCACGCCGCGGAGCGGGAGGCGAGCCTGTTCGGCCAGGTGGTCACCCCGCTTCTGCGCCAGCGCAATCCCGCGGCCCGCGAGCGCGCCCACGCCGACCTGGCCGAGCTGGCCGAGCTCGGCTCCTCGCTGCAGACGGCGCTGCTGCGCGCCGAGCTGCGCGACCTCACCGGCGGCTAGCCGCCACCGCTCTGGCCCTGCGGGCTTCAGGTCGAGGTGGGTGAGCGGTGAACGGGCCGCCGAGGACGCTGCTGTCGGCCGGCGAGATCGCCGGCCTCGTGCGCCGGCTCGGTGCGGAGATCTCCGCCGACCACCCCGAGGGGCTGGCGCTCGTCGGGGTGCTGAAGGGCAGCATCTGCCTCGTCGCCGACCTCGCGAGGGCGATCGACGTGCCGTGCGTGCTCGACTTCCTCGCGCTCAGCGCCTACGCCGGCGGCTCGGCACGCGTCCGCATCCTGAAGGACATCGACATCGACGTGCGGGGCCTCGACGTCGTCCTCGTCGAGGACGTCATCGACACCGGGCTCTCCTCCGGCTACGTCGTGGGGCTGCTCTCCCAGCGTGGGGCGCGCCGGGTCGAGGTCTGCGCCCTGCTCGACCGCCCGGCACGGCGGATCCTGCCGGTCCCGCTGGGCTACGTCGGCACGGAGGTCCCCGACGACTTCCTTGTCGGCTACGGGTTGGATGCCGCCGAGCGGTACCGCAACCTGCCGGGGATCCACGTCCTCGACCCGGCCCGCCTCGACCAGGAGCGGGCCCAGGTGGAGGCCGCGCTCTACGGCGATGGGGCGGCCTACCCGACGCGGCGGTAATCAGGGTAAATTCGTCACATGATGGAGGTGCGGCTGACGGCGGTCCAGGTGGACCTGCAGTCGAACAATCCGGTCATCCTCCTCCAGGAGAAGGAGGGGGTCCGGTCGCTGCCGATCTTCATCGGCGCGCCGGAGGCGACAGCGATCGCCTTCGCCCTCCAAGGCGTCGAGGTCCCGCGGCCGATGACCCACGACCTGATGAAGGACCTCCTCGATGCGCTCGGCGCGCGCCTGGTCCGCGTGGTCGTGACCGAGGTACGCGACGACACCTACTTCGCCGAGATCCACGTCGACGTGGGCAGTCGCCACGTGGAGATCTCCTCCCGCCCGTCGGACGCCGTCGCCCTCGCGGCGCGCACCGGCTCGCCGATCTTCGTCGAGGAGGGCCTGATGGAGACCGCCGGCATCGTCATCGAGACCGACGAGCAGCCGGAGGAGTCGGGGGAGGCCTCAGAGGAGCTGGTGAGCCAGTTCCGGGAGTTCTTGGACGACGTCCGGCCGGAGGACTTCTCCCACTGATTGCCGGCGCGCGCGGCCGGCCCGTCGTCGCTCGCCCGGGGGGCCGCCCGCACGCGGCCCGCGGATGCTTCCCGCACGCCGGGAGCGCAGCGTCGGGCACGCGCCGGCGTCGTTGACGTGGCGGCGGCCCCGTCGTAACCTGCTGACATCGGCGTAGTTACGGCCCTGTCGTCAGCGGTCGGCTACGCGCAAGGCCGGTGACGCCGGCGCCCGCGGACACGCGCCGCCGGGCGAGCGGTCGTCCAGGCGGGAGGCGGGTGCGCACATGAGCGAGACCGGGTACCGAGGCCCACAGGTCTGCAAGATCGTCGGGATCACCTACCGCCAGCTGGACTACTGGGCGCGCACGGACCTTCTCCGCCCGTCGCTCGCCGATGCGAAGGGCAGCGGCTCCCAGCGCCTCTACTCCTACCGGGACCTGCTCGAGCTGAAGGTGATCAAGCAGCTGCTCGACGCCGGCGTCAACCTCCAGCAGGCCCGGCGGGCCATCGTGTGCCTCCGCGAGTCCGGCGAGGACCTCGCCACGGCGAACCTCGTGCTTGCCGGCGGCGGTTCGGTGCTCGCCCGCAGCGGCGAGGAGATCGTGGACCTGCTCCGCGGCGGCCAGGGCGTCTTCAACATCGTCCCGCTGGCCGGCGTCGTCGACGAGATCGACGCCGCGATCCACGGGATCGCCGCCGCGCACGCCGGCGCCCCCGTCGCCGTGCCGGCCGACGGCCTGCACGGCGACGCACCGCGGCGCCTCGCCGAGGGGCGCTAGGCGATCGAGCGCCACCCCCGCCCCGCACGCGCCCGCCCCGTCACCTTCGCGCACGAGTCGGAGCGCCAGCTCGCCGAGCTGCTCGACTTCTACGGCATCGCCTGGGAGTATGAGCCGGTGGAGTTCGTGCTCGGCTGGGACGAGCGGGGTCGCCCGAACTGGGCGTTCCGACCTGACTTCTACCTGCCGGACCACGACCAGTTCCTCGAGCTGACGACCCTCCGCCAGGATCTCGTCACGCCGAAGAACCGCAAGCTACGCCGCCTGGCGGAGCTCTACCCGGACGTGAAGGTGCGCATCCTCTACCGCAGGGACCACGCCAACATGGTGCTGAAGGCCCGGCTCGCGAGCTCGACGCCCGAGCTGGCGCCGACGGTGACCACGGCGTCGCGCGCCCGCCCCCGTCGAAGCGCGTGAGCCTGCGCCAGACGACGCTGCGCGCCGAGCACGAGGAGCTCGGCGCCAAGCTGGTCGAGTTCGGCGGATGGGAGATGCCGCTGTCGTACCCGGGCGGGACCCTCGCCGAGCATCTCGCCTGCCGGTCCGACGCGGTCGTCTTCGACGTCAGCCACCTCGGCACGGTGCGCGTCGAGGGTCCCGACGCCTTCGCCCACCTCCAGGAGAGCTTCACCAACGACCTCGCCAAGGTGGCGCCGGGACGGGCCCAGTACACGCACCTGCTCGCGGAGGTGGACGCCTCCGTCCTCGACGACCTGATCGTGTGGTGGGTGGCCCCGGATCGCTTCGACGTGATGCCGAACGCCTCGAACACCGCCGGCGTGCGCGAGGCCGTCGGCGGCGAGGACGTGACCGACGAGCGGGTCGTGCTCGCCGTGCAGGGGCCCGTCGCACGCGTCAGGCTCAGCACCGTCTCGCCCGACGCGGCGGCGGTGCCGCGCTTTGGCGTCGCCCCCTTCGAGTTCGCCGGTGCTCCGTGCATCGCGGCCGGCACCGGCTACACCGGCGAGGACGGCGTCGAGTGCGCCGTGCCGGCCGAGGCGGCCGTCGCCTTCTGGCGGGCCTTGCTCGCCGCTGGCGTCGAGCCGGCCGGGCTCGGGGCGCGCGACACCCTGCGACTCGAGGCAGGGTTGCCGCTGCACTCCCACGAGCTCGGGCCCGGGATCACTCCGCTCCAGGCCAACCTCGGCTGGGTCGTCGCCTGGGAGAAGGGGGACTTCCGTGGCCGCTCGGCCCTGGCGGCCGAGCGCGAGGCGGGCGTCAAGCGGCTGCTCCGCGGCGTCGTCACGCCGGGGCGGCGGCCGCCGCGTGCCGGCGACGCCTGCTACCTCGTCGGCAAGCGCGCCGGTCTCGTCACGAGCGGCAACTTCTCGCCTGTCCTCGGGCGGGGGATCGGACTGGCCTTCTTGCCGCCGAACGTTCGCGACGGCGTGTCGGTCGTGATCGACGTGCGCGGCAGCGACGTCGCGGCGCGTGTCGTCCGGCCGCCATTCCACCGCCTCGACCCGGCCGCCCTTCCCACCCCGGAGGACGAGGACGGCGGCGAGGAGGCCTGACGGAGCGGGCCGCTGCCGGCCGGGTCACCGATCGAGACGGTGCGTGAGACGCCTCCGACCAGGTCGTCACGTCCGTTCCACCCGGGATCTTGGAGGCGGACCAGACCGTGTTTGGCGCGAGCTTCGCGACGGCCTGTCCGATCATCCCGGATCCGAGCACCAGGTCTCGCTCTCCCAGGGCGAGGAGGGCGCCACGCAAGGAACGGCGCGCGTAGCTGCGGGCTCCACCATGCCGCCTGCGGATCCATTCCCCTCCACATGTTCGCCCACCGCCCCAACCGCTCCGCACCACTCCTGGCCCAGGCGAGTGCGGTAGTGGGCGTGACGTTGACGTAGGTAGGCCAGCTCGCCGCTGAAGAGCTCGACGTCGGCACCGCACGCTCCGAGCCTCGAGACGTCGACGACGACCTCATCAGGACCTGCGACAGGCGCCGTCGACATCTTCCACCGACGATTCGTGCGGCCAGGTCCCGATGAAGGCTCACTTGTCACCGGCTCACCCAGGGCGTCGTCGGGTGCCCGATCACGTCCACCTGGGCGGTGAAGAGGTGACCCGAGTGAGGGAACTCCAAGAGCTGCGCGGGGGAGAGCCCCTCGCGGGCGGTGGTGACCAACAAGGTGCCCCGGTCGCGGCCGACAAAGGCGGCGCTTGAGGTATTCGGCGCGGGCACCTCGACAGTCGCGATGTGCTCGCCGCCTGGTGTGTAGCACCGTACTTGTCCGGCTCCCCAGATCGCGATCCAAAGGTTTCCTTCGCTATCCACGCAAAGCCCGTCAGGCAGGCCATCCTCGACATGCAACAGCGCGTCCCGCTGTCCCCACGTCCCGCGCAGCGCGTCGTACGGCCGCACCCAGACCACGCCCGGGATGCTGTCCACGCTGTAGAACCTCGTGCCGTCGGGGGACCACGCCAGTCCGTTCGAGAGCGTCAGGTCGTTGTCGATGATGGTGACCTCGGTGTTGCGATCGATCCGATACAGGACCTCTTGACGCTGGCGACCGTCGAGGGCGACGCTTCCGACCAGGAAGCGCCCCGCTGGATCGCACGCTCCGTCGTTGAGCCTGCTGGCCTTGTCCGACGCGATCAGCTGTATGCCCACCGAGCGGATGCCGTCGGCACCGATGGTGTGCAGCTCGCGTCCTCCCGCGACCAGCAACTCGCCGGTGGTCGAGCAGACGACAGCGCCTGCCGCTCCTTCGAGGTCGATCTGTCCGGTCGGCAGGATCTGACCGCTGCGCATCTCGCCTATGCAGGTCCGGGCGGCGTTCACGTCGACCCAGAGCACCCGCTCGCGTTCGGCGTCCCACAGTGGACCTTCGGCGAGCCCGTAGACACCGGTCGACGCCACCTCGGCCCGGTAGACGATCACCCCGCCGCCTCTTGTATGTCGCGGATGACGGTTGCCCCGATCGCGGGCAGCTCGTCGACGAGTCGGGCCAGCGCGGTGCGATCGATCAGGGCGCTGATGCTGATGGCTCCGCCGGGGACGACTGAGGATGCGAAGAACACCGGTAGTCCGAAGCAGCCGATCCCGAGCTCGTTCTCCGCCTCCCCCGTGCCGTGCCCGCACTGCCTGATCAAGGTGAGCTCCGCGCACAGATTGGCGACGCCGATCTTGGTCGCATCGGTCCAGTGCTCCAGTTCACCGCCGGTGCCCACCGAGGACGAGTGGGCCATGTGGGATCTGCTTGCTCCGCGGCAGCGCTCAACGTTACCGGCGCATTGCCGTGATCTTCGAGCTGCTGACTCGCCCGGCGTCGACCCGCCTGGCCGGGCTCCCCCTTCTCGAACTGCACAGGAAAGGACAGCCTCATGAGTCGAGAGCCCTCGAGCGCGACAGCACCTCACGTTGGCGTGATCGCCTCCGAGGCGATGAAGGCGCGCACCTCGGCATCATGCACGACGGTCGGTCCGTGCCACCCCGCGCCGTTCGATCGCTGCGTCGAGCGCCGCCGACACCTCATCCCTGGGGGGAGGACCGGCGCGTTTGCGCCCGGTCAGCGGATCCGGTCGCCAAGAATGCTCGGACTCGGGTCCGTATCCGCTCGTGGTCGAGCCCGAGGAGAGCGGGAGCCACTTCGTGTCCGCCACGGCCCTCGCCGGCTGTCTCACCCGCGGTAGACGCCCGAAGCGTGCCGGGAACACGCAGTCGAGGCCATCGAGGTTCACATCGCCGGGTGCGAGCCGATGCGCGAGCCCGTCCCCGAGGAGGTCGGCACGCCCCAGCGGCCGGCCGTGACGGTCGCTGCCTGAAGCCATCTGTTGTCCGGATTTGGCTGACTTCGAGGCCTCGAGGGTGGGACCCGACGATGCCCACGGCCAGGTGGGACGGGCGGCCGTCGGACGCTGATGATCAGCGCCGACGAAGCGAGACGAGGTTCGCCACACCGTCGACCAGGGAGATGGTTCGTTCGCTGTCCGCTCGCCTCCAGTGCCAGAGGTGCTCAGGGCCGGGCGATCCGCCGGGCGAGGTAGGCGGTGGCGAGCGGGTAGCGGTGGTCCGTCCCGCTGTGGGTCCCGTCGAACAGCTCGAACGCGACATCGTCGATCGCGTTGCGGCGCAGCTCCTCGACGAGCAGGCGGCCGCTCACGTCGAGGTAGAACTCGTCGGCCCGGCCGGCGTCGATCCAGATGCCGCCGAGCGAGGCGAGCGCCTCGCGGTGGCGTGCCACCATCCGGATCGGGTCCCAGGCGAGCCAGCGCTCCCAGACCTCCGCCACGACCGCGCCGGTGCGGGGGTCAAAGGGCAGCCGGACGGTCCCGTCCTCGTCCGCGGAGAAGCAGGCGGCCAAGGCGTAGACCATCACGAGCGCGCCGTCCTCGCGCCGAGCGACGGGCTGGCGGGCGCGGAACTCGGCGAAGAACGCCTCGTACGAGCCGTCGTAGCGGTCGCGAAGCGCCCGGTAGGCGTCGGCGATCTCGCGCAGGTAGCACAGCTCGTAGCCGGCGTCGCCGGCGTGGGAGGCGAACGCTCCGAACACGTCGGGGCGGAGCATGGCGTTCACGACGGCGCCGAAGCCACCGCTCGACTTGCCCTGCAGCGCCCGGTGGGCCGGGGCCGGAAGGGTCCGGAAGGTGGCGTCGACGTAGCCGACGACGTCCTCGCAGAGGTAGGTGTGGTAGCGGCCGCTCGCCGGGGAGTCGACGAACTGGCTGCCGCCGAGCGAGGTCCAGCCGTCGACGTAGGCGACGATGCAGGCCGGGGCGTCGCCGGCGGCGAAGCAACCGTCGAGGAGCTCGGGCACCGAGGGGGAGAACGTCGGTCGGTTGCCCCAGCGGGTCACCATGCCCCCGAAGGGATGGAGGAAGTAGATGACCGGGTAGCGCCTGGCGGGGTCCTCGTCGTAGCCGGGCGGCAGGTACACCCAGATCGGTCGGGAGGCCGGGTCGCCGAGCCGGTTGCCCTCGAGCGCCGCGCTGTGCAGCTCGTGCTCCTCGACGCGCCCGGCGTACTCGGCGCTCCAGGGACGCACCGGCTCAGGCGTCCTCGGTGCCGGGGCGCAGCGCCCCGGCACCGACGCCCGCCCCGACGGTCGGGCCGGCCCCGGGCACGGCGTCCATCGCGACCCGCGACGGCCACCAGTTCCACCGGCCGAGCAGCGCCACGGTCGAAGGCACGAGCAGCGTACGGACGAGGAAGGTGTCCATCAAGATCCCGATGGCGAGGCCGACGCCGATGTCGCGGACCTGGTCGGCGCCCGGCCCGTTGCCGGCCGAGATGGCGAGCACGCCGAAGGTGCCGGCGAGGACCAGGCCCGCCGACGTGACCGTCGGCCCGGTGCGCCCGACCGCCCGCACCACCGCCTCGCGAAGCGGCATCCGGTGCGCCTCCTCCCGGATGCGCGTCATGACGAGGATGTTGTAGTCCTCGCCGAGGGCCAGCAGGAAGATGAACATGAGGAACGGCAGCACGAAGGTCAGACCGCCCGACCCGCCGATGTCGATGAAGATGATCGTCGACACGCCGAGCGCGGCGAAGTAGGAGAGGCCGACGCTCACGATCAGGTAGAGCTCGGCGACGAGGCTGCGCAGCACCAGCGACAAGAGGATGCCGATGGCGAGGATGGCGATGGGCACGATCCGCGTGAGGTCGTGGTTCGAGGTGTTGCTGACGTCGTAGAGCGCCGCCGCCTCGCCGGCGACGCCGTTCGCCGACGCCCCGGCGCGTGCCGCCGCGGTCGCGACGACGGCGCGCACCTGCGGTGTCACCTGCAGCGCGGTCGTCGACGCCTGGTCGCCCACCTTCAAGGTCGCGAGGAACTGGATCGTCCGCCCGTCGCCGCTCACGAAGGCGGCGCTCGAGCGGAAGGCGTTGTACTCCTGCACGCTGACGCGGCTCCCCGCCGGCGGCAGCGGCGCCAGCCTGAGCGGGTTGCCGAAGGCTTTGTGCAGCGCTGCGTACTCGGCGGCGGTGAGCGTCGAGCCGTTCGGGTTGAACGGCCCGGCGAGCTGGTGGAAGGTGCCGGAGGAGATGAGCGAGGCCTGCGCCGCGTCGACCGAGGCCGGGTGGTCCCAGATCGGCGAGGTGAAGGCGAACACGAGGTTCGCCGGGTTGGCGCTCGCTTCGGGGTAGTGCTTCGCCACAACGGCGTTGCCGGCCGCGGCGTCCGACCCGGCGGGGGCGTTCAGCGCCCCGCCGAAACCCGAGGCGTGGTAGCCGAAGGCACCGATGGAGAGCGCGCCGAAGAGCACGACGCCCGCCGCGAGCGTCAGCGCCGGCCGGCGGACGAGCCGTTGGGCGATCCTCCCCCAGGCGCCGTCGCGGTCCTCGCCCGGGACGATGGCGGAGGGCCAAAACAGCGCCCGACCGCTCACCGCGAGGAGCGCCGGCAGCAACGTGAGGCCCGCGATCAGCATCACGGCGACGCCGAGCGCGAGGGGGACGCCGAGGTCGCGGTAGATGCCGAAGCTCGCGAGCACCAAGGTGACCAACGCGAAGATCACCGTGCCGGCCGAGGCGCTGATCGACTCGCCGACGCGCTCGAGGGCGTGCACGACGGCGTCACGGGGCTCGAGGCCGCGCCGGACCTCCTCGCGCACGCGGAACACGAGGAACAGGCCGTAGTCCGTCCCGGCGCCGAGCAGCAGGACGATGAGCAGCAGCTCGGTGATCTCGGAGATCTTGAGTCCCTGCGCGCCGAGCCCGCCGATGAAGCGCATCGAGATGACGAGCGCGAACGCCGCCGGCAGCAAGGTGACGATCGGCGCCAGGATCGAGCGGAAGATCAGCACCAGCAGCACGATGATGAAGAGGAACGAGAGGCCCTGGGTCTTGTTGCCCGCGGCGTTGGACCCTTTCTGGTTGGCGACGTTCGTCGCCACCGCCCCGGCGAGATGGAGCTCCAGCCCCGCGGGCACGCCCGCGTGGGGGAACGTCGCCTGGAGCGCGTCGACGAGCGTCGTCTGCGAGACGATGTCGGCGGGGTTGACGCGCGCCACCACGAGGATCTGGGCCGCCTGGCCGTCGTGGGAGACGCCGAGCACGCGGGCCGAGATGACGCGCCGGACCCGGTCGACCGCCGTCGCCTCGCGGGCGAGCCCGGCCAGGTCCGCGGCGGTGATCTGGGCACCGGGGCGCGCCGCGACGATCGTGACGGAGGTGTTGCGGCTCGACCCGCCGAGGATCGGCGCGGCGAGGCTGGCCGCCTTCGAGCTCGGCGCGCTCGTCGGGAGGAACTGGCTGTTGTCGTTGTTGACCTCGCTCCCGAGCGAGGGGAGGGCCCGGGAGGAGACGACGGCGACGACGATCCACAGCGCGATCACCAGCCACCGGTAACGGACGACACTGCGGCTCAATCCGGCGTAGAGGCCGTTCACGGGGGTCCCTCCTCGGGAGCGCTCGGGCACAAGGCGACCGGAGCGGGCGGTTGCAGGCCTCGCCGCTCCGGCGCTGCGCTCAGGCGGGCCCGCTGCTCCGCACCGGTCCCGTGGAGGCGACCGCCGCCTCCGGCACCGACCCTACAACGGCGGGCACGGGACCTTCGCCTGGTGCGTTGCCGACCGCACGCCGCAGCTCGAGGTGGGGGATGAGCCAGGTCACAAGGAAGGCGACGAGCGCGATCGGCACCGAGACGAGGAAGACCGTCTGGGTCGAGTGCGCGACCGCCGAGATGTAGCCGAGGTGCACCGGGGCTGGGAGGTGGTGGATCTGCGCCGGCGTGAGCGTCGCGGGGTTGAATCCCGCCGGCACGCTGACGCCGGCCAGGTCGTGGCGGAGGTTGCCGACGAAGACGTTGGCGTAGATCGCGCCGAAGATCGCCGTGCCGAACGAGCCCCCGATCGAGCGGAAGAACGTCGCCGCAGAGGTGGCCACGCCGAGCTGGCCGTAGGGGACGGCGTTTTGGACGACGAGGACCAGCACCTGCATCACACCGCCGATGCCCATCCCGAGGATGAGCATCGCCACCGACGCGTACAGCTCCCCGGTCCCGACGCCCATGCGGGAGAGCAGGAAGATGCCGACGGTCATGAGGGCGGTGCCGGCGATCGGCCAGACCCGGTAGCGGCCCGTGCGGCTGATCAGCTGGCCGGCACCGATCGACACGGCGAGCAGGCCGGCCATGAGCGGGAGCAGCTCCAGGCCCGAGCTCGTCGGCGAGAGGCCACGGACGTCTTGGAAGAAGTTCGGGAGGAAGGTGATCGCGCCGAACATGGCGAAGCCGACGACGAAGCCGACGAGGTTGGCCACCGAGAAGGTCCGGATGCTGAACAGGTGGAGCGGCAGGATCGGCTCGGGGGCGCGGCGCTCGGCGAGCACGAAGGCGAGCGTGAGCACCGCCCCGGCGACCCCGAGGAAGATGATCGCGAACGACCCCCACGCGTAGGTCGTGCCGCCGAGGCTCGTCATGAGGATGAGGCTGGTCGCCGCGAGGGTGAGCAGCGCCGAGCCGAGGTAGTCGATGACGTGGTGGACCCGGCTCAGATGGCCCGGGACTGCGCTCGCCACAGCGACGAGGGCGACGGCGCCGATCGGCAGGTTCACGTAGAAGATCCAGCGCCACGACAGGTCGTCGACGAACACCCCCCCGAGGAGGGGCCCGACGACGCTCGCGACCCCGAACACGGCGCCGAAGAGCCCCATGTACCGGCCGCGCTCCCTCGGCGAGACGACGTCGCCGATGATCGCCTGCGCGCCGACCATGAGGCCCCCCGAGCCGAGTCCCTGCAGCGCCCGGAAGGCGATCAGCTCGATCATGTTCTGGCTGAGCCCCGAGAGGGCGGAGCCGATGAGGAAGATGAGGATGGCCGCCTGGAAGAAGCCCTTGCGGCCGTAGAGGTCACCGAGCTTGCCCCACAGGGGCGTGGACGCGGTCGTGGCGAGCAGGTACGCCACGACGATCCAGGTGATGTGCGAGGAGTCGTGCATCTTGGCGGCGATCGTCGGGAGCGCCGTCGAGACGATCGTCTGGTCGAGCGCGGCGAGGAAGGTCCCGAGCATCAGCGCGCTCATCACGACGAGCACGCGCCGGTGGGCGAGGGTCGGCTTGGCCGCCACGTCCGCGGCCATCGGGGTGTCGGTCATCGGATCGCTCTCCTCGTCGTGCTGGCGCGTCGTGCTGGACCGTCGGGTTCGGCACCGGCGGCCCTCCTCGGCGCGCGGGTGCGCCGGCAGGGCGTCGGCAGGCCGGCGGCGAGCGAGTCGAAGGCGTCGTCGAGGAGCCTCGGCAGGGGGCTCGAGCCGCCGGAGGCCGCCCAGTAGAAGACGGCGACGCGGCTCGCCGCGATCCCCGCGGCGGCGACCAGCGCCGGGAAGGGGTCCCGGTCCGCATCGACGCC
>Ga0307372_10003142_pt1 | contig 26736 bp, 23 predicted proteins | sample OX1MG_FD_202533 | JGI IMG/M metagenome (GOLD analysis project Ga0307372, IMG submission 202533) | Soil microbial communities from Risofladan, Vaasa, Finland - OX-1 | ecosystem: Environmental > Terrestrial > Soil > Coastal area > Acid sulfate soil | place: Finland: Risofladan, Vaasa | collected... | reverse complement strand
TCTGCATGTATTGTAGTTTGTTTTGCATTTTGAGTGACCTTGCCCCATGAAATTGCTTCTCTTACAAGAGCTCCACTCAAACTTCCATCAAATTCTTGTGCTGTAGTGATATAGACCGCATAATCCAGACCATTTCTATATTGGTTCCACCAAAGAGTGTGGTGCTTTGATATTCCGCCACCCAACATAAGAGCACCAGATTTTTTTGCTTTAAAAATGAGAGAAGATAAGAGATCACTATCTGCTATCACATTTAGTTTAAAATCACTATGTTTTTGAGCAAAAAGCCAGATCTGACTGCCTACTCCACCATCCATTATTCCTGGTACTATTACTGGTATGTCGTTCTTGTATGCCCAATACAAAAATGAGCCCTCTCCTAGATTTGCACCTATCATTCTAGTAATGTCTGCAGTAGACATCTCTTTTTTGCCAGATTTGTAAACTTCCTCCAAGAATTTTTGCATCTTTTCTTCAATTATGGGCCCATAGCTTTCCATGGGAACCAATACATTTCCTAATCTGTGAACATTCTGTTCTAAAAGTTCTGAATCATCTAGAGTAAATGATCCTTCTAAATAATTTGAAAAATATCTTGCTATGTCATGATCAAGGGCCCCACATGTGGTAATGACCACATCAAACATTTTGTTTTTGAGCATATCTGTAATTATTCCTCGAAGACCAGTAGCTGTAATTGCTGCAACAAACGAGAGAAATTTTAAACAATGCTTATCGTTGATCATTGTTGAGAGAATTTCAAGCCCATCCGCAAGGTTTCTTGATTCAAAACCTCCTGATGTCGACATCTGATTGAATATGTTTTGAAGATCATCTCCACTTTTTATCCCAATGTCTCTTACTGGTTTATTGAGATCTTTCATCCTCTTCTAATTTATGTAGTAGTATAAATTTCTTGAAATTTCATTTGTTGTTCTTAGAGAGATTTTAAATATTTGCAGTTTAATTGAAGATGGTGCTCGATCTAGTCCCTAAAGCAATATTCCTCACTAAAGGCAAAGGTGTACATCAAGATCAGCTTACAAGTTTTGAATTTGCATTACGAGATGCAGGTATTCCAAACACAAATTTGGTGTTAATTTCAAGCATTTTTCCACCTGGAGCAAAAGTAATTTCACGTACAGAAGGATTAAAGAAGATACGTGCTGGCAGTGTTCAATTCGTAATCTATGCACGACAACAATCTAATGAACCGCGTAGATTGATGGCAGCTTCAGTGGGATTGGCAGAACCAGCAGATAAGAAAAAATGGGGATACCTATCTGAGTATCAATCTTTTGGAGAAACAGAAAAAGAAGCTGGTGATTATGCGGAAGATATTGCAGCTCAGATGTTAGCATCATCTCTAGGAATACCATTTGATGCAGACAAGAATTGGGATGAGAAAAGACAACAGTGGAAAGTATCTGGACAAATATACAAGACCAGAAACATTACCCAGAGTGCAGTTGGTGATTCCAAAGGAAGGTGGACTACCGTCTTTGCCGCAGCGGTCTTGATTCTCTAAAATAATTATTTTTTCAAACATTACACAAGAAATAGATTTTGCTTTATGGCTGCTTTGATTTCTTTTTGTTAAAATAAGTTTCAGATAGTTCATCATAATATTTTCCTAATTTTTTGTACAATCGTTTTGGTTTTCGTGGATTCTTCATACCAAGTGCATATAAACAAAGAACTGGAAATGCTATGGTTGCATCCGCATAAACTACAATTACATCCTCATGAGAATCCTTTACCTTGCCCCAGCTCTTACCTTCTTGAAGTGTAGCACCAGACAAACCTCCAGTATCTGGTCTTGCATCAGTAATCTGAATGATGTAATTTTGTCCACCATGACCTAATCCCAATATTTGGTCTAATAATGGTCCAGTCTGCTGTGCCGTATTTTTAGGAACACCTCCCCCAATTTCTACAATTCCTGCCTTTTTTGAATTATACAAAATTGCTGCCTGTTCAATTATTTCTCTTACAAAATCTAGTGAAAATGGCTTGTTAGCAAGCCTAAGGGGTGCCAAATCAAGGGCAAGTGAAGAATCCTTCAATGTTGAAATGTAGAGCGGCACATCATAATCATATGCAGAAACAACAAAACTTTTCTCTGGGTTTTTTGAATGTTCTTTTGAATATTTACCCATCCAGTTTGCAAATTCTGCTGTGGTAAATGGTTTTTCAATTAAATTATTTTCAAACATTTTATGTACAATCTTATCTTGTTCCTTGAGCGTTTCTTCTCCTTTGATATAGACATCTCTTATCCTGACAATATCTTTTTGATAAAGAATCATGTCATCTACTTCAAAATGCCCTTGTTTTACAGGTAAATTCCATGCAAAATGATCTTCGTGATACAGATTGGAACCTGTAGATATTATCCAATCAACAAATCCATTCTCGATAAGCGATTTGAACAAACCTCCAAATCCAACTGGTGTCATTGCACCAGCAATAGTAAGACATATTGTTGCATCATCTTCAATCATTTTAGAAAATAATTTTGCAGCTTCTCCAAGCTGTCTTGCGTTGTAACCTGAGTTTGCATAAATTTCTACAAGATCATCAATTTTCATATCTGGATTTATCTCGATGTGAGGAATATTTTTTCCATGAAAGTGATGATAATCCATCAGACCGTGTAATCTAATTCTACTAGATAATATTTTCTAATGACACTATTCATTTGATTAAATTTTGTTTTACGAATTCATTTTATACATTAAAGATTAATGAGTGATAATCACTATGTAAAATTAATTTTGCAGTTTACGTATAACATTGTAAGAGAGATTTTGTAGTTTACGTTTTTTTAGGGCATCTTTTTATACACAGATTAGATCCATGTTGTACTCACAATGAAGACAAGTTCAAAAAATACTTCACTGCTATGGACTGGAACAATTTCAGTTTTGTTACTTGTTGTAATATCTAGTAATTCTGTATCGACACTTTCAGTCTATGCTGATCCTAGTTCTACACAAACTACAAAATCATGTTCTGGTACACCATCACCAAATACAGACTGGTCTAATTGTGATTTGAGTGGTGTTAATCTTGCATTTCTTAACTTATCTGGTGTTAATCTTTCAGGTGCAAATCTTCAAAATGCGAATTTGTATGCCACCAATCTTTCAGGTGCCAATCTTGTGGGAGCACAATTGACAGGTGCTAATCTCAACTACGTCAACTTCCCAGGTGCACAATTGAATGGAGTTGCTGCACAAAACATGGATTTCTATCATGCAAATCTCTCAGGAGCAAGTTTTAAAGGTGCTAATCTTCAGGGTTCTGCATTTGGAGGTGTTAATTTTCAAAATGCTGACTTTTCAGGTGCAAATCTCTCAGGTATCAGGGCAATAACTTCAAGTTTTACAAACACTAATCTTTCAAAAGCTGATTTATCAAATGCAAACTTGCGTGCTTCTGATTTAACAGGTGCAAACTTATCTGGTGCAAATCTTCAGGATGCAGATATTGCATACGCCATTTTAGCTGGTGCGGATCTTACTGGAGCTAATGCAATTGGACTTTCCACCGCAGGTACTGATCGTTCTTGTCACGGAAATCCAATCTGCCACTAGCAGTTTTGATTAGTTAGAATTATTGTATCAGATAGGTTCAATATCCATCTATAGTGTATTTTACAAAATTTTAGCAGTCAATAAATAATTAATTTGATTTATACAATAACTTTTTTGCAGTTTACGCATTATTGTGTAAGAGAGATTTTGTAGTTTACGTTTTTTTAGGACATATTTTTATACAAAGATTTCACAACTTGTTTGTGCAAATAGTATTGCTCCTACCAAATTTTGTAATACTATCAGGCACATTTTCTGGAGGTCTTTTATAATGGACGTATGGCCTTTTGTGTTTTTATCAATTCCAACTATGATTGTTTTGGGATTACGTCATGGAGTAGATATTGATCACATAACAGCTATCGATAATCTTGTTCGATTACATAATGCTATGAAAAAGTCACGTTGGATTGGGGCTTCATTCAGTTCAGGTCATATGACGTCCGTATTGGCAGAAATGATCTTTATCATATATCTAGTTGGTGGATTCATTAATCTTAACAATTTGGCATTTTGGGGAGGCATAATGGGAGCAATTGCTCTTGGAACAATCGCGGTGGTAAATATTTATTCTATGAAGAAATGGGGCAAAAGTAGCTCTGCAATACTTGCAAGTAAAATCTTGTCTAAAACAGGTATGTTAGGGACTTCAGGTTCCGCATTTGTTACAGGCCTTGTATTTGGATTAGGTTTTGACACTGCAACACAGATATCAGCAATCAGTTTATCAGCTGTGGCTTCTGCAACTGCAGGAGTTCAAGTAGCGCTATTTCTTGCAGGATTTTTTGCATTGGGGATGATTCCAATTGATACCCTTGATAGTGTATTACTAAGATCTGCACTTTCTAAGATATTCCATACTAAAGGGTTCAGATACATGTCATATGCTCTTAGTGGAGTTGCCCTGCTTGTAGCTACAGGAGAATCCTATGGAATATTGATGCATGTAGATGTTATGCCTGTGTGGGTAGGTGCTGCATTAGCCGCCGGAATAATTTTGGCATCATTTGCATATGGGTTTGCTACACGAAAGAATGGCGTACACATGTCTCAATCCACTAGACCTTTGTAGATTCCTGTCCTTCTCTTGCAATAAGATAGATGCCAAATAGCATAATTGCGATGGCAATTAATTGGTAGATACCAATAGACTCATGCAAGAATATTGCTGCAAAGACAAGACCGAATATGGCCGATGTAGAAAAAATTAGTATTGTTCTTACTGTTCCTATTCGCTTAAGGCTATGTAAAAAGAAGTAAAGTGAAAATCCAAAACCTAGAATTCCAAGAAACAGAATATTTGGAATTTGTAAAGGCGTTACATTGATGGGTATCTTCAACAACAATACAACAACAAAGAGAACGCCGCCTCCGATTATTGATTTTAGTTGAACTAGTCTTGAGATGTCTACCCTATGAGCAACAATTCTGCTAAGATTGTTATCTAATGCCCAACATACAGCAGCTGAAAGAATAAGCAAATTTCCTTCCTTTTTTAAATCAGAAAGAAAATTTGAAAATTCAAGATTAGTTGTAACCACTATGACGCCAATGAGTACTAGTACTATTGCAAGATAACCTAAAGGCTTGAGTTTCTCTTTAAAGAGTAGGACTGCAAACAAAACCGTGAACACAGTCTCACCGTTTAACAAGATAGAGGCATCAGAAGCAGTAGTCTTTGCTAAACCCATAAGTAATAGAGTTGGAGCCAGGATAGAGCCAAAACCAGATATAGTAAAGATAAGATACCAATCTTTCTTCCTTATTGGTTTTAACATAGATTTTCTTGTAAGTGGTACTGAAGCTAGAAAAGCCAGAAGATAAACCAATGATGCCAACAATAACGGATTGATGTTTGCAAGAATTGGTTTTGAAAGAGTTGCGATAGAACCAACCAAAAGAGCAGATAACATTGCAGCCAAATATCCTACTTTTGCAGACTTGAGATCTGGTTGATTCAATAAATGATTATTATATTGCTTGAAGTTAAATCTCGTTCTTGAGTTTAGACTAGTGTATACAAGGAAAATGAAATAAAATCATCTATGGTAATAACTAGAAAGTTATCTGTGTCTTTTTTCTGTTATTTTTAATCCTGTGCTATGAGCCTCAATTTCGTTGAGTCTTGCTTCAATCTTTGGCTGATATTTCTTCATTGCAGCCCATGTGAGAAGACCGCAAAAGGTAACAATTGTTCCTATTGTTAGTACTTCTATTATCATATTCAAATGCATTACCTGATCATTGTGATATAAAATAATATCATGGTATAAGATTAAAATTTTAGCCATGATTACAGAAAAATTATATGAAATTCTCTTTATGAAAAAATAATTTCTATAATTTTATTGATAAATATCATTTCTAGATAATTATTCAAGTTTGACTAAAATTAGTAAGTTACACATGCTAAATTAGGATAATAATGGAGACGGAAAATATAGTGAAGATTAGAGATTCGCTGTAATGCCAAGTTCTAATCAAATTTTACTTCTTCTTGTTGTGTGGATGCGTTACAGTGTGCACACTTTTCCGATGGAGTCTTGAAATATACCATGTGGCAATTTTTACAGGCTCTCAGATCACTTAGTCTTACCATGACAATCTAATCATAACCTACTAAAAAAATCTTATTTTGACAAGTTCTTCTCTAGTTACAAATTATGATAACAATCACTGAATATCTCTGAATAGACGTTTAATCTAGCGATTTGATTTATCTGTAACATGTAAAAAATGAATGTATGAAGAGTCATTATAAAAAATACTTGAAGCTAAACAAAAACATTCTTTTTGCATTCCTTGCTTCTGTTACAATTTCTGCTATATTTGCACAAATGTTCTCGCTTCAAGCAAAATATATCAATAGTTCGGTAACTCTTGCAATTGATTTATCAGTCTACTACGCAGCTTTTTCAGGTTTTTTTTATATTGACAATAAAAAAAAGTATCTCTTAGAATCAGGCAAGTTGGACAAATCTAGGCTGAAAACAGATCTACTCAAAATTATTACTTCATTAGGATCGGGTGAAATAATCTATGTCATATGTAGGTGGTTGTTGCAATACTATCTATTAACTAGAGATTATGAAGCATATGCTTCATCTGCCTTGGCCCAATCAATTTCATTTGTAGTTTACCTAATTTGTGTAAATCTTATTGCTAGATCTGTAAAGTTGTATAAAGATAGAGAATAATTGAATTCACATTACTAATTCGTAATCTACAAAATATCTGTTACAGAGAATAAAGCAAAAATGAAAAAATTCTTCTTACTTGATGTAATATTGGTAGATTACATATTGTACATTCTGGATATATATGCTAGAATATTGCACACACGTGGATGCCACAAACAAAACCTATAGTGGATATAGTAAATGTAGTTGCTTCTGCATCAATAGACCAAAAAATTGATCTTGTAGAAATTACAAAAGCATTTCCAGATGCTGAATACAATCCTTCACAATTTCCAGGTCTAGTCTTCAGATTAAAATTGCCAAGAACTGCTACTCTCATATTTAGTTCGGGAAAATTTGTTTGTACAGGTTCAAAGTCAGAAAAAATTGCAATTGATGCAATACATGCTGTAATACAAAAACTACGAAAGGCCAAAATTAAAATAAAAAATAATGTCGTTATAACAGTTCAAAATATTGTTGCATCTGTAGATCTTTGTGGGGGGGTTCACTTACCTATGGCTGCTAGGAGTCTTCCAAGAAGCATGTATGAACCAGAACAATTTCCTGGAGTCATACATAGAATGATGGATCCTAAAACTGTAACCCTGATCTTTGCCTCTGGAAAGCTTGTATGTGTAGGAGCAAAAACAGAATCAGAAGTTCATAGATCTGTTCATAATCTACATACAATGCTTGAAGAAAAAAAACTAATGAGATATCAAGACTAATCCAGAATTAATATTCTACACAATAGAATCTATTTTCTTTTTTCATTATCATTTTTTATTTTATTCTTGTTGTCTTCTTTTTTGTCTGATCTTCTGCATTGCCTTTATTTCTTATCATTAGAGAACCCTATAGTTCTTAGATTATCATTTTCTGCTGGTTTTTAACATTTGAATTCATTGTAATCTTGTTTCATATTTATCAGAATCTTTTGATTAGTTTGATACGTTCTTGATCTTCATTTGCTTTCTTTTTACAAACTTTCTTGATCAGTATTTTCTCTGTTATCATTTCTTCCACATTTGTAAAAGACTTGAATTTCATCTTGCTCTCCCTATATTTTTCAATTGCACATAATTCGCCTGGCCATAACTCATCCTTGCATTTTTTGCACACGTGCAGGTTATTTTTTGGATCATGACATATGCAAGAACATCGGTCTCCTTTCTTTTTGTATATAGCACCGTCTCCAAATACTAGTTTGTCTTTTGACGTTTTTGGCATTGGTGTTATATCTTGTCAAGTTAACAATAAGACTTGTGGACGTTTTGTTTATTCCATTTAATTCTATACTTGGTTAAATCTTGTCAGAATTGCCAAGAACTCTAGAGTTTTAGAGTCACTCTAAGAAAAGCTCGAGTTCTTGAAATAATATACTATACTAAATCACGATTTTAGCTAAAAAATAGTTCCAATTTGAATAAAGCATATTCATGCGTTGCGACATGTTGGTATTCATTACTGGCTAAACAGGACAAACTACAATCATGTTATCGTGTCAAAGATTGGAGGGTGGAAGTCAGTTCAGACACTGATTGATTGTTATGGTCAGCCTGATGAAGATTATATCATAAATTTTCTTACAGAAAAGAAATCAGGTTCAATTTTGACCAATCCAACTTTCTAAAGGTAATTTAACCTAGGAAAAATCAGATTAAACGCTAAATTTTTGCGAAATGTTTCATAACAGGCATGAAATGAAATCCTTATGCAACATTTTTGGATTCAAATTTAATGGAATATTTTTGCCGTCGCTAGAGTCTAGAGTCACTCTAAGAAAAGCTCGAGTTCTTGAAATGCATATTAAATCACGATTTTAGCTAAAAAATAGAAAAAGTATTTAATGATGGTTATTGAAACCAAAATTTCTGATAATTAATGATTAAAATCCAGAGAATCTTTATTATTGGAATAAATAAGTAATTGATATTCTAATGAATAATTTTCAGGGAACAGCCGATTTCATTTGGAGTGTAGCAGATTTACTCAGACATGATTATAAAAGGGCTGATTATGGCAAAGTGATTTTACCTTTTACCGTACTGCGACGCTTAGACTGTGTATTAGAATCAACTAAAGATAAAGTCTTAACTAAACTTCCAGAATTAAAACAAGCCAAAGTCAAAAACATAGATCCTATTCTTAACCAAATTGCCAAACAATCATTTCATAATAGAAGTAAGTATGATTTTAAGAAACTTAAAGAAGATCCTGACAATATTGCTGCTAACCTGCGAAACTATATCAATGGATTTTCAGAAAATGCGCGTGAAATATTAGAATACTTCAAACTTGATGATGAAATTTCTACATTGGATGACGCGGATCTACTTTTTCTAGTTGTAAATAGATTTGAAGAAATCGACTTGCATCCAAATGTTGTAAGTAATGAGGAAATGGGTTACATATTTGAAGAATTGATACGCAAGTTTGCAGAATATTCTAATGAAACTGCTGGAGAACATTTTACTCCAAGAGAAGTCATCAGACTAATGGTCAATCTGATTTTCGGAGAAGATGCAGAAATTCTCAAGAGAAAAGGTATTGTTAAGACACTTTACGATCCTGCATGTGGAACCGGAGGTATGTTATCAATATCAGAAGAATATCTACATGATCTCAATCCTGAGAGTAGGCTAGAAGTTTTTGGTCAAGAAATTAACCCAGAAACTTATGCTGTTTGCAAATCTGAGATGATGTTAAAAGGAAATAATATTACAAACATAAAATTTGGAAATAGTTTTACTCGTGATGGTTTACATAATGAAAAATTTGATTACATGCTCTCCAATCCTCCATATGGCGTAGAATGGAAAAAATTTGAAAAAGAAGTAAGAAATGAACATGAAGAATTGGGATTTTCTGGTAGATTTGGTGCCGGCTTGCCTCGTATTAATGATGGTTCCTTACTGTTTTTGCAACACATGATATCAAAGATGAAACAAGATGCCACAGGAAGCAGGATTGGCATAGTCTTTAACGGTTCTCCTTTGTTTATTGGTGATGGAGGATCAGGAGAAAGCGATATACGACGATGGATTATTGAACATGATTGGCTTGAAGCAATAATTGCACTTCCAAACGATTTATTTTACAATACGGGAATTTTTACATATATCTGGATAGTAACTAACCGAAAAAATTCTTTACGTAAAGGAAAGATTCAGCTGATCAACGGAATATCGTTTTCTGATAAAATGCGAAAGAGCCTCGGAAACAAAAGAAATGAAATCACTCCTGAAAATATTGCAAAAATAACTAAGATATATCATGATTTTAAACTTGGAGAATACTGCAAAATTTTTGATAATGAAGACTTTGGCTATAGAAAAATAATAGTAGAATGTCCATTACGATTGAATTTTCAAATATCAGAAGAACGAGTTAAAAGATTGTATGAGGAGAGTGGATTTTTACAATTGTCAGAATCAAAAAAGAAAGGACAATTAAAAGAAAAAGAAATCAAAGAAGGAAAGAAATTACAAAATGAAATAGTAAAGTTACTTGAAACAATTAATTCAAACAAGATTTACAAAAACCGCGATGAATTTCTTAAAGTAATTAGAAATGTTCTTCAAAATAAAAATATTACAATGACATCAAGCTTAGAAAAAGCAATTTTATCTGCATTGTCAGAAAGGGATGAAACTGCTGATATCTGTAAAGATTCCAAAGGTAATCCTGAACATGACCCTGAATTACGTGATAGTGAAAATGTACCTATTAAAGAAGACATTCAGGTCTATTTTGAGAGAGAAGTTAAACCATATCTATCTGATGCATGGATTGATGAGGAAAAAACCAAGATTGGATATGAAATTCCTTTGACACGTCATTTTTACATCTACAAACCATTACGCACCCTTGAAGAAATTGATTCTGATATAAAAAAACTTGAAAATGAGATGTTAGATATGCTTAAGAATATTACAAAATGAAGTACAATACTTATGAAAAACTGAAGGAATCAGATATAGCTTGGATTGGTAAAATTCCGGAACATTGGAAAGTTTTGCATATAGGAAAAATTTCAAACATCAAATATGGTATTTCTGAAGAATTAGATCGTAGTTTAACTTCAGGAACAAAAATTATTTCTTTACCCAATATTACAAAGTATGGTCAACTTATTCTAGATGATGTCCCATTTACAACAATATCAGATTACAAAAAGAAACAATTTATTCTCAAAAAGGGCGATCTTCTTTTTAATTGGAGAAATGGAAGTCCAGATCACATTGGAAAAACCGCCTTTTTCGATAGTGATGAAGAATATGTTCATGTTTCTTTTCTTCTCCGATTGAGATTTAAAGAAGGATCGGATAGCGCAAAATATTTTCAGCAATTTCTAACTCATTTACGAGGTATAGGATTTTTCTCAAATTCAAAAGATCAAGTTAACAAGACCTATAATCAAACAGAACTACAAAATTTGTTAGTTCCCTATCCCACATTAGATGAACAAAAATACATATCCAGTTTTCTTCATGTTGAGACAAAAAAAATAGATTTACTTATTTTATTGAAACAAAAACAAGTGGAACTTTTTGAAGAAAGAAAACAATCTCTGATAAATCATATTATAACAAAAGGACTTGATCCTACTGTACCAATGAAAGATTCTAGAATAGCATGGATAGGGAAAATACCGAAACATTGGAATGTCAAAAAACTAAAACATATCGGAATTCTGAATTCAGGAGGCACCCCTTCTCGCAAAGTAGATGCTTATTGGGAAGATGGCACTATACCATGGTTATCCTCGGGTGAGATTAATAACAATATAGTTACTGACTCTTATGAGAAAATTACACCATTAGGTCTCATCCAAAGTTCAGCAAGACTCTTCCCAAAAGATTCTGTCTTGATTGCAATTACGGGTGAAGGTCTAACAAGAGGTAGGAGTGCGATATTAGGAATAGACGCCAGTACTAATCAATCAATAGTAGGAGTTGTGATTCATAATAGAATTTTGAATTATTTTCTGTGGTATTATCTTCAAAGTCAATATTGGCAGCTTAGAAATCATAGTCATGGAAGTGTTCAGCCAGGTCTTAATCTCGATATTCTTAGATCGTATCCAGTTATTTCTCCTCCATCAATTATGGAACAGAAAGAAATTTCAGATTTTATCAGTAAAGAAACATCAAAAATTGATGTACTAATTAAAAATACAGAAGCACAAATAAAAAAACTACTAGAATATCGTCAATCATTAATTTCTTCTACAGTTACTGGAAAAATTGATGTGAGAAAAGTACTATGCCAATAGATCACACAGAAAAAGGATTTGAAAATGCAATTGAATCATTTTTAATTCAACATGGTGGGTATGCTAAAGAAGATTCAAACAATTTTGATAGAAATCTTGCATTAAACAAACAAACATTATTTTCCTTTTTAAAATCTAGTCAACCAAAAGAATGTGAAAAACTACAATCTATCCACGGCAATGATTTTGAAACAAAATTACTAGATCGACTTACAAAAGAATTGGATAGCAGGGGAATTTTGGATGTAATCCGAAATGGTATTGTAGATTATGGCGTGCGTTTCAAATTAGCCTATTTTAAACCAGCAAGCCAAATGAATTCAGAAGCACTTCAACTATATCAGAAAAATATTCTTACTATAACAAGACAGGTACGATATGATCCTAATAGCGAGAAATCTGTAGATATTGTCCTAAGCATAAACGGTTTACCCGTAGCCACATTAGAATTGAAAAATCCACTCACGGGTCAAACTGTAGAAGACGCTAAAAAACAATACATGTATGACCGTAATCCAAACGATCTCTTATTCCAATTTAAAAAGAGAATATTGGTTCACTTTGCTGTAGATCCTGACGAGGTTTACATGACAACCAAATTACAAGGAAAAAACACTAACTTTCTTCCATTTAACAAAGGATTGGACGATGGTGCAGGTAATCCGGAAAATCCTAATGGTTACAAAACTTCCTATCTCTGGGAAAGCGTACTGAATCGGGAAAGTTGGTTGGATATTCTAGCCCGTTTTATCCAATTGGAAGTATTAGAAAAATATGAACGAGGAACCAAAATTATTCAAGAAAAATTAATTTTTCCACGATATCATCAGCTCATGGCAGTTCGAAGTCTTGTAGAAGATGCAAAAAATGTAGGAGCAGGAAAAAATTATTTAATTCAACATTCTGCTGGGAGCGGAAAAAGTAATTCAATTGCTTGGCTTGCCCATCGATTATCAAACTTGCATGATAAAAATGATAAAACAGTTTTTGATTCAGTGGTTGTTATAACTGATCGAGTAATACTTGATGAACAATTACAAAATACAATCTATCAATTCGAACACAAGCTTGGGGTAGTTGAAAGAATCGATAAGGATTCTAAACAATTGGCATCGGCATTGACCTCAGGAAAAAGAATCATCATAACCACTATGCAGAAATTTCCATTTGTCATAGACAAGATTGGAAAATTACCAAAACGAAACTATGCGCTAATAGTTGATGAAGCCCATAGTTCTCAAGCGGGTGAAACTGCAAAAGCCGTAAAAGAGGTTTTAAGCGTAAAAAGCCTAGAAGAGGCAGAAGAAATTGATGCTGAAAGGGAGAGAAAACAATACGATCCTGAAGAAGAAATAACAAAATCCATGGCAAGTAGGGGAAGACAGCCAAATCTCAGCTTTTTTGCATTTACTGCAACCCCGAAAGCCAAGACATTGGAACTTTTTGGCAAACCCGGACCAGATGGAACACCAGTACCATTTCATCTCTATTCTATGAAGCAGGCAATAGAGGAAGGATTCATTCTAGATGTTTTACAGAATTATACGACCTACAAAACATACTTTAGAGTTGTAGAACATGCAGAAAAAGACAAAAAAGTAGACAGGAAAAAGGCAGCAATAGCAATTGCTAGATTTGTAAATCTGCATGAACATAATCTAAATCAAAAAACACAAGTAATTGTTGAACATTTTCGTAATTTTTCCTTTGAAAAAATTGGCGAACAGGCAAAAGCAATGATTGTTACACGTTCTAGATTACATGCAGTAAAATACAAAATAATCATTGATGAATATCTGAAAGAAAAAGAATACAATAACATCAAAACTTTGGTTGCATTCTCAGGAGTTGTAAAAGATGGTGGAATTGAATACAAAGAATCTACCATGAATGGGTTCGGAGAAAAGCAGCTTCCGAAAGAATTTGAAAAAAGAGAATACCAAATTTTGATTGTAGCTGACAAGTATCAAACAGGATACGATCAGCCATTACTTCATACCATGTATGTAGACAAAAGATTATCTGGTATCAAAGCTGTACAAACTCTTTCAAGATTGAACAGAACTTATCCCGGAAAAGAAGATACACTTGTACTTGATTTCGTAAATGATGAGTTTGAAATTCAAAAATCATTTGAACCATATTATAAACAAACATTTCTCACGGGAACAGTTGATCATAATTTACTTTATGGGATTGAAAATAAAATTGAGACCTTCCGTATTCTTGATACTTCTGAAGTGGATCAATTTTGTAATATCTACTTCAATCCAAATCCTGATCCTCAAGATCAAGGATTGATGAATTCAGTATTAGATAGAGCCGTTAAGAGATTCAAAACTGAGAACGGGGCAAGGCAGGAAGAATTTAAGAACTTGCTAGTAAATTATGTCCGTCAGTATTCTTTTCTGTGTCAATTAATTGCCTTTGAAGACATACAGTTAGAAAAGCTATACGCATACGCCAGATTCCTCATAAAAAAACTACCTCTTAGAGATCTCTCCAAATGGTATTCTCTTGGAAATGACATTGCATTGGAATATTACCGACTACAGAAACTACGTGAGGGAAGCATATCATTAGAGAGTGATGAGGGACTAAAACCGCCAAAGGATACAGGAAAACGTAGTGAACCCGAGGAACTTGTACCACTATTTGAAGTCATAAAGGAATTAAATAAAAAGTTTGGAAATTTTGAGTTTAATGATGCTGATAAGTTGGAACTTAAAAAACTCGAGGATAGTCTAAATTCTGACAAAAATTTAATCCTGCAAGCTGAAACAAACTCTAAAGAGAATTTCAAATATCCATTTACTGATGCTGTTAAAGAAAAAGTAAATTCAATCTTTGACAGTGATCCTTCATTTTATGAGGAAATGATGGATAATGAACCCCTACAAGAAGCAGTGATACAGGTCTTATTGAATAGATTCCACCAAAAACATAGCCCTGAAAGAATATTAACAAAATTACGGAATCGTGAAGATTCCAACTTGGAAGTAAAAGCATCATTCAGGTATGACATAGATCTAAAACAAAGAAACAACAAACTTGAAAAAGTTATAGCAAAAACCGTAGCCGCATTTATGAATGCAAAGGGCGGCAGTTTATTCATAGGAGTAAGTGACAGTAGGGAAGTTATTGGATTACAAAATGATTATGCATTACTTAAAAAACAAAATTCAGATGGATTTGAGATAGAATTACGACAGTCTATTCAAAAATATTTGATAGATAAAATAGTACAAGAAAGCATCAATGTAACATTTCACAATATTGAGAATCACGAGATTTGTGAGATTTTTATTTCGCCTTCTACAAAACCAATTGTGTTACATGATGAGGGAAAAGAAGAATGTTATGTTAGAGAAGGTAATTCTTCAAATCCATTTACAATAAGCCAATTTCTCGAATATTGTAAAAGACGTTTTTAATAGCACTTACTGTCGGATTTAATAAAAAACTTAATGTCTAGTATAACTTTTGTAAAACATGGTTGAAGAAAAAGTAACCAAGAAAAAAAGAAAAGATTTCAACTTACAATCAATTTTGAAACGTCTGATTGATGTCAAGCCAGTTTGTGTGAAATGCGGCAGAACAGCTCTTCAAAGAGAATTAAACCTACATCATAAAGATGGGGATTCAAGCAATGATGATTGGCGAAATATTGTGATTTATTGTAGAGCATGTCATAATGATACACATGGAATTGTGCCAAAAAATAGAAAAATATGACATATCACAAGGTATAGAAATTCATGCCTAATTATGAGAAAAATAGTTAGAAGTCAATACTGCTATAATTATAACTTATTAGAGGAATTCACATATTGTTTCAGTTAATCCAATTCGATTTAACTCAGTTTCCATCACAGCATGTTTTTCTGAAAATAAATAATCACACAGTCCTTCAAAATTATTTACCCCTAAATGAGAAATTGCATTTTTGATTACGTCATCATCATCAACTTTACAAAGATTTTTTGGAATTATGTTATGATCTCGAATCAACGTACCCAAGATACGTTCTAAGCTAGTTTGAATGTCTAATGATCCTGCCTTGAAATGTATGTTGCCACGAGTTATACTAGTTTGAGAGAGATATCGGAATAATTCAGGTTTGCTTATTACAAATCCTGTTAAGATCTTTTGAATATTTGTAATTTCTTTCATGATTTTATCACTGGAATGAGTATCTGTGTCTTGATCAATTATGAGTAGAACACTTTTCACATTAACTTGGGTTTTGGATATTTCTTTAATAGTGTCTACAAAAAGCTTAGAAGCATTTGGTTTTCCATGTCCTTGTACTAAAATATAATATTCGTCTCCTTTTTTTATTATAAACCTACGTGGGTTATTTCTAAAATAATAGTATAATGATGATAAGTTTTTACATGTCTCAATATCTGCACTTGTAAAATTTTTGAATGTAGATAGTAAACGTAAAAAGAAAAATGAATCATGCATACCCTCCACAAAAATGATATTTGCCAAAAATTAGAATCCTCTTAGATCAATTCCAAGATCATTCATGTGTTTATCGGCTTCATTCTTTTTTATTACCTCTGCCTCAAATTTATCATCCATCTTACTCATTTTAACAATGGATATTCCTAAATTTTTTGAACGCTCCATACAAAATTTAAGAAATTCTTCACTATGTGTAGATGTAAAAATTTGAATGTTATGTTGTTTAGCTGCAATGAGTAATTCTTCTATTAGATGCATCATCAAACCGGGATGAAGATAATTCTCAGGTTCTTCCAATATTAAAATGCCGTTAGATATTGTTTGAACAGATAGCGATACTAACAGACTAGCTTTAAAGCCGTCTCCCATGGTAGCAAGTGGTATACTATTTCCATTTTTGTAAAAGATGTATATTACATTTCCAATACGACGTAAGTCTTGAATTTCCGGAAATTTACCCTTGAGTCTATCTATTACTGAAAATAATCTTCCTTTCTCAGCACTTCTATCATGTAACTCTGCTTGAACTTCCTCAAAATTTCCTATGAAGAGAGTATCTTTGTTATGAGGTATGATATTGGGAATATTTTTTGAAGCTGATATTACGTCTCTTTCTGATCCCTCTCCATAAAGTAAAGATAAATGTTCCCTACTGTTATTGTAATAAAAATACATTCGATTTTTAGGTAACGGTCTAACTCTTGATACTGCTCTAGCATATGAATCTCTTTCACGCCTAACTTCATGCATTAGTTGTTCTCTGACTGATTCTACCAATTCTTCATTTTTACTTAACCCTAAACCCGCGGATGTTTTGCTAATGGTTACTCCTTCAGTCCTAGTTCCATTATCACTATCCTCAAATCCTATGATTATGGACTTTTCAGAACCCGTTCGTATTAGGTAATCCCACCCTATATCGCTTTTAGCTCGTCTGAAAGTGATGAATTCTAGCATGTCTTCCTTGAAACTATTTTTAAAACCTGAGCTTCCTGATGATAATAATGCAATAGCTTCCAAGCAAGTCGATTTACCAGTATTATTTCTACCAACAAATATGTTAATTTGACTCAAATCATTTATTGTTAGATGATCTATGCCTCTAAAGTTGGTAATCTCGATTGCCTTGTATGCCATATCGATACTATGATATTATGAACTAATTAAAGATCTATTCAAAAACATCTATTCTTGTAGGGTAATTGATTGTCTAAAATTCTATCGTTTATTGTATCAATATCATTTTATGATGATTGCAAATCTTCTCCCTCATCTCATGTCATTATGTGGGGAATTGAAAATTCTCTTTCCACCTCATCTGTTTTTTCATTAAGAATTGTTCTACTCGTTATGACGTTGAAATTTTAGGGATGTCAATAATGTTATTCTATAATTATTTATTGGGAATGAGTAAGATAAATGTTGTATGATGTGTATATCAAATCTATTGAATAGATTCTGTATATGAAATAGATTTGGTAGATATTCTATGCAATTTTCCTTTCTTGTCTATTTTGACATCAAACTTTGGCAGTTCACCGAAAACCTCGATCCATTTCTCATCAAGTGAAATTATAATGTGTTCATCAAAAATAAATGAATCATAAGTTCCTAAATTTTTCATTTAATCTGATTTTTCCTAGGTTTAAATTACATTTGGTAACAGAGTCAAAATTATAACCATCTTTTAGCTGGATAGTAATTGTTTATAGTATGTCAAATGAAATGAAACCAAAAATTTAACAATATGGTCCAGTATCATAACTAACATGAACGATGAAACCATGAAAAATGAGAAAAATTCAGGGGTTTCAGACGCTGCAGTTAGTGGACCCCTGTGGATTCAAACCTATGAGAGTCCGAGTCTTACCAGACTCGAACTAATAGTGAGTTTTTAGATATTGTGTAGTCTAGCTTCGATGCTGTAGCTTAATAATATCGATTATTCATAGAGGATAGAATGGAGCAGAAGGACGAGAATTCTTACATGGATGATCAAATTCGTCGTTACGAAAAAAATTCGAATAAAGGGTTGACTCCAAAAATGTCTCGAAATAGTTCTTTCAATGGAGACTACAATCTATCTATGAGTATTCCTAAGGATACGGAAAAAGGATTTCCATTACTGCAAATCAAAGAACAATATCTTAGCTTTGGTGATTTAATAGTAAAAAATGAAATAAAAGAAAAATTAGAATCGGTTATTGCTGAAAACAGGTCATCTGAAAAACTATATTCCTACGGTTTAATCCCAAAAAGAAAGATCCTATTCTGCGGATCTCCTGGTACTGGAAAAACATTAAGTGCAAAAATTATGGCCAGTGTTATGGGGTATCCCTTTGTCTCTGTAATGTTTGATTCCATAGTTTCTTCTTATTTAGGGGAAACAGCTACTAATTTACGAAAGATTTTTGATTTCATTGAACAAGGTAAATTTGTAGTACTATTTGATGAATTTGATATAGTAGGAAAAAAACGAGATGACCCACATGAACATGGGGAAATCAAACGAATAGTAAACAATTTCATGCAAATGATAGACAACTATGAAGGAGAAAGTATTCTGATTGCTGCCACTAATCATCAACACTTACTTGATACTGCGATTTGGAGAAGATTTGATGAAATAATATTATTTGATCTACCTAATCTTACTAGACGTGAACAATTGTTTAACAAATATCTAAGAGTTCTAAGAAGAACAGACGACTTTACATTAATGGAATTAGCGAAAAAAACTACTAATTTCTCTGCAGCGGATATTGCTCAAGTATGTCAAGAAGCACTTAGAAAAATCATAGTACACGGTAAAACAGAAGTGAATCGTGAATACATACTGAATGCAATTGCAGATCAGAAGCGTAAAAAGAACGTAATTCTAAACAAACCATAGCATGGTTCTACACAGCCATTTAATTCTGCCAGTTGCTGAGAATTTTGGTCGTAGAAAAAGAGTGATGAAATTTGGGTATGCTGTAAATGAGAGAAATGTTGAACAGTTTTACAGAACGGAAATTAGAAAGTTAAATTTCATTAAAACAGAATTTGAAAAGGAGAGAGAACGATTTGGAAAATACTTTGATCCCAATCTCATTTTTAAAATCAAAATCGATGAGAAACATAGTGTATCTGAAGATGGCATGAGAGATGCTTTGAAATATGCAGGCATAACGACAATTTCATCTGCACCCGATAAGAAAGGATACTGGATTGCGTTTACAGATGATGCAGAATTTACAAAATTTAAAACTAAGTTAAGTAAAAGACTCGGTCAACAGAATGCTACATTCATCGACGCGATAGATGGAATTGATGATATTCCAAAAGAAGAAAAAATAGGAGATGTTCTAAAAAATGAGCCGATTCAAGAGAAGGAAGGTTTTGTTCACATTGATGTAGAAATTTGGCGTATGAGTGAAAACCGATTGGGATCATTCTTGAGCGGTCTTGACACCCTGATTAATGAAAACAGTGGGACTATTACCGATCAGCTTGTAACAGAAAACTTTTGTTTATTACGAATTAAGATTGATAAAAAATTATTTGAACAGATTATTGAAATGAGGGAAATTGCTCATGTTGATAGACCGCCAAGAATACGAATAGATAGCATATTAAATTCAGATCTAAAAGAATTAGAAATCAAAGGCTCACCAGCAAAAGATGCGCATGGGATACTCGTGATAGACTCTGGGATATTACATCACCCATTGCTGGACAGTGCAATAAAAGATGAAATCGCCCTTGCATTAAGAAGCGGAAAAATTACATCCACGAAAAAAATTGATGATGTTGGCCACGGTACACAAGTTGCAGGAGTATCGCTTTATGGGGATGTTCAAGAGTGTGTGGAAAGAAAACAGTTCATACCAGAAATCTGGATTTATTCTGCTAAAGTCATGTATAAGAATGAATTTGGACTTTCACAATTCGATCCAGATGAATTACTTGAACATCAAATGAAAGATGCAGTAGAACAAATAGTTACAAAATATCCATTATGTAGAATAATAAATCTCTCCATAGGGAATACTGCAAATAAGATGTTTGAAGGACAAAGGCAATTCAACTTAGCTTCTTTAATAGATGAATTATCCATCAAATTTCCAAAAATTATTTTTGTTATATCTGCAGGTAACAATTCTGATGATGTAGGAAGTTCTGAGGAATACCCTAATTATTTTTTAGAAAAAGCAAAGAGAATGAAGATAGTAGATCCAGCTACTGCCGCACATGCTCTTACCGTTGGATCAATTTTTAGATATACTCATAAACAAAATGGAAGGCATTTAGATTTTCCATCGCCGTTTACAAGGGTTGGGCCTGGTTTGAGAGATATGATAAAACCAGAACTAGTGGAATATGGAGGAGGTTACGGTAACGATATTGTCACCTTGAATCCTCTGTGGCTTAAAGAGGGTAGACTGTTCACACTTTCTAGCGGTACAAGTTTCAGTGCTCCAAAAGTATCTCATCATTTAGCAAAGTTGATGAATGTATTTCCAAATGCGCCTAGAAATTTGATTAAAGCCATGTTGATATCTTCTGCATCAATACCAAAACAAAGGCCTGAACCTTTGGGTGTAATTGATCCGTGTCACAGTACAAAAGATATGAAATCTTTATTGAACATATATGGTTATGGAAAACCTAATTTTGAAAAAGCAATTTATTCGGATGATAATAGAGTATTGTTATTACATGATGGAATGATAAAACTGGATCATGTTCAATTTTTTACTATCAATCTTCCTGAGCAATTCATAAAAGAAAAAGGTGAACGTAAAATATCGGTAACATTAGTTTATGATCCTCCGATTAATCGCAATCGAACAGATTATCTTGGAATTGCCATGGAATTTCATCTTTTCAAAAATGCCGCCATTGATAAAATACGAAACGCCTATCGACAAATAAAAGTGGGCGAAAAACTAGAAGAAGTTATACCTAAAGACCTTCAGAAACATGAAATAAAATTAACTCCTGGTTCGAATTTAAGAAAAAAAGGTGTTCATCAAACTGCATCAAAGATATTTACAAAACAACCCAAAATAGATATAAGAAATCCTCTGGTTCTTGCAGTAGTTTGTCAGAATAGGTGGGTAAATGAAGAAGGATTCGAGCAGCCTTATTCAGTAATAGTAAATTTTGAACATGTCCTACAAATTGATCTGTACAATCAGATACTCTTGAGAAACAAGACTCGTGCTAGAGTTAGATAATCCTGAATTTTATGGTCATACACACCATCTATTGTGAATATTTGAGTGGGTCTCAAATTATTCCAAGTTAGTATCTGGGTCTAATAGGATTCATACCTGATTATGTTAAGAGATTATAAAATAACCTGCAAAATTTATCCCAGGACTTGCATACAAGTTCATGACAGTTACTAATGCTGCTAAAGGTCTGAAACATGTTATACGACACAGAGAGGAGTTGATCAAAGGACTTGATCATATGACAAAAGGATGGAAAGACGAATGTGCCCAAGCGATGATAGATTCGATAAAGGATTTCATGACCCGGGACATTGGTTCCTTTGAATGGATACTTGGCGAGATTCAGAACAGGAAATCTTTGAGATATCCAATGACTGTAAGCAAGAAAAAAATAAGATAATGACTAGCAAAAAAGCAGTCCAAATTGTGGAGATGCTTCTTGAAAGAAAAATCAGACACAAACATGATCTGGAAAAGCCAGAAAATGACTGGGCACAGATGCCGTTGGTAGATTAGTACAGACAAAAATAACATCACTATCAAATGAGATTGGCTGGCTGCATGTTCTCAAAAAAGAGATAGCATCACCGTGCAAGCATCCAAAGAAAATGCACGATACGTGTAATGGTCAGAAATATTGCATGAATTGTAATATGGATCTTTAACTTATTTTTTATGATCATGTTTAGATTCAATAACAGATAACAAGTAATGTGAAAACAAAAATCGACGTGAAATTGAAATCAAGAAAAATAGAGGGTTGGTCAACACATTCGCTTGAATTCGAAAATGATAAATCGGTAATAATGAAAGTTGTACGTGGAAAATTAGCTAACGTTCAGACAAAACGTGGTAAGAAAAAACGATTACTATGGCAACAGCACATTTCAAAAGAGATAAGGACAAAGCGTGGGCCCGTATCTAGAAATAAGAATAGTGATTATGTAATATCATTAGGAATGAAATTCTCTGTTCCTCATCCTAATCAAAAGCAACCTGTGGATGTAGATAATTTTATCAAACCCATTTTTGCTGGGATTGCGGCTGGATTATTTGATAATAGTGAGGAAGTTCCTTCAACCTTGGAAAAACTCAAGGACTTTGATGATTCACATTTCCGATATCTGTACGTAGAGCGTCTTAATAATATTCAAAATGAAGATGGAGTAGCAATAGTGATTTCAGAAAAACCATGATTAATAGAACTAGAAAAGAGGAAAAATTGAAAGCGTACCATGTCTGAATGGGAAATCATCTTTTCAAGATTATTTGAGAAGATAAAGCAGGATATAATACAATATCATAGGCGTGAAGACTTGGAAGAAATGACGCCTCAAGAAAGAGCCTTGGTGGAGGGAATAAGCAAACTTCCATTCCCAGTTGAAATAATATCCATCCGAGTAGATAACCAAAAATATCCACATTTGAAGGATGACGTTTCACAACTTGTAGCGTATCGGTTGACAGAACTGGAAAAATTTCAGGTAGATTATCATGGTGAGATTTCATCTACACAGGAAGCAGTAACTAATGCTTTGATCATCTTCTTTAAACTCTCGGAAAAAGACGCTACGTCAATAGCTAACAATCTCATAAAAAAATTCGAATACACGGGTTTCTCAATTGATGATGGCACTTACATTCAATTTACAAGATATGACATAAGAAAAAACCAAGAAGAATTTTTTAAGGATTTACGTTCTCTCTTCTATTTTTCACTTAATGATCATCTTGTCAATAAATTCATGACTGGAGTAAATGTGGATTATAATGCTATGTTCAATCTGGAAAATACTCCAATACTAGAATCCAGTGAATTTTTACAACCGGATTCAAGAACCAGTCATCTCAGTTTGGAATGGCTACAATCTAGAATGTCAGCCATACAGCTGATTCCAAATGTACCAGAGTCTGTAAGATTGCAATTTCAGCGTGCAAAGGATTTATTCATTTTTGGTTATTTTAGGTATGAATTTTTTACAATTTCCAGTCACTACGCTGTGCTGGCGCACGAAACTGCCATGAAGCAGCGATATGTTCAATCCCTTGGGGAAAAGGCAACAATTACTTATAATTCTGAAAAGTATGAAATTACCCAACCCACATATTTCCAGATATCAGAGTTCATATATAATTTGAAAAAGAGCAAACGTATACAGTCGGCCCATAGTATACTTGTAAATGGGGAGAAATTTCCAAGTACTATAAATCAGGTCATTAACTGGCTGGTGTCTAAGGGAATAATAAAAAAATGGAAAGCAAGAATGGATGATCTGGTGAGAAAAGTTAGAAACAGCCTATAACATCCTGAACATGTACAGATTTTTATGCCAAATATGGCAGAAGGGATGATACGACAAATTGCCTATGACATAAATGAATTGTTTGCATCTACAGTTGCAAACTCCGAACTGAAATAATATCGTAATAGTAACTGAGTCCTACAGGAATCTGACCTATGACTTCAAAATTATATCCATCTTTTAGATGAATTGTAATTATTTACAATTATTGGATTTTTGAAATTATGTTTTTTGAAATAAATTTCCAATAAAGTTATTATATTGATTTTTTATCGTAATATGTTGTCTTTAGACTCTAAAATAGAACCCGAAAATGCAGCTATTTTCTTTGCCGATTTGGCAGGATCTTCTAAAACAAAAAGTCAACATGGGAGTAAGAAGGGAACAGGTAAAGCTTTACTACATAATAAAATAATCTATGAAGCTGCAAAGGAATACATTGAAAGTGTCAAACAAGAAGAAAACTTCAAAGTTTGCAAGTTTATAGGTGATGGAGTTCTATTATATTTTAAATCCAAAAACAATAAAGCTTGTTTTGCAGCTTTAACCATCGCTGAAAAAATTCGTAATAAGTTTGAAGAAATCAATGAAGATCCAATAACCCATTACATAGCTAATAGTATTATCACTGTTCAGGAATCGATGGAACTTTTAAGCAAAAAGAACACTGATTGGATGAAAATCTATACAAAAATGGGTCTAGACTTTGGTGCTGTTTACTTCCATCCGTTTCCAGATGTTTCACAAATATTGGATCCGATGGGATTGATAGTTGATAGAGCGGCGAGGGTACAAAGTATAGCTAAAGAACAACAAATACTCGTAACCCGAGATTTTTGGACTCAATTAACAAATGAACCTGTACAACCAACTTTTTGTATTACTGGAAATTGGACACTCGTACAATTACGTGGCATTGATTTAGGAAATGGATCTACATTCATAGATGAGGTTGTAAATAATACGATAGTTAAACAGGGTGTGGCAGACCCGTCAATTTCTCCTGAATACTTATTCGGAACAGATAGAATGTTAAAAAAATTTATTGAAATGAAAGAAAACCTAGTTCAGTCCGACTATAAAAAATTGGAAATTAATGCAATATGGATTGCTAATTGGGGTGATCTCAAAAGTTATTCGCATAAAGAAGGAGATCTTTATACCAAAGCCCGAAAAGCAGGGAAGGATTTACGCATAAAGAGATTAATCAACAAATCTACTGTAGATAAGAAAAATATGAACGATCATTTGGAAGAATTAAAATCGTTATATGAAAATGATGGAAACTTCGGATATGTTTGTAAAAATTTGAACGTTGATGCGTTTGAAGTAATGATATGTGTTGGAGATAATGTTCCTATTAGTGCATTATTGACTATTCATCAGAAACAATATGAGCCTTCAATCGATGTAAATGGTGAAACCATTACTGGTCATGATGAGCCGTCAATAGGGATCTATCTGGAAGGAACACATGGAGAAAGCCATATTAGAACAATGTTATCCTTGCGTAAATGGTTTAATGATAATTGGGCTATGGCGGGGCAGCGAGATCTTTATTATGGGAGACAATGGGGAAATCCAGAAAAATGGTATGAGTTAATCACACCTCCACAATATGATAAGTTCAAAGAATATATCGACCTTGAATTAAATGAACTCAGAAACATACTACAGGAAATTACACACAAGTGGATTTCATTAATTGAAGTAGGTAGTGGTTCTGGACGTATATTTTCGAGTTTACCTAGAGAATTACAAGATAAAATCTCGTATATGATAGGAATCGATTCATCTAGCGAGATGGTGGAGTTTGCTACGGAAATTATATCCAAAAACCGAGTTATTAGTAATAAAACATTTTTTATTGAAATGGATGGTCAAGAACTAGACACATACATAGATGATGGCAAACTCAAATTTGACAGATTTAATGCTAAACCTTCGCTGAAGGGATTGAAAAAAGAACTAAGTAGAATTGAAGGACCATTCAACGAATCAATAAAAGTAGTTTGTTGTATGATGAATACCTTAGGTGCTGTAGAAAAAAAATCTAGAAGAGATATGATCAACTCAATGATACGAGCATCTGGTAAAAACAGCTATGTTCTATTATCCTTTTTGAAGGGTGAATCTTTCCCTATGTATTCAAGAGAGTTTTATTCTTATCTCAAAGAAATTACTGGAGATTTTGATGATAACACGGCATTTAATGATAAAAGTCATGAATTTCATACTCGTACCAGATATGTTAGCAAATGGTTTACTGAACCAGATATTCGGGATTTGACAAACGATTTGTTAGGTGTAGTAGGCAAGCCAAAAATAACTAAGTTGGGAGATATTGGTTATTTTGTTATATTAAAAACATAAGAGAATCAAATTGACTTTCTAATTATTTTACGCATAAAATGGGTCCAAAACCATTCTCATTCTGCTAGTATATTCCCTGTGGATTCAAACCTATGAGAGTCCGAGTCTTACCAAATACACGTCTATGCTAAAACTAGAAGAATTCTACACCAGTTTTTTAAATCATGTCTGTCCAGTACGAATACCAGATGAAAACTCTACCTCTTTCAATACTCATTTCTATATTCGTTCTTCTCGAACCATTGTCATTTGCACATGGCGACATGTTAGCAATACAAGACATGAGTGTTTACCCCAACAAAGATT
>Ga0307372_10003141_pt1 | contig 26746 bp, 25 predicted proteins | sample OX1MG_FD_202533 | JGI IMG/M metagenome (GOLD analysis project Ga0307372, IMG submission 202533) | Soil microbial communities from Risofladan, Vaasa, Finland - OX-1 | ecosystem: Environmental > Terrestrial > Soil > Coastal area > Acid sulfate soil | place: Finland: Risofladan, Vaasa | collected... | reverse complement strand
TTCGGCCGCCAGCCCGAGGTCGAGGAGCGGTTCCGCCAGACCAACGAGGAGCTGTTCCGGGCCAGCTTCGGGGCCCAGTTCACCTCCAGCGTGGTCCAGCCGGCCATGATGCTGATCGGGAACCTGAACTTCGTCGCCATTGCGGTGGTCGGCGGTCTGCGGGTGGCGGCGGGGGCCATAACCATCGGCGACGTCCAGGCCTTCATCCAGTACTCGCGCCAGTTCAGCCAGCCGCTGACTCAGATCGCCTCCATGATCAATATGCTCCAATCCGGCATCGCCTCGGCCGAGCGGGTCTTCGAGCTGCTCGACGCCGAGGAGCAGGAGCCGGACACGGCGGTCGCCTCCCTGCCTGATCCCATCCGGGGCCGAGTCGAGTTCGACGACATCTCCTTCTCCTACGACCCCAACCGCCCGCTCATCACCGACTTGTCCCTGGTGGCCGAGCCCGGCAGCACCGTGGCCATAGTCGGGCCGACCGGAGCCGGTAAGACGACGCTGGTCAATCTGATCATGCGCTTCTACGAGCTCGACGCCGGGCGCATCCTGCTCGACGGTCTGGACATCACTGACCTGTCCCGATCCGAGCTGCGCTCCTCCATCGGCATGGTCCTGCAGGACACCTGGCTGTTCGGTGGGACGATCCGGGAGAACCTGGCTTTCGGTAACCCCGACGCCACCGAGGAGAAGCTCCTCGAGGCCGGCCAGGCCACCTATGTGGACCGCTTCGTCCACTCCCTGCCCGAGGGCTACGACACTCTCATCGATGATGATGAGACCACCGTCAGCGCCGGGGAGAAGCAGCTGCTGACCATCGCCCGGGCCTTCCTGGCCGACCCGGCCATCCTCATCCTGGACGAGGCCACCAGCTCGGTGGACACCCGCACCGAGGTCCTCATCCAGCGGGCCATGGCGGCGCTGCGCCGGGACCGGACCAGCTTCGTCATCGCCCACCGGCTCTCGACTATCCGGGACGCCGACGTGATCCTGGTCATGGAGGAGGGCCGGATCGTGGAGAAGGGCAACCACGAGGATCTCCTGGCCGCCGGCGGCGCCTACGCCAACCTCTACAATGCCCAATTCGTGGCGCCTACGGCCGAGGTCGGCTGACCCATGAGATGGTGGCCGGGAGTCAGGGCCATCGCCGCGGTGGCCGGGCTGGGCGCGCTGGCCGGCTTGGGCTTGGCTCCGGGTGCGCAGCGCCCGGCCCAGGCCGCTACCCCGGCCCTCAACGTCACCCTGGTCTGGTCCAAGACCCTGCCCGGGGTGGACTTCCGGGCCTCGTCTCCGATGCCGGCCACCCTGGACTCAGCCGGGACCAGTGCGGTGGTCGGCTCACTCAACGGTTCGGCCTATGCCTTCCATCTCTCTGACGGCAGCGCGGTGACCGGCTGGCCGGTGGCCACCGGCCACGAGATCGACTCCACTCCTTCGCTGGACAGCGTGGACGGCAGCGGGCTGGACGACGTCTTCATCGGCTCGGGCAGCTACAACGGCCCGGGTGGTGACTACGTGTCCTTCGACCATGCCGGTAACAAGCGCTGGAAGGTGGCGGCCAAGGATCCGAACCAGGCCTCGGGGGCCGTGTACTCCACCATGGCGGTGGGCGACATCAACGGGGACGGCGTCCCCGATGCCACCGCCGGCTCCCTGGGCCTGGACGCCTACTCCATGAACACGGTCACCGGAGGGGTCAATCCGGGCTGGCCCTTCCGCACCAACGACACCGTGTTCTCCTCGCCCTCCCTGGTCGACCTGGCCGGCAACGGCTCGTTGGACGTGGTCACCGGGGGCGACTCGAGCCCGGGAGTCAACTTCACCGGGACCAACGCCCGCACCGTGCAACAGGGCGGCGTGCTCTACGCCGTCAACGGCTCCGGCCAACTCATCTGGTACCACAACTTCGACGAGGTGTTGACCTCCTCTCCCGCCGTCGGGGACCTGAGCGGCAACGGCACCCCGGACATCGCTGTGGGCACCGGGTTCTACTGGGCCCAGCAGGGGGCTCACCCGGCCGACTCGACCAGGCTCTTCGTCTTGAACAGCCAGGGCAATGTGCTCTGGAGCCAGGATCTCGGGGGATACACCCGGCCCTCACCCGCTCTCGGGGACCTCGAGGGCAACGGCCGTGAAGACGTGGTCGAAGCCACCAGCGGCACGACCGGCTGCAGCCAGTGCGGTGACGTATGGGCCTTCGACGGCGCCGGCAACAAGCTGTGGGAAACGGCCGCTCCCGACGCCGTCTTCGGTAACCCCACCACCGCCGATCTGACCGGCGGTGGTTACGAGGACGTGCTGGTGCCGACCGGAGCCGGACTGCGCATCTATGACGGCAAGACCGGTGACCAGGTGGCCGACCTGGCCAACAGCATCGGTATGCAGAACGCCGCTTTGGTGACCCAGGACACCAACGGGACCATCGGGATAACCATCGCCGGCTCGGCCGGGGCGGCCTCCCCCACGGGTACGGGGGAGATATTCCACTACGAGGTGAAGACCGGAGCCTCCATCGGTTCCCTTTCCTGGCCCATGTTCCGCCACGACCCGCAGGCCACCGGGGCCATCCCCACTCCGGTCACCGTGGCCCTGGCCCGCACCAGCACCGGTAAGGGCTACTGGCTGGGAGCGACCGACGGCCGGGTTGGCGCCCACGGGGATGCGGTCGCTCTCGGATCGGTTACCTCCTCGCTGACCCGACCGGTGGTCGGCATGGCCGCCACCCCGGACGGCAAGGGCTACTGGCTCGACGCCTCCGACGGGGGCATCTTCAGCTTCGGGGACGCCGCCTTCTATGGCTCGACCGGGGCCGAGCGGCTCAATAGACCCATAGTGGGCATGGCTCCCACCGCCGACGGTAAGGGCTACTGGCTCGACGCCTCCGACGGGGGCATCTTCACCTTCGGGGACGCCGCCTTTTATGGCTCGACCGGGGCCGAGCGGCTGAATAAACCGATAGTAGGGATGGCCGCCACTCCGGATGGCAAGGGCTACTGGCTGGTCGCATCCGATGGCGGCATCTTCAGCTTCGGGGACGCCGCCTTCCACGGTTCGACCGGCGCCGAGGTCCTCAACAAACCGATAGTGGGCATGGCCCCCACCCCGGATGGCAAGGGCTACTGGCTGGTCGCATCCGATGGCGGCATCTTCAGCTTCGGGGACGCCGCCTTCCACGGCTCGGCGGGCGCCACCCCGCTGGTGCGACCCATCGTGGGCATGGTCGCCACCCCCGACGGGGCCGGCTACTGGCTGGCCGCCGCCGATGGCGGCGTCTTCACCTACGGGGACGCCGGCTACTTCGGCAGCGGGGAGTGAGCCCGGGAGCCCGGGTGTCCGCTGGGGACGAACACCCGGGCCGCCCCGGAAAGCGGGCCGCCGAGCCCGCCGCCACCAGGCGACCGCTGGGAGTGGTAGTGGCCGCGCTGGGGGGTCGATGCCGGAGATACCCAACCAGGTCGGGCCAGCCGGTCGCATTGGAAACGGCCCGGGCGGGAGAAACTTGCGGTCGTCCACCGAAGTCCTGGTGGCCGGCCGGGCCGCCCGGGCCCGCCCGTAGATTTCCGGGATGACCGCCGGCGTCTGGAAACGGCTCCTGGCCCGTCACCTGGGCGGGCAGTGGCCCACCGGAGACGTGGTCGACGCCCTGTTCCGATCGGTACTCCTGCGCCCGGCCGATGCCCCCAGCCGGCGGTTCTACGTCCGGGCCCTGGGCCGGGGGGTGGCGGTGGACGAGGTGGTAAGAGCGGTCCACACCTCGGCCGAGGCGGTGGACAACTCCTGGCGGGCGCCCCTGGCCGCCGGCGCCGGTCCAGCCCTCTGGGAGCAGCGGGTCCCCCCGGGCCAGGTCTACGTGGCCTGCCCGCCGGCGGGCACGGCGGGAGACGGCTCCGGCCTGTGGGCCGGCCTGGCCTTCGGTCCCGCTCCCGACTTCCCCAGGCTGGTGGGCTACGACCTGGACCAACTGGTCTGGGTCCCTCCCGTCATCCGGCAGCGGGCCGCGGTCGTGGCCGGCCCCTTGGGAGTGGCCGGACGGGCCCTGGTCGACCCCTCGGCCCGGTCCGTGCTGGTGGTGGCCCGGCCGGTCGGCCCGCACGCCAGCGTTCAGGCCCGGGTGCTGGCCTCCCGCATGGACCCGGGCCGGCGGGCCTGGCTGGACTACTCCCCCGAGACCGAGGCAGGCCGCAGGGGGCTGGATGTTGAACATCCCCTCCAGGCCCTACTGGAGGCGGGCCCGGAGGGGGCCGGCCCCGAGGATCTGGAGCGAGATGCTCTGGCGGCCCTGGCGCTCTTCGACCGGGTGGTGCTGGACGGTCCCGAGGTGGCCGAAGATGGGACCGGGCCGGACTGGGCCCTGTACCGGGCGGCCCGGACGGTGGCCGCCGGCGCGCCCCGGACATGAGGCCCGGCCCGGCCCGGCTGACCAGCCGGGAGCTGATAGATGGCCTGTACCAGGGGTTTTTCGGTCGGGCTGCCGATGAGGCCGGCCTCGCCCACCATCTCCGGGCCCTGGAGTCGGGCGAGGTCGACCTGGCCGGTTTGATCCACGCCCTGCGGTGGAGCCCCGAGTCGGCCCTAGCCTGGTTGGCGTCCCCGGCCGCCGGCCGGGGCCAGGCGTTGTGGGCGTCCCGGGAGGCAGCCCGGCTCCGTGGCGGCCCAGCCGCCGCCGGCGAGGAGCAGATCTATTTCCTGCACATCATGAAGACGGCGGGCACTTCGCTGGTCAACGCCATGGCGGCCCGGTCCGGGCCCCGGCTGTGCCTGAGCCAGGTCTTCCTGGATCACATCCCCTTCCTGCCCGAGCCGCTGCTCCGGGGGGCGGCCCTGGTGGCCGGGCATCTGGGCACCGGCGTCATCCCGATCCTGGCCCCCGACGCCAAGGTGGTGACGGTGATCCGGGAGCCGGTCAGCCGGGTCCTGTCTCACTACTCCCACCTGTGCCAGGACCCGGCCGTCCTGTCCCACACGGCCCAACTGACCCTGTCCGACTTCATCCACCTGCCCCGCTGGCGGCCGCTGGTCGAGAACTTCCAGGCCCGCCATCTGGTCCATGACGTGGGCGTGGCCCGGGCCTGGTTGGACTTCTCCCCTCCGGAGGCCCTGGCCGATATGGGCCCGCCGTTTCCGGAGGTGGACGCCCTGCCCCTGCAGTTCCTGCTCGACTACTCGCCCCTGCCCCACTCGGAGGCGGAGCTGCTACAGGCGGCCCTGGCCCGCCTGGACAGCCTGGACCTGGTGGGAGTGACCGACCGCCTGGAGGACTTCTACGCCCAGCTGGTCACCCACTGGGGCCAGACCGCCGAGGGCGGCCTGCCCCGGGACAACGTGGGAGTCGCCACCCTCGGGGCCGAGGAGGTGGCCGAGGACCTGAGGGCGGAGATCCTGGCCGCCAATGCCGTGGATGCCGCTCTGTACCAGCGGGCAGGGGAGCTGGCCGGGCGGGGTTGGAGGAGGCCGGGAACTCCAGGCGGTAGCTTGCCGGGCGGAAATCAGGAGGAAAGATGAGAGTTCTGGTGCTCGGCGGTGACGGGTACCTGGGATGGCCAACGGCGCTGCATCTCTCCGCCCGTGGCCACCAGGTCGGGATCGTCGACAACTTCGCCCGTCGTGGTTACGACCACGAGCTGGGGGCCGGATCCCTCGTTCCGATCTTCTCCATGAAGGAGAGGCTGGCCACCTGGAGGAGGATCTCGGGCCATCACATCGAGGCCCACGTCGGGGATCTGACCGACTTCCCCTTCGTGGACGGCGTGGTGGAGCGCTTCGCTCCGGAGGCGGTGGTTCACTTTGCCGAGCAGCGGTCGGCTCCCTACTCCATGATCGACCGCAGCCACTGCGTCTACACCCAGGTCAACAACGTGGTCGGCACCCTCAACCTGCTCTACGCCCTGGCCGAGCACGCCCCGGACTGCCACCTGGTCAAGCTCGGGACCATGGGCGAGTACGGCACGCCCAACATCGACATCGAAGAGGGCTTCATAGAGATCACCCACCGGGGCCGCACCGACCTGCTGCCCTACCCGATGCAGCCGGGCTCCTTCTACCACCTGTCCAAGGTCCACGACTCCCACAACATCCGCTTCGCCTGTCGCATCTGGGGCACCCGGGCCACCGACCTGCACCAGGGAATCGTCTACGGGGTTCAGACGGATGAGACGACCCTCGATCCCCAGCTGGCCACCCGCTTCGACTACGACGCCGTCTTCGGCACCGTGCTCAACCGCTTCATCGTGGAAGCGGTCATCGGCCAACCCCTGTCCGTATACGGCTCCGGGGGCCAGACCCGCGGCCTGCTCGACATCCGCGACACGCTGGCCTGCGTCGAGTTGGCCGTGCTCAACCCGGCCGAGGCGGGGGAGTACCGGGTCTTCAACCAGTTCACCGAGAGCTTCTCGGTCCTGCAGCTGGCCGAACACGTGGCCCGCCTGTCGCCCAAGAAGACCACCACCATCGACCACATCCCCGACCCGCGGGTGGAGAAGGAAGAGCACTATTACCGGGCCGCCCACACCAAGCTGCTCGATCTCGGCCTCAAGCCCCACCTGCTCTCCGACACCCTGATCGAGTCGCTCTTCCATGTGGTGGAGAAGTACCAGGAGCGGGTGGACCTCTCCGCCATCCCGCCGACGGTCAACTGGCGCAGCCAGCACAGCTCGCTGCCCACAGTCTCCGCTGAATAACGCTTGAGCCTTCCCCGGGCCCAGGCCGCGGCCAGCTTCCGCCGCCAGCACCCCGATCTGGTCCTCCCCCCGGTAGTGGTGGTGGTGCCCGCTTTCAACGAGGCCGGGGCGGTCGGCCCGGTGGTCGCCTCGGTGCCGGCCCAACTCGGGGGTCTGGACGCCGCCACCCTGGTGGTCGATGACGGCAGTTCGGACTCGACCGTGGCCGAAGCCCGGGCCGCCGGCGCCCTGGTGTGCTCCCTACCGGTCAACTGCGGCCAGGGGACCGCTCTGCGCGTCGGCTACGAAGTGGCCATCGAGCACGGCGCCCGCTATCTGGCCACCCTGGATGCCGACGGCCAGTGGTCGGCCCCCGACCTGGACCCGATGGCCGCCCGGGTCACCTCGGGCGGCGCCGACATCGTCTCGGGGACACGCCGGACGCCGTCCCACCGCCACGATGGCCAGGGGGCGTTGCCGGCCGCCGGGGGAGGGCGGCACGACACCGATGACCAGGCCCTGCGCCGTTCCGGCGTGGTCGTCTTCGCCACGGTGATCCGGCTGCTGACCGGGGCCCGGGTGACCGATCCGGCCAACGGGCTGCGGGTCATGACCGCCGAGGTGGTCCAGGGCGTCCAGCTGGACCAGCCCCAGTTCCAGTCCACCGAGCTGTTGATATCGGCGCTCTGCCGGGGCTTTCGCTACGAAGAGGTCCCCGTCAGCCACGCCTCCCGCCAGGCCGGGGTGAGCAAGAAGGGCAGGAGCATGGGCTACGCCCTGCACTTCTCCCGGGCTCTGTTCGGCACCTACATCCGGGAGCGGGGTTGGCGCCGGCGCACCCGTCCCTGACCCCGGCCCGCGCCGCGATGAGGCTCCGGAGGTGACGGGGAGGTTCACAAAGGGGGAGCGGCTGGGCCTGATCAGCCTGGTCGTCCTGCCCCTGGTCTTCTTCATAGGCCCGGCCCTCTTCGGCCACCTCATGGCCCCGGGTGACGACCTGACCCAGAACCTCCCCTTGCGGATGCTGGTGGGCTCGGACCTGCGCGCCGGGCACCTGCCCCTGTGGAATCCCTACATCTGGAGCGGGACGCCGCTGTTGGCCGGTTTCAACGCCGGTGCCATCTATCCAGCCACCCTGCTCTTCGCGGTGCTCCCGGCCGGTCTGGCCTGGTCCGCCGGCCAGGCCATCACCTACGCCCTGGCCGGCACCGGGGTCCTGCTCCTGGTCCGCCGCTTGGGGGTGGGCGCCCTGCCGGCCTGGCTGGCCGGCTTCTCTTTCGCCTGGTCCGGCTTCATGATGTCCCACCTCCGCCACATCGGCCTGGTGGAGGGAATGGCCTGGGCGGGTTGGATCCTCCTCGGCCTCGACCACCTGTCCCACCCGGACCCGGCCGGGTCCGACCTGCTCCGGGGGCGACGGCACCGGGTGATGGGCCTGGTCGGCTGGAGCGCCCTCACCGGCCTGGCCGCCGGCCTGGCCGCTCTGGCCGGGGACCCCCGGTCGTTGTCCGACCTGGCCGTGGCCGCCGGCCTGTTCTTTTTCTGGGCCCTCTGGCGCCGCCCGGCCGGCCGCCTGCCCCTCCTGGCCGGAGGAGCGGGAGCGGCGGTGCTGGCCGGGGCGGTGGCCGCCGGGCAGTTCCTGCCGGGTCTGGCCGTCTACTCCGCCTCCCAGCGGGCCGGGGTGTCCATGGTCGGCTTCGGGGCCGGCTCCCTGCATCCGGCCGAGCTGTTGTTCATGGTCTTCCCGTTCCTGGCCGGCGGACTCGACTCCCTGCGTCTGGTCCCCTACTTCGGCGGCTACAACCTGGCCGAGGTCCTCGGCTACGTCGGGCTGCTGGGCACGGCGGGGGCCCTGGCCGCTCTGGCCGGGCGGATCCGACCCCCCTCCGGCTCCCTGGTGGCTCGGCCCGGCCCCGCCTTCTGGGGGGTCATGGCCGGGGTCGGGCTGGTGCTGGCCTTCGGCTCCTACACCCCGGCGGCCCACGTCCTCTTCCACGTCCCGCTCTATGGCGGGCAACGCCTACAGAGCCGGAACCTGGGTGAGGTGGACCTGGCCGTCACCGTGCTGTTCGGGTTGTGGTCCCGCAGCTTCCTGGACGCCTGGCGCCGTCCGGGCCGGATCGTCATGGCTGCCGGTCTGCTGAGCCCGGTGACGGTGGCGGCGGTGGTCGTGGCCGCCTGGGCCTGGCCGGGGGGAATGGCCGACCTGCTCCAGGCCCCGGTGCACCTGTTCCCGGGCGTCTGGCCCTTCGCCATCGCCTCGCTGGTGCTGGCCGGGGTGGTCGGGATCATCTTCGTCTTCGGCCACCGATGGGGGCGCCGAGCCCGGACGCTGGTGCTGGTGGCGGTGACGCTGGCCGACGTGGGCTTTTTCATCGCCAACGCCGCCACCGGGTGGGTGAGCACCTCGGACCTGTCCTCGCTGGCGAACGGCTCGACGGCGTTGGCGGGGGCGCTGCCGGCGGGGGCCCGATTCGCTGTCTACGACCCGAACCTCTTCTATCCCGGTTATGTCACCGGCCGCTCAGACCTGGCGCCGGTGCCTGATCTCAACGGTGTGGCCCGCCTGCCCAGCGTCCAGGGCTACGGCTCCCTGGTGGCTAGCTCCTACGAGGACGCCACCGGGACCCACGCCGAGGGCAGCCTGGATCCCTCCCTAGCCGCTCCGGCCCTGGCCTCCCGGTTGGACCTGAAGCTGATCCTGCTCGAACGCTACGAGGACCTCAGCGCCCTGGTGTCCCACCTGATCGCCCTGGGCTGGACCCCGGGGCCCGACATCTCCGGGCTGCAGTCCTGGCGGGCCCCGGGGCCGATCGTCGCCGCCGGCTTGACCGCGCTCAACCCCGGGCCGGCGCCGGTCGGCGCGGTGACCTGCACCTTGCCCAACCCGGTGGGCGGAGGGGCCAACTGCACCGCCACCGTCACCGCCCCCGGCCCGGTGCGCCTGGACCGCAGCGAGGCCTTCGGTCCGGGGTGGATCGCCCTGGTCTCCAAGGGTGCCGGGCCCCAGCGCCAGATGACGGTGGTGGATGACGGCCTGCTCCAGGCCGTGGACCTGCCCGGGCCCGGCCGCTGGCTGGTCAGCTTCCGCTACCGGCCCAAGCGGGCTTTTGCCGGCCTGGCCCTGACCGCCGCCGGCGTCCTGGTCGGGTTGCTGGGTCTGCTCGGCCTGGCTATTCCGGCCAGGCGCGCCAGGTGGCGACCAGGCCGGCGCTGAGCTGAACGGGCGGGTCCGGCCACAGACCCGCCCCCAGGGAACGGTCCACCACCACGGCTCTCATCTCCCCGGGCGGGCCCTCCACGTGCTCGGCCGGGATGTCCACCCCGGTGGCTTGACAGGCCAGCCGGTGCAGGTCGTTGACCGTGACCGAAACGCCCGAGCCCACCACCACGGTTGGGGGCAGGGCCGGCCCGGAAGCGGCCGGGGCCAGTCCCGAGACGAAGGCGCCGACCACGTCGTCGATGTAGACGTAGTCCCGGCTCAAGAGGCCGTCCCCGTGGATGCGGATGCCGGTGCCGGCCCGGGCCGCCTTCATGATGCGGGCCACCATGGTGTCCTTGACCCACATGCCCGGCCCGTAGACGTTGGTCAGGCGCAGGGCACTGGCGTTGAGGCCGTAGGCGTGGTGGTAGGCCGACATCAGCATCTCCCCAGCCGCCTTGGTGGCCCCGTAGGGGGTGAGGGGGACCAGGGGGGAACGCTCGTCGATGAGACCGCCCCCGGCCCCGCTGCCGACCACGGCGTTGGTGGAGGCGAACACCACGCTGGCCACCCCCAGCCGGCGGGCGGACTCGAGCAGGTTCTGCATCAACTCCACGTTGGAGCGGTAGACGTTGACCGGATCCTTGACCGACTGCAGGACCGAGGTGGCCGCGGCCAGATGGATCACTGCCTCGGTACCTTCGGCCAGAGCTTTGTCCAGCACCGAGGGATCCCGCAGGTCGCCCTCCACCGCCGAGGTCACCTCCGTCCGAGGCGGGTTCAGATCCGCCACCACCACCTCGTGACCCTCGGCCATCAGCCTCCGGCAAAGCGACGTGCCGATGAATCCGGCCCCACCCGTCACGAGGACTCTCATGGCCGGGACGCTGTAGGCATGGCCGGAACGCTACGTGGTCCACCCCGTGCCTTCTTCGGCGCCTCCGGCCCCACGAACTCGGCCGCCGACCCCCCGGAGTAGGGTGGCCCATGGCCGACCAGGCGAGCTTCGCTGAGGCGGCGATGGAATACATGCCGTCGCTGTACTCCGCAGCCCTGCGCATGACCCGCAATCCGGCCGACGCCGAGGACCTGGTCCAGGAGACCTACCTCAAGGCTTACCGGGCCTACGGCCGCTTCGAGGAGGGCACCAACCTCAAGGCCTGGCTCTACAAGATCCTCACCAACACCTTCATCAACAGCTACCGGGCCAAGCAGCGCCGGCCCCAGATGTCCGACGTCGATGACGTGGAGGATCTGTACCTGTTCCGCCGGCTGGGCGGTTCGGAGGGGGCGGCGGTCGGCCGCAGCGCCGAGGACGAGGTCCTGGACCTCTTCACCGACACCGAGGTCAAAGAGGCCCTGGAGTCCCTGCCCGACACGTTCCGGATGGCCGTTCTGCTGGCCGATGTCGAAGGTTTCTCCTACAAGGAGATAGCCGACATCATGGAAGTTCCCATCGGGACGGTCATGTCCAGACTGCACCGTGGAAGAAAGGCGCTCCAGAAGGCGTTGTTGGAGTTTGGCCGTGAACGGGGCCTGGTCGGATAGGGATTTGGGTCGGACGGGACAGGCGATGAGTGATCTCGATGGGTGAGGACTGCGGGCAGGCGATCGAGCGGCTCTATTACTTCCTCGACGGGGAGCTGACCGAGGACCGCCGGGTCGAGATCCGCCAGCACCTGGACGACTGCGGGCCCTGCCTTTCCGCCTTCGACTTCGAGGCCGAACTGCGGGTCATGGTCTCCATGCGCTGTCGGGACGAGGTGCCTGAGGCACTGCGGGCCCGGGTGGCGGCCGCCATCCAGGCCGAGGCCCAGCGCCGCAGTGGCTGAAACCCGCCGGGATGGGTGACACAGACCCCATTAATTGGGACCTGGCCGCCCAGGTAGCGGGGAGGGTGGCCGGGACTGATCCGATGGCTCGCTCCTACCACTACGCCTCGCTGGTCGCCGACTTCGAGGAGGCCACCGCCCGGGCCGAGGAGCTGGTCTCCCGGGAGACGGGACTGGTGCCCCTGGCCGGACCGGCCCGGGCCCGGGTCACCGACCGCCAGGGCTGGGTCCAGGCCAACGTCGCCTCCTTCCAGCGCCTGGTCGGACCCCTGACCAGGCGGATGGCCGAGCACATGCCTATTCCGCCGGTGGCCAGCGTCGGGCGCAGCGTGGCCGGCGTCCAGGTCGGCCTGCTGCTGGGGTGGATGTCGACCCGGGTCCTCGGCCAGTACGACCTGTTGTTGGTGGAGGACGAGGACGCCGAGAACCAGGACATCGTCTACTACCTGGGGCCCAACGTTCTCTCCATCGAGAAGCGCTACGCCTTTCCTCCCTCCCAGTTCCGGCTCTGGCTGGCGCTGCACGAGGTGACCCATCGGGCCCAGTTCACCGGGGTGGAGTGGATGCGGGGCTACTTCATGGGGCTGGTGGAATCAGCCATGGGCTCGGTCGATCCGGACCCCCGCCGGCTGCTGGAGGGCCTGCGCCGGGCGGTGGAGGAGGCCCGGGCCGGGCGCAACCCGCTGGCCGACGGCCTCTTGAGCCTGTTGGCCGGGGACGAGCAGGCGGCCGTATTGCGCCAGGTCCAGGCCCTCATGAGTCTGTTGGAGGGCCACGGGGACATCACCATGGACCGGGCTGGGGCCGGCGCCGTACCCGAGGCCGCCCGCTTCGCCCGGGTCCTGCGCCAGCGCCGCCAGCAGTCCGGCGGCCTGTCCCGCCTCATCCAGCAGGTGGCCGGGATCGAGGCCAAGCTGCGCCAGTACGAGGAGGGCGAGCGCTTCATCGAGGCGGTCGAGGCCGCCGGCGGGAGGCAAATGTCGGATTTGTTCTGGAAAGGGCCGGATTGGCTGCCCACTTTGGAGGAGATTCGCCGGCCGCAGGGCTGGACAGATCGCATGGCAGGCCTATCTTCCGGGCGAAGTTTGGTTTAGCTTGGACCGACCATGGCGCGCGTGCTGGTCGTTGATGACGAACCCGATATCTGCACGCTCGTGCGCATCACCCTGGAGGGCGACGGCCACGAGGTGACCGTGGCCGGTGACGGGGCGCTGGCCCTCTCCCTGGTGGATGAAGGCGCATTCGACGCCGTCATCCTGGACGTGACCATGCCCGGTATGGACGGCTTCGAGGTCCTCACCGCCCTCAAGTCCGACCCCGAGCCGTCGGTCTCCTCCATCCCCGTCATCATGCTCACGGCCCGCACCGGTGACATGGACCGCATCCGGGGCGGCATCGAGGGGGCGGTCTTCTACCTGACCAAGCCCTTCGCCGGGTCCGACCTGCGCTCGCACCTGGGGCGGGCCCTGGTCGATGGCGCCGAACCCGAGCAGCGCCGGACCGCCCAGCGGGCCGCCCTGGAGCAGCTGGCCCGCCTGGAGCGGGGGGCCCAGGCCGAGGACGATGCCGGCCGGGCCCATCCCCGGCTGTCCCGGATGGAGCGGCCCATCTCCCCGACCCCGGTGCCGGTGGCCCCGGCCATCGACGGGGACGCGGTGGAGGCGCTCTCGGACAAGCAGAAGGAGCTTCTGGCCGCGGTGCGGGACACCCCCACCGTCCAGGAGGCCGCCGAGCGCCTCGGGGTCAGCCGCTCCAACGTCTACGCCAGCCTGCGGCGGATCGCCCGGCGTCTGGCCGTCCCGAGCGTCCCCGAGCTGGTGTCCCTGGCCCGCCGGGGCGTGGTGTTAGAACGGACCTGAAGGTGCCGGCCCTGGCCGGCGAGTTGTTGGCCCGGTGCTGTTTCGCGACAGGGTCGATCGACGCCGCCGTCTCCGGAGGGGTCGACTCTCTGGCCCTCCTGGTTCTGGCTGTCGCCACCGGCAGGCCGGTGACCGCCTTCCACGTCGACCATGGGCTACGGCCGGGCTCAGCGGCCGAGGCCGAGCGGGTCGCCGCCGCCGCCGCCGCGCTGGGCGCCGGGTTCCGGGCCCTGTCGGTGACGGTCGATCCCGGTCCCAACCTGGAGGCCCGGGCCCGCGCCGCCCGCCGTGCCGTTCTGCCCCCGGGGGTGGCCACCGGGCACACCGCCGATGACCAGGCCGAGACGGTCCTGCTCAACCTGATCCGGGGGGCGGGCCTGGCCGGGCTGGCCGGCATGCGGGTCGGGCCCCGCCATCCCATCCTGGCCCTGCGGCGGGCCGACACGGAACGGCTTTGTGCCGAAGCCGGGCTGGAGCCCTTGCGGGATCCGAGCAATGCCGACGGGAGGTTTCGCCGTAACCGGATTCGCCATGAGGTCCTGCCCCTACTGGAGGCGGTGGCGGAGAGGGATGTGGCCGGCGTGGTCGCCCGCCAGGCCGGCCTCATGGGCGAGGACGAAGATCTCCTCGAGTCCCAGGCCGCCGCCATCGATCCCACCTCGGTGGCCGAGCTGGCCGGGGCGCCGGCGCCTCTGGCCCGGCGGGCCCTGCGCCGCTGGCTGGCCAGCGATGAGGGCTACCCGCCCTCGGCGGCGGCCATCGAGCGTGTCATGGCCGTGGTCCGCCTGGAGACCAGGGCAGCCGAGATCGAAGGCGGCGTGATGGTCAGCCGGAGCTCGGGGCGCCTGCGCCGCCAGGCCCCGCCGAGTCGCCCGGCCCCGCTGCGCCCGCCAGACCCCGCTGCGCCGCCAGGTCCCCCGGGCCGTCAGGCCCCGCCCGATAGCCTCGGCCGGCCGTGACCAACCCGGAAGGTCGTCCGCTGCATCTGGTCCCCCCGCCCGGCCTGGGCCGGGTGGTGGTGAGCGAGGCAGAGCTGACCGCCCGGGTGGCCGAGCTCGGGGCCGAGATCACCCACGACTACCGGGGCCGCCCGCCGCTGTTGATCGGAGTGCTCAAGGGCGCCTTCATGTTCATGGCCGATCTGTCCAAGGCCATCGACCTGGACGTGGAGTGCGACTTCATGGCCGTCGCCTCCTACGGCTCGGCCACCAAGACCAGCGGGGTGGTGCGGATCGTCAAGGACCTCGATGCCGACCTGACCGGGCGCCATGTGCTCATAGTCGAGGACATAGTCGATTCCGGCCTGACCCTCTCCTACCTGCGCCGCAACCTCCTGGCCCGCAGCCCGGCCTCGCTGGAGGTGTGCGCCCTCTTGGTCAAACAGGGCCTGCAGAAGGTGGACCCGCAGCTGCGGTATGTCGGGTTCCGGATACCGGCCGACTTTGTCGTCGGCTACGGACTGGACGTGGCCGAGAGGCACCGCAACATCCCCTGCATCCGGGTCTGGGAGGGCGGCGGAGCCGGCGGGGGTGGAGCCGGCGGGGGTGGCGGTGCCGGCGGCGGCGGCGGCGGCGGCGCAGGATGAGCGTGGACCAGGCCAGAGTGGCGAAGGCGGTCAGGGAGATTCTGGAGGCCATCGGGGAGGACCCCGACCGGGACGGCCTCCGGGACACGCCGGGGCGGGTGGCCCGCATGTACGAGGAGATCTTCGCCGGGCTTCACTCCGACCCGGCCGACCACCTCGCGGTCACCTTCGAGATGGACCACGACGAGATGGTGATGGTCCGCGACATCCCCTTTTACTCTTTGTGTGAGCACCATCTTGTTCCCTTCATCGGCCGGGCCCACGTGGCCTACATTCCCAATGACGACGGCCGCATCACCGGCCTGTCCAAGCTGGCCCGCCTGGTGGAGGGCTACTGCCAGCGCCCCCAGGTCCAGGAACGCCTCACATCTCAGATAGCCGACGCCCTGGTGGCCCGGCTCGAGCCCCGGGGTGCTCTGGTGGTCATGCAGGCCGAGCACCTCTGCATGTCCATGCGGGGCATCCGCAAGCCCGGCACCCTCACCATCACCTCCCAGGTGCGGGGCCTGTTCCGCACCAATCCGGCCACCCGGGCCGAGGCCATGCAGTTTCTCAACGCCCGCTGAGGGCCGGGTCCGGGGCCTGTTGGCGCCCGTCGGCGGGCCGGGGACCACCGCTACGCTGAGGGCCATGAAACCCCTCGTCATGGGCGTGCTCAACGTCACGCCCGACTCCTTCTCCGACGGGGGCGAGTACCTGCGCACCGAGGATGCCGTCGCCCGGGGCCTGGCCATGGTGGCCGAGGGGGCCGACATCATCGACGTGGGTGGGGAATCCAGCCGGCCCGGGGCCCAGCCCGTCTCGGCCGCTGAAGAGATGGACCGGGTCCTACCCGTGGTGGCCGCCCTGGCCCCCCACGTGCGGGTGTCCATCGACACGGTCAAGCCCGAGGTGGCCCGGGCCGCGGTGGCCGCCGGGGCCAGCCTGGTCAACGACATCTCCGCCTCCGATGAGCTCGCCTGGGTGGCCGGTTCGGCCGGCGTCGGCTGGGTGGCCATGCACATGCAGGGCACCCCACCGACCATGCAGGCCGAGCCCCGTTACACCGATGTGGTGGCCGAGGTCACCGCCTTCCTGGCGGAGCGGGTGGAGGTCGGGCGGCGGGCCGGGGTGAGCGAGGTGTGGGCCGACCCGGGCATCGGCTTCGGAAAGACCTTCGCCCACAACCTCACCCTGCTCGGCTCCCTGCGGGCCATGGCCGGCGCCGTCGCCGCCCCCCTCCTGGTCGGCACCAGCCGCAAGTCCTTCCTCTGGACCATTGGCGCCGGTCCCGAGGGCCGCCTCGACGTCCGGGACAGCCTCGAGCCCTCACTGGCCACGGCTGTGTGGGCCATGGACCAGGGTGTGGCCATGGTCCGCGTCCATGACGTCGCCCCCACCGTGGCCGCCGCCCGCCTCATCGGCCCGGAAGCGGACCCGGTGGACCCGGTGGGGTCGGGATCGGGCGCCGGGGTGGCGGCATGACCCTGCGGGGCCGCTGGGCGGCCGGCATCCAGCCCCGGAACTTCAGCTGGATCCTGGCCGGCAGCCTGGCCGTCAGCGAGCGTCCGGGCGGCTATTCCCGCAGCCACCGCAAGGTCCGCCGCCAGGAGGAGATCATCTGGCTGCGAGAGCAGGGCTTCACCCGCATCGTCTCCCTGCTCGGCAGCCCCCACAACCTCTATGCGTACGACGAGGAAGGCATTGCCTGGTCCCAGGTCCCCATGCCCCCCACGGGCGACGCCGCCGTGGAGCTGGCCGACCTCTTCGCCAAGCTGTCGGCCTGGCTGGACGCTGGCGAGCGCATCCTGGTCCACCAGGAGGAGCTCGGTGACCGCATCATGGGCGTCATGGCCGCCTTCCTGTTATGGACCGGCCGGCTGGAGGACTCGCCCCAGGCGATCACCGTGGTGGAGCGCATGTTGCACCGCCGGATGGGCCCGGCCGGCCGGGTGCTCATGACCATGCTGCCGGCCAAGCCCGGAGGGTGACCGACCGGATCGAGATCCGCGCCTTGCGGGTCCTCGGGACCCACGGGGTCCTGCCCGAGGAGCAGGCCCGCTCCCAGCCCTTCGAGCTCGACATCGACATCGAGACCGACCTGGCGCCGGCGGCCGTCTCTGACGCGGTGGCTGACACCGTCGACTACGGGGCCGCCGTGGAGCTGGCCCGTCGGGTGGTCGAGACGCAGCGCTTCGCCCTCATGGAGACCATGGCCGCCCGGGTGGCCGAGGTCCTGCTGGCCGATGTCCGGGCCTCGGCGGTGACGGTGACGGTGCGCAAGCTGCGCCCGCCGGTGGCCGCCGACCTGGCCTCGGCCGGGGTGACCATCCGCCGCTCCCGGGCCGAGTAGCGCTCCGGCCGCCATGCGGGCCTTCCTCGGTCTGGGCTCCAACCTGAGCGACCGTTGGGCCTACCTGCGGGCCGCGGTGGAGGAGCTGCGACGGGTGGAGCGGGTGACGGCGGTTTCGGAGGTGTACGAGACCGAGCCGGTGGGGGGCCCGTCGGACCAGGGCCCCTACCTCAACGCGGTGGTGGAGTTGGACACCGCCCGCTCGCCCCGAGAGCTGCTGGAGCTGTGCCGGTCACTGGAGGCGGCCGCCGGGCGGGTCAGGCAGGAGCGCTGGGGGCCGCGGACCCTCGATGTCGATGTCCTCCTGGTCGGGGATCTGGTGGTGAACGAGGAGGATCTGGTGGTTCCCCACCCCCGGCTGTGGGAACGGCGCTTCATGGTCGCCCCGCTGTCCCACCTGGCTCCCGAGCTGGTCCCCGAGGCCTGGGAGAGCCGACTGGCGGGCAGGGTGGTGCCCGCTGGTAGCCTTTAACCACACGAACGGCACCCTCACGGGGCCGGAACGTCGAGAGGATCTTCTTTGTCGCCTGAGCGTCACGCCCCGACGACAGTTCTGTCCGTCATCACCACCGGCGCCGAGTTGGGCGCCCGGCTGGACTCGGCGCGGGCCGACGGCCTCTCCGTCGGCCTGGTGCCGACCATGGGGGCCCTGCACCGCGGCCATGGGGAGCTGATCCGCCGGGCGGCCGACCAGTGTGACCTGACCGTCGTGTCCGTGTTCGTCAACCCTCTGCAGTTCGGAGTCGGGGAGGACTTCGAGGCCTACCCGCGGGACCTGGAGGCCGACGCCGATCTGGCCGTTCGGGCCGGGGCCGATCTGGTCTTCGCCCCCTCGGCGGAGGAGATGTACCCCCGGCCCATCAAGACCACCGTCCACGTAGATGAGCTGACCACGGTCCTGGAGGGTGCCTACCGACCCGGCCACTTCGACGGGGTGTCGACGGTGGTGGCCAAGCTCTTCGCCCTCACCGGGCGGTGCCGGGCCTACTTCGGTGAGAAGGACTGGCAGCAGCTGGCCGTGGTCCGGCGTATGGCCTCCGATCTGTCCATGCCGGTGGAGGTCATCGGCTGTCCGACCGTGCGCGAGCCCGACGGCCTGGCCCTGTCCTCGCGCAACGTCTATCTCACCCCGGCCGAGCGGGAGGTCGCCCCGTTCATCCACCTGGCTCTGCAGGCCGGGTCCCAGATGGTGGCCGACGGGGAGACCGACCCGGTGGCCATCAGCTCGGTCATGGTGGGCGTACTGGTCACCGAGCCCGCCTTCGACCTGCACTACGCCGTGGCCGTCGATCCGTCCTCGCTGCGCAGCCCGCCCGCGTTCGACCTGGGCGATGACGTCCGCCTGCTGGTGGCGGCCCGTCTGGGCCGAGCCCGCCTCCTCGATAATGCCGGCGTCACCGTCGGCCTTCCCCTCAGTCCGTCCGACCGAAAGGCAGATACGACATGCGCCGGCGCATGATGAAGTCCAAGATCCACCGGGCCACCGTGACCGATGCCAACCTCAACTACGTCGGTTCGATCACCATCGATCCGCGTCTCATGGCCGCCGGTGACGTGTTGGAGTGGGAGCAGGTGACCGTGGTTGACATCGATAACGGCAACCGTTTCGAGACCTACGCCATCCCGGGCCAGCCCGGTTCGGGCGATATGTGCCTCAACGGGGCAGCCGCCCGACTGGTGCACCCCGGGGACAAGATCATCGTCATCACTTACGCCGACTACGACGCCTCCGAGCTGGTCGGCTTCGCACCCACCATCGTCCATGTCGACTCCGATAACCGGATGATCGATGAGGACACCGCCCGGAATGGGGCGGAGGTGCGCCGCATCGGGGCGTAGGGTTCGCGCCGTGGAGCCCGCCGCCGCCCCCACCGACGGGCCCTCCCGTCTGGACGTCCTGGTGCTGGGCAGCGGCGTGGCCGGTCTGTCGGCGGCCGTGCGCCTGGCCGCGGTGGAGGGCGCCAGAGTGGGAGTGCTGACCAAGGCCAGCCTGGACCAGTCGGCCACCCGCTGGGCCCAGGGCGGGGTGGCCGCCGTCCTGGATGGGGACGAGGACTCCACCGATCTGCACCTGGCCGACACCCTGGCCGCCGGCGCCGGTCTGTGTGACGCCGAGGCGGTGCGGATCCTGGTGGACGAGGGCCCGTCGCGCGTCAACGACCTGATCAGCCTGGGGGCGGTGTTCGACCGCTATCCCGAGGGGGGACTGGCGCTCGCCCGGGAGGGCGGGCATTCCATGGCCCGGGTGGTTCACGCCGGCGGGGCCGCCACGGGGGCCGAGATCGAACGGGCCCTGGTAGAGGCGGTGCGGGCCACGGCGACGTCGTTGATGGAGGGGTGGTTTGCTGTCGAGCTGTTGATCGGGGCCGGACGCTGCCGCGGCGTTCTCGCCCTCGATCTGGACGGAAGCATCCGGGCCGTGCGGGCCACCCACGTGGTGCTGGCCACCGGCGGGGCGGGCCAGCTCTTCAGCGTGACCACCAACCCCGCCCAGTCCACCGGCGACGGCGTGGCCATGGCCCTCCGGGCCGGGGTAGCTGTGGCCGACGTCGAGTTCATGCAGTTTCACCCCACGGCCCTGCACCACCCCGCCATGCCCCGCCCGCTTCTGTCTGAGGCCTTGCGGGGCCACGGCGCCATCCTGCGCGATGCCGCCGGGGAACGCTTCATCGAGGAGCTGTCACCCCGCGACGTGGTTTCCCGGGCCATGACCGCCCGCATGGCCGACGCCGGCGTCGATCACCTCTGGCTGGACGCCACCAATCTGGAGAGCTTTGGCGCCCGCTTCCCGACCATTGCCGCCTCCCTGGCCGCCGTCGGCCTCGATCCGGCCCGGGACTGGCTCCCGATCGCCCCGGCGGCGCATTACCTCTCGGGCGGCGTGGTCACGGACCTGGACGGCGCCTCTTCCCTGCCCGGCCTCTGGGCGGCCGGCGAAGCCGCCTGCACCGGCGTCCACGGTGCCAACCGATTGGCCTCCAACTCGCTGTTGGAAGGCATGGTCTTCGGGCCCCGCATCGTGGAGGCCATCACCTCAGGCCGGGTCGGGCCGGCGTCCACCGGCGCCATGCGCAGCGTGCTCGGTGGTTCGGTTGCCATCGGTGGGCGGGTGGTGGACCTGGCCCTGCCCCGCGCCGCCGGCGCCACTGCCGGACTCTCTGCTGGCGGCGTGGACGTGGTCAAGGCCCGTGATCAACTCCAGCGGCGGATGACCGCCGGCGCCGGCGTGCTGCGCAGCGCCACGTCCCTGGCCGAGACGGCCGCCTTTGTGGCCGGCTTCGTTCCCTCGGACGGGCTGATTCCCTCGGACGGGCTGATTCCCTCGGCCGGGGCGGCCCCGGCGCCGGCCCGGACCAGTGGGGACAGCATCGAGTTGGCCAACCTGGCCACGGTGGCCTGGGCGCTGTTGAGGGCCGCCACCGAGCGGGAGGAGAGCCGGGGGGCCCACACCCGCACCGACTTCCCCGCCACCGATGATGCCCAGCGGCACCGCCTGGTCTTCACCGGATGAGGCCAGCACCGGTGGGCGGGTTCGATCCGCCGTTGGCCGCCGTGCGCGCCGTCGTGACCGCTGCTCTGGCCGAGGACCTGCTGCCCATGGGCGATATCACCGCCTCGCTGGTGCCGGCCACGGTAGAGGCCCGGGCCAACTTCGTCGCCCGTCAGGCCGGCGTCCTGGCCGGGGTCAGCTGCGTGGAGGAGACCTTCGCTCAGTTGGCCGGGCCGCCCCTCGGGGGGCGCGCCGATAGCGCCGGCCCGGCTGCCCCTTCGTTGCGTCTGGAATGGGCCTGCTGCGACGGCGCCCGCCTGGAACCGGGCTGTGTCATCGGCACCGTCAGCGGGCCGTTGGCGCTGATTCTCACCGCTGAACGAACGGCCCTGAATCTTCTTTCGCACCTGTCCGGAGTGGCCTCGGCCACCCGATTGCTGGTCGACGCCGTCGAGGCGGTGGCGCCGGGTTGTCGCATCCGGGACACCCGTAAGACCACGCCCGGTCTGCGGGCCCTGGAGAAGGCGGCGGTGCGCGCCGGCGGTGGGTTCAATCACCGCGCCAATCTGTCCGAGGCCATCCTGGTCAAGGACAATCATCTGGGCGGTCTCTCCATAAGCGAGGCGGTAACCGCCGCCCGGACCGCCTGGCCGGGCCGCCATGTGGAAGTGGAATGCGACCGCCTCGATCAGCTGGATGAAGCGTTGTCCGCCGGCGCGGACATGGTCATGCTCGACAACATGGACCCCGTCCAGGCGGCGGACGCGGTCGAGCGGGTGCGCTCGCGCTCCGGTTCCACCCCGGTAGAGGTGTCCGGCCGCATCACGCTGGAGACGGCGGCCGCCTACGCCCGGGCCGGGGTGGACTTCATCTCGGTGGGGGCCATCACCCACTCGGCGCCGGTGCTCGACATCGGCCTCGACCTGGCCGGCTGAAGACCAAGCTCGTGCTGCTCGTCATCGACGTCGGCAACACCCAGACCGTCATCGGCATGTACGGACCCGACGGCGAAGGTGATCTGGCCCACCACTGGCGGGTGGCCACCGTGGCCGACCGAACCCCGGCCGACCACGCCCTGTTGGTGGCGCAGTTGCTCGACCTCGACGGCCGACGGGCCGAGGAAGAAGTCACCGGCATAGCCGTGTCCTCCGTGGTGCCCCACGCCACCGCCGCCCTGCGGGAGATGTGCGACCGCTGGTACCACGTTCCCACCGTGATAGTGGAGCCCGGCACCCGCACCGGCATGCCGATTCTCTACGAGAATCCCAAGGAGGTCGGCGCCGACCGTATAGCTGACGCGGTGGGAGCCCATGACCTCTACGGCTGTCCGTGCATCGTGGTCGACTTCGGCACGGCAACCACCGTGGACGCGGTGTCGGCCAAAGGCGAGTACATGGGCGGCGCCATTCTGCCCGGCATGCAGATCGGCCTCGACGCCCTGTTTGAACGGGCCGCCGCCCTGCGTCCCACCGAAGTGGAGGAGCCCCGCCGTCTGATCGCCCGCAACACGGCCGACTCCATCCGCTCCGGCGCCGTGTACGGCTACACCGCGGCTGTAGACGGGCTGTGCCGGCGCTTCGACACCGAAATCGGCCCGGCCACGGTGGTGGCCACGGGCGGGCTGGCCGAGATGCTGGCCCCTCTCTCGGAATGCATCCAGTACGTCGAGCCCTGGCTTACCCTGCACGGCCTGCGCATCATCTACCGGCGCAACCTGCCATGACCGCGACCCGACCCTCGTGGTCGCACCACCGTTAGGACCCTTCCGTGAGCCCCACCCCTCCATACCGATTCGACCAGACCCACCTGGCCGCCGACGTCGTTTCCACCTTCGGCTCCCTCGAGCCGGGGGCGGAGTCGGGTCAGTCGGTGTCGGTGGCTGGACGGGTGATGTTGCACCGCCACCAGGGCAAGTTGGACTTTGCCGAGATGCGCGACTCGTCCGGGGCGCTGCAGCTCTTTGCCGGCGCCGGATGGACGTCGGACTTCGACGGCTTCACCGCCCTGTCGCTCGGGGACTGGGTCGGCGCCACCGGTGAGGTGGTGCGAACCCGCCGCGGGGAACTCAGCGTCAAAGTGGCCGATTGGGTGCTCCTGGCCGAGTCCCGGCGCGGCTTCGGGGACAAATGGAAGGGCATCACCGACATCGATACGCGCTACCGCCAGCGCGAGGTCGACCTGTGGGCCAACGAGGACAGCCGCCGGCGGCTGCTGGACCGCAGCCGGCTCATCAGTGAGACCCGCCGGTTCCTGGAGGAGCGGCGCTTCATCGAAGTGGACACGCCCACCTTCCACCCGGTGGTGGGTGGCGCCGATGCCCGACCCTTCGTCACTCACCACAACTCCCTCGACGTCGACCTCTACCTGCGCATCGAGCTGGAGATCTACCTGAAGCGTTTGGTGGTGGGTGGTCTGGAGCGCGTCTTCGAGATCGGCCGGGTCTTCCGCAACGAAGGGCTCTCGCCCCGCCACAATCCCGAGTTCACCATGCTCGAGCTGTACCAGGCCTACGCCGACTACACCGACATGATGGCCATCAGCGAGGAGCTGGTCGCCCACCTGGCCAAGGAGCTCACCGGGGGCACGGTCGTGGAGTACGGCGGCCGGCCGGTGAACCTGACCCCGCCCTGGCGGCGGGCCACCATGGCCGAGCTGATCGAAGAGGCCATCGGCCGGCCCGCCGATCTGTCCTGTGACCTGGAGGACCTGCGCCGGGTGGCCGCTGAGCACGAGGTCCCCATCGAGGCGCGCTGGGGCCCCGGCAAGCTGATGCTCGAGATCTACGAAAAGACGACCGAGGCCAACATCTGGGATCCGGTCTTCGTCTGCGACTACCCCCAGGAGGTCTCCCCCCTGGCCCGGGTGCACCGGACCCGGCCGGGCTATGTCGAGCGCTTCGAGGCGGTGGTGGTGGGCCGGGAGCTCTGCAACGCTTTCTCCGAGCTGACCGACCCTGACGACCAACGCACCCGCTTCGAGGCCCAGGTCCAGGAGAAGCTGGCCGCCGGCAACCCCGACGTCCGGGTGGACGAGGACTATCTCCGGGCCCTGGAGAACGGCCTACCCCCCACCGGCGGTCTCGGCATGGGCATCGACCGCCTGGTCATGCTCCTCACCGGCGCCCAGAGCATCCGCGACGTCATCGCCTTCCCGACCCTGCGCCCCGAGTCCGGCCGCCCCTGACCGCTAGACCCCGAGCCCGCCCGGTTCGGCAGCCGGGCCCTCTGGTTAGAGCGCCGAGGGATGAAACTTGAACACCGGTCAGTTTTCTATTACAGATTGGTTAAGGAACGAATGACTTTTCTCCATAACAAGACAAAAGTCAAGATCCGGGCGGGTGTCTTCAAGTCGCATCTCTCGGCTGGCATCACCCGAGGTGGGGGACGGTCACGCCCGGTGGCGGGACCGGCCACGTCGGGCGGGCCAGGGTCGGCGGGGCTGGGGTCCCGGCCGGCAGCGGAGGGCGGGGTCCACAGGACCCGGGTGCCCGCCGTTAAGCCACAGGCAGGTCGTCGATGAGGCGGTGGCCGAGGCTGGCCAGCTGATCGACCACCGATCCGCCCCCGAACGGCAAAAGGGCCCGCTCCGCCCGCTCGGCCCACTCCCGGGCCACAGCCACGGCGGCGGGGATGCCCATCGAGGCCCGCACCACCTCCCGGGCCCGGTCCCGGGCGGGCTCGTCCAGAGGCCCGCCGAGCAGGGGGGCCAGTTCAGGGCCGGTCTCGGGGTCGGCCAGGGCCCGGATGACGGGCAGGGTGTAGACTCCCGCCACCATGTCCAGGCCGGCGGGCTTGCCGAGGCTGGCGTCGGTGCCCACCAGGTCGAGAATGTCGTCGCAGACCTGGAAGGCCATGCCGAAGGCGTGTCCGAAGCTGGTGATGGCGTCGACCAGGTGCCTTTCCTGGCCGCCGGCCAGGGCGCCGATGCGGCAGGCCGAGGACATGAGGGAGGCCGTTTTGCCGTCGATGGCGGCCAGGTAGCTGGACTCGGACCGTTTGATGTCGTAGGCGGCCTGGATCTCGACGGTCTGGCCCTGGCACAGCCGGGCGATGGTGGCGGCCAGCAGCCGGGCTATCTCGGTGCCGAGGCCGGCGGCTATCTCCGAGGCCCGGGCCAGGAGGAAGTCCCCGGCCAGGATGGCCATCAGATTGCCCCAGCGGGCATTGACGGTCTCGACCCCCCGGCGGGTGACGGCCTCATCGATGACGTCGTCGTGGCAGAGGGAGCCCACGTGGACGAGCTCGACCGAGACCCCGCCGAGGAGGACCTCATCGGTGGCCCGGACCCCGTCGCGGCCGGCGGCGGCGGCTCCCACGGCCAGGACCGGCCTGATCCGCTTGCCCCCGGCATCGACCAGGTGGCGGGCCACCTCGGTCAGGAAAGGGTCCTCGGAGGCCACCGCCGAGCGCAGCTGTCCTTCGAGCCGGCCCAGGTCGTCTCCCAGGCGGGGAAGGTCCAGGAGATCTGAGGTGTTCACCAGGTAGGAAACTAGGCGACCGGATAAGAGACGGGTAAATGGGCGGCCCAAAGGGGGACTGCCTACCGGTCACCCCCAGTTAGTAGACTTTCCTCAAGCCACCGGGTCTGCCAGGAGGCAACTTTGTTCGAGAGATTCACCGACCGAGCCCGCAGGGTTCTCGTGCTGGCCCAGGAGGAGGCGCGCCTCCTCAACCACAACTTCATAGGAACCGAGCACATACTGCTCGGTCTCATCCACGAGGGCGAGGGGGTGGCGGCCAAGGCCCTGGAGTCCCTCGGGGTCTCGCTGGAGGCCGTCCGGGAGAAGGTGGAGGAGACCATCGGCCCAGCCGGGTCGGCCACCACCGGCTCGCCTCCCTTCACGCCCCGGGCCAAGAAAGTCCTGGAGCTGTCGCTCCGGGAGGCCCTTCAGCTCGGTCACAACTACATCGGGACCGAGCACATGCTCCTCGGCCTGGTCCGGGAGGGCGAGGGCGTGGCCGCCCAGGTCCTCCAGAACCTCGGCGCCGACCTGTCCCGGGTCCGCCAGCAGGTCATCCAGCTGCTTTCCGGCTATGGGAACAAGGAGGGCGCCACCGCCGGCACCAATCCCCAGGGCCAGTCCGGGGAGACGCCGTCGGGTTCCCCGGTGCTCGACCAGTTCGGCCGCAACCTCACCACCCTGGCGCGGGAGAAGAAGCTCGACCCGGTCATCGGGCGCGAGCGCGAGATCGAGCGGGTCATGCAGGTCCTGTCCCGCCGGACCAAGAACAACCCCGTCCTGATCGGGGAGCCAGGAGTGGGCAAGACGGCCATAGTCGAGGGCCTGTCCCAGAAGATCGTGGCCGATGACGTTCCCGAGACGCTCAAGGCCAAGCAGCTCTACACCCTCGACCTCGGCGCCCTGGTGGCCGGCTCCCGCTACCGCGGCGACTTCGAGGAGCGGCTCAAGAAGGTCTTGAAGGAGATCCGCACCCGGGGCGACATCATCCTGTTCATCGATGAGCTTCACACCCTGGTCGGCGCCGGCGCCGCCGAGGGGGCCATCGACGCCGCCTCCATCTTGAAACCCATGCTTGCCCGGGGCGAGCTGCAGACCATCGGGGCCACCACCCTGGAGGAATACCGCAAGCACCTGGAGAAAGACGCCGCCCTGGAGCGGCGCTTCCAGCCCATCAAGGTGGAAGAGCCCAGCCTGGCCCACACCATCGAGATCCTGAAGGGCCTGCGGGACCGCTACGAGGCCCATCACGGCGTGACCATCACCGACCAGGCCCTGGTGGCGGCGGCCAACCTGGCCGACCGTTACATCTCCGACCGCTTCCTTCCGGACAA
>Ga0307372_10003139_pt1 | contig 26755 bp, 26 predicted proteins | sample OX1MG_FD_202533 | JGI IMG/M metagenome (GOLD analysis project Ga0307372, IMG submission 202533) | Soil microbial communities from Risofladan, Vaasa, Finland - OX-1 | ecosystem: Environmental > Terrestrial > Soil > Coastal area > Acid sulfate soil | place: Finland: Risofladan, Vaasa | collected... | reverse complement strand
ATCCCAGCGTTGACCGCCCGCATGTGACGGACGGCCTCGACCACGTTGCCGGTGCCGGCCTCGCCCTTGGTGCGGATCATCGCGGCGCCCTCGGCGATCCGGCGAAGCGCCTCGCCGAGGTCGCGGCAGCCGCAGACGAACGGCACCTTGAAGGCGCGCTTGTCGATGTGGTTCTCCTCGTCGGCGGGGGTCAGCACCTCGGACTCGTCGATGTAGTCGACGCCCAGGGCCTCAAGAATCTGCGCCTCGACGAAGTGGCCGATGCGAGCCTTCGCCATGACGGGGATGGTGACCGCGGCCTGGATCTCCTTGATCAGCCGGGGATCGCTCATCCGGGCGACGCCGCCGTCCCTGCGGATGTCGGCGGGGACCCGCTCTAGGGCCATCACCGCGCAGGCGCCCGCCTCCTGGGCGATCCGCGCGTGCTCGGCGGTGACGACGTCCATGATGACGCCGCCCTTCAGCATCTCGGCCAGGCCGGCCTTGACCTTGAAGGTGGCGTGCTCGGTCCCGGCGGGAGTGCGCTTGCCGTTGCTTTCGCCCATCACACTCTGAATTCTACCCTCGCTTCGCCTAGTCTCACTTTGAGTGAAGCGGGTCCTGCTCCTGGCGGCCGTGCTGGCCGCCTGCCAATCGTCTCCCCTGCCGTCCGTCGCCGCCAGTCCCAACCCGGTCGGCGTGAGGGGCGGAGACCTGGTGATGGCGGACTGGGAGTACCCCGACAACCTCGATCCGCTCCACGCGACCACCGAGAGTGACCTCCGGGTGGCGGGGCTGCTCTTCGAGCCGCTCTGGACGCTGGACGCCGGCCTCCAGCCCCTGCCGCGCCTGCTCAGCGAGATGCCGGTGCCCAAGCTCGGCAGGGGAGGGACGATGACCCTCGATCTCAACTTGAGGCCCGGCCTGCGCTGGTCGGACGGTTTACCGCTGACGGCCGACGACCTGATCTTCGCCGTGAACGCGATCTGCTCCGCCGGCTACCCGGGTCGTGATCGGGCGGGGTTCGACCACATCGCCTCCCAGGAGCGCCGGAGCCCGACCGAGGTGATCTGGCACTTCGGTCCCCGACCGGCCGGGTCCTGCGGGCTGGCCGCGAACCTGACCAGCGGGGTCTACCCGGCCTGGCCGACGATGGGGCCGCTGGTGGTTCCGCTGCCGGCTCACCGGCTCGGGTCCATCGCACCGGCCGCCTGGGCCGCCGACCCCTACTTCCAGCGCCCAGACGTGGTCTCCGGGCCCTTCAAGATCAGCGGGGTGGTGCCCGGCCGGCTGATCCAGCTGGCGGCCAACCCTGATTACGCCTCCGGCCGCGGGCGCATGCCCTGGCTGGATGGGATCACCTACCGGGTCTACGACGGCAAGGCGGCGCTCATCTCCGGCCTCCAGACCGGCGAGGCCGACCTCGGCTTCCACCTGCTGCCCGCCGACCTGCCACAGCTGGCGGACGTGCCCATCTCTCAGTCCCTGGTCACCCCGACCCTGCGGGGCGAGTTCGTGCTCCCCAACCACACAGCTGGGCCCTGGGCCGGCGACGCCGCGCTCCTGAGCGCCCTGGCCGGGTCCGTAGACCCGGCGGCCCTCAACAGCGCTGCGTTCAACGGCTACGCCGAGGTCAGCACCGGGCTCTTCCCGCCACCCCTGAAGGACTACGACGCCGACCCGCCTCCCGGGCTCAGCGTCGCCCAGGCCAAGGCGGCGCTCGACGCCGACGGCTGGACTCTGGGAGCTGACGGGGTCCGCGCCAAGGGCGGACGGAGGCTCGCCTTCAGCCTGCTGGCCATCTGCGATGACCAGGTCCGGCAGCTGGAGCAGGCTGAGCTGGTGCGCCAGTGGGGACTGGTGGGCGCGGCGGTGTCGGCCGTCTGCGAGCCGCGCCAGACCATCTTCTCCCGGCTCGCCGGCGGTGCTTTCGAGATGGCCCTCCTCTCGAACGCCTGGCCGCCCGACCCCGGTTCCTGGGCGACCTTCGGGACGAGAGCGGGAAGCCTCAACTGGGGGCGCTGCTCGGATCCGGGGCTGGACGCGGACTTCGCCGGGGCGGCCGCGACCCTCGATTCCAGGGCTCGGCGAACCGGCTACCACGCCGCCGCGCAGGAATGGCTCCGGCAGACCTGCAGCATCCCGCTCCTTCAGTGGCCGGCGGTGGTCCAGCGCACGGCTCGACTGCACGGCTTCGAGCCCAACCCGATGCTCGGCCTGGACTCCTGGAACGCGGCCGACTGGTGGCTCAGCGCTCCGTGAACAGAACCGCCGACGGTACTAGAGGACTTCGAGCAGCTGCGAGCGCTTGGCCGCGTACTCGGCATCGTTGAGGAGGCCGCCACGGTGGAGGCGGGAGAGCGCGTCCATCTCCTCCAGCACGTCCAGCAGCGGCGCCATCGTCCGCCTGGCCAGGTAGGCCTCCGAGGGAAGGCCCTTGTCCTCCTCGGCGCGCCCGTCGAACTCGCGGACGTAGAAGAGCGCCTTGATCGAGGAGAAGGGCACCGCCAGCCGCCGCGGGGGCCCATCGGTCTCCGGATGAAGGTGGAGTCCGAGCCCGTAGCGGTGGCGCTTGATCTCACCCGCCGTGTGGCCGCGGAGCACCTCGCCGTCGAGGAAGCGGATCGCCACCTTGCGGCCATGGGGCTCGACCTCGTGGTCGTCGATCGGCATCTCGACCATCTTCACCGCCGAGAGCGGGATCCAGGCAATCTCAGAGTTTTCGAGCCCGCTGGGGTCGTCGATCTCGAGGATGAAGTCGGGTTCGTCCAGGTCCAGGTCCTGGGCGGTGCCCTCCAGTGTCTCGTCGTCGAAGAAGCGGACTTTGACCATCTTTGAGCTATCGATCCTGGGAAGATAACGAACGGCCGGGGGAAGGCTTGCGGCGCGGCAGCTTTCGACTGCAGGAGACGCAGTGGGCGAGGTGCTCGCGGACCGCGTCGGCCTGGTTCTTGCGGAGCTTTCCGGCCAGGTAGGGCTTCAGCATCGCGAGGACGTCGCGATGGTCCATCTCGTCGGCTGACTGCTGGGCGACGAACTCCTCTTTGAAGCGGAGCCGGGCACGGTAGACCAGCGTCTCGACCGCGCTCTCCGAGATCTTCAGCGCCTTGGCGATCTTGCGATAGCTGAACCCCTGGAGCTCGCGAAGAGTCAGCACCAGCCGGTACTTCTCGGGCAGCCGCTGGGCGACCTCATAGACCCGCCGGCGCAGCTCACGGCTCTCGGCCTGCAGCACCGGGTCGAAGCGGGAGGGCGGGGCCGGGATCTCGTAGAGGATCTCGCGGTCCGCCGGGACCTTCTCCTCCAGTCGAGGATCCCGCCGGCGGCGGCGGAGCTCGTCGCGGCAGAGGTTTTGGGCGACGGTGTGCAGCCAGCCCCCGAAGTTGAAGCTCTCATCCATCCGATCGAGGGTCCGGAGCGAGCGGATGAAGGTCTCCTGGGCGATGTCCTCGGCCAGCAGGGCGTCCCCGAGCGTCCGATGGACGAGTCGGTAGATGCCCCGGACGTGGCGCCGGTGAAGCTCCTCAAAGGCACGGACATCGCCGGCGCGATAGGCGCTGACCAGCTCGGCGTCGGTCCGGGGAACCGGCTCCGCGCTCAAGCCTCGAAGTCCCGCAGCGCGCGCTCGGTGGCCAGCTCGAGGAGCTCGGCGGCGTGCGCCTCGCGGTACTCGACGGGCTGGCCGTCCTCGCCGATGGCGCGGACCGGGCAGCCCAAGGTCTCCCAGCCCTCGCCCAGGCTGCCCGCCAGCAGGACCACCGGGACCCCCCTGCGACGGGCGCGCTCGAGGACCTCGGCCGGACCCTTGCCGAAGGCGGTCTGGGCGTCCACGCGGCCCTCGCCGGTGAAGACGGCCGTCGCACCCTCGAGCGCGTCGTCGAGGCCGGCCGCCTCCACGACCAGCGGGGCGCCGCGGCGCAGGCTCGCGCCGAGGAAGGCGACCAATCCGGCCCCGGCTCCGCCCGCCGCCCCCGCGCCGGGGAGGTCGGCGACCTCGCGCCCGAGGTCGCGGGAGATCACCTGCGCCAGGTGGGCGAGCGCGGAGTCGAGCTCGGCCAGCACCGCCTCCGTGCCGGCGCCCTTCTGAGGACCGTAGACACGCGTCGCCCCGCTGGGACCGGTCAGCGGGTTGGTGACGTCGACCGCGACCTCGACCGCGACCTCGCGCCACTCGTCAGCGACGGGAGGCAGGATTCGGTCCAGCCCGGCGAGCGCGCCCCCGCCTCGGGCCAGGTCCCTGCCGGAGCTGTCGAGCAGGCGGAATCCCAGCGCCTGGGCCATCCCGGCGCCGCCGTCGTTGGTGGCCGAACCGCCGATCCCGGCGATGATCCGCCTCACCCCCTTCCTCCTCGCGGAGTCGAGCAGTTGCCCGAACCCGAATGTGGATGTAACGCGCGGATCGCGCAGATCCTTCGGCACCAGCGGCAATCCGCTGGCCGAGGCCAGCTCGACGACCGCGGTCCGGCCGGAATCGATGAGCCCGTAAGAGGCCTCGACGGGGTCGCCGAGCGGCCCCTCGACGGTGATCGCGACCCGCTCGCCGGCGGCGGCCGCAACCAGGGCGTCCACGGTTCCCTCACCGCCGTCGGCAACCGGCACCTCGAGCACTTCGGCCTCTGGGTGGACGCGCCGGACCCCGCGCGCGATGGCCGCGGCGGCGGCCGGGGAACCAAGAGAACCCTTGAAAGGGTTGGGCGCCGCTACGTACTTCGCGAGCTGGTCCCTAGTAGACGGGGAGTGACCAGTTCGAGTACTTCGGGTTGTCACCGCGAACCGCCCCGAAATAGATGCCCTGCAGTTCGCCGGTGAGCTCGCCGATCTTGCCGTCCCCGACCGGCCGGCGGTCGACCTCGATCACCGGCGAGACCTGGGCGCCGGTGCCGCAGAGGAAGAGCTCATCGCAGGTGTAGAGCTCGGTGCGGTCGATCGAGCGCTCGACGACCTGCTTGCCAAGCTCGTCGCTGATCAGCTCCCGAACGATCCGGCGGGTGACGCCCTCGAGGATGTCGTCGGTCACCGGTGGGGTGACGAAGACGCCGTCCTTGTACATGAAGAGGTTCTCGGCGCTGCCCTCGGAGACGTGCCCGTCGGTGGTCAGGACGATCGCTTCGTCATAGCCGTTCTCCTCGGCTTCGGCCTTGGCCAGCGCCGAGTTCGCATAGGCGCCGGTGATCTTGCCGCGCGCGGGCAGCGACTGGTCGGACACCCGGCGCCAGCTGGAGACCATGCAGCGGATGCCGGAGTCGACGTCGACGTAGTTGCCCATCGGGGCGGTGTAGATGCAAAAGCTCTCCTCAATGCCGTCGAGCCGGACCCCGATCACCTCGCTCGACTTGAAAAGCAGCGGCCGGATGTAGGTGTCGGCCCGGTACTCGTTGCGGCGGAGCAGCTCAAGCGCGAGCTTGACCAGGTCCTCGGTCGAGTGGGGCAGGGTCATCTTCATGATCCGGCCCGACCGCCGGAGGCGGTCGAAATGCTCGGGTGCCGCGAGCAGGAAGAGCTGCTCTTTGGACCCGTTCCAGTAGGCGCGGATGCCCTCGAAGACGCCGGTTCCATAGTGGAGGGCGTGGGTCATGAGGCCGACGCGAGCCTCGTGATAGCGGCGAAAGTCGCCGTTGTAGTAGACCCAGCTGTTGGGATGCTCGGTCGAGCCGGCCACTTTCGACGAGGTGCCGGTTTCTATGCCCATTCGCCTTGATTGTAATCTTGTGGTCCCGAATGACCCTCTACGACATCATCGCCGACCTCCGCCGCGAGCACGGCAACGAAACCGCCTCCAAGACGCTCGATCTGGTCATGTTGGAGCTGGGCCACAACCGCGACAACCTGCGCGCGGCGCTGGGCCGACTGGACCGCCCATCGGTGCCGCCGGGCGGCGAGGCGGTGATCAGGGAGCTCGACGAGCGGGCCCACCGGCATCACCTCGACAACCTGAACTACCCCGAGGTCAGGATGGCCGGCTTCCGGCCGCCGCTGGAGCCCGTCGACACCGGCACGGCGGGCATCGCGATTCTCCTCGGCCTCACCTCCCTCGTCCTGCTCGGCCTCGCCGCGGCCGCCGTGGTGGCGGGCCTGAACAGCATCTACCACTTTCTCTGAGGCGCCCTCCCCCCAATGGCTGAGTTCTCGTTCGACGTGGTCTCCGAATTCGACGGCTCTGAGCTGACCAATGCTGTCGACCAGGCCCGCCGCGAGACGGGCACCCGCTTTGACTTCAAGGACACGGCCACCAGTTTCGAGCTGAAGAGCGGCGAGGTGATCGTCGAATCCTCCAGCGAGGACCGCGCCCGGGCGGCCTACCAGGTCCTGGTCGAGAAAGCGGCGCGGCGGAGCCTCTCGCCCAAGCTCTTCAAGCCCGGCGACCCGAAGACCATCGGCAAGGGCCGGGGGCAGATCGAGGTGAAGCTCAACGCGGGCATCAGCGACGAGCTCGCCAAGGACCTGCAGAAGCGGGCGAGGGCGGCCAGTCCCAAGGTCCAGGTCCGGATCCAGGGCGATCAGCTGCGGGTGACGAGCAAGGACAAGGACGCCCTCCAGTCGGTGATCAAGGCGCTGCGAGACGCCGAGGACATATCGGTCCCGCTCCAGTTCACCAACTACCGCTGAGCAGGTAGAGACTTTCGGGTGCTGGTCATCCCGGCGATCGACATCCGCGGCGGCCGCGCCGTACGGCTGACACGGGGGGACTTCGACCAGGAGACCGTCTACGGCGACGACCCGGTCGCGATCGCCCGCTCCCACCGCGCGGCGGGCGCCTGGCGGATCCACGTGGTGGACCTCGACGCCGCCCTCGGCCGCTCAGGGGATAACCGGGAGGTCGTCAAGCGGGTGGTGAGCGAGACCGGCTTCGAGGTCCAGGTCGCCGGGGGCATTCGCGACCGCGCGACGGCGGAGGCGTGGCTGGAGGTCGGTGCCGCCGCCGTCGTCATGGGCACCGTCGCGGTTCGCGACCCTGATCTCTTCGCGGCGGTCGCCGAGCAGCATCCCGACCGGGTGATGGGGGCCCTCGACCTCCGCGGCGCCACGCCCCAGGTCTCGGGCTGGACGGAGGGCGAGGCCACCGCCGTCGAGGAGCTGCTGGCGAGCTGGGCGGAGTTGCCCCTGGCGGCCGTGATCCTAACCTCGGTCGATCGCGACGGAAGCCTGGCCGGGCCCGACCTGGAGGCGCTGGCGCGGATCCTGGTCCTGACCCGTCACCGGGTCATCTACGGCGGCGGGATCGGCAGCCTGGAGGACGTCAGGGCGGTGGCGGCGGCCGGCGCGGGCGGCGTCATCATCGGCAAGGCCATCTACGAGGGGCGGGTCGACCTCGTCGGAGCGCTGGCCAGCGTCGATTAACCCGGTCGGTTCAACCAGCTGCCACTGAGACGGGACCTTCCGACCTCCTCAACTTCGAAGCCAAGGGTCCGGTAGAAGCCGGTGGCGTGCTCTGTGAAGAGCGCCACGTGGTGCCCCGGCACAAGTTGGAGGAGACGCTCCACCATCGCCCTGGCGATGCCGCGACGTCGGTGCGCGGAGGCGGTCCAGACGTCGACCAGCCACGCGTTGCAGACGCCGTCGGCACGTAGCCTCGCCATGCCGATGACATCGGTGCTCTCGCCGACGATCGCGATGGCGTAGGAGTTCTCGAAGGAGCGGCGGAGCTCCTCCGGCGTCCGGCCGTTGTTGAACCGGCGGAGGTCAGCGCGCGGTCAAGAGCCTCCCAATCCACCCCCTCGAGGCTGTCGCGAGCGTCGATCTCGGTCACGGGCGCTCAGGTGGCCTGGCCGTTGGGGCGCATCTGGATCACGCTGATCACCGAGTTGGCGGGCTGCGCCATAGCGTTGATGCAGGCGGCGGCGACGTCGCCGGCGGTCAGGGGGTCGAACTTGCGGGGGATCACCCCGGCCCCCTCGTGGCGGACAGCGACGTCGTAGAAGGGCGTGTCCACCGTTGCCGGCTCGACCAGGGTGACCCTCACATGCTCGTCGGCCAGCTCCTGGCGGAGCGACTCGCCGATCGCGGTCACCGCGAACTTGGTGGCGGCGTAGACGCCGGCCCCGAGCCTCGAGCCGCGGCCGCTGATCGAGGACATCAACAGGATGTCCCGGACGCCCTCGGGCGCCATCCGCCGGTAGCCGTAGAAGACCGTGTAAAGGACGCCCATCACGTTGGTCTCGACGACGTCGTGCCAGTCCTTGGGCTTGCCCTTGGTGATCAGGCCATAGAGCCCGTAGCCGGCGTTGGCAACGATGCCGTCGAGGTGGCCGCCCAGGGCCTCCGCAGCCCGGTCGATCGTCCGCTCCACGGACTCCTCGTCGCGGACGTCGCAGCGGAAGCTGTGGATGCCGTTCGCGAACCCGTCGGAGACCCGGCGCGCGAGCCCCGCGACCTGGGCGCCCGCCTCGACGGCCTGGAGCGCGATCGCCTCGCCGATGCCGGCGCTGGAGCCGGTGACCAGGATCCGCCGGCCCTCGAGGCTCGGTGGTTCAGCCATCGCTATGGATCCTCCTTTGCAAACCGCGGTTCGAAGCGTTCGAGGTTCTCCGGCGTGCGCTTTGGGATCAGCACCCGGCGCCGGAAGCTGCAGACCCGCTTGCCGTGCTGGTTGTAAGCGCGGGTCTCGACCAGGACCGTGCCGCGGTCCGGCTTCGACTTCGACTCGGCGACCTCGACCACGGTGGTCTCGGCGTAAATGGTGTCTCCGTGGAAGGTCGGGTTCTCGTGCTTGAGCGCGTCGACCTCGAGGTTGGCGATCGCCTTGCCCGAGATATCGGGAACGCTCATCCCCAGTGCCAGCGAGTAGACGAGGTTGCCGACCACGACGTTGCGGCCGAACTGGGTGCGCTCCTCGGCGTAGTTGGCGTCGGTGTGGAGCGGGTGGTGGTTCATGGTGATCATGCAGAAGAGGTGATCGTCGGCCTCGGTGATCGTCTTGCCGGGCCAGTGCCGGTAGGTGATGCCGACCTGGAACTCCTCCAGGTAGCGGCCGAACGGCCGATCGACCACGGGACCCTCGCTCATCGACTCGCATTCTCCAGCGCCCGGCCGATGACGCGCAGAGCGAGCACCTCCTCCGAGCCTTCGAAGATCGCCAGCACCCGTGCATCCACGAAGTAGCGGGAGACGTCGGTCTCCTCCCCGTACCCCATGCCGCCGAAGAGCTGCATGGCGTCGCGGGTGACGTACTCGGCCATCCGCGACGCATACAGCTTGGCCAGCGACGCGCCGATCTGGCCGGACGCCGGGTCGGTGTCGAGCACCCTCGCGGCGCTGTAGGCGGCCTGGCGCGAGGCGTGGAGGCGGGTCGCCATCCGTCCGAGCATGGCGCCGGCGAGCTCGTGCTCGGCGAGCGGCTTCCCGAAGACCCTTCTCTGGGCGGAGTAGGCGAGCGCATCACGGACGGCCGCCTGCATGACCCCGACCGCCCGGCCCGCGGTCTGGAGGCGGCCCGTCGCGAAGCCCTCCATCTGGAGGTAGAAGCCGCGGGCCTCCTCGCCGACCAGGGCCGTCGCGGGCAGACGGTAGTCCTCGAAGTTGAGCTCGAAGGTGTGAAGGCCCCGGTAGCCGAGCGTCGGTATGGCTCGGCCGCGGAGGACCCCGCCTCCCTCGGCGCGATGCTCGAACTCGTGGCCCGGAAAGCGCGGCTTCTCGAGGACGAAGAGGCTCAGGCCGCGGTGGCCGGGCTCGGCGCCGGTGCGGCAGAGCAGCATCAGCAGCTCGGCACGGCCGGCGAAGGTGCACCAGAGCTTGGCGCCGTTGACGACCCACGACCCGTCCCCGACGCGGGTGGCCCGGCACTGGATCGAGGCCACGTCGGAGCCGAAGTCGGGCTCGGTCACCGCGACCGCGACCATCTTTTCGCCGGTGGCGATGGCGGGCAGCCAGCGCCTCTTCTGCTCCTCGGAGCCGCCGCTGAGGAGCGCACGGACGAGGATCTCGGGCCGCGTCATCAGAGAGCCTCCCGCGGCCAGCGAGGCGGCCGAGAGTTCCTCGGTGCCGATCAGCATCGCCACGTGGTCGGGCCTTTCGCCGAGGCTGCCGCCGTAGGCGTCGGGGATCGACAGCCCGAACAGGCCAAGCCCGGATACCCCCGCGATCACGTCCTCCGGCACGTCCAGGTCGCCGCGGTGGATCGCCTGGGCGTGAGGTGCCAGCCGGCGGGAGGCGAAGTCGCGCAGCGTGGCGCGGAGGAGCCGGTGCTCGTCGTCAGCGCCGAGGTCGTCGGCCGCGCGCCCGGCCAAGAGCAGGTCCGCCACCCGCCCGAAGGGTTCCGCAAAGCACTCAGCGGAGGTGTCCGCCTCCGCCCCGGCGGCGATCGCGGCCGCCAGCGGGTCGCCCGTCGCATGGGCCCAGGCGCCGGTCGCGCCGGCCGCCGCCTGGCGAGCCGCCGCCCAGGCCGCCTGGTAGGTCTCTAGGTCGCCGATGGCGGGCTCCAGGGCCCGGGCTTCATCCCGAAGGACTCTCCCCGCTCGACCATCACCGCGGCCATCTTGCGCGACGCCTCGTCGATCATCTCGTCGCCCAGCATCACCGCGCCCGTCTTCTCCTCCTCGGTCGCCCGCCGGTAGGTCTCGAGGATGGCGACCGCCTTGTCGAAGTCCTCCTGGCGGGGCGAGAAGACCTCGTTCAGGATCTCGACTTGGAATGGGTTCATCGCCCACTTGCCGTCGAAGCCGAGCATCGCCGCGCGTCCCGCGGAGACGCGCAAGCCGTCCCCGTCGCGAACCTGCGTGTAGGGCCCATCGATCGCCATCAGGCCGTGGGCGCGGGCGGCGACCAGAACCCGGGCTAAGAAGTAGTGCCAGAAGTCGCCCGGGTAATCGGGCTGCAGGCGCCCGACCGTCAGCTCGGGCAGCCGGAGGTTGGCCGAGAAGTCGCCGGGGCCGAAGATCAGGGTCTCGGCGCGGTCGGAGGCGGCCGCGATCGCCCCGATGTTCTCCATCCCCTTGGCCGACTCGATCTGCAGCTCCAGGCCGATCCGGCGCTCCAGCTTCAGTTTCCATTCCAGCTGGTTCAGCAGGTTGGCGATGAAATGCACGTGATCCACGTCCTCGACCTTGGGGATCACCAGGCAGTCGAGGCGGTCGCCCGCCCCCTCGACGATGCTGATGACGTCCTCGAAGCACCACTTGGTGTCGCAGGCGTTGACGCGGACGCAGCGCACCTTCCCCGAAAGCTCGTACTGGCGAAGGGCCTCCACCACCTGGCCGCGGGCCTCGACTTTCGCATCGGGCGCCACCGAGTCCTCCAGGTCGAAGAAGACCTGGTCGGCGGACGATTGATCGGCCTTGGCGTGGAAGCGCGGCTGGCTCCCGGGCACCGCCAGGCAGGAACGGCGAGCCCTCATGGCTTTGCCTTGCTGTGCTGGGGACCCTTGCCCGACTCGATGTAGACCTTGAGGCTCTCCAGGGTCTTGCGCATGTCGATCGGCACCTGGCGCTCGACGGCCGCGAAGAAGAGCCGGGCAGCGAAGCCGTTCGGCTCGTAATCCATCTGGTAGGTCAGCCTGGTCAGGTCCTTGCGCTCGGCGTAGCTGTATTTCCACGTTCCCTTGATGGGGCCCTTGACGATCTCGCCCGAGCAGACCTTGAAGGGTTTGTAGACCAGGTGCTCGATCTCGGTGACCTGCTCTCCGCCCGGCGTGTCGAGCCGATAGCGCAGGATCGTCCCCTCGCTGGTCGGGCCCGGCGTCAGCACCTCCGCCTGCTTCAGGTTGTGGGACCACTTGGGGGCGTTCTTGAAGTCCTCGTGGACCACCGCCCAGACCCGCTCCGCCGGAGCCTCGATCTCCACCGATTCCCGTACCCTCGCCACCACTTCAATTATCGACGCTTGGGACCGGCCGCCAGGTACCGGCAACTAGGATTGACGGCGGTGCAGCCCGCCACCTCCCCTCCCACCATCCAGCGCAGGACGCGCCGGATGGGGGCCCTGCGGCACCGCAACTACCGGCTCTACTTCATCGGGCAGGCGATCTCGACCGCGGGCACCTGGATGCAGAGCGTCGCCATGCCCTGGCTGGCGCTGACGCTCACCCACGACGCCTTCCACGTCGGCCTGGTGCTCGCGACTCAGTTCACGCCGATGCTGGTGGCCGGCCAGTTCGGCGGCCTGCTCGCCGACCGCTTCCCCAAGCGCTCGATCCTGGTCGTGACCCAAGCCGCTTTCATCGTGCCGGCCCTGGCGATGTGGTTCCTGACCGCCGAGGGCATGGCCCAGTACTGGATGGTGCTCCTCGCCGCTCTGGCGGTAGGGACCATCAACGTCTTCGACGTCCCGACCCGGCAGGCGTTCGTGATCGACATGGTCGGTCGCGAGGACCTGACCAACGCGATCGCCCTCAACTCGACCATCTTCAACGGCGCGGCCGTCATCGGCCCCTCGATCGCCGGCGTCGTGATCGGTCTGGCCGGGGTCCCCATCTGCTTCCTCTCCAACGCGGTCAGCTACATCGCATCGATTGGAGCCCTGCTGCTGATGACCAAGCTGCCCTCACTGGTCCGGTCCGCCCATCCCGGGTCGATGCTGTCGCGGATTCGCGAGGGCTTCAACTACGCCCGCCACGACGCCCTGGTCGGCACCATGCTGGTCAACGTCGCGGTCTTCTCGCTCTTCGCGATGAACCGCTTCACGCTCCTGCCGATCTTCGCCGACCAGGTGCTGCACGTCGGGCCCACCGGGTTCGGTTTCCTGACCGCCTCCCAGGGAGCGGGGGCGCTGGTCGGCGCGCTCAGCCTGGCGGTGTTCCAGCGCCGGCTGGCGGCGGGCAACGTCCAATTTCTGATCGGCCTCGCCTGGTCGGTGTTCCTGGTCGCTTTCAGCCTCAGCCACGTCTACCTGCTCTCTCTCCTGCTGCTGGCCCTGGCCGGCTTCTGCCAGATCGCCTTCATCGCCATCTCCAACACCCGCATCCAGAGCGCCACCCCCGATCACCTGCGCGGCCGGGTGATGGCCCTCTACGCACAGGCGCTGATGGGAGTGGGCCCCGTCGGCAGCTTCCAGGCCGGGACCCTCGCCCACTTCTTCGGGGCGCCGGTCGCCATGGGATTTGGAGCCGTTGTATCGGTCATCTTCGTGACCGCGAGCCGGATCCTGCGCCCGGCCGTCTTCCGGAGCGACGCGCGAGGCGGAGACGTCAAGCCCTAGGGTGAACCGCCGACCCTGCGGAGCCGGCGGGCGGCTGGCAGCGGTCCCTTAACCTCCAGCGCGCTCGGGATTATCGCGCCCTAGAATTTTCTGGAATTTTTCCGATGCCCCGAAAGTCCGCTGCCAAGTCACCACTTGACGCCCTGCTGGCCGACACCCAGCAGCTGGTCGCGCGGCTGCTCCGGGAGAACCGAGCGCTGAAGACCCAGAACCAGCGCCTGGGGAGCGAGTTGGAGCGCGTCAGCAAGGGCTGGGAGCAGATCAAAGAGCTGGCCCGGAAGGCTCCCCGCAAGGTCCGCCGCTAACGCTAACCGGGAGTCTCCCCATCCGCCGGCGGATGCGGTTCGGGTTCAGGCCAGCCAGTCCAAGAGCGCGGCGAGCATCGGCGCCGTCGCGTCGGGGCGCGTCCTCGGCCGGCGGACCCGGCTGCCGAGCTCGAGCTGCAGGGCCACGCCGCCCGCGACCTGGACGGTGGCCGTGATCGTCCCCGGCCAGGTGGCGTCGAAGGGCTTGCCGGTCCGCGCCACCAGGCCATGGCGGGTGGTGGCGGCGACGAGCCCGCTCGCCAGCTCCCGGATGGCCTGGTTGGGAGCCGGTCCGAGCCCGGTGATCATGTCGTCCTGGAGCTCTTCGCGGAACCCGTGGAGGTCGACCACGATCACTCCGGGGCGGGCGAGCACCGCCTGTTTGAAGGCGCCGATCTCGACGTCCCAGTTGGCGTCGCCGGTCTGCCGGCCGATCACCGTCAGCGCCTCCGAGGCGGTCAGCTCGGCCAGCGTCTCGGCCAGGCCGCCGGTGCCCATGTCGGCCTGCTTGGGCTGGCCGCGCCGGATCGAGCGCACCGAGTGCGTGGCCGTGAAGAGGTAGCGGCCGGGGGTCCCGGTGAGGCGCAGCGCGTCCACCTCGTCGGTGCCGCGGTGCTCGGTCGCCCGGTAGAGGAGCTCTCGCTCGGCCCACAGCTCGAGCCCCGCCGTCAGTCCTTCGGCAAGCAGCGCGGGAGCTCCTCCAGCGAGGCGATTGCGGTCCGCTCGAGGTAGGCGGCGATGCCGTCGTGGACCCGCGCGATGGCGGCGCCGTCGACGAACGTCGCGGTGCCGACCTGCACGGCCCGGCAGCCGGCGACCAGGAACTCGAGGGCGTCCTCGGCCGTCGCGATGCCGCCGATCCCGATCACCGGGATCCGCACCGAGCGGGCCACCTGGTGCGCCAGGTGCACGGCCAGCGGCCTCACCGCCGGCCCGCTGAGCCCACCGGTCCGGTTGGCCAGCCGCGGCCGCCGTGTGTTCAGGTCGATGGACATCCCGACGAAGGTGTTCACCGCGCTGACGGCGTCGGCGCCCTCGGCCTCCACCGCCCGGGCGACGACGGCTATGTCGGTGACCATCGGGGTCAGCTTCACCCAGACCGGCAGCCGGGTGCGCTGCCGCACGGCGGCCGTCACCCGGGCCGCGGCCACCGGGTCGTTGCCGAAGTACATCCCACCCTGCTCGACGTTGGGGCAGGAGATGTTGACCTCGAACCCGCCCACGCCGGGCACACCGTCGAGGCGTGCCGCCAGCTCGCCGTACTCGTCGATCGACTCGGCGTTGAGGTTCACCAAGACCGGGAAGTCCCAGCTGGCCCAAAGCGGCGCGTAGTCGCGGATCAGCGCCTCGACCCCGGGACCCTGGAGCCCGATGGCGTTCAACATCCCGGACGGGGTCTCGACGATCCGCGGCGGCGGGGTCCCCGCCCGAGGCCGCAGGAAGATGCCCTTGGAGACCATCCCGGCCAGCTTCGTGCGGTCGAGGAGCGGCACCTCGGTCCCGTAGCCGAAGGTCCCCGAGGCGGCCATCACGGGTCCCCGCAGGGCGAGGTTGCCGACCGCGACGGCGAGGTCGCTCACGCGCCCACGGCGTAATGGAGGTGTCCCGGCAGCGCCTTCCAATCGATGGCGGCCGCCCGGTAGACGGGGCCCTCCCGGCAGGCGCGATCGTAGCCGCCCGAGGCCAGCGGGACCGCGCAGCCGAGGCAGACGCCGGTCCCGCAGCCCATGTAGGTCTCGACCGCCACCTGCGCCTGCGGCCACCGCCCGGCGACCGCGGCCAGCATCGAGTTGGGGCCGCAGGCGAGCACGGCTCCGATGCCGTCTGGGACTGCGTCCAGGGCCGAGCCGTGGTGACCGCGGCTCCCGTCGTCGGTGGCCCATAGGGCGTCGTCGCCCTCCCACTCGGAGCAGAGGTCGGCGGCGCTGCGGGCGCCGTGGACCCAGGTGACCGTGAGGCCCTCCGCGCGGGCGGCGGCCGCGGCGATCGGGAAGGGCGCCGCGCCGAGGCCGCCCGAAACCAGGGCCACCGACCCCCAGGCCGGATCGAGCGTGAAGCCATTGCCGAGCGGCCCCAGCATTGACACGCGGTCGCCCGCTTCCAGCGCCAGCAGCCCGGCGGTGCCGGCGCCGACCGCTCGGAGCAGGATCTCGACCCGGCCCTCGGTTGCCCGGAAGACGCTGAACGGCCGCCTCAGCAAGGGACCCGGGCGAAGCAGCAGGTTGACGAACTGGCCGGGCAGCGCAGCCTCCGCCACCTCGGGCGCCGCGAAGGAGAGCACGAAGGTGTCGCGGGCCACCTGCCGCCGGCCGGTCAGCGGCGCCTCAAGCTGGAACACCGGCCCTCCACTCGGCGACTGTGCGGACTGTCAATTCGTCGCCGGCCTGGACCGCCGACTCCAGCAGGGCGGCGGCGGTGTCGAGCGAGGTGAGGCAGGGGATCCGCCGCTCGACGGCGGCGCGGCGGATTTCGAAGCCGTCCCGGATGACGCCGTTGGCCGACTGCTTGGAGAGGTTGCTCATGGTGTTGATGACGAGGTCAACCTCGCCGGCCTCGATGACGTCGAGGACAGTCGGACCTGCCTCGCCGATCTTGGCGACCACGCGCGGCGAGAAGCCGGCTGCGCGCAGCGTCGCGGCGGTGCCCTCGGTGGCCAGGATCGGGCAGCCGAGCTGGACCAGCCGGGAGACGATGGGCAGGATCTCGGCCTTGTCGGCGTCGGCGATGGTGAGCAGGGCCCGCGCCCGCGGCTTGACCCGGAGGCCGGCGCCGAGGAAAGCCTTCTCCAGCGCCTTGTGCAGGGTCCGGTCCACGCCCATCACCTCGCCGGTGGACTTCATCTCGGGTCCGAGGTAGGAGTCAACGGCCGACAGCTTGGCCATCGAGAAGACCGGCGCCTTCACGGCCACCAGCGGCGTCGGAGGGACCAGGCCCGTCTCCCAGCCCATCGACGCCAGCGTCTCGCCCAGCATCACCCGCGTCGCCAGGCGGACCATGGCCACGCCGGTCACCTTGCTGAGGAAGGGCACCGTCCGCGAGGCGCGGGGATTCACCTCCAGGACGTAGACCTTGCCTCGGTGGACGACGAACTGGATGTTCAGCAGCCCGCGGATCTGGAAGTGGCGGGCGATCCGGATCGTGTAGTCGATGAGGTCGGCCTGCTCGCCGGGCTCGATGCCGGGCGCCGGGTAGACCGCGTAGGAGTCCCCCGAGTGGACGCCCGCCCGCTCGACATGCTGCATGACGCCGGGGATCACCACCGTGGCCCCGTCGCTGACGGCGTCGACCTCGACCTCGATCCCCTGCAGGTACTTGTCCACCAGCACCTCGCCGCGAGGGTTGGCGCCCAGCGCCCAGGTCATGTAGCGCTCGAGGTCGGCGGGGTCGCGAACGATCTCCATGGCCCGCCCGCCGAGCACGAACGAGGGCCGGACCAGGACCGGGTAGCCGACCCGCTCGGCGATCCTCGCGGCCGCCTCGACGCTGGTCGCGGTGTCGCCGACCGGCTGCGGCACGCCGATCGAGCCGAGGGCGGCCGCGAAGTGGCGGCGGTCCTCGGCGAGGTCGATCGCCTCCACGCTGGAGCCCAGGATCGGCGCCCCGGCCCGGTCGAGCGGCTCGGCCAGGTTGATGGCCGTCTGGCCGCCGAACTGGACCACCACCCCGGTCGCGTGCTCGGCGGCGATGACGTCGGAGACCGCCCGCTCATCGAGGGGCTCGAAGTAGAGCCGGTCGGAGGTGTCGAAGTCGGTCGAGACCGTCTCCGGGTTGGAATTGACCATCACCGCGCTGCGACCCGCATCGCGGAGCGCCCAGGCTGCGTGCACCGAGCAGTAATCGAACTCGATCCCCTGGCCGATCCGGATCGGCCCCGAGCCGATCACCACCGCTGTCTCGCCGCCCTCGCCGGCGCGCGATTCGTCCTCCTCTTCGAAGCAGGAGTAGAAGTAGGGCGTCGCCGCCTCGAACTCGGCGGCGCAGGTGTCAACCAGCTTGTAGGTGGGCGCCCGGTCGGGCGGACGGAGCGCGCCGATGGACCGCATCCGTTCCATGAACCAGCGATCGATCCCGCTTCGGCGCGCCAGCTCGGCCGGATCCGCGCCGGCCTCCAGCGCGGCCAGGATCGCGAACAGCCGGCGGTCGTTGGCGGTCTCGATCAGGGTCCCATCCTCCAGCTCGCCGGCGCTCGGCGGCCGCTGCTCCAGCGAGCGCAGCGCCTTGGCCATCGCCAGCTCGAAGGTCCGCTCGATCGCCATCACCTCGCCGGTCGACTTCATCTGCGTGTTGAGGGTGCGGTCGGCGTTGGGGAACTTGTCGAACGGCCAGCGGGGGATCTTGACGACGCAGTAGTCGAGCGCCGGCTCGAACGCCGCGAAGGTCTTCCCGGTGACCTCGTTGCGGATCTCCTCCAGCCGGCGGCCGGCGGCGATCTTGGCCGCGACGCGAGCGATCGGGTAGCCGGTCGCCTTGGAGGCGAGGGCCGAGGACCGCGACACCCGCGGGTTGACCTCGATCACGTAGTACTGCGACGACTGCGGGTCGAGCGCGAACTGGACGTTGCAGCCGCCCTCGATAGCAAGCGCCCGGATGATCCGCAGCGCCGAGGTCCGCAGCATCTGGTACTCGCGGTCGCGCAGCGTCTGGGACGGCGCCACCACCACCGAGTCGCCGGTGTGGACGCCCATCGGGTCGAGGTTCTCCATGTTGCAGACGGTGATGCAGGTGTCGGCTGCGTCACGCATCACCTCGTACTCGAGCTCCTTCCAGCCGATCAACGACCGCTCGACCAGCACCTGGTGGATCGGCGACGCGCTGAGCCCCGACTGGACCACGCGCTGCAGCTGGACCAGGTTGTTGGCGATCCCGCCACCGGTCCCGCCCAGGGTGTAGGCGGGACGGATGATGAGGGGGTAGCCGATCCGCCCGGCGAGGCCCTCGGCCTCGGGCAGCGAGGTGCAGACCAGCGAGTCGGGGACCGGCTCGCCGATGCTCTCCAGCAGCTTCTTGAAGGCGTCCCTGTCCTCCGCCATCCGGATCGAGGCCAGGGGCGTGCCCAGCATCCGGACTCCGCAGCGCTCGAGGACTCCCGCCTCGGCCAGCTCGACGGCGAGGTTGAGGCCGGTCTGCCCGCCGAGGGTGGGCAGGATCGCGTCCGGCCGTTCGCGCTCGATCACCGCGGTCAGCGCCTCCAGCGTCAGGGGCTCGATGTAAACCCGGTCGGCGACGTCGTCGTCGGTCATGATCGTGGCCGGGTTGGAGTTGACCAGCACGGTCTCGACCCCCTCCTCGCGGAGCGCCTTGCAGGCCTGGCTGCCGGCGTAGTCGAACTCGGCCGCCTGGCCGATCACGATCGGGCCGGACCCGACGATCAGCACCTTCCGCGGCCTCTCGACCGGCGCCGCGCCGGCCACGCTTCGTGCCAGCGGGCGGGCGCTGCGGACCATCTCGGTGAAGCGGTCGAAGAGGTGCTGGTTGTCCTGTGGCCCGGGGCAGCCCTCGGGGTGGTACTGGACGCTGAAGACCGGCAGGCTGCGGTGGGCGAGGCCCTCGACCGAGCCGTCGTTGAGGTTCAGCTGGGAGACGAAGAACTCGCCCTCGGGGATGCTGCCGGGGTCCACCTGGAACTCGTGGTTCTGGCTCGTGATGTGGGTTAGGCCCGTCTCCAGGTCCTTGACCGGGTGGTTGGCGCCGTGGTGGCCGAAGGGCAGCCGGGAGGTCGTGCCCCCGATCGCGCGGCCGAGGATCTGGTGGCCGAGACAGATCCCGAGGAGTGGGATCCGCCCGATCGCCTGCCGGCACAGCTCGACCGGACCCTCGAGCACGGCCGGATCGCCGGGCCCGTTGGAAAGGATGACCCCGTCGGCAGCGGTCGCGGCGAGCTGCTCCCAGGTGGTCGTGTGCGGCATCACCAGCACCCGGAAGCCGCGCGAGCGGAGCGAGCGGAGGATGTTCGCCTTGACGCCGTAGTCGACGACGGCGACCGTGAGCCCGGCCGCGTCGGCGCCTTCGCGGTGGCGCAGCTCCGGCGGCAGCGGCTCGAACCACTCCACCTGGCGCCGACGGGACACCTCGGCGACCAGGTCCTGCTCGGACAGCGGAGTCACCCCGCGCGCTGCCGCGGCGAGTACGGCTAGGCGAGCGGCGTCGGGCTCCTCCGCCTCGTGGCTGAGAACCGCCCGGAGGGCACCCCGGGAGCGGAGGTGGCGGGTGAGCGCGCGGGTGTCGATACCGTGGATGCCCGGGATCCGGTGCCGCTTCAGGTAGCCGTCGAGAGAGTCGAGGGAGCGGACGTTGCTGGGGCTCTCGCACTCCCAGCGGACGATGAACGCCCGCACCCAGGGCTGCTCGGATTCGGCGTCGGCGTCGTTGACCCCGTAGTTGCCCTGCAGCGGGTAGGTCATACAGATCATCTGGCCGGCGTAGGAGGGGTCGGTGAGAACCTCCTGGTAGCCGGTCATGGCGGTGTTGAACACGACCTCGCCCTCGCCCAGCGCGTCGGCGCCGAAGGGGTGACCGACGAAGGAGCGACCGTCCTCCAGGACCAGCGCGGCGAACTTCTTCACTGGACGATCACCGCCCGGTCGATCCCGTCGACCTCGGCCCAGAGCACCTGGACGCGCTCGTCGTTCGAGGTCGGCACGTTCTTGCCGACGTAGTCGGGGCGAATCGGCAGCTCCCGGTGCCCGCGGTCGATGAGGACTGCGAGCTGGATCGCGCGGGGACGGCCGTGGGTGAGCAGCGCGTCCATCGCGGCCCGGACGGTGCGGCCATGCCAGATCACGTCGTCGACCAGCACCACGGTCTTGCCGGCGATGTCGGGGACCTCGGCCAGGCCATCCTTGGCCGGCACCGCCCCGAGGTAGAGGTCGTCCCGATGGGGGCTTGGATCGACCGCGCCGACCGGGACGGGCCGGCGCTCGAGGTCGGCGAGCAGCGCTGCCAACCGGCGGGCCAGGGGCGCGCCCTTTGACATCACGCCGACCACCACCAGGTCGTCGACGCCGCGGTTCCGCTCCACGATCTCATGCGCGATCCGCTTCAGCGAGCGGTTGATCGCGTCGGCATCCATCACCGTCGCCTTGAGGGCGCCCGATACGGCCACCGTCAGCTGAGGACCATGTCGAGGAGCGCCATCCGGATGTAGAGACCGTTGCGCGCCTGCCGGAAGTAGGCGGCGCGCGGGTCCTCGTCGACGGCCGGGTCGATCTCGTCCACCCGCGGCAGCGGGTGCATCACGATCGCCTGCGGGCCGAGCCGCTGCATCGTCTCGGGGGTGATCCGATAGACGCCCTTCACCGCCATGTACTCGGCGGGGTCGGCGAATCGCTCCTTCTGGATCCGGGTCTGGTAGACGACGTCCACCTTGCCCAGGATCGAGTCCAGGTCCTCGGTCTCCGACCACTCGACACCGTGCTCGTCGAGGTGGTCTTTGATGTCCTGCCGCATCGCCACCGGGCCGGGCGCCACGAACCAGATCCGCACGTCGCGGTACTTGCTCAAAAGGTAGGTCAGGGAGCGGACGGTGCGGCCGTTGGCGAGGTCGCCGACCATCGCGATCTCGACCCCGTCCACCCGGCCCAGTTCGGCGCGGATGGTGTAGATGTCGAGCAGCGCCTGGGTGGGGTGCTGGCCGCGCCCGTCGCCGGCATTGATGACGGGCGCCTGGCTGACCGCGGCGGCCCGCCGGGCGGCGCCCTCCTCGTCGTGGCGCAGCACGATCACGTCGGCGTAGCCGTTGACGATCCGGATCGTGTCCTCCAGCGTCTCGCCCTTGGCGGCGCTCGAGAACTCGCGGGCGTTGTCGGTGCCCATGGTGCTGCCGCCAAGGCGGAGCATCGCCGCCTCGAAGCTCAGGCGGGTGCGGGTCGAGGGCTCGTAGAAGAGGGCTGCCATGACCCGGCCCTGCAGCCGGCCGGCCGCGCGATGCGGCTCGCGCTCCATCTCCGAGGCCCGGGTCATGATCTGCTCCAGCAGTTCGCGCGTGAACTGCTGGCTCTCGATGACGTGCTTCAGGCGCTGCCCGACGGCCATAAAAAATTCCTCCTTCTCGGCCTCTCAGGACCGGCTTAAAGGGCGGCCCGCGGCAGCGGTGCGCGGGGAGTTTCTAGCCGCCCAGTTTACGCCTTCGGCGGTCAACCTCTCGCGGGAATCTCGCGACGAGCCGGTCATTCACCGGGGAGGCTCTGGCGGGAAGACCTCGGCCGAGTCGCGGATCGTTCCCTTCGGTTTGGCGCTGTAGAAGCGGCAGGGCGGCGAGTCGGCGGTGGTGAAGAAGTTCCAGTGCTTGCACCAGGTGTGGCCGTCGAACTTGCGGCAGGAGCCGCAGGTGACCTTCGGGTTGTACTGCTCCAGCTTCCTCACGCCAGCAAATCCCACCCGGCCCGGGGGTTCATGCCGAAACCTTCTCGCGGTCCCAGGTGCCCGGCGTCACGCCGGCGTCCCTGAGCCGGTACTTCTCCACCTTCTCGGTCGGCGTCAGCGGCAGCTCGGCCAGGACCTCGAGGTAGCGAGGCACCATGTGCCGCGCCATCCGGGCCTCGCACCAGCGGACCAGTTCGACGGGCGCGAAGCTGAACCCGGGGCGAAGGACGAGGCAGACCTTGACCTCCTCCTCCATCAGCTCGCTCGGCACCCCGAAGGCCGCCGCCTGGAGCACCGCCGGATGCGCCTCGACCACCTCCTCGATCTCGAAGGCGCTGATGTTCTCGCCCCGGCGGCGGATGGCGTCCTTGGAGCGGCCGAGGAAGTAGAGCCAGCCGTCCTCGTCGAGCCGGCCGAGGTCGCCGGTGTGGAACCAGCCGTCCCGGAAGGCCTCCGCCGTCGCCTCGGGCAGGGCCTGGTAGCCGAGCGTCATCAGCCCCGACTCCGAAGAGCGGACCAGGATCTCCTGGTCGGCGGCGATCCTCAGCTCGTAGGGATCGGTGACCCGCCCGCAAGAGCCAGGGCGGCGGGGTTGGTCGAAGGGCTGGGAGACGGGAAGGCCGCAGTCGGTCATCCCGTAGCCCTCCACCAGCCGCAGGCCGAAGCGCCGCTCGAAGCCCTCCGCGAAGTCGGGCATCGGCACCCCCCAGCCGATCCGCGCGGGGTTGTCGGCGTCGTCCGGCCGCTCGGGCTGCTTCCAGAGCATCGTCAGCGTCGAGCCCATGAAGTCGAAGTGGGTGGCCTTGAACTCCCTCACCTGGTCCCAAAAGCGGCTCGCGCTGAATCGCTCGGCGAGGGCCGCAGTGCAGCCGGCGACTATCGCCGGAGCCAGGGTCAGGACCGAGGCGTCGATGTGGAAGAGCGGGAAGGGGTTGAAGAGGACATCCGTCGGCGCGATCCGCCAGTGCTCGCAAAAGAGCTCGGCCTGGCGGACGGCGTAGCGGTGGTCGAAGAGGCACGCCTTGCTTCGGCCGGTGGTCCCGGAGGTGAAAAAGACCTGTGCGATGTCCTTCACCGCGACCTCGACGGCGGGATCGGCGGTCGCGCCCCGGAGATTCCCAAGCTCGCCACGGGTGACCACCCGCTCCAGCCGGGCCAGTCCGGAGCGGACCTCGGCGAGGGCGGGCAGGTAGGCGTCGTCGATGACCAGAAGCCGGCACTGGCTGAGGTCGAGAACGTGGCCGAGGCCGGCGCCGCGGAAGGCGGTGTTGACCGGCGCCTCGACGGCTCCGATCCGGAGCAGGGCCAGCCACAGCAGGGCGAACTCTGGGCAGTTGGGCAGCATCACGCCCACCATCTCGCCGCGCCGCACCCCCGCTGCCAGCAACCCGTTCGCGAGGCGGTTCACCTCGCTGTCGAACTCTTTGTAGGTGAGCCTCCGCCCGGGCATCCGGAGAAGGTCTCGACCGGGCGTTTCCGCGGCACGAGCCGCGAGGACCCGGGCGAGCGTCACCGCCGCTTGCGGGCGGCCCAGCGCTCCAGCTCACCCTTCAACGCGGCCACGACGGCCGGGTCGGAGAAGGCCTCCACGGTGGCCGCCGTCTCGGCCGCCAGGGCGGCCTGGACCTCCTCCTCCTCGGCCCGGTTCAGGAGGCGCTTGGTCATCCGCACCGCGGCTCCCTGGTTGGCCGCGATCTCCCCGGCCATGGCCAGGGCCGCCTCCACCACGCCTCCTTTGGGCGCCACCCGGTTGACGAGGCCGGCGCGCTCTGCCCAGGCCGCGTCGAACCGGCGCCCGGTGAACATCAGCTCGCGGGTCCTGCCGGAGCCGATCAGCCGCGGAAGCAGGCTCGAGGAGCCGTTGCTGAGGAGCAGCCCGAGGTGGACCTCGGGGCAGAAGAAGACGCTGTCTTCGGCGCAGACCCGGAGGTCGCAGGCGGCGGCGATCTCGAGCCCTCCGCCCACCGCGTAGCCCTCGATCGCCGCTATCACCGGCATCGGCATCGCCCGCAGCGCGGTGGTGATCGATTGAAAGCCCTCGATCATCTCGGCGAAGCCCGCTCGGTCCATGGCGGCCGTCGCGGTCAGGTCGTCACCGGTGGTGAAGGTGCCGCCCTCGCCGGCGAGGACGACCGCGGCGACGGCTCGGTTGCGGCCGACGAAATCGAGCGCCCGCCTCAACTCGGCCAGCGCGGCGGGGTTGAGGGCGTTGCGGACCTCGGGGCGGTTGATGGTGACGACGGCAATCGTGTCCTGGCGATCGACCCGGACCAATGGCATCAGCGCCGAAATCCTAGACCCGCCAGGGGGCGCGCCCTTCAGAGCCGGGAGCGCAGCTCCCAGAGCTCGGGGTAGAAACGCTTGTCGAGGGTGCCGCGCAGGTACTCGGCCCCGCTCGAGCCGCCGGTGCCGGTCTTGCCGCCGATCTGCCGCTCGACCATGAGCACGTGACGCGAGCGCCAGTGGGCGAAGGCCTCGTCATGGTCGAGGAGGGATTCGGCGACCTCGAAGAGCTCGGCGTGTTCCCGGCGGTGCCGGAGGACCTCCTCCAGCGAGGGCGATCCACTGCGTTCGACGAACGCCGTAAAAGCGTCCCAGAGCGTCGGCTCGGTCAGCCTGCGCTCGAGGCGGGTGCGCTCCACTGGGTCGGCATCCAGGCGCTTGAGATAAGCCGGGTCCTTAAGCCCGGAGAGGAACTCGAGCTCGCGGAACTGGACCGACTGGAAGCCGCTGGCGGGCGCCAGCTCGGAGCGGAAGGCGAGGAAGTCCTGCGGCGACATCGTCTCCAGCACCTCCAGCTGCTCCACTAGCAGCCGCTCGACCACCCTGACCCGCTTCAGGCAGTGCAGCGCGGCGAAGGCGTCGCCTGCGAAGAGGCCGTCGCGGGCCGCCTCCAGCTCGTGCAGCAGGACCTTGAACCAGAGCTCGTAGACCTGGTGGACGACGATGAAGAGGAGCTCGTCGTGCTCCTCGGTCATCCCCTCCTGGAGGCCCAGCAGCTCGGGGACCTTGAGGTAGGAACCGTAGCTGAGCCGGCGGCCGGCCTCGCCGAAGGGCGCCGGGCCGGCGGCCGCGCGCTTCACGCCAGGAGCTTAGATCCGCGTGCTGTCGATCGCGTCTCCGCGCAAGCTCGGCTAGGCCTTCGGCAGCCGCTCGGCTCGGAGCGCCGAGCGGCGCACCTTGCCGGCGTCGTCGCGAAGGTACTGCTCGGTGCGCTCGATGGTGCGCGGGATCTTGTGGGGCGCCAACCGCTCGGCGAGGTGGGCCCGCAGCTCCTCGTCGCTCACCGAGTCGGGCAGCTGGACGATGGCGTGAACCCTATTGCCGAGCTCCTCGTCGGGCAGGCCGATGACGCAGCTGGAGCGCACCGCCGGGTGCTCGTCGAGCGCGGCTTCGACCTCGGCCGGGTAGACGTTGGCGCCGCCCACCAGGATCATGTCGCTCAGCCGGTCGGTCAGATAGAGGTAGCCGTCGGCGTCGAGGAAGCCCATGTCGCCGAGCGACTCCCAGCCGTCCCGGCTTCGGGCCGTGGCGCCGACGTAGCGATAGGTGGCGGGCGATCCCTCCGCGCGCTGCAGGTAAACCTCGCCGACCTCGCCCGGCGGCAGATCGCGGCCGTCCTGGTCGAGGATCCGGATCCGGCCCTCGCGCACCGGGCGGCCCACCGAACCGCGGTGCTCGAGCCATTCGGTCCCACTCAACACGGTGATCACCTGCTGCTCGGTGCCGCCGTAGAGTTCCCAGACCCGCTCCGGCCCCAGCCACTCGATCCAGGCCTCCTTCAGCCACGGCGGGCATGGCGCCGCCAGGTGGTAGGCGATCCGCAGGTGGGAGAGGTCGTGGCGGGTACGCTCCTCCGGCGGCAGCTTCCAGGTCCGCAGCATCATCGTCGGCACGAGGTACATGTGGTCGACCTCGTGACGCGCCGCCAGCTCCAATGCGCCGGCTGCATCGAAGCGCGTCATGACGATGTTGTGGCCGCCCAGGAAGAGGTTGCCCATGGCCGCGCTGAAGGGACCGTTGTGGTACAGCGGGCCCGTCACCAGGTGCGCGCGGCCGGGCAGCATCTGGTAGATCTCTGCCGTCAGCTCGGCGACGTCGATGACCGCCGGCAGAGCGGAGACGATGAGCTTGGGGCGGCCGGTGCTGCCGCCCGAGGTGGGCGCCTTCCACTCGGCCGCGACCAGGTCCTCCTCGAGGTCGTCGTCCAAAAGCGTCGGGTCCGGCTCGTGGCCGGCTGCGAGCGAGGTTCTGCCCCGAAGCTCCGCGCCCGCGACAAGGCTCGGGTCGGCCAGCTCCACGATCTGCTCCAGCTCCAGCCGTGGCGAGCGGCTGGAGACCGGCTGCGGCGTGGCGCCCAGCTTCCAGGCGGCGAGGCAGGCCTCGAAGAACTCGATCCCGTTGGGCAGCGCGACGGTGACCATGGTGCCGGGGCGGACGCCCAACCGCTGGTACTCGCGGGCCAGCCGGTTGCTGCGCCGCTGGAGTTCGGAGCGGGTGACCGTGTGGCCTTCGTGGGTGATCGCCGGCGCGTCCGGCTCGGCCGCGGCGAGCTCCCGGTAGACCAGGGTGAGCGGCGTCAGCTTCAGCTCCATCTTCGCGGAAAGCCTAGTGGCGGAAGTGGCGGATCCCGGTCATCACCATCGCCACCCCCGCCCTGTCGGCGGCGGCGATCGAGTCCTGGTCGCGGACGGACCCGCCGGGCTGGGCGATGGCGGTAACGCCCGCCGCGATGGCGGCTTCGACGCCGTCGGGGAAGGGGAAGAAGGCGTCGGAGGCGAGCACTGTCCCCCTCGCTCGCTCGCCCGCCCTCCGGAGCGCCAGCTCGACGGACTCGACGCGGCTCATCTGGCCGGCGCCGACGCCCACCGCGGCGCCCTCCCGGGCGACCACGATCGCGTTCGACTTGACGTGCTTGACCACCTTCCAGGCAAAGGCCAGCTGCTCCCACTCCTGCGCGGTCGGCTGGCGCCGCGTCGGGA
>Ga0307372_10003136_pt1 | contig 26775 bp, 18 predicted proteins | sample OX1MG_FD_202533 | JGI IMG/M metagenome (GOLD analysis project Ga0307372, IMG submission 202533) | Soil microbial communities from Risofladan, Vaasa, Finland - OX-1 | ecosystem: Environmental > Terrestrial > Soil > Coastal area > Acid sulfate soil | place: Finland: Risofladan, Vaasa | collected... | reverse complement strand
AGCCTTGCACTCCGCGTTTTTCCACTGCGTGCCGAGCCGGTTCGTTCCCCGCCGACCTGCCGCGCGCCGCCTCAAGCGGCTCCGCCTTCACGCTCGAAACTGGCTCCGATTTCCCGCTCGGTCCCAGTATCTCTCTATGAACTCCGTGCCCTCTGTGGCTGAGTCTGTTTGAAAAAATCGCCGCCCGGATCGAGCTGGTCGAGCATCGACAGCCCCGCTTGCGTCGCGGCCTCGCGATCAGCGGGGTTTTCTCGAACGGTCGAGTCCGCGGCAAGCCGCGTTGCGGATAGATTGTCGCCGATCGTCGGCTTGGGGCGCCAGCGAAATGGGGCGTCAGCGGGCGGGGCGATGACAAAGGGGGCGTCCGGGGTCGCCCGTTCGGGCGTGCGAATTCATGATTTATAGCGCAGCTCGGAGTATTAAATTGCAGAACTACGCTCGCGACGCCGAAGACGGCAAGCGGTCGGCGGCCGATCGGGCGACGAACGGTCTGACCAAGCCGGTTAGCGGCGTTGCGGCACTGGACGTTGCGCCGTCGCCCGGCAGGCCCGGCAGGCCCGGCGACGCTCGGCCGACGCGCGAGAGCAACGCCCGCGCCGCAGTACGGTTCGGGGAGGCTAACAGCATACGAGACGCATTATTAGCCGCCGAATGGCCCATTATTAGCCGTCAAATGGCCCAAATCAGTCATGTCTTGCCGCGTCGCCCGCCGGCCAAGGCCGAATTCTTCGAGAAATAACGTAATCGCGCCCCATCGTCGAAAAAAAACGCGCGGCGGTATAAGTCGTCATGAATATAAGCGAAGCGGGGCCCTGGTCGTGGTCCTTCGGCAAAAAGAGCGACGGGATTCTGATCTCCGCGCGGTTCGCTCCCGCCAAACGCGACTTGGCCCCGAACGTCGCTCACGCTCCGCCTTGGTAACCCGCCGGACGGCCCACAAACGGGTTCGTGCGTTTTTCCTCGCCGATGGTCGTCGGCGGCCCGTGCCCGGAAAAAACGATGCTGTCGTCGGGCAGGCTGAACAGTTTTTGATGGATGCCGCGGGCGAGCTGCTCGAAGCTGCCGTCGGGAAAATCGCTGCGGCCGATGCTACCCGAGAACAGCACGTCGCCGCCAAATACGACCACGCGCTCTCCGCCGCGCCAAACAAACACGATATGCCCGCACGAATGCCCCGGAATCTCGTACACGTCGAAGTCGAAGCCCGCGGCGCTGTAGCGGTCGCCGTCGTCGAGCACGGCGTCGGCCGGCGGACTCGTGAGAGGCAGTCCATATTGGGCCGACAGGTTCAACCGCGCATCGGTCAGCTTCGGCGCATCGCCGCGGCCAATCACGATCGGACATGCGGGCCAGCGATTTTTCAGGGCCCGGTTGCCCGCGATATGGTCGGCGTGACCGTGCGTCAGCAAGATGGCCGCCGGCTGCAAGCCCCGCTCGTCGAGACAATCGATAATCTCTTGCGGCGCCAACCCCGGATCGATCACCAGGCAATCGTTGCGCCCTGGGAAATACACGACATAGGAGTTTTCCTCGAAAGGCGCCGAGATGATGGTCTCGATTTGGATTTTGTCGGAGTTCAAAAACTGCTCTCCCCGCCGGGGCGACGTTTGGGTAATTTAGGATGAATGTAAGCTTGCCCGCGACGATTTGGGGCGATTGGTTCGATCGGCACTGACTATTGTAAATTCCGACAGGATGAGTGGCGATACATACCAATGCCGCTACGCTGGCACCCAGCGATTTTCGGCTGCGCCCTGGACCTAACACCCAGTAGGTCTTGAGGATGCAACCGAGTCGGCAATTGCCAGTCGCCGCTCTCGTTGTGCGGGCACGTTTTTTGCACGCTGTCGCCCCTCGATTCGTTCGTCGCAGCACGATAGCACCCAGAGCGATTTAACAGGAATTGAGATCGCACCGCAGGCTCAAGCATTCGAGCCGTTCATAATGGAGCATGAACCGATGAATTCGCGAACCTCGCTTCCGCGTCCCTCAGCCCCTTTGACGTTGGTAACGGGGTTCCTGTTGGCGTCTTCCGCTTGGGCCCAAAGCGGCGCCGAGCCGGAATCGGTCTATCATCGCCGCAGCAGCGCCGACGCGACGCCGCGCATGACGGCCGGCCTGAATGAACGCCCGCTGCAATCAAGCCGTCCTGCCCCGGCCCGAGAACTATATCCTCAACCCGCGGCCGCTGCGAAAAACGGGCGCGCCCCCAGCGGTCAGGCCCGGCAAACGCCGTCGCGGTCGCCTCAGCTTTATCCTCAACCGCAACGCTTGGCCGCCCTTCCAGGCCGCGGCTTGGCCAGCGCCGCCAGCCTTAACCGTCCGCAGGGCGGCGTGCAGCCCTCCCCCGCACAGGCGCCGGCGCGGGGGCAACGCCCGATCCGCGACCCCAACGTCATGCCGTCGTTTTATCCGGCCCCGTTGAATAATCCGCCCCCGGAAGCCGCCAAGGAGGTCGAATCGCCCGCTTCGATTCCCGCTGCCGCCCCAGGAGAACATAAACTCCTGCCGGCCGTGCGTTGGGCGAAGACAGGCGTCGCGAAGCTGGAGCAGATCAAAGATTATTCCTGCGTGATGCACAAACGGGAACGGATCGACGGCACGCTCGGCGAGGCCGAGGCCATGTTCGTCAAAGTCCGGCACGAACCGTTCAGCGTTTACGTTTACTTCCTTGGCCCGACAAAAGTCAAAGGCCAGGAAGCGATCTACGTCCGCGGCCAGAACGACGGCAACATCGTGGCTCATCCGATCGGCTTCAAAAAGAAGCTGGTGGGCGCCGTCTCGCTCAAGCCCGACAGCATGCTGGCCATGCAGGGCAACCGCTATCCGATGACGGAACTGGGCATCAAGCGGTTGACTGAACGCTTGATCGAAGTCGGCGAGCACGACTGCCAGTTCGGCGAGTGCGAGGTGAACGTGAAGCCGGGCGCCAAGGTCAATCGACGCGATTGCACGCTCATTGAAGTCATCCACCCCGTCCCCCGGCGCGAATTCTTATTCCACCTGGCCAAGATCTACGTCGACTCGGAGTACAATCTGCCCACCCGCTACGAGGCTTACGAATGGCCCCAAGAAGCGGGCGGCTCGCCGGTGCTGACCGAAGAATACACCTACACCCGGTTGAAATTCAACAACGGTTTCACCGACAAGGACTTCGATCCGGAAAACCCGGATTACGATTTTAAATAGTCGGGCGCCGTCAACTCGGATTCAACAAGGCGCTAGCGGCGGCGATCGTACGAACCTCGATGGGCGACCGGATCGGGCTTTTCGCCGCCGTCGGGCAGCAGCAACTCCATTCCGGGCGAAAGATAGTTGAAGTCGGCGCCCAGTACGTCCTGGTTCAGATCGTAGATCTCCCGCCAGCGACTGGCTTTGCCCAATTCGCGTTTGGCGATGTCGAACAGCGTGTCGCCCTTGGCGACCAGGTAACTTCGCCCGCGGCGGGCTGTGGCGGCGCTCGAGGCCAATCGCATCGCCCCCTCGCGGGGTTCGCTCGGCGCGGTTCTGCGCTTCGGGCACAGCTTGGGATAGTTCTTTTTCAGCAGCGCCACGTCGGGAGTCGCAATCTCGTCGCCGGCGTCGATCTGGTTAGGGTTCGGAAAACGTTCGCGATTGTACTCGTGGAGCGCCTTGAAATAACCCTCCGCGCCGTAGACCTTCTTCGAGATCGAGGCGAACGAATCGTTGGCCTCGACGAAGTAAACGCCATCGCCGCCGGGCTGCTGGCCGGCCCAGGGCAGATCGGCGCCCAATTCGCGATCTGCCTGCGAAACGCCGCTCGGCGGATCGTCAGACGGTTCCTCGTCAGCTTCCTCGACTGGCGTGAGTTCCACTTCGCCGCGAGACTTTTTGAGCGCGCCGCCGATCGGCAGGCCGCGATTGGAAAACTCCGACCTCGCGGCGGGCGGGAACGGGTCTTCGGCGGCGACCTCCCCGGCAAGTTCTTCCTGGCGGCGTTCATCGCGAGCCCGATAGCCATCAGCCGGCTGGTCTCCTGCCACTTCGAATGCTGGGGCGAGCGGACCATCTTCACTGGCATCCGAGGCCGCGGCCGGAATTTCGTCTTCGACCGCAGGATCGCCCGTGCCAGAGGCCATCCGGCGACTGGAGCCCTCGAGCTGCAACTCGTCGGCGCCGCCGTAGCGGCGGCCATATCGGTCGCCGGCGCCAGCCTCTTTCTCCGACGTCGCCATGCCGCTCCGATAACGGCCGGGCGGCTGTTCGGAACTCGCATGCTCCGGCCAGGCGTCGCGAGTTGCGGGCCCTTCGGGCTCTTGGTCGGTTTTGCCGGCGGAGTCTCGCGTGGCGGCGGATTCGAGCCCGTGCGATGGCACGCTGTCCGATTCGAACTCCTGGTCCAGCTTGAGTTTGGGCGCATCAGCCGATTCGGCCTCAAGTTCCTTGTCGTCGGCGGTCTTCTTGGGGCGTCCTTTGGAATTCTTCGAGACGGTCTTGGCATCCGTCGCGGCGCCTTGGTCGGGGTGACGCAAGCGCACGAACAAGACCGCTCCGAACACGCACAGCAGCACGCCGATTATCGACAGGCCGATCTTGACTTCCTTGCCCTTCATCGGAGTCTCCTTCCGTGAGACTGGGATTCTTGCTGTTGGGGGCCGCCAATCCGTAGGTCAGGCTTTCCAGCCTGACACGTTTCCGTAGGTCAGGCTTTCCAGCCAGCCCTTTGAAGGTGGTATGCTTTTTCCCGAGGAATATGATGGGTTTTCCGTGACTTCACACGCGGCCAACGAATGAGCGAACACAGTGGCTCGCGCGGTGGCGAGCCATTCAAGGCGAGTTCACGCGACAAAACACGGTGTTTTTGCGCGTCGCTCGCCGTGAACCTCCCTAAATTTCCCAGGCTATCAAAACGACACCTTCAAAGGGCTGGCTTTCCAGCCTGACACGTTTCCGTAGGTCAGGCTTTCCAGCCTGACACGTTTCCGTAGGTCAGGCTTTCCAGCCTGACACATGCTTGACGCTCGTCAGGCTGGAAAGCCTGACCTACGACCAAAACTTGACGCCCGTCAGGCTGGAAAGCCTGATCTACGAGTGGTTTCGTGAGACGTTCTTAGCAGGATTCGCTCCGCGCCGCTATGCGTAATTTCGCGCTGCGAGCCTGCGGATTGCGGCCCACTTCGGCTTCCGAGGGCCTGAGCGGCTTCCGCGTCAGCGCTTGGTAGCGCGGGTCATCGCGAAAGGCCTGTTTCACCCGCCGATCTTCCAACGAGTGAAAGCTGATGACGGCCAGCCGGCCGCCGGGCTTCAAGCAGTCAGGAAACCGTTTCAAGGCCAATTCCAACGAAGTCAGTTCCTCGTTCACCGCGATCCGCAAGGCTTGAAACGTCCGCGTAGCCGGATCGATGCGCTGGCGCCCCGCGGGTCGCGGCAAGCACGATCGCACGAGGGCGGCCAGATCGGCCGCCGTGCGAATCGGTTGCTGGCGCCGTCGATCGACGATCTTTCGGGCGATCCGCCGGCTAAACCGTTCTTCCCCATATTCGTAGATCACCTTGGCCAATTCTTCGGCGCCCAACCGTTCCAACATCTGCCAGGCCGGGCGGCCCTCGTGGGGATTGAATCGCAAATCGAGCGACCCTTCGGCGTCGAAGCTAAAACCGCGCTGACGATCGGCCAGTTGATCGCTGGATAATCCGAGGTCCAAAACGATCCCCTCCACCGCCGGAATCTCGAGTTGCTCAAGGACCTCGGGCAACTCGGCGAAATTGGCTTCGACGAGCTTGATCGGCAAGTTTTGTAGACGGCCCGAGGCGGATTGCAGGGCGGCTGGATCGCGGTCCAGGGCGATCACCAGACCGTCGGGCGCTACGCGTTCGGCCAAGGCTCGCGTGTGGCCGCCGCCGCCTAGCGTTCCATCAACCAACACCTTGCTAGGCGCCGGTTGCAGCCATTCCACTATTTCGTCCAACAGGACCGGCACGTGCTGCGGCTCGCGTACGGCGGCCCCGCTCAGCTCGGACTGGAATGGTTCTGACATAGAGAGAGCCTACGGTTCGCGGAAACCCGTGGGAAGCTCTCTTTCGTCGATCGCACGAAAAAGCGACCCACCGCGGGCACATCCTTGTGCCCGGAGGGAGGGTGGGCGCTTGCGGTCGACTCGCCAAGGATGGCGAGCTGCTCGCGGTCGCAGCCGGGAGCATCCTCTTATCTCCCGTACCCGCGAAAACGCGGCCAGCTTCCGCAGGAGCATGGCCTAAGGGCGATGGTTGGTGGCCGCTAACCGACGCTCTCGTTTTCGCGCATGGCGCAACGGACGGACGACGTGTGGAATTCCCTCCTTGATGGCGATTGAGCGACGCGCGGCAAGCGATTCCGCGCAGTTATGTCCCCAGGTTTATTCTTGAACGCCTCGGAAGGCGCTTTCGGCGATTTGGTCATAGTGCGATGACTTGCCGGCTAGATAAGTTTCCCAGCGTTGCCGGTCCCAGAGTTCCAAGTGGTCTTGGACTCCCAGCAGCACGACTTCCTTTCCCAGTTGAGCAAGTTCGGCCAGTGCGGGCGGCAAGCGGATTCGTCCTTGAGCATCCAATTCGACCCGTTCGGCGCGGGCGTAAAACAGCCGATTGAAGGCCCTTACATCCTGTTGGGCGGGGGAGGCGTTTGCCATTCGCCCTGCCAACGCAGCCAGGGCCGGCTCGGTATACAGGGCCAACGATCCGTCTGTCCCCGGCGTAACGTACAACTCCAGTTTCGGTTCGCCACTCAAAGCGTCGCGGAGCCGCTTGGGAATGGCGATTCGCAACTTGTCATCGACCGAGCGTACGAACGTGCCGGTCAAGACCATGAATCACCATTTTCCCCCACTTCTCCCCACCAAGGCCCAAGAATACCCATTCGCCGGCTGCCGTCAAGCTTTCTTTCTCGTAGCGGCCTAATCAGCGACCGCGCACAAGGGATAAAGCGAAGACGGTTGCGGACTTCGAGCGAGGCGAAAAGTTTGGCCGAACCCTACTTTTTTCGCCTGCGAGGCGAGTCAGCGCCCGACGAGCTCGTCGAACAGCGCAGCGTAGGCGGCGACCATCGCGTCCCATGTGAACGCCTGCTCGACTCGGCGCCGGTTTTCGGCGCCAAGACGAGCGCGAAGGTCGGCCGAGGATGCGATTGCAAACAGTTTCTCGGCAAACACTTGCAGATCGCCGGCCGGCGCCGTTTGCTCGCCCCGCTGCGGGCCCAATAATTCCCCCACGCCTTCCACATCCATCGCCACGATGGGCAGCCGACAGGCCATCGCTTCCAGGACCACGTTCGGCATGCCTTCCCAGCGGCTGGGCAGCAGCAGCATTTCGCTGGCCCGCAGGATCGCCGGCACGTCGCGCCGCCAGCCGGCAAATCGAACCCGTTCGTCGAGCCCGAGACGGAGAACCAGACTTTCGAGTTCTTTGCGTTGCGGCCCGTCGCCCACCAGCAGCAAATCGTGATCGGGAAGCCGCTCGAGCCAGGCTTTCGAGCTGGCAATCAACGCTTCTAGCCCCTTTTGCGGCTCGAGGCGGCCGATATAGGTCGCCGTGCGACGGCTTCGGCCGAGGCCGAGTTCTGTCAGATCGGCTGGCGCCGCCGCGTCGAAAATGGCTATATCGACGCCGTTGGGAATGACCACGATCCGCTCGCGGGGCAAGCCCCCTTCTCGCTCGGAAAATGCGGCCACCGACTGGCTCACGGCTACGTATCGATCGACGAGCCGCGAGGTCCATCGATCGAGCGAGAGATGCCAACGGCTTTCTCGTTCGGCGACTCGGATGCCCGACACGACGTGCGGCGATCCCGCCCAGCGCGCGGCAAAGCGTCCAATCAGATTGGCGTGAAACAAGAACGTCAGCACGATTTCCGCCCGTTGAGCTTTCAACCGCCGGGCAAGCTTCCAGGCAATGCGAGGCGCGTCGAGCGCGCGGCGGCCGCCGAGACAGCAGGCCTCGATGCCGGCCGACTCCAGCTTGGGGACGAGCGACCGCTCGTCATCAATCGGGCGCGAGCCTAGCGAATATACGGCCACCGCGAACCGGCTGCGGTCGAGGCGCAAGGCCAGTTCGGCCAGGCAGCGCTCGGCGCCGCCGACTTCAAGTTCGGTAATGCACAAGGCGATCCGCACTGGAGGGCGATTCGTAGCCAAGCAATCCGCTTTCGAGCTTGCGTATCCGTTGAGTCCGTCAAGCAGGCCCCTGCTTGCGAGGCTAGCAGGGCTCGACCCGCTTCGCCAGAGCCCTATGATGAAAGGCGGATGCCTGAAGGATGGATTTCGCGGCTGCCTGCCGATGTCTGAGTTGTCCCAATACGACTATGAACTGCCGCCGGGCCTGATTGCCCAGTCGCCGCTGGCTCGACGGGCCGACGCTCGATTGATGGTGGTCGATCGCCGCACGAATTCGCTCAGTCATCGCCACGTTCGCGATTTGCCCGACTTGCTCGCTCCGGGCGATTGCCTGGTGCTGAACGAAACTCGCGTCGCGGCGGCGCGGCTGGTCGGGCGCCGCACGGCGACGGACGGCCGTTGGGAGGGATTGTTTCTTTCGGCCGATTCAGACGGGCATTGGCGACTGCTGTGCAAGACGCGGGGCAAGCTCGCTGCGGGCGAAAGCGTCACCCTCATCGATCGCTTCGGCGTCGACGACGCGGAACTGGAATTGTTGGAAAAGCTCGCCGGAGGAGTCTGGCGCGCCCGGGCGAAGTCGTCCGAGAGCGCCTTCGAACTATTGGAGCGGGCGGGGAGAGTGCCCTTGCCCCATTACATCCGCGGCGGCGAGATGCGCGACAGCGACCGCGAGCGTTATCAAACCGTCTACGCTCGCCATTGGGGATCGGTCGCAGCGCCGACGGCCGGCTTGCACTTCACAAGCGAATTGCTCGAACGACTCGTCGCGGCAGGCATCGCGCAGGCGAAGCTGACCTTGCACGTCGGCATCGGCACGTTTCGCCCGATCGCGGTCGAAATGCTCGCCGAACACCCAATGCACCGCGAATGGGGCGGCATTGACGCCTCCACGGTCGAACAGCTTCGCCAATGCCGTGCCGCCGCCGGGCGAATCGTGGCAGTCGGCACGACATCGACGCGAGTGCTGGAAACTGCGGCGCAAGCGGGAGAATTGCTTGCCTGGTCGGGCGAGACCGATCTGTTTATTCGCCCGCCCTATCGATTTCGCGCAGTCGACGGGCTGTTGACCAATTTTCACCTGCCGCGCTCCTCGCTTTTGGTGCTGGTGCGAACTTTCGGCGGCGATGAATTGATCCGAAAGGCTTATGCCGAGGCCATCAGAGAAAGCTATCGCTTTTATAGCTACGGCGACGCGATGCTGATCCTCTAGTGCCTCTTCAAGTCTGAGTTGATAGGTGAGGGTGGCTGGCGGCAGAGCGAAGCGATACGAGAGCGAACTGGGGCTTCGCCTAGTCCGGATGATTCATCAGCCCAGCTATTACTTGACAAATCGCTCCATGCAAACCCGAAGCGCCAGCGAGGTAAGTACTTTGCTCCGCCTCGCTTGCGCTTCGGGTTGGTGTGGGCTGATGAATAATCCGGGCTAGGCTCAGCCGCCAGCCACCCGACTGTCAAAATGGCTTTGAAGAGGCGCCAGGGGCGATCTTCCGCGCGAACAACGAAAGCCGCATTCAACGTAAAAAAAGACGCAGCAGCCGAGCGGCTGCTGCGTCTTAAAGCTTACGCAAGGAATCTCTTTCCGGCTTTAGAATTCGCCGTTAATCGTTTCGCTGCCGGCTTTCGTGTTGATGCTCGCCCAAATCTGATAGGCGACATTTTGCTGAATCGTCTGGGTATGGCCATCGGCGAACATGGCGATGACGGCGCCCGGATGGTTGCTGTCCGGACCGGGCCAATCGGAATTCGGCGGATACAAGGCGTTGTAGGTCGGCGGATAGCCGAAAATCTGAGCGCCGTTGACCGTACCCGACAACTCGAAGCCGTTGCCGCCGGCGCCGCAACCGCCGCCCATCGCGCCCATGAATAGGCTGGCGGCGGTGCAAGGAGCGCCGCCCGTGATGGTTTGCGTCAAGGCGACAAACAAGGCCCTGAACACCAAGGGCGCCGGCGTCGGCGGGCTCGTGCTCATGTTGGTGAACAAGGTGGTTCGCGGCTTGCCGGTGCCGCCCGAAAGCGGGAATGTCGGCGGCTGAGAGGTCGTACCCACGAACCAGTAGGGAGGTACAGGCAAGGCCCCTGTGTAGCTGATCACCGGTAGGGTCTGGGTGATCAATTGCGGCGTTGTGGTCGCCGCAATCTGATTGCAGACGCTGCCCGTGGTGACTTCCGCGACGGCGATCGTGTTCGAACTGCCGTCTCGAATGCCGGCAAAGGTGGTAAAGTCAGCAAAGCTGAAAATACCCTTGTAAGCCGTCTGCGCACCGCTTCGTGGAGGAGATGTCGTCGTGGGCTGATTTGCAGCCCAGAAACCTACGCCTTCGGCTGCGGCGTAGTTGGTCCACATCATGTTCATCGGCATATCGCCGGGACCGTTCAGCGTATTGTCCGAAGGGCACTTGAACGCCGGGATCTGCTGCGATTGCAGCGTCAGGAACCCAGCCGTGCCGTAGGCCGGGGGAACGGTCTGCGACACTTGCCCGTTGTAGCCGACAGTGCCGATCGGGCCGCTATTGTACATGATCGCAACCCGCTTGTTGATCGCGTCATACAGCGGCTTCTGCTCGATGAAACCCAAGATCGCCACGGTCCACGGATAGTGGTACGGGGCTTCGGGCACGGTCACCGTAGGGCTGCCGCCGAAGCCGGCGTAGCCGTTGCCCCAAATCGCGTCGGCCGGGAAGCACTTGAACACGTCGTTGTAGTTCTGCATACCCAACCCGATTTGTTTCAGGTTGTTCGTGCACTGCGAACGGCGAGCTGCTTCCCGAGCCGCTTGCACCGCAGGCAACAATAATGCGATCAACACGCCAATGATGGCAATCACCACCAACAATTCGACGAGCGTGAAACCACGACGTCGAGGCGACCCTTGCGGCAACTTGTGCCGCCACGAACCAGATTGTCTTAACATAGCTCGGACCCCAATCAGAACAGGGAATAAAAAAATGAAACCCCAACGCGATACAATATCATTCATCGATAAGACAGTCCACAAAAAAATAACCCAATCCGATAGAAAACTTCACAATGCTCGTGTAAGCAGCCCCCTGAACCCTGGTCCGCCCATTCGGGTGGGTTTTTTGCCGCACGCGGGCGCCAACGAGGCGCTTCGGCGGCATGTGGGGCGGCCTTCCAGGCCGTCTATGGCCGGCGGGTGAGGAAGGCCGCCCCACGACCAACGCGCGTCTCATTCTTAGCCGGGCACAGCATAGAACTTGCGTGCACAGGGGGAGCGACGCCTCATTTCCTGCCGACGGCGTTCCGAGGCGAATCTTCAGGATTCGCCGATTAGCGAAGTTCCGCGGAGATGAGCGATTCGCTGCGTCCCGGCGATGCCGGCTGGAGGCGGGAGATTCTCGCAAGGGGAGCGTTCTTCCAGCGGTTCACGATCCACTTTTGCACCGGTCGCTCGATCGCCAACGAAAGCCCGGTGGCAGCCGCCAGCGAAAATGTCATTGCCAACGCGATCGCCGCCACGGGCGATGCGGTCAGACTTTCGAGTTCTCTAATCAGCACGTAACCCACGTTCTGGTGGATCAGATAGAGCGGATAGGAGATCGCGCCTAAAAACGCCAGAGGCCGGGCGGCGAGCCAGCCCAGTCGCCCCTCGACGGCCCCATAAAGCACGGCGGTGAGCATGGCGATGCCCAACGCCGCCGCCCAAGAATCGGCCATTCCTTGCAGAGTCCAACACGCGGCCAGCAGCAACCAGGCGATGGGCGGATAATTGCGGTTGCAGAACCCTCGATAGAGCAGGATCCCGATCGTGAACAGGTGGGCATAGCGAAGGCTTAGGAGCACTTGCAGTTTGCTGGTGAGCCGTAAGGCCAGCGAATGCCCCGCCTCGCTCTCGCCGTGGCTCATGATCCACATCGAGACGGCTTCTGCGAACAGCCACAAGGCCAGCGCGATGTGCTGGCGTCGCGGCGTGCGAAAAGCCCCGGCACGGTGCAAGGCGAACGCGAAGGCATAGAAAAACAACTCCACTTCGAGCGACCAATACGCGCCGTCGATATGTCTCGCGCCGAGAAGCCGCTGGAGCATCGTGGAGTTTAGCGCCGCCTCGCGGAGACTGACTTCCTGTCCAGACAGGCCGAACAACGTCACGACGCCAAACGTGATCGCTCCCGCGACCCAATAGGCCGGATACAGGCGTGCGAATCGCCCGACGATGAAGTCGCCCGCGTGCTGCGTGCGGTCCAACGACCGCAGAATCACGAAACCGCTGAGCATCAGGAATAGATCAACGCCGTAACTTCCCCAAGGGCAACTTGCCGGCAGCGTCGCGATATGACCGAAAACCTGGTCATAGCGGGTCGTGAAGTGGAAGAGCACCACGGCCAGCGCGGCAAAGCCTCGCAAGGCGTCCAGTTCGAGGATTCGGCGGTTGTTTGCAGTCATGCCTGCTATACCCAGGCAAGCGGCATGCCGGGGCGGCAGACGGAAACCCGCGATCGCGGCTTACTTCGGCAGCCAGCGAGACTTGCGTCGAATGCCAGGAGAAGTCGCCCACTTGTCTATCGGAGTCAGCGTTGCGAAAACGCAACGTCAGCGTTTCTCGGCGGCGACGGCTAGTGCGTTATCAAAACTATGATTTGGGATTGGGCCTTTCGCGTCGACCAGCGAATTCCGACGGAATTTAGCCACGGATAAACCCAGCGCGGCCTTCGGCCGCAATCAAAGGAAGCCACGGATGAAACACGGATGGATCACGGATGAAATACAGCGTCTGAAAAACCATGTCCGATCCGTGTTCGATCGGTGTTTCATCCGTGGCTCGCTCCGCCCCCGCTTGTTTGCAGATGAGCGACGCCCGAGGCAAGCCCATGCCAGTTGACCCTAAAAGCATGCCGTGACAAGGCACTAGAAATTGGGCGTGGGCGGCCGGTAGAGCCGCAGGTCGATCGAGCGGAACCAGTCGATCGTCGGCGCCAAGCCTTCGCGAAGTGGAATTTTCGGCTCCCAGCCCAGCCGCTCGCGGGCCAAGGTGATGTCGGGCTTGCGCTGCGTCGGGTCGTCGGCCGGCAGGGGCAGGTGGACCAGCTTCGATTTCGAACCGGTCATCTCCAGCACCAGGCTGGCCAGTTCCAGCATCGTAAATTCGCCGGGATTCCCCAAGTTGACCGGACCGACAAAGTCGTCGGGCCCGTTCATCATGCGGATCATGCCTTCCAGCAGATCGTCGCGGTAGCAGAAGCTGCGCGTCTGCGAGCCGTCGCCAAAGATCGTGATCTCGCGGCCCGACAGCGCCTGCTGGATGAAGTTCGAGACCACGCGTCCGTCGTAAGGATGCATGCCGGGGCCGTAGGTATTGAAAATCCGCACCACGCGCACGTTGACCTTGTTCATGCGGTGATAATCGAAAAACAGCGTTTCGGCGGCCCGTTTGCCTTCGTCGTAGCAGGCCCGCGGGCCGATCGGATTCACCGAGCCGCGATAGCTTTCCGGCTGCGGATGGATCTCCGGGTCGCCGTAAACCTCGCTGGTCGAGGCTTGCAGCACCTTCGCCCGGCAACGCTTGGCCATGCCCAGCACGTTGATGGCGCCCATCACCGAGGTTTTCATCGTCTTGATGGGATTGTACTGATAATGTCCCGGCGCCGCGGGGCAGGCCAAGTTGTAGATCTCGTCGACTTCGAGCCAGATCGGTTGCGTGACGTCGTGGCGGACAAGCTCGAAGTTGGGCCGCGCGAGCAACTCGGCGACGTTTGATTTCTGGCTGGTGAAGAAATTGTCGAGGCAGATCACGTCGTGCCCTTCGTCGACCAGCCGCCGGCAAAGGTGCGAGCCTAAAAAGCCGGCCCCGCCGGTCACCAGAATTCGCTTGATGGTAGACACTTGGGCGCTCGCACCGTGGGGAAAAGGGAGAAAAAACTGATGGTCGGACGCTCCCCCTATAATACCTCAAGATGGAGCCTCGCGCATGGCATGGGCCGCGGGCTTGGATTCGGCGAGCAAGATCGCGGTTTTCCTTGCGCCCTAGTGCTTTGACAGGTCCAGGAATTAGGGTTCGCAATTTCAAGCAGCAAGGGGTGCCTGGCGGCAGAGCGAAGCGATGCCCCAGCGAACTGGGGCTTCGCCGCGGCTCAGCCTGGGCTGCGCAAAATGCGCGATTTTCAGGAGCAAATCGGGCTGAGTCTCACGTCGAATTTGTTCCGCTCCGCCACCGCTGGCGAAGCGCTTTTACGTAGCCCAGGCGTTTACGCCTGGGACCTGCGGACGTCCCAACCCCCTTTAACCCGCGCCCGGCAGGCGGCTCTCGGGCCGCGATGCGGCCCGAGAGCCGCCTGCCGGGGGACGACGATCGCGTTTGCGACGCGGATTCCCAGGCGTAAACGCCTGGGCTACATAAAAGTCCTACCGGTCGAGTCTTCGAGAGAAAGCTCTAACGATGTGCGGAACAACGATGGGCGAAGCCCCCGCCGTGGCGGAACAAAACCAAGACCACCTCGGACTGGCGGCCAACGCGCATTTTGCGCAGCCGCGGCTCAGCCCCCGGCGCCCTTCTGCCGTAAAACCAAGATTTGACAAAGCACTAGGGCGGCTTGCCACTGTCGGCGCATACTGTCAAAATCACTGTTTTGGTCATGCATCGGCGCTCACATGAACTCCAGCGATCCCTTCCAAGCTCCTAGCGAACCGTTTGAAGCCAGCCCGCACGAGGAGTTGAAGCATTCCGGGCTGGGGATCGCGTCATGTGTCGTCGGGCTCATGGCCGGACTGTTCGAGTTGGCCCTCGTGGCGATCGCGGCGGTGACCGCGGTTTCGACGCCGGACCGTATGGATGAAGACTCCCCTGTGGTCATCCTACTTGGGATGGGCGTCTTCGCCGGCTTGGCAATCGCCATGCTCGGCGTGGGGCTCGGCATCGGGGGCCTCGTGCAGCGACGGAAAAAGCTCTTCGCCGTATTGGGTGTCGGCATCGGTTTGTTCATAACCTGCGGAGTTGCAGGCTGGTTCGTCCTCAGCATCATGATGACGTAGTAAAGGAAGGCGCGACCCAACGGCGAATACCCTTGGACGAACTGCTCGAAAACCTGACCGCGGCCCAACGGGCCGCGGTCGAACACATCGACGGGCCCCTACTGATCCTGGCCGGGCCGGGCAGCGGCAAGACGCGCGTGGTGACGCACCGCATCGCCTACCTGCTGCGGCACGGCATTCCGGCCCGGCAAATTCTGGCGCTGACCTTTACCAACAAGGCCGCCGACGAAATGAAGAGCCGTGTCGAGCGGCTGGCCCCCGGCGAGCGAGTCTGGATCAGCACCTTCCATCGCTTCTGCGCCCGGCTGTTGCGCGAGTACGCGCCGCTAGTCGGACTGCGCGAGAACTACACGATCTACGACACCGCCGACAGCCTGGCGGCGCTGCGTCGCGCGCTCGACGAACGCAACATCGATCCGGGCCATTTCACGCCCCAGCAAATCGCCGCGGGCATCAGTTGGGCCAAGAATAATCTGATTTCGGCCGAGCAATACACGGCCCGCCCCGGGCATCCGCTGGGCGCCGTCGTGGCCAAGGTTTACCCGGCCTATCAGCGGCGGCTGCTGAACTCCAGCGCCGTCGATTTCGACGATCTTTTGCTGCACGTGGCGCTGCTCTTGCGCAGCCAGCCCGAACTGCGACAAACGCTCGACGCCCGCTATCGCTACATCCTGGTCGACGAATACCAAGACACGAACCTGGCCCAATACGCGATCGCCCGGGCGCTGTCGGTCGATTACCCGAACCTGTCGGTCACGGGCGATCCCGACCAGTCGATCTACGGTTGGCGCGGCGCCAATCTGAGCAACATTCTGGAATTCGAAAAAGACTTTCCCGATGTGAAAGTCGTACGGCTAGAGCAGAACTATCGCAGCACGAAGCGCATTTTGAGCGCGGCCGCCGAACTGATCTCGCACAACAAACGCCGCAAGGAAAAAGGGCTGTTCACCGAGAACCCCGAAGGCCGCCCGGTGAAGTTCACCTCGTACCCCAGCGGGCACGATGAGGCCGAGCACATTGCGGCCCAAATCGCCGCAGCGGTTCGCGCCGGCCGACGCCGGCCGCGAGACTTCGCCGTGTTCTACCGCACGAACGCTCTGTCGCGCAGCTTGGAGCTGGCGTTGAGCGCGGCCGGCATCCCTTATCAAATGGTCAACGGCGTCGAGTTCTATCAGCGCAAGGAAATCAAGGACGTCCTGGGCTACCTGTTGTTGTTGGCCAATCCGCGCGACGACCAGGCGTTTTTACGCGTAGTCAATACGCCGCCCCGCGGCATCGGCAAAACCTCGCTCGAACGCCTGACCGCCCACGCCGACCGCAAGGGGCTGACGTTGCTCGAGGCGGCGCGCGAAAGCGGGCTGATCGAACCGCTGCCCAAGAAGGCGGCCGTGGCCGTGGCCAAATTCGTTTCGCTCTTCGATCGGCTGGGCGAGGTCGCGATGCGGCCGGTGGAAGAGATTCTCAGCCAGGTCCTGAGCGAATCGGGCTACTCCGAACACCTGCAAGACAGCGGCCTGGAGGAAGATCAAGACCGGTTGGCCAATATCCAGGAATTGCTCACCGCGGCCCGCGAATTCGACGAATTGTCGCCCGGCGAAGGGCACTTGGAAGAGTTCCTGGAGCAGGTCTGCCTGGTGAACGACACCGACGCCTGGGAAGATGCCGACGATCGCGTCACGCTGATGACGCTGCACGCCTCGAAGGGGCTGGAATTCCCCGTCGTGTTTCTGATCGCCGTCGAAGAGGGGCTGCTGCCGCACGAACGGAGCAAAGAAAAGCCCGAGCAATTGGAAGAAGAGCGCCGGCTGCTGTTCGTCGGCATCACGCGGGCAATGGAAGAATTGCAGCTCAGCCTGGCCCGCTACCGCGACTTCCGCGGGCAGCGGAAGATGACGGTTCCCAGCACGTTTTTGCTCGAATTGCCGTTCGACGAACTGGAGGCCAGCGAGGCCTCGCTGGCCGCGTCAGTCACTGACGAGCCGGCGCCTGGCGACGAATTCGAACCGCACGTCGAGCACGAGGAGCCGGTCTGGTCGCACGCCGCCGAGGAGTTTTCGTTCGAGCCGGCGCGTTCGCCGCAGCGACAGATCGGCGCCGCCTTGAAGACGGCCGCCGAATTGGCCGCCGGCGCGGTCAGTTCGGCCGGCGTGTTGCCCGACGTGTTCAGCCAAGGCATGCTCGTCCGCCACCCGGAGTACGGCCTGGGCAAGATCATCGCCTTGTCCGGCGCCGGCGCCCGGCGGATGGCGACCGTCGCCTTTACATCCTCGGCCGGCGAGAAGAAATTCGTGCTCCAGCAAAGTCCGCTGCGGCCGCTGAAAGGCGTCACTTGAGGTTTGTGGCCGATGCAGGAACAAGAACCAGCGGGCATAGGGTTGTTAGCGCAGTCACCACGAACGCGTTGCGAGCAATATGGCGCGCAGCTGCAATCGACGCGGCGCATTCATTTCAAGCAGCCGCGCCGTCGCCCGGCCAATAGGCGTGATTCCGATGATTGCGGCGCCTTCCAATTGAAAATGGTCGTTCCAAGCGTCTTGCCTTGGATGGTAGAGTCTAGTCATTGCTCCGTCGTCTGGATCAATGCTGGCCATGTTCGGTCCCTTGAGAAAATTGCAGCGGTCGCAAGCCAGCGCCAGATTCGCCAGGGAGTTGTCAACGCGGTGCTGGCGCGCCACGATGTGCTCCACATGGAAGCGAATGTCCACCGCGCTCTGCGGCAGCAAGCAATACTCGCAGCGGTTTTCCGCTCTGCGATGAACGGCTCGACGTGTCGCCGCGTTCATCGTTATTCGCGGCGGACCAGGGCGGCGCGGGCCTTCGCTTTGATGATGCCGACCAGGTCGATGGCTTCGACGATGTCGCGATACTCGTCTCTTTCCCCTTCGGACAATAGGCCGTTATTCGCCTTGTCCGCCAATTGGTCGATCCGCTCTTGTAGTCGGGGGTCGGGACGCGATTTGAGGATTCGTTCGGCGACTTCGGGCGTCAAACATTCGGCGATAGGATCGAGAAACCGATCAAGCACGGCTGGCAACGTGGCGCTCATATTTTAGGCGATCACCGCTAAATTATCCCTCTCATCGGAACACTTAGTATACACCCGCTTGAGGTCGATTGTCAATTTTTCAAGCGAAGGGGTGGCGGCGCAGAATGATTTGAAGGTCATTGATTTGAATTATCCTAAGATCGCACAACTCAAAACGGTTTCGGCGCTGCGGGCGAGACTCGATGAACTCGGGCTCGAATTGCCGCTGGACGACGAAGTGCTGATCGCGGCCGCCGGCTCTCCCTTGGCCGAGCCGCTCGTGATCGGCGGCTTTACGGTCGGCAATCGCTGGTGCATTCATCCGATGGAAGGCTGGGACGCCGAGCGCGACGGCTCGCCCTCGGAACATACATTGCGGCGCTGGCGAAACTTCGGGCTGAGCGGCGCCAAGCTGATCTGGGGCGGCGAAGCGGCCGCCGTCGAAGCGGGCGGCCGGGCTAACCCGCGACAGACCTTGGCGACTCCTGAGAACCGCGCCGGCCTGGCCGCGCTTTTGGACGAATTGCAACGGGCGCACCGCGAACGCTTCGGCACGACCGACAATCTGCTCGTCGGCTTGCAATTGACGCACTCGGGCCGCTTCTGCCGGCCGAACTCGCACCGCCTTGAACCGCGGATCGCCTATCATCATCCGTTGCTCGACGCCAAATACGGCATCGACGCGGCGGATGCTTCGATCGTCTGGACCGATCATGAAATCGAGCGGCTGATCGACCTCTTCGTCGCGGCGGCGGGCCTGGCTCGCGAGGTCGGCTTTCATTTCGTCGACGTCAAAAGCTGCCACGGCTATTTGCTGCACGAGTTTTTGAGTGCCCGCGTACGGCCCGGCCGTTTTGGCGGCGACTTCGAGGGCCGAACTCGCCTGCTCGCGACGACGATCGGCCGCATCCGCGACCGTTACCCCGATCTGCTCGTCGGCGTGCGGCTGAGCGTGTTCGACACGGTTCCCTTTGCCACGAGCCGCGAAGTCGGCCGGCCGATGGCGTATGAGTCGCTGTTGCCTTACCAATACGGCTTCGGCGTCGACGCGGCGAATCCGCTCGAAATGGATCTGGCCGAGCCGATCCGGCTGCTTGGAATTCTCAAGGAACTCGGCGTGGCGACCGTCAACATCTCGTGCGGCAGCCCGTATTACAATCCGCACGTGCAACGGCCGGCGATCTTTCCGCCCAGCGACGGCTATCAGCCGCCCGAAGACCCGTTGTGCGGCGTGGTGCGGCAGATTCACGCCGCCAAGGTCTGCAAGCAGGCCGTCCCCGGCTTGCCGCTGGTCGGCACGGGGTATTCCTATCTGCAAGATTACTTGCCGCACGCGGCGCAGGCCCTCGTGCGGGCTGGCTGGATCGATGCCGTTGGCCTCGGCCGGATGGTGTTATCCTATCCCGAATTGCCGGCCGACACGCTGGCCCTCGGGCGTCTCGCCCGCAAACGCGTCTGCCGCACCTTCAGCGACTGCACGACCGCCCCACGGCACGGCCTCGTCTCCGGCTGCTACCCGCTCGACGCTCATTACAAAGATCTGCCCGAAGCAAAACAACTGCAAGAAATCAAACGGCGAATTAAATCGGAGTGAGTTATTCCGCTTTTAAATAGCCCAGGCATTTATGCCTGGGCTACGTAAAAGATCTTTCGCATCCCCTTGTTCCCCCTTCACCCTTCCGCCATGCCTCCCGTCGAACTCGAAACGAGCCCGATCGATCGCCTGTTGCGACTGGTCGAACGCATGGAGTGCGTCGCAGGCTTCGCCGAGGTCGTGGCCAGTCTGCAAGCCGGGCACTCGGCCACGCTCGACGGGGTGCGCGGATCGAGCGCCGCGTTGGTTGCCGCCGCGCTGGCGCGCCACGCGCCGGGGCCGCTGGTCGTGGTGTTGCCGCAGCCGGGCGAGATCGACGATTTTCGCGACGATCTGGCCGTCTTCGCCGAGCTTTCGCCCGAGCGGTTCCCCGCTTGGGAAACCATGCCCGCCGAGCGCCACATCGACGATGACGTCTGCGGCGACCGGCTGCGGCTGCTGAAAATCCTGCAAGGTCTCAAACGCCCCGCCGCTGTCGACGGCGGCGACGGCAACGCAGCGAAACAGCGCCGCGGCCGCAAAACTCCCGCGTCCCTCCATGAACCATCGCCTCGGACCCGGAGGCTGACGCCTCCGGCTCGCCAATCGCCTGCGGCTCGCCGAAGCGCCGAAGGCCCGTCTGCGATCCCTCAACCTTCTCCCGTCATTCTGACCAGCATCCAGGGCTTGATGCAGCCCGTGCCGGCCGAGGAACTGCTGGCCCGGCAAACGCGGCGAATGGTCAAAGGCGCCACGGTCGACGTCGAACGGCTGGCGCGGTGGCTCGTCGAGCAAGGTTTTCATAGCACGACCGCCGTGCAAATGCCGGGCGAGTTCTCCTCGCGCGGCGGCATACTCGATCTGTTTGCGCCCGATTGGTTCGAGCCGGTGCGGATCGAGCTGTTCGGCGACGAAATCGAATCGATCCGCAGCTTCGAAACGGCCACGCAGCGCAGCCTGGCTGCGCTCGATGCCGTGGAATTGACGGTGCTCGATCCGCGGATTGCGGAACGCGAACACTTCACGGCCTATCTGCCGCCCAATTCCTGGTTCCTGCTCGTCGAGCCGGGGCAAATCGACGACGAAGGCCGCAACTACCTGCACCGTCAGGAGCGGCCCGGCGACGCGCATACCCTCGATGCCGTGCGCGAGCAGATCTTTCGCTTCCCGTCCGTCACGGCCAGCGGCATTTCCATCGGTTCGATGGAAACCACCTGCCGGCTAAAGATCGAATCGGTCGAACGCTTCAGCGGCGATATCGCCAAGGTCCGGCACGAACTCGACACGGCGGGCGAAGGCCAAGAGGTGTTCGTGGTCAGCCAGACCGACGCCGAAGCCAAGCGTCTGGCCGAGATCTTCGCCGAGACGAAGCTCGCCGCCGGGGGCAAGCTGCACTTTCCCCTCGGCCGGCTGCGGGCCGGCTTTCGGCTGGTGGCGGATCGAATCGTGCTCGTCAGCGGCAATGAATTATTCCACCGGGCCGATCTGAGCCGCCCCTCGCGGCGGCGTCTCGGTCGCGTGATCGACAGCTTCCTGGAGCTGCGCGAAGGCGACTACGTCGTCCACCTGATGCACGGCATCGGCCGCTATCGCGGCATGAAGCTGCTGGAGGACCGCGGTCAGACCGAGGACCATCTCGAACTCGAATTTCACGGCGGCACGAAAGTCTACGTGCCGGCCTCGAAGATCGAGCTGGTGCAAAAGTACGTCGGCGGCAGCAAGAGCCGGCCGACGTTGGCCCGCATCGGCGGGCAATCGTGGGTGCGGCAGAAGAAAGCGGCCGAAGAAGCAGTCGTCGATCTGGCCAGCGACATGCTCGAACTGCAAGCCGCCCGCGTCGCCCGCACCGGCATCAGCTTTCCGGTCGATACCGAATGGCAGCGCGAGTTCGACGCTTCGTTCCCCTACATGGAAACGCCCGACCAGCTCACCGGCATCGCCGCCATCAAACGCGACATGCACGAGGCCAAGCCGATGGACCGGCTGATCTGCGGCGACGTCGGCTACGGCAAGACCGAGTTGGCGATGCGTGCGGCGTTCAAGGCGGTCGATGCCGGCTACCAGGCGGCCATTCTCGTGCCGACCACCGTGCTGGCCGAACAGCACGGCCGCACGTTTCGCAGCCGGATGGCCGAATACCCGTTCGAGATCGCCGTCCTCAGCCGCTTTGCCACCGGCGCCCAACAGAAGCGAATCGTGGCGGGCATGGCCGACGGCTCGGTCGACATCGTGATCGGCACGCACCGCCTGGCTCAGCCCGACGTCCGGTTTCATAACTTGGGCCTGCTGATCATCGACGAGGAGCAGCGGTTCGGCGTCGAAGTGAAGGAGCGGCTGAAGGCCTACCGCCACGTGATCGACGTGCTGACGCTGACCGCCACGCCGATTCCGCGCACGCTGCACATGTCGCTGCTGGGGCTGCGCGACATTACGAACCTCGAAACCCCGCCGGCCGATCGGCTGTCGATCGAGACGCGCGTCACGCGGTTCGACGACGAACTGATCCGCCACGCGGCGATGCGCGAACTGAACCGCGGCGGGCAGATGTTTTTCGTTCACAACCGCGTTCACGACATCCAGAAAGTCGCCTGGCGCTTGCAGCAGATCGTGCCCGAGGCCACGATCGCCATCGGGCACGGCCAGATGCCCGAAGGGCGACTCGAGCAAGTGATGCTCGATTTCGTCGACCACAAGCACGACATTTTGCTGGCCACTACGATCATCGAAAGCGGGCTCGACATCCCCAACGCCAACACGATCTTCATCGACGACGCCGACCAATACGGCCTGGCCGATCTGCACCAGTTGCGCGGTCGCGTCGGCCGCTACAAGCACCGCGCCTATTGCTATCTGCTGGTCGATCCCGCCAAGTCGCTCACTTCGACCGCCGTCCGGCGGCTGGGAGCGATCGAAGAGTTCAGCGACATGGGCGCCGGCTTCGCCATCGCCATGCGCGACCTGGAAATCCGCGGCGCCGGCAACATCCTGGGTTCGGAACAAAGCGGCCACATTGCGGCCGTGGGCTACGAGCTGTATTGCGATCTGCTGGAAAAGACCGTTCGCAAGCTGAAGCAACTGCCGCCGAAAGCCGCCATCGACGTCAACGTCGACCTGCCGGGCGAAGCCTACTTGTCTCGCCGCTACGTGCCCGACATGCGGCTCAAGATCGATCTCTACCGCCGGTTGGCTAGGATCGCCTCGCTCGACGAGCTGGGCGAGTTCGCGGCCGAACTGGTCGATCGGTTCGGGCCGCGGCCCGAGTTGGTCGACCGCCTTTTGGCGCGGTTCGAGTTGGCCATCCTGGCCGCCGGCTGGGGCATTTCGAGCATCCATTTGGAAGACGATTTCGTCGTGTTCCGCTACTCGAATCGCGGCCAGATCGAAAAGCTGGCCCGCGAAAGCCGGGGGCGGCTGCGGATCGTCGACGGCCTGAGCGCCTATCTGCCGAAGGATCAAGGAATTAAAGCGCCCGAGGCGATTCGCCAATTGGTGAAATCGCTGTTGCAGCCAAAATAATGATCCGTCTATACTCCCGCCGCGCTCGCCAGCGGGCGCGAGACCTTTTCCTGGCTTTCAAGTCTCCTCGCGGAAGCATCGCAAGCAAACGTGGCCAGGCTTTTTTATCCGATCTTGTTTTGCATCACGGCCGCCTTGGCTGCAGCGCTTTGGGCGCGCGAAGGTTGGCCGGTTGATTGGCTGCGCGCGTTCGATGCGTCGCTGGCGCTAGGCCAAGTCGTCGACGCGCCGCCTTCGCCCACGCGCACGGCAAATCGTTATCCAACGCGATATCCATCGACGCAATCCCCGTCCACACGCTCCTCGGCCGCGCGTTATCCGACGACCAGCGCCGCCCCTCGGGCCGGCGGCAATGGTCCGACGAGCGATCCCGCGTCGGGTCGGCGCGCCGCCTTTCATCGGTCCGCCGCACCGCCCAGCAGCGCGCGCTTGCGAATCTCGGCGCCGGGCGCATCTCCGGCGCCCGGCGGCGACCCTTCGGCCAAGGGCGCGCCGATTGAACTGGAAACGACCAAACGGATCGCACGAATCGGCCCGAACGAGCACATCTTGTTAGGCGACGTCATCACGGACGTCAACAAGGAGTTCGCCCACAAGTCGCGCCGCGTCCCGCCCGCCCAACATCAGCAATTGCTCTCCGTGTTGGTCTTCCAGCACATAAATCAGTTGATTCCGCAAAAAGTTTTGCTGTCGGAGGTGCGGCGCAAGGTGCCCAAGGAAGAACTCGAAAAAACCTGGAAGCAGGTCGAAATGATCTTCGACCGGAGCGTCTTGCCGATCTTGCTCAAAGAGCGCAAGCTCGACGCCGAGGCCGCCTTGGACGCCCAACTGAAGGCCGAAGGCAGTTCGCTGGAAAAGCACAAGCAGATGTTCGTCGAGCAACAACTGGCGGCGCAGTTCTTGAGCGATCACACGAAGGTCGACGAAGAGGTTCATCCCGACGACCTGTTGGACTATTACCAGGCCCACTACGAAGAGTACAAGTTTTCGGCGAAGGTCCGTTGGGAACAGTTGCTGGCCAAGTTCGACGGCCGCACGAAGCAAGCAGCGCGCCAGCTCATCGCCGAGATGGGAAACCAGGTGCGCGCCGGCGTACCGTGGGAGGCGGTGGCCAAAGCCCGCTCGGAAGGCCCGACCGCCGCCGCAGGGGGCAAGCGGGACTGGACGAACCAAGGCAGTCTGAAGTTCGCCGCGCTCGATCGAGCGTTGTTCACGTTGCCCGTCGGGGCCATGAGCCCGATTCTGGAGGACGAAGACGGCGTGCAGATCTTCCGCGTCGTCGAACACACTCCGGCCGGCGCCATTTCCTTCGAAGAAAAGCAACGCGAGATCAAGAAACTGATCGTCGACGAACGCGCCAAAAAAGCAAAGAATGAATTCGTCAAGAAGATTGTCGAGGAATACAAGCCGCAAATCTGGACGGTTTTCCAGGAGGGGCAGGCGGCCCAAGAGAAAAAACGAGAAACGGCGCGTCGCCCCGGAGCGCCCGCCGCGCGCTAGCATGGCTTCTGCTTCGCCTCAGCAACCGCGGCGTAATATCGAGCTGAAGGCGCGCATTGCGTCGGTCGATGCCGCTAGACCGATCGCCGCGCGTCTGGCGACGGCGACGCTCGGCGTGGAGCGGCAAACCGACGCCTATTTTGCCGGCGCCAGAGGCCGGCTCAAATTGCGCGAGCGCCAAGGTTTGCCCGCCCAACTCGTCTGGTATGCGCGAGCCGACGGCGAGCAGGCGAAGCCGAGCGATTATCTGCTCGTCGACGTGACCGACGCGGCGGCGCTAAAGCAGGCGCTGGCCGCGGCGTACGGAGTGCTGGTCGTGGTGGACAAGCAGCGCGAAATCTATCTGCATGAAAATGTGCGGATCCATCTCGACCGCGTGGAAGGCTTGGGCGATTTTCTGGAATTCGAAGCCGTGCTCGCCCCCGACGAAGAAGACGCCGCCGGGTATGTGAAATTGGCGGCATTGAGCCGCGAGTTCGCCATCGAGCCGCCGCATCTCGTGGCGAGTTCTTATAGCGACCTGTTACTTGTGGAGCGGAGTTCCCGCGGCTAAACTGCCGTTTTGGAATGTGCTGCGACGGCGACGCCGGCGCTGGCGACCGAACGAGCTTGGCCGTAGAAAGGAACGCCTGGATGAGCGAAGTGGCAAAACTTCGTCTCGGGGACCGAGAAATCGATCTGCCGATCGTCACGGGAACCGAGGGCGAGCATGCCGTAGACATCTCGCAACTTCGCGCCCAAACGGGCTTTGTCACGCTCGACGAAGGCTACGTCAACACCGGCTCGACGACCAGCGGCATCACGTTTCTCGACGGCGAACAGGGCGTGCTGCGGTACCGCGGCTATCCGATCGAGACGCTGGCCCAGCGTTGCGACTTCATCGAAACCAGCTATTTGCTGATTTACGGCGAATTGCCGACCGCCGGGCAGTTAGAGAACTTTCGCTGCGCCCTGCGGCGCCACACGATGCTGCACGAGGAGATGAAGGCCTTCTACAACGGCTTCCCCCGCGACGCCCATCCGATGGCCATTCTCAGCTCGGTGGTCGGGGCGCTGTCGACCTTCTATCAAGACTCGCTCGATCCGCACAATCCCGAGCAGGTCGAAATCTCGATTCACCGGCTGATCGCCAAGCTGCCCACGATCGCCGCCTTCAGCTACAAGAAATCGATCGGCCAGCCGTTCATCTATCCGCGCAACGATCTGTCGTACTGCCAGAACTTCTTGCAGATGATGTTCGCCGTGCCCAGCGAGCCTTACGAGATCGACCCCGACTTCGTCGAGGCGCTGAACCTGCTGTTGATCGTCCACGCCGATCACGAGCAGAATTGCAGCACGTCGACCGTGCGGATGGTTGGCTCGAGCAACGCGAATTTGTTCGCTTCGATCTCGGCCGGCATCTGCGCGCTGTGGGGGCCGCTGCACGGCGGCGCCAACCAGGCCTGCGTCGAAATGCTCGAAGCGATTCGCGCGGACGGCGGCGACGTGAAGAAATACATCAACATGGCCAAGGACAAAAACAGCCACTTCCGGCTGATGGGCTTTGGTCACCGCGTCTACAAGAACTTCGACCCGCGGGCCTCGATCATCAAAACCGCCTGCGACCGGCTGGTCAAGAAGCTCAAGATCAAGGACCCGATCTTCGACATCGCCCAGGAACTGGAAAGCGCCGCGCTCAGCGATCCCTACTTCATCGAGCGCAAGCTGTACCCGAACGTCGATTTCTACTCCGGCATCATCTACCGGGCGATGGGGCTGCCCGTGCAGATGTTCACGGTGCTGTTCGCCATCGGCCGGCTGCCCGGCTGGATCGCGCACTGGCAAGAAATGCACCGTTCGCCCACCAAGCGCATCTGCCGCCCCCGGCAAATCTACACCGGCGAGACGAACCGCGAATTCGTCGAACGCAGCAAGCGCTAATTGGGGGCATTTTCGATTTTGGATTTTCCTGACTCTATCGGATTGCGGGTGTGACTTGAAAAAGCCGGGTTTTCAGTGAACGCCTGATTCGTCATCCTTCTGCTGACCAAAGTAGGAGGATGCGAGAATGGACGCTCGCCCGAAGACCCG
>Ga0307372_10003134_pt1 | contig 26783 bp, 27 predicted proteins | sample OX1MG_FD_202533 | JGI IMG/M metagenome (GOLD analysis project Ga0307372, IMG submission 202533) | Soil microbial communities from Risofladan, Vaasa, Finland - OX-1 | ecosystem: Environmental > Terrestrial > Soil > Coastal area > Acid sulfate soil | place: Finland: Risofladan, Vaasa | collected... | reverse complement strand
TAGATTTAATAAATCTTATTTATATCGAATTACCGCTACTGGCCGTTAGCAGTACCTCGCGCGACCTCATTTCTAATACACGCCAATTGACCATAATGGAAACTGTCGTCATACGATCCGCATCAGCACCGAGACATATGCACCGTTGGCACTCCATCCTGATATTTTTTCACCCTCAATTTCATGGATGCGCCGATCCAGACACAGCCTGACTGGATTGCCTTGGGCATCGTTCTCTGTCGCCAGGATGGTGGCCACATTCGCCACGGAACGACCTTGGTAACGTATGACAAGCACGCCCTGACCAATCTCAACTTCACGTTCCAGTGCCATAATTATGCCACCTCCGCCAGGCGTTCTTTAAGATCCATACGATTACAGCCGTGTAATTCGGCTAACTGTTCACAAAAGCGTCCCAGGATGGTATCCAGGTGCAGGAAATCCACGTCGGTATACTCCGGCTCCAGATAATCCAGGCCGGCTGCGGCCGAATCAGCCTTATGCGCCACCATCTGTGCCTGGTATTCATCGATGCCACCGGCGAGGTGTACAAATTCAATCTCGACATCACGTTTCTGCTGTGGCCGGAGCACCCGATCGATAGCCTGCTCTTCCACTTTGGCAGTCCAAGAGCGATTCAGCATAATGATTCTGTCCGCCTGAGGGATATTTAATCCCTTCTGCGTCACACCCAAACTTGCAGCCAACACCGGGGCCGGTCCGAAACGGAAGCGGTTGTCCAGGGCGCGCATGCGCTTTGATGGGGTCAGGTTGCCGTGAAACAGCACCGCTTCGATATCGCGTTTATCCAGCTCGCGTGCGATGCGTTCAGCGCATCCAGGATTGTTCGCATACAGGATGGTTTTATGTCCCTGCCGGGTCAGCTCTTCGAGCCGATCCACGACGTAACGCTGCTTGCTGGTGAGTTGGATATAATATCCAAAGCCATCGATGCCGTGCTGCGGATAGTTGCAGGCCATCGAGACCGCACCGATACGCGCCAGCAACGCCACCAGGTTCACGCGTGTGCCGGTCTCACCACTGCGGCGACGTTGTTCGGCATACCAACTGGAAAATTCGTCGGCAACTTTCAGATAAAAGCGTAAATGCGCCGGGTCCCAATCAAGCGTACTGGTCTTGTATGTCGGTATGGGGATATGGATATGCTTGGCACAGTCAGGCTCATGAGACACGCGACGCTTTAGATGCGCGGCGAGCATTTCGCGGTATTCAGGTAATTTCTGGATTTTTGGCACTTCTCGCTTGGCTCCTTGCAGATCTTCCCTAAATTCATTGGTGCACCATTCGAGTGTGACGAAGCGCTCGCGGAATTCGTCCACACCACGACTGCAAAACGCCATGGAGGTTGAGAGCTTGGCCTCGATGTAAGGGCGATAGTACCCATAAGGCATGGCGGCGGTGCCATCACCGTTGGTGTACGCAAACAACGGCAGTAAATCCCTTGGGTAATTGGCAATAGGGGTGCCAGTGAGCAGGTAGCGACGGCGTGGCGACAGCATCCACAAGGCCCGTGACTGGTCGGAATTGCGGTTATGCAGCACGTCGCCTTCATCAGCGATCAGCGTAGCGATGCGACGGCGCAGCAGGCGCGCGAACGTGCGGCGCTGGTGTGCCCGGCAGACGGGAGCGCGCAAGCGCTCGTATGTAATGAGGTTGATGGGTTTGAGTGCACGAGTCTGTGCGGGTGTGGTTATCACCTGCCAGGCATTCGGCGCGATCGGCAAGCCTTTAAGCTCCCGGCGCATCTCATCGATGAGCCCGGCTTCAACCACGATGAGGTTATGGCGGCCGCCGGCGAGCAGGGCCAGTGCCCAAGCGAGACGCGCTTTCCCCAGTCCTGGCTTCCAGCCGCAAACCGCTCCTTTGGGTTTCAAGGCGAGCTCGACGAGGTCGTCAAGCTGATAGCCCCATGTCAACCAACGTGGGATACCCAGCGCTTCGGCCCGCTTCCTCAGGGCCTGCGCCTGCTCCGGGAAAACTTCCAGCAACCCAGGATGGATCACGGTCCAGCCGCTGGCGACCGGCTTTGAGATCATGGTGAATGATTTCTCGACTTCATCTGCACTATATATATAGGTAACGCCTGAATCGGCCAATTCGAACTGGCCGGCGGCATTGCGGGTGAGGGTCGCGGTCTTGCCGGCACTCAGCACCGGCGAGCCCCATACATCGGGCTTGAGCAATAGGGTCTGTTTGGCGCGGACTTTGATCGTGTTACCCGCAGCCGCGGCGCCCTGCCTGTAGACCTCGTGCCGAAGGGGCTCTTTCTCCCGCTGCGACTGCCGGATGCGCCTCTTTATATAGTGCATCAGGCCCGGATCGACCGAAGGCTCGCCCTGGGCGGAACGGATACGGTCTAAAAGAGACCCAAAAGAGGCCATCGGATCTGGAGTCGAAAGCAGGATTTCAACGTCCAAGAGGCCTTGCCCGCAATACTCAACCCCCTTGGGGTAGCGGTGCCGGGGAGCGCCCTGGCTCGGTTGGGGCACGCGATCCATGTAAACGGTGTTCATTACCTCGGCCTGAATGTGCCCGCAGGCGAACCTAAGACCGATGCGCCGCCCATCATGGGTCACGCGCACTGTGCGATCACCCGTCACCGGCAATGTCACCACCGGCTCGGTGTCTTCGAGCAGCCGCGGGCTAAGGCGCGCACGGTCATAGCTTGATAGCCTGAGCGATAGCCCAAAGTCCTTTACCGGAGCGGCGAGATCCTTGATATCAAAAGTCTGAGGCGTGCGTGTTGGCGTCTGGCACCAGTCAAAGGCCAATACCGAGACGCGCACCTCGGTATTTTCTTCGCTGAATGCAGTACCTGCAATGTGGTAAACCGCCGCCAGCCGCTCAGGAAGTTCGCTGTCTTTAAGGATTTCATTCGCATAGGTGCGCGGCACAATGGCAAATACCAACTGGCAGGCGTCCAGCGCCTGATGCAAGGCATAAGCCTGGCTCATAGCCGAGGTGTTGGGGCCGAATTTTCCCCAGGTGGTGCAGGGATATGGCTCTAGGAATGGGCTTTCCAGGTGAATTGAAAAAGGCGGATTGATAAGTCCGATATGAAACCCTTTTGGGTTGATGGTCTGCATGCCGGTATTTTCAAACTCGCAGACGAAGCCGGCCTCCTTGGCGGCTTTGGCCAGCGCCTGGACACTGGGCTTATGCACATCGGTGCCGGCGAGTGTATGGCGCTTAGGGTCGGCGTACTGGAACATACGTCCCGTACCGACCGAGTTGTCCAATAATGACAGCCTGCAACCCGGCTCTTCAGCTTGGGCGCGTTGCATGGCGGGCGTCGCGAGTTTCCAGAGGAACCCGGCCAGTGCATCAGAGGTGAAGAACTGCCCTAAATGTTCGCGGCGTGCGGCATGCAGCCCCACGAGAGAACCGGGGCGCTTAACCTGGCTCCCCAGGCTTGCGATGTTTCTTAATGGCTGGTACCAATCGCTCATCAGGCGGCCTGCTGTGCGTCGTCCTGGTGACGGTACAGGTGCATGTATTCCTGCAGCTTGACCATGATGGGGGACGAAATCCGATACTCAAATCGCGTGTGGTAGGTGATGACCTCGGCCACGTTGCCGAACCGGAAGGATTCACGGCTGTTGACATCCCGATGATGGATAAAGAGCGACCCGAACGCTTCACAATCGTCGGCGGCTTGTGGCTCGCCAGCCCAGCGCAGGAACGAGGCCAGCGACAGCACGGCCTTCCTCAGGGTATCGCCGCAATAATAACTAAGGTACCGGTGCTGGTTGAAATCTTTTTCGATATAGACACTGTGTTCAAGCACCGTCCAGCCTTTGACCTGCTTGAGTGGCGTGCCTTTTTTGATGCCAAAGGCATACAACAGGGCTTCGATCACCTGCTGATGCGCCAGCCGTTCACCCCGGCCCTTGTCGAGCTTTTTGACGAGTGCGTCCCAAACCTTCTTAGGGTCGAATTCCTCGACGGATCGCCGGTCCAGATAACGTTCGATATATTCACTGTCCTTGATATCGATCGGCCCGGCATCCTCGGGTGCGAACCGTTCCGCGGCCATCCCAACCAGGGTGGAAATAATACTTTTACCCATCTTCAATAGACGTTCATCGCCGTCGAATTGCGAGAAGGCATCGTGGGCGCAGGTGCCATAATCCTCCGAAATACCGAAGGCGGCGCGCTCTACAGCCTGCATCCTGTCGGCGGTGTCCCTCAGCGATTGCAAGGCGGATTTGTATTGATCCCATTGGGCTCGGTAGAACTCGCCGGGGTTATGTTTTTCAATAAGCGATCGGGTATATCTCATTATTATTTCCTGTGTTCAAGCTCAATGAAGGGTCATTTGTGACTGCTCGTTGAGCAATGTTTTCAATAGCTGGGCTGCAATCCCGAGCATTTCCGAGTGCGTCACTCCGATATGTTCATTGAGCTTGTTGGCCACGCCGGCGGCCTCCAGGAACGACTCGTACGTCACTCCGGCGAGCGGGTAAATCCGGCTCTCGCCGATGAGAAACTGGCCTATACAGGAGGCCCCGTGCGGGTCGCTTCTGTCTAACGGTACCGAAATAAACACCCAGGCACTGTGTTTGCCGGCGGTCCGCCGCTCCAGGGTCTTAAGATGTTTTTTGATGATGGCAGAACTGGTGTTCATTTGTGTTTCAGTGCATCCGCCTGTGTCATGGATACATTATACCACATGATGCTATATAGCGGCTTTGATACGGACGGCGCGCCATTGCGGCCGCCTGCGAATAGCGGACGGCTCTGTGACCATTAAATTCCCGTGAACATACCCTCGCGACGGATCGATCCTGAATAACCCGTACTGGCCTTTATGGCTGCCCATCTGGCCAATCTTGCCTGATTCCCGCCAAATCCGTATCCATTCTGGCAAAGTAAGCTCGAACGCAACATTGCTGTATTTGCATTTATATTTTATGTTCTTGTAACGATATAAGAGCGTGTGGTGACCGGCATATTCACTTTTTGTACTCAACCATTCATCAATGCTGCAGCCATACTTATCCATAATTTTCTTAGCCTTCCTGGCCTTGATATCCTGGGTTATTTGCTTATTGATCAAGGCGCGTGCATGAAGCAATCGGTCTTTTGCATCGTATCCAAGACGTTTTAATATCTGCCTAATACGCTCGTTTGTCATGCCAAAGTGCTTGGCAATTTGTCTGCAGTTGTGCCCCATCGCGTAATCCGTGGCTATGGAAATGATTTTTACCAAATGACGCGCCGTAAACATAATTTCCGCGTTGGTTATAACAGACAATGGCAGTAGGTTTTCCCATTCTGGGTAGGGCATGCCGATAGTAATGTCCAGACTTTCGCAGTATTTACTCATTAAGTCATATATCTGTCGACGGCTTAATTTGACAACAATATGATGGGTGACATTCTGCGATTTAGCGTCTTTCGAACATATACCCAGCTTCTTTAAATACCATCTGACACGTTTTGGCTGCATGTCATGGTATCTGGCGATCTGATAGCAACTGTGTCCATTAGCGCGATCCATGGCAATCGCGATAGCCATTCCCCGGTCATTCACCTGGAATACTGTCTCTGCCTGGTATAAGACAAACATGGGCAACGCAGGCGTGTTATCTCTGGCTGTGTGCCGGGGCGCGCCGATGTATCCATGAGTATGTTGCTGGTCTTGATATCTATCATTGTTCACGGTCACTATTCCAAATAAATGATTGTATGAGTGGTTTGATTCCATCAATTAGGAATAACACTATTATACCATGTTGCTATATAGCATTATTTGGATATGCGTATTCGAATCATGGGGTGGGGTTGACTGAGCGTGGTGTCAGTCGCGGATAGACTGGGCCAGTGGTTGTTCGGTCCAGGATTGACAGTCTGCCGGTTGGTTGCTACCGTGGCGCCCAATACGGAGCTGAAAACAGCCGCCGTATCGGTGTGCCACAACAGACTCGCCCTCACGGGCGATCGTAGCGGCTACTGCCACGTCCACCCTCTCTGGCTGAACCGTGACCGCAAGCTTGCGGCGCGGTTTTAGTACAGCGCGCTGCTAGGCGGGTATTTCTTCTGCTTGAGCATGTTTTGAGGTACCGGCTGACCGCCGATCAACTCCTTAGCCATGGCGAAGGCCTGAGCGAACCGGCCGCGCGTGTGGTCACGTGCGAGCACCCCCACGTCCTGAAATACATAATCGCCCATGGATGGGTCTACGATACCGAGTGCCCGTAAGGCTATTTCAACATCCTTCATCGACCAGCCGTCATGCCCGCGGTTTTCGAATATGACCCCGTAGCCCTGATCACCGGCCCCATCGTCATTTTTCCGATCATAGACCTCATAGACCACACCTACCTCGCCGGCTGCACACACGCCGCTGGTGCGCGTCGCCACCACCAGTGAGCCAAGCGACAGATGTGCTGCGGGTGTACTTTTTCTAGGTTTCCGCTGAGTTTTCACATTGACTCCTAAATTCCCAAAAGACCCTTAATTACCAATAGCCAGTGGTACATGGACGGCCTTTGCTTCTGCCTGCCATATAGCGATTGAATCATCCGTAACCCCTGGCAGTTCACAAGCAAGGTCAGGCACTACTTTGGCGAGCCTTTTGGCCCGCAAATCTTCGTAGGATAGATCTGCTCCAGAAAATGCCCTGCCTGTCTGTTTGCATACTGACGCAACGGTTCCAGACCCCATAAATGGATCTATGACGAGATCCTCTGGCAAAGTGTAAAGAAGCACTGCACGCTTAGCGAGCTTTTCTGGCATCTGCGCTGGGTGTCCAGTACGCTCCGGATGGTTGTTTCCAATGTTGGATATCTCCCATACGTTACTGGGCCATGCACCTAAGGGTGAACCGCTGAGTTTCCCGATATGCTTACCCTTAAACGCACGCTTGCCGGGCTGTTTTTGAGGCGCCCGTGCCGGCGTTGGATTGAAATGTGCCGGTAATCCCTTGGAAAACACGAGGGCGCTCTCATGACGTTCGCTGAGCCGTCGCTTAGGCGTCAGTCCATGTTTGATATGCCAAATAACCCGCGATTGAAACATAAGCCCCATACCGCGTAGATGCTCAAAGAAGAGGCAGTCCAATGGATAAAGATTGCCCGAGTCATCTTTGGTTGAACCGGCCTGCAAGAAGATAACCCCACCCGGCTTTAACGACCGGTCCATTTCTGACAATACCTGTAGCATCCACCCCAGGGAATAATGAAAACGCTGGCGGTCTGATCCATGACTTCCGCCGTAGGACTTTCCAATATTGTATGGAATGGATGTCAAAAATAGCTGGGTGGACTCGTCAGGGATACCGGCGAGAAAATCCAGAACGTCAGCCTTCTCCGTGGCATTAATAACTTCGCGCAGAAATTCTGTCTGCCTGAGTTTACGGTCGCGAGCACGTTCCTGGATGAGCGCTTCGCGCTTGCGCGCACCGTAGCGCACCGCAACCGACCATACCTTGCCGCGCGAGATTTTATGCTCCACGGCGATTTGATCGTAGGTGAAACCGGCCGCGAGTTTCGTCAATATTGCCGCTTCCAGCGGGTCACTTGGCGAGACCGTTTGCATTTTGTCTGACATCGTGTTCATCCTTATGCTGGTTTAACAGCGCCTTTAAAGCTCCAGGCGTCCAGAAACGCCTTCAAGTGCTTGCCGCCGCGTTTGATCTCGCTGTTGATAAGGTCAAACACCCGCTGCTGTTCTACCTGATAGTTCGCATCATTGAAGAATCCGCCGAAGTGAGCTATGCGCAGCCAAGTCAAGTAAGTTGTAATTGCGTCGGTTTGGTTGTAGTGACAGATATCACTGTATTTACCGTCCAGCCACATCTGTGCGACATCACCACCAGCGACGCCGAGCTTGCCTGGAATTCCCGACAGCGTCGCCATCTCGTTGAGTGTGTATGTATTCTTGTACGCACTACCGACTGTCGATATATCGATATGTCCTTCTGAGTTCCTGTGATCAAAGTAATCAACTCCATTCCAAGGCTTATCTGGACGGCTCGCGAAACCCGGCGCATGCAATCCGTTAATGATGGATCGCTGAACCAGAATAGGGATGTCGGCGTTGCCGGAATAAAACCCAACGATCTGTGGCTTGTGTTCGCCGAGTGCATCCAGAAAGATTTTGAGTATTGCTGCCTCGTTTCTTTCCGCTTCATTCTCTGGATTCTTCGGCAACGATGTAAGCCGTAGTGTTACTTCGCCTTTATCATTCTCCTGACGTATCACCGCGGCCACCGACACAATACGCGACTGGATAGTTTTGATGAAAGGCCTCGGGTTTTCATCGGTGCCCCCGGCTGCCTTCCACATGGCTTCCCACACCTTAAGTTCTGGCGTGGCGTCTGACAATCCAAGCAAAAGACGACCCGCGCGAGTGTCCGGTACCCACTCCAGATCAAACGAATAGACTTTCCTTCCGATACTCTTAAACATTGAATAATCCTCTCAATTATTTAGGTTAATTTGTGAAGCGCTGCGTTTTTATCCCGCCGCCCCTTGTGATAAATAGATCTGCATATACTGGGCCTCGGTGAGGACCTTGACACCCAGTTGTGCGGCCTTGGCGGATTTCGTGGCGCCGACCTTCTCACCACACACCAGGACGGCAGTCTTGGAATTCACGCCCGACTGCACGTTGGCCTGCAGACGGCGTGCTTCGTCCTCGATGGCCTCGCGCGGACGCGTGAAGGTGCCGGTGAATACTATATTTAATCCCGCCAGCGTCGGCGCTGCTGTCGTGCCTGCGGGTTTTGTTGGCTTGGATGAGGCCCGCGGCGTGAATTCGATGTTGAATCCCCAGGCCAGCAGGAATTTCAGTGTGGCCTGACGCGCCTTGAGCGCCGCGACAATCGGCTTGGCGGTTTTGATGGCGAAGCCTTCGACTGCGCACACCTGATCGACCGTGAGTTTTACTACGTCGTCGATCGGGTATTTCGCCAGCAAATGTCGACTATCTCCGCGGCCCAGATGCTGGATGCCCATGGATGCCAGGATTTTCCAATCCTGCAAAGGTTCCTGGTGCAGCGCCTTTAGAGCCGCTGACAGGTTAGCTGCTTGGCCCGGGCCGAAACCCGCTCTAACAAATCCGGCGGTATCCAACGACAGGATCGACTCGATGCTGATATGACCGGCGGCGATAAGTTTCTCGATCGCCGCAGGACCGAAGCCCTTGCCGACGCCTAAGATCGCGAAGAAATGCCCTAAGGCTTCCTGGGTCTGCGCAGGACAACCGGCGGTGTTTAGACAGTAAAGGTATTCCCCGCGCCATTTGGTCTCACTGCCACAGGATGGGCAGACCGACATGTCCGGCTGAGTTTTTGCGGGCGTGATGGTTTCCAGGAATTTTGGGATGACCTCGCCGGAACGGATCACCCGGATCTTGGCACCGACGCCGAGCTTGTGCTTGGCGAGATGCCGTCCGGTATGGAAGGTCACGCGACTCAGGTTGGCGCCCGACAGGTAGACAGGCTCAATTTCTCCAATAGGCGTGATCCGCCCGGTACGTCCGGTCTGAAAAGTTATCCCGTGTATGACGGTCTCCGCGGTCTCGCCGGCCTGCTTGATCGCCAGTTGCCAGCGGTGAAAATGATGGGTATCCCCGAGTATTTCACGGATACCGGCGTCCAGTACTTCGGCGACCGCCCCGTCGGTGCGATACTCGGAAACCGCCTGAACCGCCTGCAGGGTTTCCTGCCAAGCGGTTTGAAATTTATCCAGCGTCATCACCACGCTTGCCAGCGTGGAATACGGCACGAACCGGCAGACCCCCTCGGACAAGGCGTCGGCGTGATGCGGCTTGACGTCATCAGCCGCCACCAGTCCCACCATGAAATTGCGTGGGTGCTCCATGTCGAACTGTTCAGCGATGTGGTCCATGAAATACTGCTCCACCACCACGAGTTCACCGGCACCCTGATCGCGGCCACCGACCGCTACCACTCCGCGATTGAAGGCGGAGGTCATGTCTTCACCGTAGATGCCATCCTTGCCGCGTGACGACAGAACGCCGTTTTCGTCGCAGCCCGCGAGACCGTCGAGCTTGGGCGTGACCCGGATGCGGACGGATGCCGTTTGGATGCCGGCTTGCGAAGCGGCCTCCGAGATACGCTTGAGCCAAGCGTCAATGTCTTCCTGGGTATAGGCCTTATCGGTGGATAGCATGGGACTCGCATGCTTGATGCGTTTGGTCGAAAACAGGCCCTCGGATTCCGGCTCGACCCGGTTCAAGAGCTCGTGCTCTGGATTGCGCTTGCGCAGTTCAGCGAGGTAGAGACTGTCGTAGACGGTATCGTCAACTTCCGGCTTGCCGGCCCTGTAGGCCCGGTTCAGGCGCTCAATCTCGGCAACCAGCTTGGGTGTCGGCAGTGAGCTCAGTTGTTGTTGGATGGACATGATGGTTATCTCTTTGTTTGTTTGCGTAATTTTCTGGGTTTGGGTTTCTGCGCCGGGTCAGCCTTTTGGACCTTTTTGAGCTTGCGTGGGTAGACCCTGGGGATAACCGTCTCACCATCCGCCGCCAGCGGCATGATGAGCGCGAAGGCATGTTCATCCCCGTACGAGAACGCCACGACCGCGGATTTTGGATCGCCGTTGTTAAAGAATTTGACCGCGTTGTGCTTGTTGAGTGACAGGCTGTCCAGTAGCCACAGGTAATGAGGATTGAAGGCGCGACCCAATCCCGGCTTGAGCTTACTCACCGAAGGGAGGATCTGGCGCCAGTCCGGGTATGGAGCCTCAATCAGCGCTGGGGATGCGGCGGTGTAGACCAATACGGCCTCACTGCCAATACGGTCCTCCAGCACCGTCAGTATTTTCAGATCGGAGACTTCGACGCGCCCGGATTTTCTCGGCCTGGCAACCTTGACGACGGCCGAACGGAAGCCCTTATCCGCGACATTGAAGATGACGGACTTCATATCCGCCGGTAACTTCGCCGTCTTATCGTGCTGGGCCAGCAATACGTGGCCGTTCGTGGAAATGACCCAGGCGCCAGTGCCTGACTCATGCGGTTCGATGCACACGCCTCGCAGATAGAAACGATGCTCATTATCGGATGAACAAAACGGAAATGCTTTTTTGATGCGTTCGGCACTGATGCTGATCATCTGGCAACCTCGCGAGCTGGCATACTCATCCGACCTGGGTCACGCGGCCGCATTTACTGCAGCGGTAGTGGTGTTTATTGAGACCCGCATGCTGACCGTCCGCATAGAAATGGGTTTCGCCGGGTTCCTCGCAGCGGCACCAAAAGTTGTTCATGACCTCCTGCATTTCGCGTGTTATCTTGCCGGTGCCGTCACAGGTCACACAGTTGAGCGTCACGCGCCTAGATTTCTTGGCGCCGAATTCGCGTACTTCGACGTTGATCTTTAGACTGCCTTTGCAAGCCGTGCAGGTGATTAACTCCGTTGTATCCATGGTTATTCCGCTGTTGTTCATTGGGGATATTCCTGTTGTTTCAGCGTGACGATGCGCTTGTGTCTTCCGGGTGTTTAAGCTCACGCTCAAGATTCCTCGTGTTTCGCGTCCATATCGGCGGCGATCCTGCAGTCATCTGCAACGCATTAACCATCACATTTGATACCGTCATAACGAATTTGCCCGTCCGTGTAGTTATCTTCAATGTACCTGGCGGCGATGCGCAACATCTTCGCGGCGAGCTTGAGCTTGGATTGCGTAGGCTTGGGCTGCTTGGTCTGTTTCAATCGACTGCGTTTTCGTTTCATGCCTGTTTCCTGCTGAATAGTTCTGCCAATGCCAGCCGCCGGCGTACGTTCTCGCGTATGTCCGACAGCCTCAGGCCGCGTGTATGGGCTTCCGGCAACTGCCAGGAATCCATATAAGGAATCGTCTCGAGCGTAAGCGGACTGGATTTGACGACGCGGTAATAGGCGTAACCATCCGCATGTGGGTGCTGATACAACAGGCCGATGGCCTTGTTGGCCTTGTAGGCGGCTGTACTTTCCGATTCCAGCCGCTCCATTTCCTTTCCGGACCGGACGAGGTCGTCCCGCCAGTTATCCGCATCAAATTTAAATGGTGACGGATCGCCCGTGTAATCTATGACTCGTGCCATTCAATTGCTCTCCCATTCCTTATTAGACGTTGGTCTTTTTTGCAAGCTGTGCCAGGGAATCCGCGGAGTCGCCCCAAGTGTCCGCCAAATCGTCATCCGGATTTATTTCACGTATCTGTGCGGACTTAGACTGGCATATCCCCGACAGGGCATACAACACGCTGTCGACGCCATGCGTGTTGACCAGTTGCTCGAGGTCATCGACCTCACCCTGCCCCAGCCCGGACGGACTGGATTCTTGTTTGGTATTCATATGCTCTTTTACCTATATGTAGGGTTTGTATCCTGTTGTTTAGCCGCTGGCCTTCTTGCTTAGTGGACCAGTGTGAGCTTGCGCTCCGGTACCAGCCGGCCGAATTCCCTGATGGCCTCGATACATTCCTGATCACTGTCTGAGTGCAGTAGGGTGTTGCAGATGCTTTCGATCTTGGCGTTCTCGTGTCGGCGCTTGCTGGCTTGATCCTGGCTCGAGACTAAGTGTAAGTGTTTAGGTTCTTTGGTATCCATTTTAAATATCCTGTTTAGCCTGTGGCTATGTTCTTTTCGTGGCTACTATTATACCACATCATGCTATATAGCGATTTGGATATGTCAGCGGCAGTTGCGCCCGCGATGGCGAGCCGCCCTCTGCGCTGAGCGTTTGGTGAAAACCCCGATACGCATGCCCGGACTGCCAGCCAGTCGCAGATGGACTGGCTGAGGGTGTCCTATATTCCGTGGTTTTTTACGATTTCGCTTGTAATTATCGTGTGCTAGTATTAAGACTTAAATCTCGAAATAACGTATGCGCAGAATAAACATCTTTTTAGTAACGTTTCTATTGGTTACAGTATGGCTTGCAGTCCAACCGGCGACGGCGGATTCCTTGCCTACCGTTATACTCGCCGGACAGCATTTCACTGTCTCGATCGCCAACACCCCGGATGAGCTTGAACGCGGACTGATGTACCGCCAGGAACTTGGACCTGACCAAGGGATGTTGTTCGTGTTTCCGGATTCGGCACCCCGACATTTCTGGATGAAGCACACACTGATACCTTTGGATATACTGTTTTTCGATTCCAACGCGCGCCTGGTGAGCTTCACCTACAAGGCCCAGCCCTGTCGCGCGGACCCGTGCCCCGTGTATGCCAGCAACGCGCCGGCCAAGTATGTTCTAGAGATCCCAGCAGGAACAGCAGCCAGGGATAGTATCCGGCTGGGGGAGATAATGACTATTCGGTTATAAGGCGCTATGCGCTGTTTGATGGTTTTGACCGGGTAAAAGAATTGTCGGGAGGCGTATACAGCATGCAACTGTTTAATTCCGCCACTCCATACGCTCTGGGGAAGACATCTGTGATTTCATATCTGGTGACAACGCCATGAGTATCTTCGTGCCCTCTTTGTGGGTCGTGGTCGGGATTGCGCTCTTCGCCGGCATCTTTTTCACACTGGTAGGCTCAAAACGCGATCGCGAACCGGCCTATCTGCCGTTCGGTCTGATGTGCCTGCTGTTAAGTATCGAATTCATGATCGCGATCTATGAATACGGCCCTCATCACGAAGCAATGATTTTTACTGTCACGAGAATCCGATATTTAATACTGTGCTCTATTTACCCCATGTCCGTCTGGGTTTTAGGTGAATACTCGGAGGATAAATCACTTAAGTTATGGGTGGGCCTCTACACTATCGTGTATGGCTCTCTGATGGTTTTCTTGACACTCATGCCTGGCACCTATTCTGGGCCTGTCGTTGTCCGCCACTTCATGCTGCCCTGGGGAGAAGTCCTTTACGATTATGACTTCCTCTCCAGTACGATGTTAATCGTCTATTACCTGGTCAGTTACACGATATTTATCTGGATCATCTGGCGCATCATCGACATGTGGCGACAGGGGTACCAACGCAAAGCCATCCCCATGGCTATTTATGTCATCCTGCAATTCGCCCTGCTGACGTGGGATCGAATAAACGGGCTGTTAAATATAATTCCACATATACCACCCATAGCCATTTATGGCCCCATCATTCTTATCCTGATTATGAGTTACGCATTATTGCGTGAGATGCAGCGACGCAATATCCAACTACAAGAGCGCACCGACGAGCTGTGGAAGAGCTATGGTGAATTAAGGAAAGAGACTCAGAAACGTAGTGATGTGGAAAACAGACTGCAGCATGTGGCTTATCACGATTACCTCACGAACCTACCAAACCGGCATCTCCTGAATGATAAATTAAGCACCACCCTCAAGCAGCACAGCGCTTCCGGCCAGTTCGGTGCCGTGTTGATTCTGGATATTGACCAGTTCAAGTCCATAAATGACTCAATCGGCCATCAACTCGGTGACCAAGTTTTGCAGCAAGTCGCCGATAGGCTGCAAAACGCGCTACCTGATAGTCGCTGCGTGGCCCGCCTGGGTGGCGATGAATTTGCAGCAGTCATTGGCGATCTGGGGAACAATCTAAAAGCCGCCGAGGCCGCGGCCCAGGAGGCCGCCGAGATGCTGCGCGCCAGCCTCGTAAGATCCATCAACATCAGTGGCCGGGATTTCAGCCTCAATACCAGCGTTGGCATCACACTATTTCCAAAAGAAAATACAGAAGTCTCTGGCCTGTTCCGTCAGGCGGACTTAGCGCTCTACAGTGCCAAGGCCTCCGGTGGCAATACCGCAGCGGTCTTCGCAGAAGAGATGCTGGATGACTCTGATACCAAACAGGACGACGAAAAAGAGCTGCATAAAGCGCTCGACAAAGGCAAACTCGCGCTCTTTTTCAGACCGCAGATGAACATGCGGGGCCAATTCATCGGTGCTGAGGCACTGTTACGCTGGAAGCACCCCGTCCATGGGCTTATGGACATCAAACACTTCCTCGATATGAGTGAAGAGTCCGGATTAATACATAAGATTGGTGATTATGCGCTGCAGAAGGCTTGCAGCCAGCTACGCAAATGGGACCGCGCCAAAGCCCCCAGCCCACCGCGACTCACCATCAGCGTTAGCCCGTGGCAGCTCGCTCCCGATGACTATACGCAAAAAGTCATACACATCATCAAAAAATCCGGCCTTGAGCCTGCGCGCCTGACCATCGGCGTCGCCGAGAAGGCGCTGCTGCAGAACATCGACGAGGTGGCGGATACTGTCCATGAACTGGGCGTGATCGGAATACGCTTCTCGATCGACGATTTCGGGTCGAGCTACTCGGCGCTGGCCTCGCTCAAGAAACTACCGATGCACGAACTCAAGCTGGACAAACACATCATCGGCGACATGCACATCACCCCACCCGATCAGTTCATCGGAACTATTATCTCAATCGCGAATGAGATGGGTTTGTTCGTGATCGCCAAGGGCGTGGAAACAGAAGCACAACTGATTGCACTAGAGAAACTTGGCTGTGGCGGGTATCAGGGCTATCAAAACAGTGCGCCGCTTTCGGTAACGGATTTCGAGGAATGGATGAGCAAGCATCATAACATCACCAAATCTAGGTCCAGGAGAAGGTTACGGCTGACTTCATCTAAATAGTCGGTTTGGGTACACAGCCACATGCACCCTGGTTTTAGTGCTAAACAGATCCGACATTGCCGTGTTTTAAGTCCGATATCCGTTCAGTCCTATCCCACAGGTTGGCGTCCATCGATATAGCTGCGCGCATCAAGCCAAAATCGATCACATACAGGTCGCGCATCGGCTCATCGTTGTCCACCTGCACGCCCCGGCGCACCATGTATGGATAACGGCAGCCGTAGAACCTCTCGATACGCCCCGGATCCTTGAACGCATTACATATATTCACAAATTCATGCAACGTGGTGTTACTGGTAAAACTCAGTTCATCGACGATGACGCCAATGCCCAACGACTCAAAAGCGGCCACAATGTCGTCTTCCGGTGGCAACGAATTCTCATAAACGGTGCGTTTTGGCTTGGAACGCATGCGCCTGAGCTTCAGCATGGCATCATTTATCCTGTACGATCAGCAATGTGTCTAACCATGTCATTGGACTTACTAAGACCACTAGCGTGGCTGCGCCACGATGGGTGTGACCACCGGCATGGCGAGTGCCGTGAATTCCGTGATGCTGTAGTTGCCCTCATTCACAACCCAGACATTGCCCGAGTCATCGATGGCGATGGCGGTTGGCGTAAAGAGATTGCCGGTGGTGTAATACATTGCCGGCTGCGAATTGCCGGCATAGATCTCGGTGATACTGTTGTTCCCCGGGTTGGCGACCCAGATATTGCCACCGCCATCCACGGCAATACCCGCCGGATTGTCTAAAGCGCCGGTTGTGTAGGAATTACAACCTGTGGAACAGTCATTAGCTGCCCCCGTGGTAATCTCGGTAACGCTGTTATTTCCTGAATTTGAAATCCAGACATTGCCAACGGCGTCAATTGCAACGCCGTCCGGCACGCTGATACCGCCGCCCGTATATTCAGTACAGCCGCTGGAACAGTCAGCCGCCGCAGACGGCGATATCTCCATGACCGCGTTTGTTACTGGGTTTGGCACCCAGACATTGTTGTTTCCATCGATGGCAATACCACTGGTGGATGACAACCCGTAATTCACCGAATCGATAAACGCGCCAATCTGAACTCCCGTGTTCGAAAGTTCATAGACGCCGGGTACGGCGCCATCAGTCCAGATATTGCCGGCGCCGTCCACGGCAATGCCTTTCTGGGTGCTTCCAGTGCTGGTGGTCTTAAAGCCAGCACATCCCGAAGAGCAATCCGCGGCTGCATTAGCCTTGACCTCAATTACATTTGTTCCATCGAATAGATCGACAGAACCCATCCAGACATTACCGGACATATCGATTGCCAGAGTTTCGGCCTGTGTATTGATAATACTTGCCGATGTCGCGAAATAATTGCACCCCGTGGAGCAATCGGTGGCTGCGCCCGGCTGTATCTCGAACAAAAATAGATTGGAGGCATATGTGCTACCGCCATTACCGACCCAGGCGTTGCCGCTGGCATCAATGGCTATGGATACCGGTACCATATTGCCGGCACCCGGCACCAACCCGGTAAATGAGTAGTTAACGTAGTTTGGACCACCGCTGCCGCCCGAGGAGCCACCTCCACTCGGCACAGACCAGGCCGGACTGCCACTGCCGCACCCAGCCAACAACACAAAGCAAAATATCAAGGTGCTAGAAAGTCTGGGAAACCAGTCTGCGAAACGAATCAATGTTGAACCATCCATCACTGAGTCTCCTGGAGAGAAGTGCTTACAGAATATTGGCGGGCCGACTGGTGATCTGTGATGCACCCGAACGGTCTGCGAATATGCAAGCCTCCGTGAGGGACTGGGTTTATCGTAATAGGTTATAGAGTTAGCAATCCTCCACTGTCTTGAATCGATAACCGGGCACAATACTATTCATGGTAAGGAGTCTTTTGCATGCGCGTCTGCTAACTCATCACCGCAATATAAACGACAACTTCGGCGATGCTTACCCCAAGCACGCCCAGGCCGTGACCGGTCTTGCCTTTCACAAACAGATAGATCGCCGCGATGACCCCGAGGATCGGCATCAGAAGTGCGAGGATATACGATAGGACGATCGTTCCCGTGCCGATTTGGGCGACGGCTGGCTTTGCCTGATCGGCCTTGGGTGCTTCCGGCTGTTTAAAATTTGGCGTAGGCACGCCGCACTTCGGACAGATGACTGCCGCATCCTGGATCTCAGCTCCGCAGGTTGCACAAAACATTGTCGTTCTCCTCAATAATGCCTATTTCTGAAACCATAGGAATAACGGTATACCGTTTAAGCGTTGAGTGCTATATACCAGAATAACGCTATAACGATGCTGACCGCCGCCACGCCGATGGCGTGTCCAACCCTACCTTTAACCAGCAGGTAGATCGCCATACCCCAACCGATAACCGGTATCAACCCGCCCACCACATAGGAGGCGACAAGCACGCCTACGCTGATGGTGTTGGTGATGGCTTTTGGTTGATCTGTACTGGCAGCCAACGCTTGCTTGAATTTTGGAGTGGGTACGCCGCACTTAGGGCAAACTACTGCCGCATCCGAAAGCTGCGTGCCACACGCTGCACAAAACATAATTTCTCCCAATAGGAACGGTGCCTTGCGGTTGGTATATTACCAATCTAGTAATTAATGACCATATCTTTGTCTTGTTACATAACCGCCCGTTGATACATCACAGCGCGCTGGCGGTTGCGGCTGTATCGTGGCTGGATGCAGAACGGCTTTGCTCCCTTGAGTATGGCCTCGGCAATCGCCAGGTTGAAATTGTTCTTGGCGTCACGCAGCATGTTATCCATATCAACCCACTGGGCGCTGCCATCCGTGATTGCGCCAATGTTTATCAATTCCATCAGCAGATTATCCTGTCCAAGCCCGCCTGCGTAACCGCAGACGATGCCCGGTACCGGATCCGGCCAGTGTTCTGGCACGCGGTTACCGTAATCTATCAGTAGTGCGTGGTTCTTGATGCCTGCGAGACTCTCAAGCAGGCTGGCGTTGCCGGTATTGTGCTGAGTGATGAATATTTGTGTGGGATAGGCCGCGATCCTGGCCCTGAGCCGCAGCAAACTTACAGGTTCCAGGGCCGCTTGCCTGAAATTGAGTTGCACGCGGTCAAACCCGCGAACCAAACGCAGGATATTGGAGTCGCCGCGGATGAAGGCCTCGACCGTGTTGCCACACAGGTGAATCGACTTGTTGCAATCATCACAGACGAGTTTAAAACGCTCGATCCAGGTGGTGGACGGGAAACTCTGGACTGCGACCGGTGCACCCGAACACAGTATCCCCCATTCCACATACGGATAGGTCTTGGCGATTTGTGCCAACGCTGTCGGATCGACAGCTTCATCCGCACCCGTAAGGGTGCAGTATTGCATGGAAAGTTTCATAGGTATCCCCATCCCCAAAACCAAGTGTTCAAAGCCTGCCATTCGAAGTACGGTTTATGTATAAACGCACACGGTTTTGTGTGCAACTATACCTGGCGCGGAACTGCGACAAATCCCTAATAACCGGTGCGTCTCAATCCTAGATGTACGATATATCGTATAATGGAAATGCACAACTCACCTGCAGAGCTCACTCCTGTGCAAAACCTGCGTAACTGCTTGATAGCCCATCCATATTTATTATTCTTGCCTAGGCGCGCTAGGCAGTTATTCCCAGGAAACGCACACTGCCTCCAAACGCTACAACGGGCCTAGCCTGGTTTTGTGGCCGCCGGACAGGCAGGCCCACCGCCAGGGGCCGTACAGGCGCTCTAATGACGCTTTAATGTGTGTCAGTCCATTGGTCGAAAACCAATGGCGAGGGAGGGTAATCTGAGGAGCGGGTGTGGGTCTAGCCCACAGCCACATGCTGCTCCCCATCCACGCGTTCAAACTGTAATGAATATTCCAGATCCAGTCTGATGATGGTGGCACCGGCTAACGTGATCCGCAGGATCTCGTCGCAGACTTCATGCAAGGTGGAAGTGCTTAGGTACTTGCCAAAAACGCGTGGAACTGTCACCCAGCAGCCGGCATACTTGCCGTCCAGGATGCGCTTGTGGTGTTTTGGAATAAATGAGAGATCACTGTTTTCCATGCGGCAGCTCCCGGTATTGTTTCAACGCCATCAATGCAGACGACTGGGTATCGAATCCACTAGGATCTCGGTCTCCTTGGCAACTCCGCCCGGATACTTGTTCCAGACCAGCTCCGTGAGACTGTGGAACACATCTGCCGCTTCAATCATGAGCACGTATTCAATGGTGTCATTAGCCTTACCGCGGACCGTGGCGATCACGGCATCGCGTTCGTCGTTATACGCCTCAAAATGCTCGTGCGGATAGAACGGCTCAGTCAACACGATTGGCATGGCACGCGCCAGCACATAAGCATGCAGCAGGTTTTTGTTCCAGGGCGTCTGCAAGATGGATTTGATCACTAAGCTCACAGAGTAACCGGCGGTGTCCTCGCACGGGCTGTCCACACGGCAGTCAAAGCCCGCGATCGCCAGCGGTTCATGGACTGATGCCTTGCTGAACAGGCCCAGCACCCCACCACCCGGTCCAGGCTCGAACATCCCGTAAATATGATCCCTGGCCTTGGTATGCGGATGCTGCCTGAGTCTGTCCATGTAGGACCGGATCCCGTCTGATTCCTGGGTAACGAACTGCAGGCGCGGTTCCTGTCCCCATAACTCCTCCACGCTGGCGGCCTTGAAGCCGCGTGCCTGGGCGGTTTTGATCACGATATCAAACGGCGTTTCGAAATTTTGTATGCAACCGCCGTCCGCCAGAAATTCGGCGGCTCTCATGATTGGCGCATGTTCAGACATGGAATATCTCCCATACTGGTCGATGCCTCACAGGCGTTAACAACGGTAGCGATCAGTGTAAGACCTTGTGGTCAATATGCCGTGCATCACCAAACATTTCTGACAACATCGAGGTTACATTATTGACGTCGAATATCCCCCAGCCGCTGGGCCTTTCCACGATGTGGATGTCGTATCGAGGCTCCTTGTCACCTACGTAGCCTTCGAGCGCCAGCGCAATGCTGGCCGCCATGATGGCGTTCTTGTCTTCGAGTGACGGCGGTGGATGATCGGTGTCGGTTTGCGAAGGGACACAGTTATCAAACACAGCATCGACACCGTTGCCACGCATACTGAGATTCAGCATCAGCGGCCACCATTTCTGGCTATTTGGTTTAAGTACCCAGCCATAGAAACCAAACCATCGGCCTGATTGTTCACGGACCTGAGGAGCGCGATACAGCAGCAGTGCTGCTGAATGCCGCCCCTTGATGACAGACTTTGCCAAACGATCAAACAGATCGTCGCGTTCGCACGGGTCGGTGGTGAATGGCACGGCATAGATTGGGACGCGGCCGACACGCGCGGACTCTAGATAACCGAACGCCTCAAACGAGCGGCCCTGATCGCGCGGGTCAAACAAGCCAAAGTCGGCGTTGTAATCCAGGATTTTCCATTCCAGTAGTTGATCCAGACACTCTGCATACTGGCCGTAATCCATGCTGCCGCTGACACGGATCAGATCGCCCATATCGAGACTGTATTCCATGGACTGGCTACCTCATGGAGGTGTGATTATGCAGCCGCCACGATGGCGCACTGTGCGGATGATTTTGATGACTAAACGCTAATCAAGCCTGAGAAAATGCGCAACCCCCAATCATCTGCCATTTACATGGCAGCGATTGGTAGATTATTTGTATAACCAAATATTTTTTGATTTACGGAACTGGATTGGATGGAAAGCTGCAGCCGATCCAGTCAGGACCGGCCGCAGTGTATAGGCACGTCAGCTACGTGATGGTGGGCCGTTGGGGTTGTCCCCGGTTTGCTGGAGCTTCTGTTCAAACTTCTCGCAACGCTGATTATTCGGGTTTTGCTTGCAGTAGGTCTCGATCTGCGCTTTGTGTTTTTCCATGTAAGCCTGGCATTTTTGCGGATTCTGTTTGCACCACCGCTTATGTTCCTGTTTGCGCTTTTCGCATTCTTTCGGATTCTGCTCACACCATTGTTTATGCTCCTGCATGCGCTGCTGGCATTCCTGTGGATTCTGGCTGCACCAGGTGCTGGTCGGGCGGCCAGATGGCGCAGGCGTTGCTGCGGGCTGGTTATCCGCCAATGCCGGCAAACTCACCAGCGAAAGTATAGCCATAACTAAAAACGCTCGACTGCATGTTTTCATACCGGTAACCTCTGATTGCTTAGGACTGTACCAGCCACGAACGTTCCTCCGTGCATTCAGTTGACACGCACAGAAGAGTGCCGGCATCAATGTGCCAGCGGCCTGTCATCCAGCAACTCAAGCAGCCAAGTCTCAATCTTACTGATCTGCTGGGTACAATCCACCAGTCCCAGGTATTTCCCTTGTGTATCCTGCTCGATGTCATATTGGCAAAAACGCCGCTCCTGGTGGTTCTCTGCCCGGTACGCCCGCGATATTCTGACGCGCATCGAAAGCGGATATAAATATTTTCAATGCGTTATTCCTCTGGAAATAGCCCTATGCGCATTTAATATCTGCTTGCGGACACGCATTTTGTCCGGGGATTTTCCTGTCAAGTTTTCCATGTTAGAAGTTTTGATCCTGTCATTACAGGGGTCGGCTACGGTGATCTGTGCCATTTCTAATTTTATGAAATTCCCGTTTCCTATACTTAATGTGTCACAACACCAGGATCTATTATGGCCACTTCACTCAAACACATTCGCAATATTATCTCTTCTTCTCCCCAGTGGTTCGACGTTGACCGTACGGGCCTTGCCAAACTGCTCGCGCGGCGCGGCAAGGAATTCATCCTGTTCGAGCTGATACAGAATGCGTGGGACGAACACCCGACCGAGGTATCCGTATGGCTCAAACCTGGACCTGCAACCGGACTCGCGACGCTCACGGTCGAGGACGACAGCCCGGAAGGCTTCACCAATTTAAGCCATGCCTTCACGCTATTCGCGCCGAGCCGCAAGCTCACGGATTTTGGCTCGCGCGGTCGATTCAACGTCGGAGAAAAGTTGGTATTAGCCATCAGCACGAGCGCCCGGATCACCACCACCACCGGAACTGTCGTCTTCGATGCCGATGGACGGCATATCGAAGCGGCGATGCGCTCTAAGGGCTCGGTATTTGAAGCCATACTGCCACTGTCAGCGGAAGACCTGGAGGCCTGCGCCAAGGCGGTGTTCACCCTGATTCCGCCTCCTGGAATCCGGACGACTTTCAACGGCAGTCCCTTGCCGGAACGCACGCCGGTGGCCACCGTCACCGAGACCCTGCCGACCGAGATCGCCGACGCCGACGGCTGCCTGCGGCGTACCCAGCGGAAAACCACCATCTATATATATGAATACCAGGGAGATGAGCCGGCCCTGCTCTACGAGATGGGTATCCCGGTGGTGGCCACGGGCGATCGCTATCACGTATCCATAGAACAGAAGGTGCCGCTGACGCTCGAGCGTGACAACGTGCCGAGCGGATACCTGGCGCGGGTACGGGCCTGCGTGGTCGAGGCCATGTCCAAGAGCTTGTCTCAAGAAGACGCAAACGCTCCTTGGGTTCGGGATGCTATACAGTCGCACGGCGACAAACTCGGTGATGGAACTATTGAGCACCTCACAACCCTACGTTTTGGTGAACGGCGGGTGTCCTATGACCCGTCGGATCCGGAGTCTAACCATCGGGCGGTGGCTGACGGTTATACCGTAGTGCACGGATCACAGATGTCGGCGGCCGAATGGGTAGTGGCCAAACGTGCCCAGGCGATACTCCCGGCCGGCCAGGTCACCCCCAGTCCCAAACCGTTCAGCGAAAACGGCAAACCCTTACGGCTGTTGTCCGAGGAAGACTGGACTGCGGATATCCGCAAGACCGTTGACTATATAAAACGGATATCACGGCAACTGATCGGACATTCCATACTGGCCATCGTGGCCAACGATCCCGGTTGGCATTTCAATGCCGCCTACGGTGGGCATACCATGACCCTGAACCTGGCGCGTCTCGGGCACGCGTGGTTTTCTGGATCACTCGCTGATATCAACCGGCTGGTACTGCACGAGCTGGGACATGAATACAGTGGGAATCATTTATCGGACGACTATCACGCCGCTCTTTGCAGGCTTGGCGCCAGCTTGGCACAGCTTGCATTGGAACAACCTGATCTATTTTAAATATGGGAGCACATCAGAGATGCTGCCCACCAGTCAGGAAGTGGCTCTTTGGCATTATGCGTGAAGACAAGTGCCCCACCGGCGGTAAATGCCGCTAATAAATCTATTACTGATTGGTCTTCGCTAGTCTCAGGCTGCGGACTCAAGTTGAGCACGGGATCGTCGACCGGCAGCCCTTTCCAGACTGTTCCATTGGGAAGCTTTTCCGGCCGCGGCACAGCACACTGGAGTGCGGCGGCAGCCATCAGAAATGGCATGGGCCGCGCTAGCGTATAAATTCCGTAGTCTCCAACTTCCTGCTCGATCTGTTTTGCTATCCGCGCTGATGCCATGTGAGCCACTTGCCTGCTTTCGAGGCGGAAACGGCTGTAACCCCATGTGTTCTGGGAATACGCTGCGAGTGACACCCGGCTTCGTCGTCTGCGTCTTCAACCCCCGTATGTGTGGGGAATATAATCGCACGCTTGCATCACTTGTCTGATCTTCAACCCCCGCTCGCGCGGGGCATACGTAGTCGATCGTCTTGGGGCCGCGCTGACCGCCCTTTAACCCCCGCTCGTGCGGGGCATACTGTAGCTTTCACGGTTAACTAGAGATACCTCTTTAACCCCCGCTCGCGCGGGGAATACGCAACCATCGCAAATGCGGCGATGGCAAGAGTTCTTTAACCCCCGCTCGCGCGGGGAATACTGGCACTGGACTCAGGTTAAGTGATTCCCTAAACTTTAACCCCCGCTCGCGCGGGGCATACTTCCAGGCCCATCACAGCTGCCCCGCTTCCGAGCTTTAACCCCCGCTCGCGCGGGGCATACGCATTTCCGCCAATACCGAATACGGAATATTGCCTTTAACCCCCGCTCGCGCGGGGCATACTGCTCACTATTGCTGGCACTCAGAAGCTCAGGACTTTTAACCCCCGCTCGCGCGGGGCATACCCCTACAGCTTGCAATGTATGTGTAGCTGTCTCCTTTAACCCCCGCTCGCGCGGGGAATAGCTAGGCATACAAAGGCCACGATGGGTACCACTTCAACCCCCGCGTGCGCGGGGAATACTGGGAGACGAAGCCGATAACTGTTAGTGCTGAACTTCAACCCCCGCTCGCGCGGGGCATACATCACGCGCGAGCACGCGGGTGTGGTCAGTCATCTTTAACCCCCGCTCGCGCGGGGAATACAGTGGTGGGGACAACATGACGACGCTGATCAACCTTTAACCCCCGCTCGCGCGGGGAATACGAAAGCGAAATGAGCATCGCCAGGCAATAGGCCCTTTAACCCCCGCTCGCGCGGGGAATACCGCGGCTGATTTTATAAATCGAGCGTGCCCATCCTTTAACCCCCGCTCGCGCGGGGCATACCGGAAGCCACCAAACCGAGCAATCCACTGGTGCCTTTAACCCCCGCTCGCGCGGGGCATTTCGTCAGGCGGCCGAACGTCTCTTTAACCCCCGCTCGCGCGGGGCATACGGCGGAGGATATCGATAAAGTTTGCCATAATGCCTTTAACCCCCGCTCGCGCGGGGCATTTCGTCAGGCGGCCGAACGTCTCTTTAACCCCCGCTCGCGCGGGGCATACGGCGGAGGATATCGATAAAGTTTGCCACGATGCCTTCAACCCCCGCTCGCGCGGGGCATACATCACGCGCGAGCACGCGGGTGTGGTCAGTCATCTTTAACCCCCGCTCGCGCGGGGAATACGAAAGCGAAATGAGCATCGCCAGGCAATAGGCCCTTTAACCCCCGCTCGCGCGGGGCATACAATGGAATAATATCTAGGCGTGGAACCTTGAGCCTTTAACCCCCGCTCGCGCGGGGCATACCAGTCGTCAATATTATCGTTCCATGCAGATACTCTTTAACCCCCGCTCATGCTAGACATACTAAATGTTGACAGGAGAGGTCGTTTTGTCAACATTTAACCCCCGCTCGCGCGGGGCATACAGAAGGCACGACGCATCGTTGCCAACGCCTTAGCTTTAACCCCCGCTCGCGCGGGGCATACGTCGCCGCCATTTACCGGCATGGAACCTCGCGCCTTTAACCCCCGCTCGCGCGGGGCATACGTCATAGGTGGAATCGTTATCTCGGAAGCGCTCCTTTAACCCCCGCTCGCGCGGGGCATACTCTCTTCGCCATTAACAGAGGCTCTTTTGTCGCCTTTAACCCCCGCTCGCGCGGGGCATACGCATACGGAAATTAAGCGAAAAGGTCCGTTTACCTTTAACCCCCGCTCGCGCGGGGCATACCGTAGCGCGTCAATGTCAGGATCTATCTGAGACCTTTAACCCCCGCTCGCGCGGGGCATACTTAGGCGCTTTGCCTTTCTATCGATTGTGAGACCTTTAACCCCCGCTCGCGCGGGGAATACAATAAGACAAGAACTATAGGAGCGCGGCTAACTTTAACCCCCGCGTGCGCTGGGCATACGAGAAACCCACCAGACAGTGCACGCCCTTTTCCCTTTAACCCCCGCTCGCGCGGGGCATACTCCCGCAGTGAGCGTGGCCGGTGGAATCTGGCCCTTTAACCCCCGCTCGCGCGGGGCATACTTTGCGCATGAGCGGGAATAAAACCCGCTTGGCCTTTAACCCCCGCTCGCGCGGGGCATACAATCCAGCATCCACATAGGCTCCAACCGGTTGCCTTTAACCCCCGCTCGCGCGGGGCATACGTTGGCGCGAATGGATTTATACATGTCCATCATCTTTAACCCCCGCTCGCGCGGGGCATACATCAGTTACAAGGGTACACCCCATTAGCCGCGCCTTTAACCCCCGCTCGCGCGGGGAATACCAGCTAGGCATACAAAGGCCACGATGGGTACCACTTCAACCCCCGCGTGCGCGGGGAATACTGGGAGACGAAGCCGATAACTGTTAGTGCTGAACTTTAACCCCCGCTCGCGCGGGGCATACATCACGCGCGAGCACGCGGGTGTGGTCAGTCATCTTTAACCCCCGCTCGCGCGGGGAATACAGTGGTGGGGACAACATGACGACGCTGATCAACCTTTAACCC
>Ga0307372_10003133_pt1 | contig 26785 bp, 27 predicted proteins | sample OX1MG_FD_202533 | JGI IMG/M metagenome (GOLD analysis project Ga0307372, IMG submission 202533) | Soil microbial communities from Risofladan, Vaasa, Finland - OX-1 | ecosystem: Environmental > Terrestrial > Soil > Coastal area > Acid sulfate soil | place: Finland: Risofladan, Vaasa | collected... | reverse complement strand
CGCCACCATGTACCGCTGCCAGCTCCAGGCGGACGGCTTCGAGGTCAGGCTCGCCACCGATGGGGCGTACGGTCTTCACCTGGCGCAGGCGGATCCGCCCGACCTGGTGCTGCTCGACGTCCGGATCCCCAAGCTGGACGGCATCGAGGTGCTGAAGACGATGCGGACCGATCCTCGCCTGGTGGCCCCGCCCGTGCTGATCCTCTCCAACTACAGCAACGGCGCCATGGTTCGCGAGGGGCTCGCACTCGGCGCTCGCGAATACCTGGTCAAGTCGCAGACGACCCACTCGGAGCTGGCGGAGAAGATCCGGAGCCACCTGCCGCATCCAGCTGAAAGTTGCTCGGGCTCGGGAGGCACGCGCCTCAGGTGGCGACGAAGAGCGTTCTCCAGGCGGCGTCAACCAGTTCAGGGCTGAGCTCGGGCTTCATGCCCCGGGCGCTGGCCACGTCCACCAGCCTCTCGAGGAGGTCCCGCGGGTGGTTGCCGCGGATCGACATGCTGCCGTAGAGCTGGCCGATCTGCGGGAAGACCGCGGGGTTGGGGGGGATGCCGAGGCGCTGCCGCTCCTTCTCGAAGATCCGTTGGTAGACCTGCGGGGTCGGGTCGGGCATCCGGACCTTGTAGGCCAGCCGGCGAAGATAGGCCTCGTCCAGCAGCTCCCCCGGGGTCAGGTTGGTCGAGAAGATCAGCATGGTCCGAAATGGGATCTCGACCTTGCGACCGCTGCCGGCCAGCTGGAGATGGTCGACGGCCTGCTCCAGCGGCACCATCAGCCGGTCGAGGATCTGCTTCGGCGTCACCTGCTGGCGGCCGAAGTCGTCGATCAGCAAGACCCCGCCGTTAGCCTTCAGCTGCAGTGGGGCCTGGTAGAAGCGGCCGGCCGGGTCCCAGGTCGCGGTCAGCATGTCGAGCGTGAACTCACCGCCGACCTGCACCAGCGGCCGGATCACGCGCTGCCAGCGACCGTCATGCGGCTGGTCGGTGTCCAGCTTGTGGACGGCGGGATCGTAGACGGCCATGACCTCCCCGCTGCCGAGGTCGATGGCGTGGGGTACCAGGATCGGTCCCCGGAGTAGACGCGGGATGCGCCGCGCCAGCGACGTCTTTCCGTTTCCGGGCGAGCCGTAGATGAACATCGAGCCGCGGGAGTTGACTGCCGCGCGGACCGCGTCCTCGATGCCGGGAGCGAGCTCGAGGCCCTCCAGCGACCGTCGGACCAACTCCTGGTCAAGCCCGGGGAGGATCACCTCGGTGGTTGCCCGGTTGTAGTCGGCCAGCGTCACCGGCGCCGGGCCGAAGTAATGGGTGCCGGTCTTGCTGATCTCCTCGGCCAGCTCGCGGCCCTGGTTGGTCATGGTGTAGGCCATCCGCTCCTGCATCGGCCTGTCGGCGCCTGCGGCCGAGATGCCGCCTGCCTCCAGCAGCCGGTCGGCGGCGAGCTTGCGCAGGAGCATCTCGATGCTGGCGAAGGGCAGCGCCAGCATCTTCGCCACCTCGTACCCCGGCAGGTTGGTGGTGCTGCTGACGAAGGCCCGCAGGACCAGACCTTCCAGGATGCGGGAGTCGATGTCCGGCAGAGGCTGGGCCGGCGGTGGCCCGGCGATGGTGTCGGCCGCAGGGTGGAATCCGCCGGCGAGCGGAGCCGGCCGGTCGACGGCCTCGGTGACGCACTGGATTAGGCGCGCGCGAAAGTGGGCGCGGTCGGAGTGGTTCGGCGGCTTGCCCTGGAGCCGGTTGGCGATCCAGTCGGGCACGCCGGAGAAGATCTCCATGCTGCCCACCCGGAGCTTCACCTCGGACGGCTCATCGGTGCTGACGGCGAGCGTGATCCGTGTTTCGTAGCCCTGATTGCGCGCCGCCGACCAGTTCCGCTCCCAGGCGACGGCGGCGGCGGAGCGGTTCTCGCGCACGGCGCGGTCGGCGACCACCGTCACGTCCTGACGGCTCGAGTACCGACGCCGGAGGATCTCGGTGATCTCCTTGTCGATGTCGCCGCCGACCAACGCCGCAAGGGTGATCGCTCGGTCGGTCACCGCCGGCAGGTGCTTGATCTCCCGGATCGTCCCCGCGTTCACTGCCAGCGCCTTGATGACATTGGCGTGGCGCCGGCAGAAGGCGTCGTTGCCGAGGCGGGCGACGTGTTTGGCGCACCACCAGGTGCCGCAGGCGTAGCCGGTCGGGTCCTGGTAGCTGCACATCCACTCCGTGTGATGGGCGCACTCCGCCTCCGTGCAGGCCGTGCGGACCTGGGTGCCGAGCGGGCTGTTGGGCGGCGGCGCCGCCCGCCGGGCGAGGCCCGGGATCTTGAACTGGAGGTTGCGAGCCGGCCTCTCGGGGGCGGCCGGAGCGCCGCCCGGGTTGGTCAGGGTCGCGGTGTCGAGTTGGAGGAGCGCCCCGGCGAACTCCTCGCAACTGGCGAAGCGCTTGCGCGGGTCTTTGGCCATCGCCTTGCGGATCATGGCCATGACCGGCGCGGGGATGGTCTCCGAGTCGGGCGCGTCGCTGTAGATCTGGGCGTGAAGCACGGCCGCCAGCTGGCCGGTGAAGGGCGGCGTGCCGTTCATCAGCTCATAGAGGATGGCCCCGATCGAATAGATGTCGGAGCGGCCGTCGACGGCCTCGCCCCGGACCTGCTCGGGCGACATGTAGGTCGGGGTGCCGATGATGCTGTCGGTCCCGGTCAGGCCGCCGGTGTCGACCAGTAGCTTGGATATCCCGAAGTCCATAACCTTCACCTTGCCGAGGCTGGAGAGGGCGATGTTGTCGGGCTTGAGGTCGCGGTGGACGATGTTGTGCGCGTGGGCGGCGCCCACCGCGCTCAGCAGCTGCTGGACGATGTCCAGCGACTGTGAGACCGAGAGCCGGCCCCGCTCCTGGAGCATGGCCCGGACCGAGTTGCCGTCCACGAACTCCATGACGATGAAGAGCGAGTCCTGGTCGGTGTCGAAGTCGTAGACCCTGACGATCCCCGGGTGGTTGAGGGCCGCGATGGCGGCCGCCTCGCGCTGGAAGCGGTGGCGGAACTGCGGATCTTTGGAGTAGTTGTCGCTCAGGACCTTGATGGCGACCGGGACCTCGAGGCCGGGGTGAAAGCCGCGATAGACCACGCCCATCGCGCCGCGCCCCAATTCCTCGGTGACCGGGAACCGACCCAGGTGGTCCATAGACAAGGCTTCCTGTGTGCTAACGGCCCCGGGGCGGGATCACTGCTCTCCCGGGGCCGATAGTTTCGCCTATCTCTGCGCGGTTGCGGTGGCGGCCTCGCTGAACGGCGTGGCGCCGTTGCGGAGGACCTTCTTGTCGAATTTCCCGACCGAGGTCTTGGGCACCTCGTCGATGAAGCGGATCTCGTCGGGCAGCCACCACTTGGCGACCTTCTCCTGCAGGAAGTCGCGGACCTCCTCCGGGGTCACCTTGCCCTTGAACTCGGGCCGCTCGACCACGAAGGCGACCGGTCGCTCGTCCCAGCGGGGATGGGGCAACCCGATGACCGCGGCCTCCAGCACCTTGGGGTAGCCCATGATCGCGTTCTCGAGGTCGACCGAGGAGATCCACTCCCCGCCCGACTTGATGACGTCCTTGGTGCGGTCGACGATGATGATGTGCCCGTCGGGGTCGATCTTGGCCACGTCGCCGGTGCGGAAGTACCCGTCGGGCGTCATCTTCTCGGGGTCGGCATCGTGGTGGTAGCCCTTGGCGATCCAAGGTCCCTTGACCTGGATCTCGCCGAAGGCCACGCCGTCCCAGGGCAGCTCCTCGAAGGTGACCGGGTCGGCGATCCGGATCTGGACACCGGGAACGGCGATGCCCTGGGTGAGCCGCTCGTCGAGCTCCTTCTCCTTCGGCGTCCAGCTGCGCACGACCGCGGTCGAGCCCAGCGGCGAGGTCTCGGTCATACCCCAGGCGTGGAGCATCCTGAGGCCGAGCTTGTCCATCCGCTCCATCAGCCCGCGGGGGATGGCGGAGCCGCCGCAGATCACCGTGTGAACCTTGGGCAAGCGCTTGCCGCTCTGCTCCAGGTGGCCCGCCACGTTGGTCCAGATGGTGGGGACGCCGGCCGCGATGGTGGCGCCTTCGGAGTCGGCCAGCTCGACGATGCTGGCGGCGTCGCCCATCCAGCGGTCGGGGAAGATGATCTTGCTGCCGGCGAAGCCGCAGGCGTAGGGAAGGCCCCAGCTGTTGGCGTGGAACATGGGGACGATCGGGAAGACCGTGTCCCGCTCGCTCAAAGCCAGGTTGTCGACCTGGAGCACGCCCATCGTGTGGAGGAACTGGGAGCGGTGGGAGTAAACCACCCCCTTGGGGTTGCCGGTGGTGCCGGAGGTGTAGCACATGGCAGCGGCCGACCTCTCCTTCAGCTCGGGCCAAGGGAACTCGGTCGCCTCGGCAGCCAGCAGCGTCTCGTAGTCGAGCGTCTCACCGAGCTGGTGCTCGGGCAGTGGCTGGCCGTTCCCGATCACGATCACCTGGCGAACGCTCGGGAGCTTTCCCGCCAGCTGGTTCAGGATCGGGATCAGCGTCTGGTCGACGAAGATCAGCTGATCGTCGGCGTCCTTGATGATGAACTCGAGGTCCTTCGGAAAGAGGCGGAGGTTGAGGGTGTGGAGGACAGCCCCCATGCTCGGGATCGCGTAATAGAGCTCGAGGTGACGATGGTTGTTCCAGCAGAGGGTGGCGACCCGGTCACCCTCCCGGATGCCGAGCCGCTTCAGGACGCCGGCCAGCTGGTTGATCCGGGGCACCATCTCGCCGTAGGTGGTGCGATGAACCCCGCTTTCCTGCTTGGTGACGATCTCCTTCCGCGGAAATAGGCGCTCGATCCGCCACAGCCCGTGCTGCGTCGTCAGCTCGTAGTCCTGCATCAAACCATCCACGCCAACACCTCCGAACCGGAATCCTCTCAGTTTCCTGCCCACTTGGGAACCGCCGTGCGCAACGCCCCTGGTGGCCCTAGACTCTGTCGCTCAATCAATGGCCGGTAGAGGACTCGCCGATCTCCATCTCCACACGTCCTTCAGCGACGGGTGGCCGTCACCGGAGGAGGTGGTTGACCACGTTACAGCCGCAACCAACCTCGATGTGATCGCCGTGACCGACCACGACACCATCGAGGGCGCCCTTCGGGCGGCCGAGTACAGCGCCCGGACCGCCGGCGTGCCGGTGATCGTCGGAGAAGAGGTCTCGAGCCGGCAGGGTCACATCCTGGGCCTCTTTCTCGAGCGCAGGGTCCGCCCGGGACTCAGCGCCGCGGAGACCGTCGACGAGATCCACCGCCAGGGCGGCATCGCCATCGCCGCCCACCCCTTCTGGCGCACGGAGCGGATGGCGGAGCGCTTCCGCGGCGCCGTGCACGGTCTCGGCTGGCTCGCCGCCGAGCTGGACTTCGACGCCGTCGAGGTCGAGAACTCGACCCCCGGCCTCGGCCTCGCCAACCTGCTCGCCCGCCGGCTGGCGGAGGGCTCCGGGCAGGCCGCCGTCGGCGGCTCGGACGCGCACATCATTCACGCGATCGGGAAATCGACCACCGGGTTCCAGGGCCGCTCGCCCGGCGCGCTGCGCTCGGCCATCGAGCGGGGAGCCACCATCCCGGTCCGCTCCCGCTACGAGGTCGGCGCCCTGCTCCACTACCTGGCCTGGGGCTTCAACCACGACCGGGTGGCAACCGTGCTCGAGCAGGTACCCGGCTAGCTCAGCCAGGAGGCTTGACGGCGGTCCAGGTCAGGCCGCCGTTGACCGTCCGGAAGAGGAATTGGGCCGGGCTCCCGGCGCCGCCGCCGAACGCCCAGGCCCGGAGTTGGTCGACCGGGTAGATCGACCGCACCGTGGTCGCCCCCGGCAGGTTGAGGCGGCTCCATTGCCAGCTTTCGCCCGCGTCGGCTGAAACCTCCACCGCCGTGCCGTAGGGGACCCACCAGCCGCCCGGGCTGTTGAAGGCAGGCGTCTCCAGGCCGTCCTCGGCCGGCACCCCGACAGGAAGGCCCCAGGTCGCGCCGCCGTCCGAGCTCCGGTAGATGAAGATGGCCGGGTCGACGGTGCCGGCTTCGAAGGCGACCGCAAGCAGGAGGATCCCGTCAAAGACAGACAGGCTGATCGCGGCGGGGGGTAGGAGCTCTCCGTTGGGCGGGGGCCCGATCCTCACATAGGCCCAGCTGCGGCCGCCATCGGTGGTCCGGTAGGCGCCGATGCCGGCGATGTCGGTCTGGGTCGCGATCACCCCATGGGCCTCGTCGAGGAAGGCGAACCCGGTCCGCGACCCGAAAAGGGGGATCGGCTCGGCAGGTGGCGCGGCGGCCGGCCGCGGAGCGGGCCCGAGAGTCGCCGCCAGCGTCCAGTCCCCGTTCGCCGGTTGCCGTTCGAAGACCAGCGCCGTGGGTGGGAAGTCCTCGTCGCTATAGAGGGCGTGGGCGCTCCCGTCGGGCGCCGACGAGAGGCCGAGCAGAAGGTAGCCCGTGGGGCTCGGCAATGGACCCTCCGCGAAGGTCCGGCCGCCGTCGGTGGTCAGCCAGAATCCGTTCCGGCCGGCGCCCTGGGGCAGTGACAGGGTCGCCACGTAGCCAGTGCCGTTGGGGCCAAGCTTCATCGATCCGACCGAGGTGGCGGCGGGGAGCCGCATCGCCAGCGCCCAGGTCGATCCCCCGTCGTCGCTGCGCCAGAGGCTGTCGCCCGCGATCCCCTTGGCGGTCAGGAGCCAGCCGTGATGGCTGTCGGCAAAGGTCGCTCCGAGCAGGCCTGCCGAACGGGGCAGCGGCCCGGGGCTCGCCAGGGGCACGGGTGCCCCAGTCCCGGGACGGGTCGCCACCAGCGAGGCGCCGATGACCACCGCCGCCGCAACGCCGACGACGGCGAGCCGTATCCAGCGCGGGCCGCGGCCCGGGTCGACATCGGTGATGTCTCGGAACACCAGGAGGTCGGCTTCCTATAATTCGAAACGGCCAAGCCCGCTTAGCTCAATGGATAGAGCGCATGGCTTCGGACCATGAGGTTAGGGGTTCGAGTCCCTTAGCGGGTACTACGCTCGACCCGCGCGAAAGCGATTTAATTAGGCACTTCAGCCGGGCGGCTGGCGGAATTTGGCAGACGCGCACGTTTGAGGGGCGTGTGAGGTGACTCATCCGGGTTCAAGTCCCGGGCCGCCCACCAATTTTGCCTTTCTTTAAAAGTAGAACTGCCTCCAGGCGGTCCACCAGTCGGGCGCCGTGCTCCGGATCCGACGGCCGTCCAGGACTTCGACACCTCCCCGGCGCACGAACTTTTCGGTCCCGTCGGAGTGGGCGTACTCGACTGTGATCTCGCACGGCCGGCCAGGGTCGTAGGGAGTGACCACCGTGAGATCGGAGAGTGCCCGCCGGGCGCCAGCCTCGATCACCTCGCGGGCCCTGGAAGGCGTCAGCTGGCGGGCGCTGAAGCGCCCGATGCCGGTCTTGACGGGAACTGTGGTCAGGCCCGGGCCGAGCAGTTCGGCGCCCTCGGCACAGGTCTGTCCGTCGCCGGTGACCAGCAGGACCGGGCAGCCCCAGTGCCCGCAGAGCGCGGCATTGATCCCGGTCTCTCCGACCAGCCGGCCGTTGAACCAGAGGTTGTGCCACTGGGATCCCGACACCGTGTGCGAGAGCACGGCCCCGGCGGTCCCGGCCATGGCGTGCATGCCCACGAAGAGGGCTGCGTCGCAGCCCTGCTCGAGCGGCTCGGTGTACTCCGTCCAGCTGTCCTGGACGACGAACTCGCAGCCCGGGTCGAGCCGATCCTGGAGCAGTGAGTTGAAGGAATAGCCGTTGCCGGCGCCGTGGCAGTCCATGACGATCACCTCGGTGGCGCCGCCGGCACGCGCTCCGCGGACGGCGGCGTTGATCTCCTCTGTGTACAGCTCGCGTCCCTGCTGGTAGGCGGCCGAGTCGCCGCCGGTGACCTGGATCCAGTTGACGATCCCGGCCACGCCCTCCATGTCGCTCATCACAAGGACGCGCACGCGGCCAGATTACGAGATTGAATGGCACCGATATGAGGCGTCTGCTGGCGGCCTCGACCGTGCTTCTCCTCTCCGCCTGCGGTGGTTCGGGGTCCGGCTCCCAGTCCGGCGCCGGCTCTGTCTCCGGCGGTTCCGGTGGCGGAGGCATCGCCTCCTATGGCCTTCAGGCGCCCGACGTCCCCTCGGGGTTCGTGGCCTGCCCTGAATCCGGTGACGTGTCGACCAGCGCCAACAGCGACGTCAAGGCCGAGTGGCAATATCAGCAGAAGCAGGGCGCGGCGGCCGGTTACATCAAGGTCTGGGGCGCCACGACCGGCGACTGCGAATCGATGATCGTGGCCGGCCCCGGCTCCCAGTCCGGCGGGAGCAAGAGGCTGATGGCGAGTGTCGTCCTCCGGTTCGGAGACAGCGTCGGCGCCCAGAAGGGCTACCGAGGCGCGTTCGGCGTCAACCCCTCCAGCATCGCGACCATCCCCGGCAGCGGGTCAGGCAGCGCGCTCGGCCTCGGCTCCAACTCCGCCTATGGATACGGCTTCGCGGCGGGCGAGGCCGACTGGCAGAAGGACGTCTACATGGTCGGCATCGTCGAGCAGAACCTCGCCGAGTCCGACCTCAAAAAGGCGATCGCCGACGTGAACGCACGGGTGCCCTAGCACCCTGCCACCCGGCGCCGATTTCGACGCGGCGGCCCTCAGGCCTCGCGGGTTCGGGCCGCCCCCACCCGGATCAGGTCCCGCATCGAGAGCATCCCGACGAGGCGGCCAGCCTCGGTCACGGGCAGGTGGCGGATGTGCGAGCGGTCCATCAGGTCGCGCGCCTCGCCGAGGCTGGAGTCCTTCTCGACGGTCATCGGCGAAGTGGTCATCCAATGCGCGATGGCGTCGGTTGGAGACTGGATGTCGTGGGAGATGGCCCGGACGATGTCGCGCTCGGTGAGGATGCCCTCAAGCCGATCGCCGTTCATGATCAGGACCGATCCGACCCGGGCCTGGGACATGACGCTGGCCGCCTCGGCGAGGCTCGAGGCGGACCCCATCGTCACCAACCGGGAGTTCATGGCGTCGCCGACTGTGGTCATGCGAGTGGCAACCTCCTTGCCACACCGGTATACCACCTGCCGGTGCTGCACACTATCGACGCCGATGGACCGACCCCCGGATCTGGATCCGGCAAGCCAATTCCGCGAACTCTACGAGCGGGAGTACCGAGCCGTGTACCGGACGATCAGGGCGATGGTCTTCGACTCCACCCTCGCCGAGGACCTGAGCCAGGAGACCTTCGTTCGCGCCTATCGCTCGCGCGACCGCTACCGGCCGACCGGCCCGGTCGGCGCCTGGCTGCACCGGATCGCAGTCAACGTGACCATCTCCCACCTCCGCCGGGAGAAGCTATCCCGGCTGCTGGCGCCCAAGCTGCTGATGGGCCCAGGCAGCGGAGGCTACGAGCGCGTCGAGGCCAAGACGCTGCTGGAACGCGGGCTCGCCCGCCTGAGCCCACGGGTGCGTGCGGCCGTGGTGTTGCACTACTACCACGGCTACACCCGCGACGAGGTGGCGAGGATCCTCGGCATCCCCTCCGGGACGGTCGCCTCCCGCATCGCCAAGGCTATGGCGCTGATGCGCCAGGAACTTGCCGGAAACGAACAAATGGTCATCCAGGCGCGTTCAGGAGAGTGAAGGTGAACGCAACGGGTGATTCACCCGGACGGTCAGAGGATGTCGTCCGGGTGATAAAAGCCGATGTTTCGACGTGGACGCCCGAACGCGGTCCGCGCTGGGCCGCGCTGTGGGGCAGCGTCCAGGAGCGGCCGCGCCGGCTCTTCAAGATCTATGCCGTCGCGGGAGTCGCGCTGGCGGCGATCCTGGTCGGGGCGTTCATCGCCATGAGCGCGCTCGACATCGGGAGCCTGGCCTCCCAGCCGGTCGTCTCCCAGTCCGTGTCCGGACGCTAGTCGGAGAAGAGCTCGACCTCGCCGCCCAGCCGCAGCTGGCGGGCCTTCTCCAGGACCACCGCGCCGGCTGCCACGTCCCAGAGCGCCAGGCCGTGGGACTCGAAGAGCACTATCCCGTCCCGGGATCGGCGGCCGGGCTCCTTCCCGGCCAGGATCGCCCCCAGCTCCACGGTCCGGTCCCAGTCGAAATGGCCGCTCGCCTCCGCCAGGAGGAGGTCGCCAGACTCGAGCCGGGCCGTCTCCAGCTGGTCGACGACGACCACCTCGGCGCGCTCGACCAGCTCCGGGGGCAGCTCGGACTTGGTCGGGATGTTGGAGCCGGCCCCGATCACGAGGGCGCCCGGCTCGACCCAGTCCGCCTCCAGGACCGGCGTGCCCGCGCTGGTCATCGTCACCACGACCGGCGCGCCCCTGACCGCGTCCTCGGCGCTGGCGGCGGCGACCGCCTGGATGCCGAGGTCCTCGGCCAGCTCGGCGACGAACGCCTCCCTCCGGGCACCATCGCGCGAGAAGACCCGGAAGCGGCTGACCGGCAGGCAGCGGGAGATGGCGTGGACCTGGGTCCTGGCCTGGAAGCCGGCGCCGATGACGCCGACCTCCACCGGTCCCGGCGGTGCCAGCACCCTGGCGGCGACTCCGCTGGCGGCGCCGGTCCGGTAGGCGCCCATCAGGTTGGCCTCGATCAGAGCGTCGAGGTCGCCGGCGCGCTCGCCATCCTGTCGGTAGAGCGCGACCAAGAAGCGCACCTTCCCGCCGCCGATCGAGTAGCTCTTGAGCCCGTAGTAGCCGGCCCCGGGGAACGCGGCGAACATCACGTTGAACACGTTCCCGGGCGGAAACAGGCGCCGGCGGGGGACGTTGGAGGCGCCGCCGCCGCCTAGTTCGCGCATCGATCGCTCGACCGCGTCGATGACGGGTTCCATCTCGATGACCCGCTCGACGTCGGCCTCCCGGAGGAGAGTCGCCACGACTCCGACAGAATACGGGAGTGGAACTGCAGGTCGGCCTCCTCGGGCTGGGAACCGTCGGCGCCCAGGTTGCCGAGCGGATGCTCGGCCGCCGGGAGGCGATCGCGGAGCGGACCGGAGTCGATCTCCGGCTTCGGCGGGTGCTGGTGCGCGACCTCGCACGGCCGCGAGGAATACCCACCGAGTTGTTGACGGGGCGGCCCGAGGACATCCTCGATGACCCCTCGATCCAGGTAGTGGTCGAGCTGATAGGCGGCGAGGAGCCCGCCCGCGACTACCTGGAGCGGGCGATCCGGGCCGGCAAGCACGTGGTGACGGCCAACAAGGTGGTGATGGCCAAGCACGGGCCCGACCTGCTCGAGCTCGCGGGCGCCAGGGACGTCGAGGTCTACTTCGAGGCCGCCGTGGGCGGTGGCATCCCGCTCATCAGCACCTTCAAGGTCGACCTCATCGCCAACGACATCGAACAGATCGCGGCCGTGCTCAACGGCACCACCAACTATGTGCTGGGCCGGATGGCCGGCGCCGGGATCGGGTTCCAGGAGGCCGTGGCCGAGGCCCAGTCCGCGGGCTTCGCCGAGGCCGATCCGAGCTCCGACGTCGACGGCTTCGACGCCGCCTACAAGCTCTCCATCCTGGCTTCGATCGCCTTCGGTGCCCGGGTCCACCCCGATGACGTCTACCGAGAGGGGATCAGGGAGGTCGACCCACTCGACTTCCGCTACGCCCGCGAGCTCGGCTACGAGATCAAATTGCTCGCCTACGCGGCCCGCCCGGGCGGGCGGATCGAGGTCCGCGTTCACCCGGCGATGGTTCCCTCCCACCACCCCCTGGCGACGGTCGAGGGCGCCAACAACGCCGTCCAGATCACCGGCGACCTGGTCGGCGAGGTACTGCTCTGGGGACAGGGCGCGGGGGGCAGACCGACCGCCAGCGCCGTGGTCGGCGACCTGCTCGACCTCGCGCATTCGGTCCGCAAGGGCGCTTTCAACCGGGTCGCAATGCGGTTCGACCCCAACCCTGCCCTGCTGCCGATGGCCGAGGTGCGCAGCCGCGCCTACCTCCGGCTGCGGGCGCTTGACGAGCCGGGGGTGCTGGCTGCCGTCGGCTCGATCTTCGCCGAGGAGGGCGTGTCGATCGCTTCGATGATCCAGAAGGATTCCGTCGAGGAGGGCACCGCCGAGCTGGTCTTCACGACCCATCCCGCGCTCGAGGCCGGGCTCCAGGCGGCACGGGCGCGCATTGCCGGCCTCGACCAGGTGAAGACCGTCGGCGCCTTCTACCGGGTCATCTGAGGGCGAGATGGGAGTCCTCGCCCGCTACCGCGACTTCCTGCCGGTCACCGACCGGACGCCGGTGGTCGACCTCCACGAGGGCTCGACGCCGCTGGTGGAGAGCCGCAACATCGGCCCCGCGCTGGGGCTCAAGCGCCTGCTCTTCAAATACGAGGGGCTGAACCCGACCGGATCCTTCAAGGACCGCGGGATGGTGGTCGCGGTCGCCAAGGCGGCCGAAGAAGGAGCACGGGTTCTGGTCTGCGCCTCGACCGGTAACACCTCGGCCTCCGCGGCCGCCTACGCGGCCAGCCTCCGGATGCGGGCGATCGTGGTCATCCCGGGCGGCCAGATCGCCCTCAACAAGCTCTCCCAGGCGCTCCTCTACGGGGCCAAGGTGGTCCAGATCAAGGGCAACTTCGACGCCGCCCTGGAGACCGTACGCGAGTTGGCCGAGCGCTACCCGGTCGCCCTCGTCAACTCGGTCAACCCCTATCGCATCGAGGGCCAGAAAACGGCGGCGTTCGAGATCGTGGACGACCTTGGCGAGGCCCCCGACTACCTCTTCCTGCCGGTCGGCAACGCGGGCAACATAACCGCCTACTGGAAGGGCTTTCGTGAGTACCAGGCCCTCGGCCGATCGAAGATCCTGCCTCGCATGGTGGGCGCCCAGGCGGAGGGCGCGGCGCCGATAGTGCTCGGCCACCCGGTCGCCGACCCGCGCACCGTGGCCACGGCGATCAAGATCGGCAAGCCGGCCAGCTGGGAGGGCGCGACGACCGCCCGCGACGAGTCCGGCGGCCTCATCGAGGCGGTCTCCGACAGCGAGATCCTCCAGTCGCAGGTGGCCCTGGCGTCCGGCGAGGGGCTCTTCGCCGAGCCGGCTTCGGCGGCGCCCCTGGCGCTGCTCACCCGACTGGTGCGGGAGGGCCGGATCGAGCGTGACTCAACCACCGTCCTGGTGCTCACCGGCAGCGGCCTCAAGGACCCCGATGCCGCGCTGGCCAACGTCGAGCCGCCGGTGGAGCTGGACGGCGACGCCCGCACCCTGGCCAAGATCCTCAAGCTGTGAGCCTGGTCCGGGTCCCGGCCTCGATCGCCAACCTCGGTACCGGCTTCGACGTGCTGGCGATGGCGGTCGACCTCTGGTTGGAGGTGGAGGCGGAGCCGGCCGCCCGGCCGGAGTGGACCTTCGAGGGCGCCGAGCCGCCGGCGCGTAACCCTTTCAGCGGCCTGCCGATGAGGGGAACGGTGCGGAGCGCCATCCCGCTCGGCGTGGGGCTCGGCAGCAGCGCGGCCGCCCGGGTCGCGGCGCTCCGGCTGGAGGGCGTCGAGGGCGACAACCTGCTCGAACGCGCCGCCGCCGCCGAGGGCCATCCCGACAATGTGGCCGCCGCCATCCACGGCGGACTCGTCGCCTGCGTCGGCGGGAGAGTGCACCAGTTGCCGGTCCCCGACCTCGAGGTGGCTGTCTTCGTCGCCTCTGAGCCGTCGCCGACCGAGGGCGCGCGGGCGATCCTCGCCCCGACCGTCAGCCTGGCCGACGCGGTCCACAACGCGGGGCGGCTCTCGCTCCTGGTCCACGCGCTCCACACGCGCGACTGGTCGCTGCTCCGTCCGGGCATGGACGACCGCCTCCACCAGCCAGCGCGCACGGCGCTCTACCCCTGGCTGCCCGCGGCGCTCGAGGCTGGCTACGCCGCCGGCGGCCTGGGCGTCGCGCTGGCCGGCGCCGGGCCGTCGGTATTCGGCTTCTGCCCCCCTGGTCGCGGCCAGGTCGTGGCCGCCGCCCTGGCCAAGGCGGCCGGGATCCCCGGTCGTCCGATCACCACCCGGGTCGCGATGCTGTGAAGGGCATCCTGGTCCAGAAGTACGGCGGCACCTCGGTCGCCAGCCCAGCGCGGATTCGCCGGGTCAGCCGGCGGATCGCCGAGTCGGTCCGCGCCGGCCACCCCGTCGTCGCCGTCGTGTCGGCGATGGGCCACACGACCGACCGGCTGATCGCCCTCGCCCACCAGGTCTCGCCGTCGCCGCCGGCGCGCGAGCTGGACATGCTGGCGGCCAACGGCGAGACCATCACCGCCCCGCTGGTGGCGATGTGCCTGCAGGCGATGGACGTGCCCGCGATCTCGCTGACCGGCCTCCAGGCCGGGGTCCGGACCAGTGGCCAGCACTCGAAGGCGCGGATCCGGGAGATAGCCACCGACCGGATCCGGGCCGAGCTGGAGGCGGGCCGGGTCTGCGTGGTGGCCGGCTTCCAGGGCGTCACCGAGACCAACGAGATCACCACCCTCGGCCGGGGCGGGTCGGACACCACGGCCGTGGCGCTGGCGGCGGCTCTCGGCTCAACGACCTGCGAGATCTACACCGACGTCGACGCCATCTACTCCGCCGATCCCCGGGTGGTCGCCCACCCGAGCCGGATCACCCACATCTCCTATGAGGAGATGCTGGAGCTGGCGGCGGTCGGCGCCCGCGTCATGCACCCGCGCGCGGTGGAGCTCGGCGAGCTCTACGGCGTCGCCATCCACGTCCGGAGCTCCTTCAAAAAGGGCCCCGGTACGATGATCGTCGCCGAGGTACCAATGGAGGATCGCAACCGCGTGCGGGGGGTAGCGCACGAGAGCAACGTCGCCAAGATCACCGTTCGCGGGGTGCCCGACCGCCCGGGCGTGGCCGCCGCGCTATTCGAGCCCCTCGGGGCCGCGTCGATCTCGGTCGACGTCATCGTCCAGAACGTCGGGCTGACGGGGGCGACCGACATCACCTTCACCGTCGACGAGGGCGAGCTGCGCCAGGCGGTCGCGCTGGTCCAGGAGGCCAACCGGGAGATCGGGGCCGACGAGGTCCTCTCCAGCGGGGGCCTCGCCAAGCTCTCGATCGTCGGCACCGGGATGCTCGGCACGCCCGGCATCGCGGCCAGGATGTTCCGGACCCTGGCCGAGCACAAGATCAACATCGAGATGATCAGCACCTCCGAGATCCGGATCACCTGCCTGGTCGCCCGCTCGAAGGCCGAGGAGGGCGTCCGTGCGCTGCATTCCGCCTTCGAGCTGGATCGGGCTTAGCGTCTCGTGCCGGTTTCGGTGGCGATCGTCGGGCCGCCCGGGTCCGGCAAGACCACGCTCTCCAACGCCCTCACCGGCGGCCGTGGCTCGGGTGGGGTGGGCATGGTCGACGTCCCTGACGAGCGACTCGACCGGCTGGAGGCCGCGGTCAAGCCCAAAAAGAAGGTTTACGCCCAGGTCCGCATCGCCGACGCGCCGCCTGGCAGCCGCGCCCAGCAGGTGGCGGCGGCCCGGGAGGCGGACGTGCTCTTGGTCGTCGCCCGTTGCTTCGGCGTCGAGCCGGACCCGGTCTCCGACCTCGACGGGATCACCCTCGACCTCGTCCTCGCCGACCTCGCCTCCGTGGAGAAGCGGCTCGAGATCGTCGCCAAGGAGGCGCGCATCAACAAGCCGGGCGCTGCCCGGGCTTTGGAGGTGCTCACGCGCGCCAAGGCGCAGCTCGACGCCGGGCGACCGCTCCGGTCGCTGGAGCTGGATGACGCATCCCGCGAGGTGCTGGCTCCGCTCTTCCCGGTCAGCGTCAAGCCGGTCGTCTACGTCGCCAACGTAGCGGACGACCGCACGGCCGGCGCTCGGGTGGGGCGCTACGCATTCGAGCAGGGCGCGGAGTTCGCCGTCGTGGCGGGGGCGCTGGAGGTCGAGCTGGCCGAGCTCGAACCCGGCGAGGCGGCCGAGTACCGGTCCTCCTACGGGCTGGCCGAGTCGGGTCTGGCTGCGGTTGCGCGGGCGGTCTGGAAGGCGGGCGGTCTGATCACCTACTTCACCGCGGGAGAGCCCGAGGTGCGGGCCTGGCCCTGCGAGGACGGCGCGCTGGCGCCGATCGCGGCCGGCGTCATCCATACCGACTTCATCAAGAAGTTCATCCGGGCCGAGGTGACCAGCGTCGACGAGCTGGTGGAGGCGGGCTCGATGGAGGCGCTCCGGGCGGCGGGCCGGCTCCGGGTCGAGGGCCGGGAATACCACGTGCGCGACGGCGACGTCGTCTTCTTCCGAATCGGCGGTTAACGTGCAGTAGGGGGCGGGACCGTGTGCCGTCCCGGTCGTCAGCTGATTCCGAAAGCCTCCCGGGTGTCGCGGCGCCAGAGCAGGTAGGCGAAGGGGATTCCCACCAGCAGCAGCGACCAGCCGACGGCGAGCACGAAGGCGAGCACCCAGCCCGCCCGGCGGACGGCCGTTAGGCCGTAGTAGGCGAGCCCGTGCAGGATCGCCGGCAACAGCGAGAGCGACACCAGCGTGACCTCGTAGAGGATGAGCACGCCCGGCCGGTCGGCCGCGTTGACTCCAGCCTGGATGAGGAGCTGGTTGAGGGTGTCGCGGCCGTTCGGGTTCAGCACCAGCGCGGCGGTCTGCGCGAGGAGCACCAGGAACATCACCGCCGCCGCCGCGGAGACGATGGCGATGATGGTCACGTGGTCGGGTAGCCGCGGCTTCTCACCGGTCAACTCGGCCGCGCTCGCCCGTGGTGCCTCGACCGGTTTGCCGGCGGACGCGGGCTGGTGGCGGGCCGTCCCGCAGTTCCAGCAGAACCGGTGTGCTTCCTCGAGGCGGGTGCCGCAGCGGCTGCAGTAGCTCAGGGCTGAAATTATCGCAGCGCTTTGGAAACCTCAGAAAAGACTTGACAGGGGCCAGATGCTGAGGTACCTTTATCGGCGGGACACAACATCTCGTAGCCAACGTCGCAGCAAGTTGTGACCCGGCCCCCCCGGCAGCAGGCAAGTGCACCCGGCAACAGTCGCACCACTTCGTCCCAGCACCGCATTCACCACCACTTGCCTGCTCCTCCGGGCCCCTTCCCGGTAAGCTTCGCTCCCGTCAATGGCACGCAAGCAAAAGCGGAAGGGTCCCAAGGCCAAGGTTCGCCAGCCACTGGCCCCGCCGGCCGTGCAGTCGACGGTGGCTGGCGCCTCCCTGGCGCCTCGCGGCGGCCGGTTCGGCGGCGACCAGGCCCTCGTCCGCTCCGTCGAGATGTCTCTTGGGGGCACCCAGGCCGTGGTCCGCGGCAAGGGGCGCAACCGCGTCTTCGAGCCGATGGGCACCCCGGGGATCCCGCTCGACCGGGTGCCGTACTTCACCCACGACCTGCGCCAGATCGCGATCATCGGCGGCCTGATGCTGGTCCTGCTGGTGATCGCCAACTTCACCGTTATCCCGCTCTTCGTCAAGTAGAGGTAGGCGCGTGGCGGGCGTCGAGTGGGTGCTCGCCGCCGGCCTCCTGCTGGAGCTGGCCGGTGTCGGCTATCTGCTGAGGCGGTTGACCGAGCTCGAGCGGCGGGTGCGCCGTAGGCCGGGCGTAGCCCCCGAGGCGCCCGCCGCCGGCGCCCTCCAGCAGGTCGGGCTGGTCCGGTACCAGGCCTACCACGACGTCGGCGGGGACCACTCGTTCGCCCTGGCTCTGCTCGACTCCCGCGGCTCCGGGGTGGTGGTAAACAGCCTTTACCACCGCGACCGCTGCCGCGTCTACGCCAAACCCGTCGCAGGCTGGCAGTCCGATATCACCCTCACCGACGAGGAGAAGGAGGCGATCGAGCGCGCCCGCGGGATGACTCAGACTTGACAAGCTAACGTCGTTAGCGCACGATAAGGCTAATGACGTTAGCCAGCGTCTCCAGCTGGCAGTTCTGGTTTTTCCTCCTCGCCCCCGACCTGCCGCTGCTCGGCGGGATGGGCGGCGGTCTCGGGCCCGGCCGGCCGGACCCGCGGGCGGTCCCCTTCTACAACGCCACCCACCGGCTGTGGGAGCCTCTCTCCCTGGCGGTGGTGGCGCTGCTGCTGCCGCCTCCGATCCGCTTCGGTTGGCTTGCTGGCGCGGTCGCCTGGCTGCTCCATATCGCCCTCGACCGCCTGCTCGGCTTTGGACTGCGGGATGCCCGGGGCCATCAGCGCCGGGGCTGACCGCCCCCGCCAGATCGTCGCGGCCGCCCTACGGATTCTCGAGCGGGAGGGACCGGAGGCCCTGACCATGCGCCGGCTGGCGACCGCTGTCGGCATCCGGGCTCCCTCGCTCTATAAGCACTTCGCGGACAAGGCCGAGGTCGAGCAGGCGCTGATCGCGGAGGGGCTGGCCGAGCTCGGCGGACTGGTCGGGAGCTGGAGCGGCGAGCGGGGCGGGGATTTCGGCCGCATCGCCCGTGGCTATCGGCGCTTCGCGCTCGAGCGCCCGCACCTCTACCGGCTGATGACGGAGCGTCCGCTCGATCGCGAGCGGCTGCCGGCCGGCGTCGAGGAGCGGGGCGTGGCGCCCCTTGTCGCCCTCCTCGGAACCCGGGACCGCGCCCGCGCCGCCTGGGCCTTTGCACACGGCATGGTTCAGCTCGAGCTGGCCGGCCGCTTCCCTCCCGACGCCGACCTGGACGCTGCCTGGGAGGTGGGCATCGGGGCCTTCGCCGCCACCGCCGGGGTCTGAAAAGCCCGTCCCTATACTCAGCTTGCGGTGCGGGTGATCCTCTACACGGGCAAGGGTGGGGTCGGCAAGACGTCCGTCGCGGCCGCCTCGGCGCTGCGCTGCGCGCAGCTCGGCAACCGCACCCTGATCATGAGTACGGACCCCGCCCATTCCCTGGGCGACTCCTTCGACGTCGAACTCGGCCCCAAGCCGTCGCAGGTCGCGCCGAACCTGTGGGCCCACGAGGTGAGCGCTCTCCACGAGATGGAGCAGCACTGGCAGAAGCTGCACGACTACGCCGCCAGTGTCTTCGCCACCCAGGGCCTGGACGAGGTGATGGCGGAGGAGGTCGCGACGCCGCCCGGGATGGACGAGATCGCGTCGCTGATGTGGATTCGGCACCACGCTGAGCGGAGCGACTACGACGTCATCGTCGTCGACTGCGCGCCGACCGGCGAGACCCTGCAGCTGCTCACCTTCCCGGACGCCGCCAAGTGGTGGCTGGACAAGATCTACCCCTGGGAGCGGCGGGCGATGAAGATGGCCCGGCCGGTGCTCCAGAAGATGATTGATGTGCCGCTCCCGTCGGACGACGTATACGTGTCGCTGCGCGAGTTGCTGGTCGACCTCGAGGGCATGCGGAAGCTCCTCACGGACACTTCGATAACCACGGTTCGCATCGTCCTCAACCTCGAGAAGATGGTGGTGAAGGAGGCCAAGCGGGCCTACACCTACCTGAGCCTCTTCGGCTACCTGACCGACGCCGTGATCGTCAATCGAATTCTGCCCGAGGGCCTCTCGGACGAGTTCTTCCGAGGCTGGCAGAAGATCCACAGCAAGTACCAGGTCGAGGTCGAGAACTCCTTCGCCCCGCTGCCGATCCTGACCGTGCCGCTCTTCGACACCGAGGTGGTCGGCCTGCCGCTGCTGAGCCGGATGGCGGACTCGATCTACGGCGAGGGCGACCCGAGTCAGCGCCTCTACCTGGGGAACCCGCAACGGATCGAGAAGGTGGGGTCTGAGTACGTGATGGCCCTGAAGCTGCCCTTCATGGAGAAGACCGACATCGACCTCGGGCGCCACGACGGTGAACTCTCGATAAAGGTCGGCAACTACCGGAGGGAGGTGTCGCTGCCCCGGGTCCTGGCGGGCCGGCCGACCGTCGGCGCGAGCATGGACGGCGACGAGCTGAAGATCCGTTTCGGGGCCAAGGGCAAGTGAGCCGCCGGTACTCGGAGCCGGCCGGGATGGTCGATTTCGCGCTCGAGATGGGCAAGCGGCTCAGCCACGCGCTCAGCGACGGCCTGCCGGAGGAGGCCAAGCAGCATCTCCTCAACGCGCAGCGGGAGCTGATCACTGCGCTGGTACTGATGTACGAGCACCAGGCCGGCACCCGCCGGGCCGAGTTTCCGGCCCGCCGCGCCGCCGCGGCCCGGCGCCGAAGCAGCGAGCCGCCGAGGCGGCCGCGCAGCACCAAGATCCCGGTCGACTAGTTGCCGCCCGCTTAGTTGTTCAGCGACCCGTTCGGCTTCATCGCCTCGGCGTTCTTTTTGATCCCGGGCGTTGCCATCGCCATCCCCGCCCACGAGCTGGCCCACGGGTTCGCGGCCTATTGGTCGGGCGACCGTTCGGTCCGCAACCGGGGCTTCCTCTCCCTGCGCGACCCGAGCCGCTTCTTCACCGTCTACGGCCTGGCGATGATGCTCTTCTGGAAGGTCGGCTGGGGTGAGCGGATCCCGGTCAACGAGTACCGCCAGGAGTCCCTCGTCCCAAAGCTCGTCTACGCGCTGGCCGGCCCCGCGGCCAACCTTCTCCTGGCGGTGATCTTCGGCTTCGCCTCCCGGCCGCTGCTGCTTTACGTCGCTCCCAATACGCTCCGCCTCTCGGCCCTCGGGTACCTTGCGACGATCCTCTACGCCGCCTATTTCGCAAACCTCGCGATCTTCGCCTTCAACCTCCTGCCAGTGCCGGGCTTCGACGGCTGGCGGGTCGTAGATGCACTCTTCAGGCGTACCTGGCCGAGGTTCTTCACCGACGTCAGCTTCCGGCAGGTGCAGATCCAGCAGGTCCTGATCCTTCTCCTCTTCGTCGCCCAGTTCTTCGCCGGCAACCTCCTCAATGTGCTGCTGGTGCCCTTCTATGCGCCGGCCGCAACGCTCATCCTTGGCGGATGCAGCGGGTACTACGGGCTGGTTCCCTGCCTGCCGTCGGCAGGCTTGTGAACGAGCCGGGCTATGCCCGGCTGAAGGACCGCTTCCCTCACGCGCTGGTGGTGGCCGCGATCCGCGAGCAGCTCGCGGCCGAGCGCGCCGACGGCGCCGTCGGCGCCGAGGAGCGGCTGGCGCTGGTCGAGGCGCGGCTGCGTCAGTGGACGCGGGCGAGCCTGCGGCGCGTCATCAACGCGTCGGGCGTGATCCTGCACACCAACCTCGGCCGGGCCCCGCTGTCCCGCTCCGCGGTGGCGGCGCTGGGGGAGGCCGCCGCGGGCCATGTCAACCTCGAGCTTGACCTCGCCACCGGGAGGCGCGGCGAGCGCGCGGCGCACCTGGCGCCCCTATTGACCCGCCTCACCGGCGCGCCGGCGGCGCTGGCCGTCAACAACAACGCGGGGGCGGTGCTCCTGATGCTGTCCGCCCTCTGCCGGGGCCGCGAGGTGATCGTCTCCCGCGGCGAGCAGGTCGAGATCGGCGGGGCCTTCCGGATGCCCGACGTGATGAGGCTCTCGGGCGCTCGGATGGTCGAGGTGGGAACGACCAACCGGACGCGCGCCGCCGACTACGCCGGCGCTGTGACCGCCAGGACCGGCGCCATCCTGCGCGTTCACACCTCCAACTACCGGGTCACCGGTTTCACCGAGTCGGTCCCTCTGCCGGAGCTGGGGGGGGTCGCCCGGGGCGCCGGCCTCCTGCTCCTCGACGACCTCGGCAGCGGCTCGCTGGAAGGCGTTGCGGGCGAGCCCTCGGTGGTCGAGTCGGTCGCCAACGCGGACGTCGTCGCCTTCAGCGGGGACAAGTTGCTGGGCGGGCCACAGGCGGGCATCCTGCTCGGCTCGGAAGAGCTGGTGAAAAAGATGGCCAGGCATCCTCTCGCCCGTGCCCTGCGGATCGACAAGCTCTCGCTGGCCGCCCTCGAGGCCACCCTTCGCGAGTGGCTGCTCGGCCGAGCCGGGTCCGAGGTCCCCGTCGAGCGGATGCTGAGGGCGTCGCCGGCCGACCTCCGGCGGCGGGCGGCCTACTGGGTCGTGAAGCTGGGCGACCGCGGGATCGAGGGCAGGCTGCTGGCGGGCGAGTCGGCCGCCGGCGGCGGCAGCCTGCCGGGCCACCCGCTGCCCACCACTCTGGTCGCCCTGCCCGGACCCGCGTCGCGCCTGGTCACCGCGCTGCGCGAGGGTGAGCCGCCCGTCATCGCCCGGGTCGAAGACGGACGCTGCTGCCTCGACCCGCGGACCGTACTGCCGGGCGACGACGAGCCGCTCCTCGAGGCCGTGGAGCGGGCATTCCGGTCGCTGTGAACCTCGACCAGTTCGTCGTCGGCACCGCCGGTCACATCGACCACGGCAAGTCCACCCTGATCGAGGCACTGACGGGGATCGACCCCGACCGGCTGGCCGACGAGAAGCGGCGGGGGATGACGATCGATCTCGGCTTCGCCCACCTGGCGCTCCCCAGCGGACGGCTCGTCGGAATGGTCGACGTGCCCGGGCACGCGCGCTTTATCCGCAACATGCTGGCCGGGGTCCACGGTCTCGACGCCGTTCTCCTGGTGATCGCGGCGGACGAGGGCGTGATGCCCCAGACGGTGGAGCACCTTGAGATCGTCCACCTCCTCGAGATCGACCGCGGGCTGGTTGCGCTGACCAAGGTCGACCTGGTCGAGGCCGACTGGCTGGAGCTGGTCGGGGAAGAGGTGAGAGCCGCCCTGTCCGGGTCCAGCCTCGCCGCGGCCGAGATGGTTCCCGTGTCCGCCCCAACCGGCGTCGGGCTGGACGAGCTGAAGAGCCGCCTCGACCTGCTGCTGGACGCGGCGCCGCGTCCGGCCGATCGCGGACGGCCGCGCCTTCCGGTCGACCGGGTCTTCACGGTCGCCGGCTTCGGCACGGTGGTGACCGGCACCCTCGTCGATGGCGTTCTTGCCGCCGGGGAGGAGCTGGAGGTGGTGCCCGGCGGGCGCCGGGTCCGGGTTCGGGGGCTAGAGCAGCACAACCGCAGGCTCGAGCTCGCCACCCCCGGGGGGAGGGTCGCTGCCAACCTGGTTGGGATCGAGAAGGACGAGCTCCGGCGTGGCCACGTCCTGGTCCGGCCCGGGACCCTTGCCGAGTCGCGGCGGATCGACGCCGAAGTCCTTGTGCTGGCGGGAGCCCGGCACGCCCTGCGCCACGGTTCGGCGCTGATGCTGCACACGGGGACTGCCGAAGTGGCGGCCCGGGCGATCCTGCTCGACGCCGACGAGATCCCGCCTGGAGGTCGTGGCTGGGTGCAGCTCTACCTGGCAGAGCCGATCGCCGCCGCTGGGGGCGACCGCTTCGTCCTCCGCCTTCCGAGCCCCTCGGAGACGATCGCCGGCGGCCGCTTCGCCGACGTCAGTCCGCGCCGGCATCCCCGCCGCGACGCCGCCGTGCCCGCCTCGCTGGAGCGCCGGCTGGCCGGCGACGTTCTCGGGGAGGAGTTGCGCAAGTACCCGCGCGGGGTGACCGAACAGGCGCTTTTGAAGGCGACCCTGGCGCCGGAGGTGGACCTCGATCGGCTGGACGCGAGGCGGGCCGGCGGTTGGATCTTCGCCAGCGAGGCCTGGAACGCGCTGACCGCCCGCGCGTTGGCCCTTACCGGCGAGCACCACCGGGCTCATCCGCTCCGCCGGGGAATGCCCCGGGAGGAGCTGCGGAGCCGGCTCGGCCTGCCACCGGCCGCCTTCACGGCCGTGGCCCGCGAGCTCGTCACCGAGGGAGCCCTGTCGGACCAGGAGGGCGAGCTCGCGCTGCCCGGTCACAGCGTCCAGCTCGACCCCGGCATCGACGGTCCCGCCGGGCGGCTGGTCGAGGTGCTCGGTCGGGCGCCCTACGCGCCGCCCTCGCTGCCGGACGCGATGCGGGAGGCGGCCGCCGGCCCCGAGGTGCTCGGTGCGCTCCTTCGCGAAGGGCGGCTGGTTCGCCTCTCCGACGACGTCGCCTTCACCCGCCCGGCCTACGAAGCGGCGCTGGCGATGGTGCGCGAGATCGTCGCGGCCGAGGGGGGCGTCACCGTTGCCCGGCTCCGCGACGCGATGGCGGCCAGCCGGAGGCCGGTCCTGGCCCTGCTCGAGCATCTCGACGCCGAGCGCGTGACCCGCCGCCAGGGGGACATCCGGACTCTCCGTTAGCCTTCCCCGTGTGATCGCGGGAATCGACCTCGGCGGAACCCAGGTCCGGATCGCCGTGGCGAAGTCGACGGGCGGCATTCTCGCGACGGCCAAGGCGCGGACGGCCGAGCTCGGCGATCCCGCCGGGATGGTCGCTTGGAGCCTCGAGAACGGTCTCCGGCTGGCCGCCGGAGAGCGGATCGAGGCGATCGGGATCGGCGTCCCCGGGCCCTGCGACTTCCGGGCCGGGGTCTTGGTCAATCCCCCCAACCTGGACGGCTGGCCGGGTGGCCTGCCTCTCGGGCAGATGCTGTCCGACGCGTTCGGCGCGCCGGTCTTCCTCGGCAATGACGCGGACCTCGCCGCGGTCGGCGAGCACCGGCGGGGCGCCGGACGCGGCGTCAAGAACATGGTCTACGTGACCTGGAGCACCGGGATCGGCTCGGGACTGATCTTCGATGGACGCCTCTACAGCGGGGCGCACGGCTCCGCGGGTGAGGTGGGCCACATGGTCCTCGACCCCAACGGACCTCTGTGTGCCTGCGGGATGCACGGCTGTACGGAGGCCTACGCCAGCGGCCATTCGATAGCGCGGGCGGCGGGGCGGCCGGCCAGCGAGGTCTTCGCCGCGGCACGAGCCGAGGAACCCGCGGCGCTGGCGATCGTGGAGCGCGCCGCGAGCATGGTGGGCGTGGCGCTGCTCAACCTCGTCAACCTCGTCGACCCCGAGGTCATCGTCATGGGCGGCGGGATCACCGAGTCCTGGAGCCTGGTCGAAGCCAAGCTGGCGGCTCCCATCCTGCAGTCGCCCTTCGTCACCCCCAACCGGAGGCCGCGCCTGGTTCGGGCCGAGCTCGGCTCCGAGGTCGGCCTGGTCGGAGCTCTGGAATGGGCGCGCGCCCGCGACTAGCCGACCCGATCCTCCCGCTTCTTTCCGCTGCCGCCGCGGCGATCGGGGTCGAAGCCTGGGCGGTGGGGGGCTACGTCCGTGACCGGCTGCTGAATCGCCCCCACTCGGAGATCGATGTCGTCGTCACCGGCGGCCGCGGCCCGGACCTGGCCGAGCGCTTCGCCGAGCTGAGCGGCGCCACCCGGCCGGTGGTCTTCGAGCGCTTCGGGACCGCCCAGGTGGTGTGGAGAGACCGGCACATAGAGTTCGCCTCGGCCCGGAGCGAGAGCTACCGGCGCGACTCCCGCAAGCCGTCCGTGAAGCCCGCGACGATCGAGGACGACCTCCGCCGCCGCGACTTCACCGTCAACACGCTGTTGATGGACTTCGAGGGTCGCGTCGAGGACCGGCTCGGCGGCGGTCTCGCCGACCTCGAAGCGAATCTCCTGCGGACCCCCCTCGACCCCCTGACGACCTTCGACGACGACCCGCTCCGGATGCTGCGCGGCATCCGCTTCGCGGCCGAGCTCGACTTCCGCCTCGACCCCTCCCTTGCGCCCGCCATGCGCTCCCTCGCCGGGCGGCTTCGGCCGCCGGTGGTGTCGGTCGAGAGGGTCGCCGACGAGCTCGGCAAGATGCTCTTGGGCCGGCGACCGAAGCTGGCCCTGGAGCTGCTCGACGAGTGCGGACTGCTCCCCGAGGTCCTGCCCGAACTGGCTGCCTGCAAGGGTGTGCAGCAGGGTGGCTTCCACACCCACGACGTGTTCGGGCACACGATCCTGGCGGTCTCTCTGACGCCGCCTGAGCTGGTGGTGCGGCTGGCCGCGCTCTTTCACGACGTCGGCAAGCCAGGCACGGCGGCGCCGGACGGATCGTTCCTCGGTCACGAGAAGGTGGGCGCCGAGTTGGCGACCGCTGCCATGACCCGCCTTCGCCTGCCCAACGCGGTGGTCGAACGGGTCGCGCGCCTGGTCCTCCTCCACCTGCGGCCGGTCTTCTACGGGTCGGACTGGACCGACGGCGCCGTCCGCCGGCTGGCCCGCGACGCGGGCACCGACCTCGACGCGCTGATGGAGCTTGCGCGCGCCGACATCGGCGCCTCCGCCTACGACCAGCCGGAAAAGCTGGACGAGCTGGCGGTGAGGCTTGAGGAGGCGCGGGGCGAACGACCCAGCCGCCTGCGAGCCGCCATCAGCGGCCGCGACATCATGAGGATCAGGGGTGTGCCTTCCGGCCCCGAGGTGGGTAGGCTCAAGGCGAGACTCGACGAGCTGGTCGTGGAGGGAACCATCGAGCCCGAGCGGGAGGCGCTGCTCCGTTACCTTGAAGACCATCCCGACCTCTAGCGCGCAAGCCCTGGCGGGCTGGGCGGCCGCCTACCGCCCGGACGCGGACGACCGGGCCCTGGCCCGGCGGGCGCTCATCGACACCCTGGCGGTGGCGGTCGCCGGCCGTAAAGAGCCGGTGGCGCGGCTCGCCGCGGCCGAGGAGGAGGCCATCCACTGGACCGCCGCGGCGCACGCCCTCGACTACGACGACCTGCACCTCGAGTCGACCGCCCACGTCTCGGTGGTCTGCGTCCCGGCCGCCCTCCTCGCGGGTGGTGGCGAAGCTGCCTACCTTGCCGGGGCCGGGGTGATGGCGCGGCTCGGGGCGGCGCTCGGGTGGGAGCACTACAGCCGAGGCTGGCACGCGACCTGCACCGCCGGGGCCCCCGCGGCGGCTGTGGCCGCGGGGGTCGCGCTCGGTCTCGACGCGCCCGGCCTGGCCCGTGCCATCGCGCTCGCCCTCCCCGCGGCCGGCGGCGTCCAGCGTGCCTTCGGCACCATGGCAAAGCCGCTCCAGGTCGGCTTCGCGGTGGCCGCCGGCCTCCGGGCGGCGCGGTTGGCTGCTGCCGGCGCCAAGGCCGACCCGGCCGCCCTGGACGACTGGCTGGCCCTGGTCGGCGGC
>Ga0307372_10003131_pt1 | contig 26790 bp, 22 predicted proteins | sample OX1MG_FD_202533 | JGI IMG/M metagenome (GOLD analysis project Ga0307372, IMG submission 202533) | Soil microbial communities from Risofladan, Vaasa, Finland - OX-1 | ecosystem: Environmental > Terrestrial > Soil > Coastal area > Acid sulfate soil | place: Finland: Risofladan, Vaasa | collected... | reverse complement strand
CCCTGAGCGCTCGAGATTTCGCAACGTAGGTCTTTCGGCGAGGGTGGACCGGGCCTATTCGCAGCGCGCTCAGGGCGTCGTGTCGTTGTTGACGTCGACCAACAGATCCAGGATCTCGCCGATCGTCTGCTCTCGGCCTATGGCTTTCGCGCAGTCAGGTGGGACTGGATGCGGTACCGATTCACGAGGCTCACCTGTCGCCGATCGCCGATCGCCGGTTACTGGCGGGTCGGTGAAGTCCGGGGAGATTGCCCCGGATCCGGATCCGGATCCGACGGATGGGGAGCCATGGGAAGTGTGAGCGAGACCCAGCGCACCGTAGGCGGCCTGGGGCTCCAGGGAACAGAACGGGCCCGAGGTCGAGAACATTCGGACGTGGGTCGGTTGTGCGCGGAGGCTGGCTGCGGGACGCGCCTGTCGATGTAGAACCACGGTTCCTTTCTGTTCCCATCACCAGGCCAAGGTCACGCCCAGGATGCGAGGCAAGAAGGTTGGCGGCGGGGACGAATTGGCACAACCCGCATAAAATCACCACCCTGGTACCGTTGGAGAAGAGTACCGAAGGCACCCTGGCCCCCGCTTCCTTCGCCCCCTGGCAATTGACCAGGACTGACGAAATGGAAGTGACAGATATGGGTCTGACAGGCATGGTCTTCAGCATGATCTCCATCGCCCTTGGCGCGGTGCTGTGTTGGGCGGTCACGAGCCCAGGCCACGGATTCCGGCTTTCGACGGTTGGTGTCATTCTCATGGTCGTCGGTGCCATCGGCCTGGTCATCTCGGCGGTCGTCTTCGCCACGACCCGCCGGCCCGTCGGAACGCAGAATCGCATCTACGACCGCGCCGTGACCGACACCGAGGGCCGTACTGCCGCGGTCCACGAAGAGGTCCATAACTAGTCGCAGCTCGAGCCCGGGAGGGTCGTGAAATTCGCCACGGTCGAGGAAGGGTTCATCGACCGCCATCTCACGTTCGTTCCCGTGGGCGGGATGACGGTAGGACCCGACGAACTGAAGGTGACCATCTCCCGGGAGCTGTTGAAGACGGCACCGAACATCGAGCAGCAGGGCCAGGAGCTCTCCCAAGCAGGCGAATCAGCGCAGTTGACGGTGATGGACAACGGCTTGGTGCTCGTCGTCTGGGTGTGAAGCTTGGTCCTGGTCCTGTGGTCGGCGCGGCCGGGGGGAGCGAGCCCGTCGTGATCTGGAAGCCGCTCCTGCGAGCCAGCGACGCCAGTTGGTTCTGGAGGTTCGCTCCGCCCGACGAATGCTTCGTCGTGGCCATCAGCGACGGGGTCGCCGCGGCGTGCGGCGGTCTTCGAATTCTGAGCTTGGGTGTGGGTGAGATCAAACGGATGTACGTCGATCCGGCCCTTCGTCGGCGCGGCGTCGGAGCGCGGGTCCTGGCGTTCCTCGAAGAACGGGCCCGTGTCATGGGGTACAGCCAGACATGGCTCGAGACCGGGATCGAGCAATGTCGACGCCATCTCGCTCTATGTCTCCGTCGGCTACACGCCCAGAGCCCACTACGGCGAGTTCAAGGATGATTCCCGCTGCCGTTGTTACTTTCGGGATCTGGAGGGCTGATCTCTAGCCCCCTTTCCCATGTGATTGGCATATGCAATGGATGGTCCCAGGACCTGGGTGGGGCCCCCTCTCGGGACCTGACGCCCCTCGGGGGCCGGGGAGGTGGGCAGACCTTAACGTTAACGTTAAGATACTACCAATGGTCCAGCGCCCGACCGCGACGACGGCTCCAGCTCGGGAGTCCTCGGACAGTCGCTACAAGTGGATAGCCCTGTCGAACATCACCCTCGGCACCCTCATGGTCTTCATCAACCAGTCGATCGTGCTCATCGCCCTTCCCGCCATCTTCCGGGGTATCCACCTCAACCCGCTCACCCCGTCGAACACGGGCTACATGCTGTGGATGCTGATGGGGTTCATGGTCGTCCTGGCTGTGTTGTTGGTGACGCTCGGCCGAGTGGGCGACATGTTCGGCCGGGTGAAGATGTACAACCTCGGATTCGCGGTTTTCACCGTCTTCTCGATCCTGCTCTCGGTCACATGGATGCACGGACCGACCGCGGCAATGTGGCTGATCGGCATGCGGATCGGCCAGGGCGTGGGTGGGGCCATGCTCTTCGCCAACTCCTCGGCCATCATCACCGATGCCTTCCCGGCTCACCAACGTGGGCTGGGCCTCGGGATCAACAACGTGGCGGCGATCGCCGGTGCTTTCATCGGGCTCGTGCTCGGTGGGTTGTTGGCTCCTGTCCAGTGGCACATGGTGTTCCTCGTGTCGGTGCCCTTCGGAGTGTTCGGCACCGTGTGGGCCTATCGCAAGCTCGAGGACCGAAGCATCCGCACCCCGGCCCGGGTCGACTGGTGGGGGAATGGCAGCTTCGCGGCCGGTCTCATCCTGATCCTGGTGGGGATCACCTACGGACTGCTTCCCTACGGTCACCACACCATGGGTTGGACGAGCCCCAACGTGATGGCCGAGATCCTCGGCGGGTTCGGATTGCTGGCGGTGTTCTGTGTGATCGAGACCCGGGTCGCCAATCCCATGTTCCGGCTGACGCTGTTCCGGATCCGGGCCTTCACGGCGGGCAACGTGGCCAGCGGTCTGGCGTCGCTCAGTCGGGGCGGCCTCATGTTCATGTTGATCATCTGGCTCCAGGGGATCTGGCTCCCCTTGCACGGCTACAGCTTCAGCTCCACGCCGTTGTGGGCCGGGATCTACATGGTGCCGTTGACCGTCGGTTTCCTGGCCGCGGGCCCCCTGGCCGGCCATCTGGCTGACAAGTACGGAGCTCGTCCTTTTGCCACGGGTGGCTTGTTGCTCGTGGCACTCACGTTCGTGTTGCTGCAGATGCTGCCCGTCAACTTCGGGTATCCGGTCTTCGCCACGCTGCTCTTCTTCAACTCCGTCGGCATGGGGTTGTTCATCGCACCCAATCAGACCGGCATCATGAATAGCCTTCCGGCCAACCAACGAGGGGCCGGCGCGGGCATGGCGGCCACCTTCAACTCCTCGGCTCAGGTGCTCTCCATCGGGATCTTCTTCACGCTCATGATCCTGGGTCTGTCCGCCACGCTTCCTTCGACGCTGTTCCACGGGCTGACGGCTCAGGGCGTCTCGGCGAGCACGGCGACCCGGGTGTCGCACCTTCCCCCCGTGGGATCGCTCTTTGCGGCGTTTCTCGGCTACAACCCCATGGCGACATTGCTCGGTCCGACCGCGTTGCACCACATGACGGCGGCGCAGGTCAACTACATCACCGGCCGATCATTCTTCCCCCACCTCATCTCGGCCCCCTTCGGGCGGGGTCTGGCGAAGGCGTTCGACTTCGCCGCGATCGTGTGTGTGCTCGGTGCGGTCGCTTCGCTGCTTCGGGGAGGCAAGTACCACCACACCGATGCGGAGTCCGACGCCAATCTGCCGTCTGAGTCGTCGGAGCAGGCGGTGGCCGAGACCGAGCCCTTGTTGGTGAGCTGAGCACATGGCGCGGGGCACGGGGGTGAGGAACAAGTCCGGAGCAGCTGGTGCCAGGCCGTCGCGGGTTCCGGGCGGGGCACCGGAGTCAGGCGGGGCACCGGAGTCGGGCCTTCGGATCAGTGACGCGGCGGCGCGGGCCGGGGTCTCGACGCGGACGCTGCGGTACTACGACGAGCTCGGTCTGCTCAGCCCCTCGGACTACACCGCCGGTGGCGAGCGGCGCTACCGAGACACCGACCTCGTCCAGCTGCAGCGCATCCTCGAGCTACGCGAAGCGCTCGGCATGAACCTCGAGGAGATCAAGCAGTTCCTGGAGTCCGAGCAACGGCTAGATGAGGTGCGCGCTGCCTATCGGGCCAGGCGTGACGTCAACACCAAGGCGGCTCGACTCCAACAGAAGGAGCTCCTGAAGGAGGCTCTGGAGTTGAACGAATCGCTGAAGGAGCAGCTCGACGCCAAGCTGGCGCGGATGGACAGCTTCCGCGCCACGCTCGCCCAGAACGCCGATCGTTGCCGTCAGCTCCTGGACGAGCTCGGCTGACGGGAGTCGATCCGGGGCAGTGACCGGACCATCGGGGCGCGTCGTCGGTGATTAGCTGTGGTGCGGTTGGTCCTGCCGCGAGATCATGTCGAGGGCGCGCCGTGCCCAGTCGGGCGTGCTCGGGATACCACTGACCCGTCGAGCCAGGACAGAGCCGGTGAGCATCTGGACGGCGAGATCGACGTCGACGTCTTTCGCCAGTTCCCCGAGCTCCTGGGCGCGGGCCAACAGACTGCGGACGTACCCGGTGCGTGGTTCGACCACCCTCTGGCGGTGCAGGGCCAAGGCGTCTTGCTCCTGGCGCGATCCGAGCAGCGTTCCGATGACCTCCACGCAACTCTCCCCGAACCGCTCGTCGAAGGCCTCGAGGTAGACGATGAGATCGGCGCGCGGGTCGTCAGAGGGCCGATCGGGGAAGCGGCCTCCCGGGTTCTCGGCGATGGCGGCGGTGATCAGATCGGCCTTGTCCTTGAAACGTCGGTAGACCGTGGCCCGGGCCACCCCGGCCTCGCTGGCGATGCTCTCCATCGACACCCGGGCATAGCCGAGCGCCGCCAGTTGCCGCAGCGCCGCTTCGGTGATGGCCTGGGTGGCGCGCTCGTCACGAGGTCTCCCCGGCGGCCGGGTTGCGATGGTCTCGGTGGAGCTCACGGGGCTACCACCGCCGGCTTCTCCAGAGTGGCGTCTGAAGGCGAGTAGCTCGGCACGAAGTCGCGCTCGCGTACGAGGGCGAAAGCGCCGATCGAGCCCAGCGCGGCGACCACTACACCGATGACCATGAGGTGGCTGAAGGTGCTCGCAAAGGCCACTTGATAGGTATGGAGGAGGGCGGTGCGCGCCGGGATCGAGGGAATGGCCGCGGCGACCTGGCGCACCGCCCCTCCGGTGATCGCTCCTTTCAAGGCGGCGCCACCGTGAATGACCACGTCCCGACCCACCGGGCTCGCCCCGAGGCCGGCGAGTGTCTTGCTCTGGATCTGGCTCTGGAAGACCGCCCCCAGGCCGGCGATACCTGTGGCGATGCCGACCTGGCGGAAGGTGTTGTTCGCCCCCGATGCCATGCCACTGCGCTCGGGCGGGACGACACTGATGGCGGCGGATGCCAAGACGGGGTTCACCGTGCCGATACCGATACCGGTGACGACGAAGCCGGGAAGGAGGATCGTCCAGCTCGATGACGCGTGGACATGCGACATGAGAAACAGCCCGATGGCCACCATGAGCAGACCACTACCGAGCAGGTACCGGGACTTGATCCGGACACTGAGCTTTCCCGCGAAGGGGGCGACGATGAACGAGAGCATCGTGATGGGCAGAAACCGGACCCCCGCCGCGAAGGGGCCGTAGCCGAGGTCGTCCTGGACGTAGAGCGTGATGTAGAGGAACAAGGCGAAGATCGACGAGGACAACGCCACGGCCACAATTGACGAGCCGATCACCGCCGGTCTCCGGAAGAGGTTGAGGTCGAGCATGGGATCGGCCTGGCGCCACTCGGCGATGAGGAACACCGCGAGCAAGACGGCCGACCCGATGAGCAGGCCGAGGATCATCGAGCTGCCCCACCCTTCGGAATTCCCCCGGACCAGCGCGAAGACGAGCATGAAGAGCGCGGCCGAGAACGAGACGAAACCGATCCAGTCGATCCGGCGCTCGTTGGCCTCTTTCGATTCCTGGACTCGGGTGAGTGTGAGGGCGATGGCGACCACGCCCACGGGGACGTTCACGAAGAAGATCCACCGCCAGCCGAGCCCGCTCGTGAGCGCCCCCCCGATGAGCGGTCCGACCGCCACCGCACCGCCGATCACCGCACCGTAGATGCCGAAGGCGGTACCGCGCTCTCTGCCTTGGAAGGCCGACGCAATCAGCGCCAGTGAGGTGGCGAACATGACGGCGCCACCGACACCCTGGGCGCCGCGGGCCAGGTTCAGGATCAAGGCGGTGGACGAGACACCACATACCAGCGATGACACGGAGAAGATGCCGAGGCCCACGGCGAAGACGACGCGCCGTCCGAACATGTCTCCCACCACACCGGCGGTGAGAAGGAAGGCGGCCAAGGTCAACGAGTAAGCGTCGACCACCCATTGGAGGTCGCTGAAACTGGAATGCAGCGAACGCTGGATGTCGGGAAGGGCGACGTTCACGACCGTGATGTCGAGGAGGAGCATGAAGGTGGCCGTGCACACGGCGATGAGGGTCCACCATTTGCGCTCGAGTGCTGGCACGTCGCGCTCACTTTCGAGAGAGATTACGATCCAAGTCGGATCGTATTTAATTTGTCACGGATGTGTCAAGAATCAGGGAAGCGTCGAGAGACAAAGGTGTGTCTAGAACCCGGGTGTGTCAGTGCAACTCGGCCGGTGCCGGTCACGGGGCCGGTGCCGAGGCCGGCGGGGCCCCGCGTCGTGCGAAGGTGGACGCTTCCACCGCTCGCCTGAAAGGAACACCGATGCGTACCGGCATCCACTTCGCCAATTTCACCCTGCCCGGCGCCCCCGAGACCCTCGGGCCGACGCTGGCGACCTCCGCCCGCATCGCCGAGGAGAGCGGGGTGTCGGTGTTCACCCTCATGGACCACTGGTTCCAGATGGAGATGATGGCCACCTCCGAGGACCCGATGCTCGAGGGCTACACCTCTTTGGGGTTCCTGGCCGGTCAGACGAGCACCATGACGCTCGGCCTGTTGGTCACCGGGGTCACGTATCGACACCCGGGTCTGCTGGCGAAGATCGTCACCACGCTCGACGTGTTGTCGGGAGGTCGTGCACAGCTCGGCATCGGGGCGGCGTGGTATGAACGCGAGCACCGGGGTCTCGGTGTGCCGTTCCCGCCCCTGTCGGAGCGTTTCGAGCGTCTCGAGGAGACCCTGCAGATCTGTCTCCAGATGTGGAGCGACGAGGTGGGCCCCTTCGAAGGTCGGCACTACCAACTCGCCGAGACGATCTGCTCACCGCCACCGATCAGCTCGCCGCGCCCGCGCGTGCTCATCGGCGGCAGCGGCGAGCGCAAGACCCTTCGGCTCGTGGCCCGCTACGCCGATGCCTGCAACCTGTTCGCCATCTCCCCCGATGAGATCGCCCGCAAGCTCGAGATCCTCGACTGCCACTGCGACGCCGAGGGGCGTGACCCGGCGACGATCGACAGGACAATTCTTGCTCTGAGCAATCCGCTCGACGACGTCGACGGGTTTGTCGCCCTCATGGCCCAGTACGCCGCGCTGGGCGTCGATGCCGTCGAGATCATGCCGGTCGGCGACCCCGTTGCCTTCGTCACCGAGGTCGGAGAGCTCGTCGTCCCCGCCCTGGCCCGACTCGGTCCGTGATCACGTCCTGAGCTGACCGCCATGGTCGCGCCGTGCGGGCCGGACCGGGTGGGTCACGACCCGGGCTCGGAACCTCGGGTCGCATCGCCGGCGCTGTAGGAGTGTGCCCCGGTGCCGGCCAGGCGGCCCCCGTCGACGATGAGGTACTCGTCGCGGATGGGGCGGTGCTCGAACCAGCACTCCAGGATCTCGCGCACACCGGCCGCGTAGCGCGCCTGGGCTGAGAGGGTCGTGCCCGACACATGCGGTGTCATGCCGTGATGGGGCATCAACCGCCACGGGTGGTCCGACGGCGCCGGCTGGGGGAACCAGACGTCACCGGCGTAGCCGGCGAGCTGTCCGCTCTCGAGGGCGGCGACGATGGCGTCGCGGTCACAGATCTTGCCCCGGGCCGTGTTCACGAGGTACGACCCGCGTTTCATCGAGCTGATGAGGGTGTCGTCGAACATCCCCTCGGTCTCGGGGTGCAGGGGAGCATTGATGGTGATCACGTCACAGACCGCCACTAAGGACTCGACCGAGTCGTGGTAGGTGAGACCGAGCTCGCTCTCCACGTCGTGGGGGAGTCGATGGCGATCGGTGTAGTGGAGCCTGACGTCGAAGGGCTTCAGTCGTCGAAGCACGGCTGACCCGATCCGCCCCGCGCCGACGGTGCCGACGGTCATCCCCTCGACGTCATAGGCACGAGAGACGCAGTCGGCGATGTTCCAGCCCCCCTGGACCACCCACTGGTAGGAGGGGATGTAGTTGCGGACGAGGGCGAGGATCATCATGACGACGTGTTCTGCGACGCTGATGCTATTGCAGAAGGTCACCTCGGCGACGGTGATGCCACTGTCGATGGCGGCCTGGAGGTTGACGTGGTCCGAACCGATGCCAGCGGTGATGGCGAGCTTCAGGTTCGGAGCTTTGGCCACACGCTCGGCGGTGAGGTAGGCGGGCCAGAAGGGCTGTGAGATGACGATCTCGGCGTCGACCAATTCGCGCTCGAAGGTAGAGCTCGGACCGTCCTTGTCAGCTGTGACCACGAGGGAGTGGCCGAGGCGTTCGAGAAAGGCGCGCAGTCCGAGCTCTCCCGACACACTGCCCAGGAGCTGGCCCGGGGTGAAGTCGAGGGCTTGTGGCGTCGGCAGGGACTGGCCACCGGGGTAGCCGTCGAGGACCGGAACGTCGTCGCGGGGATAGAGCGTCGGTTGCCCGTCTATGGGATCGGGATAGAGCACGCACACGATCTTGGACATCTGGCCTCCTGGGATTGTTCGTCTGTTCGGTACCGGCCCCTTGGCCCGACACCGTATAGCCACGGAGCGTTCCCCCAGCCCCAGGTCAGACGGGAGAAAGTCTCGGTTTGTTGAAAGAGGAGGAGTCGGTGCCGCCGGGCCCTGTCGTGGGTTGATACCCGACGACCAGACCGAAGCAGCGCCGAGCTCCGTGATGTCGGCACCAGCCCTCGATCTGCCTCGTCGCCGGGTGCTCATCATCATCGGGGCGCTGCTCCTCGGCATGTTCCTGGCCGCGCTCGACCAGACCATTGTCTCGACGGCGCTGCCGACGATCGTCGGCGACCTGCACGGCGCGTCGCACCTCACCTGGGTCGTGACGGCCTACCTGCTGGCGTCCACCCGTGTCGACGCCGTTATGGGGGAAGCTCGGCGACCAGTACGGACGCAAGACGTTCTTCCAGAGCGCCATCGTCATCTTCCTGGTGGGATCGGCGCTATCGGGGTTCAGCCACTCGATGATCGAGCTGATCGCGTTCCGGGCCATCCAGGGCCTCGGAGGCGGTGGGCTCATGATCGGTGCCCAAGCCATCGTGGGCGACATCGTCTCGCCGCGCGAACGAGGCCGGTACATGGGCCTGTTCGGGGCGGTGTTCGGAGTTGCCACGGTCCTGGGTCCGCTCCTCGGGGGCTTCTTCGTCGAATACCTGTCGTGGCGCTGGGTCTTCTACATCAACATCCCGATCGGAGTCGTCGCCCTCTTCGTCACCGCCGCGCAGCTCCCGGGAAAGCTCCAGCGGCTCCATCACGTCATCGACTACCTGGGCACCATTCTCCTCACCTTGGCGACCACGGCATTGGTGCTGTTCACCAGCCTGGGTGGGACCACGTACCGGTGGGGCTCGGCACCGATCATCGCCATGGCCGTGGCGGGGGTGATCCTGACGGTCCTCTTCCTCGGCGTCGAGCGACGCGCCGCCGAGCCGGTGATCCCCCTCGCCCTGTTCACCAACCGTGTTTTCTCGGCGGCGAGCGCCGTCGGTTTCGTCATGGGCTTCGCCATGTTCGGCGCGCTCACATTCCTTCCGATCTTCTTCCAGGACGCACGGGGGCTCAGCCCTCCGGCGTCGGGGCTGCGGCTCCTGCCGTTGATGGGCGGACTGCTCCTGGCCTCCACGGGGGCGGGGCAATTGGTCAGTCGGTGGGGCCGCTACAAGGTCTTCCCCGTGGCGGGGACCTTCCTCATGATCGTCGGCCTGTCGTTGATGTCGCGCATCGGCCTCACCACCGGAGCCTGGGTCATAGCCGGCTTTCTATTCGTGTTCGGGGTCGGATTGGGACTGGTCATGCAGGTCCTGGTGGTAGCGGTGCAGAACGCCGTGCCCTATGAGCAGCTGGGTACGGCCACCTCAGGGGCGACGTTCTTTCGCATGATCGGCGGTTCGTTCGGCACGGCGGTGTTCGGGGCCATCTTCGCCAACCTCCTGGCCACCAACGTCGTGCACGCGCTGCACCTGAAGGCGATCCCACCCGGACTCAACAGTTCACTCAGTGGAGCCGACCCGACGTCGCTCAGTCGGTTGCCACCGGCTGTGCATGCCGGCGTGGTGGCGGGCATAGTCCACACCATCCAGACCGTGTTCCTGATCGGGGTCCCTATTTGTGTGGTGGCATTCGCATTGTCGTGGCTGCTCCCCGACATCGAGTTGCGCAAGACGGTCCGTAATGCCGATCCGGGCAAGGAGCTCGGAATGCACGAGTCGCGCACCTCGCTCCAAGAAATCCAGCTGTCATTGGAGCGATTCGCCCTGCGCGAGAACCGCGCTGAGCTCTACACCACTTTGGCGGCGCGGCCGGGCTGCAGTTGGAACCGCGACCGTGCTGGCTGCTCTACCGTTTCGCGGATCGGCCAGATTGCACGCTCGAGAGCGTGGCCTCGCGGCTGAAGGTCGACCCCGAGCGCATCGAGGCGGGCATCGACTCGCTGGCGGAGAAGGGGTTCGTCGAAACCGCGCCAGGCCCCGGTCCCCGCGAGTTCGCGCTCACCGCGCTGGGCCACGACGCCATCGACCGACTCAAAGTGGCTCGGCGGGCGGGGTTGACCGAGCTCCTCGAGGGCTGGGATCCCGAGGACCACCCCGAGATTGGTGTCATGGTCCGCCGCTTGGCTCACGAATTGCTGGCCGACGACGAGAAGCTGCTCGCCGATGCCACCGGGAGCGCTCCAAGTCCGCTCCGCGCCTGAGCCCAGATTCCTACATCGACCCAGATTCCTACAGGGAACCGGGGCTCTCCCCCGACTCACGGCGTTCGAGCGCACGGTGGGTCGTGACGACGACCGCCAATGGCCACAGGGCCTGCGCGCTGGCGGCGGCGCGCTCAGCTAGTCCACGCTGGCCGCCGTCGAGCTCGGCCGCGAACCACACCACAAGACCGAGGAGCGCCACCGACGCTCCGATCGGAACCCAACCGCGCAAGAGGGGGCCGCCACCTGTCCGGGTCGCGCTCAGTGCCGGCCAAACCCCGAGGGCGATGAACGCCACGGTGGCGGCCACGGTGTGGGCTACGGAGTTGCCACGGGTCGGCTGGGGAAACGTGGCGACGAGCACGGTGGCGACGCCTCCCGCCGCAAGGACAACCCGGGCCTGATTCTGCATCGGGCGGAGGCCCGCCGCGGTGATCACATGGCAGGCGCCCAACCCGGTCAGCGCGGAGGTCATGATCCAGCGATCGGTTGCCCCGAGCGCGGCCAGGGCGCTGATGGTGTCGCGTATCGGGTCGTAGCTCGACGGTTGTCGAGCCTCGGCCAGCGCGAAGCCACCGATGAGCAGCACGGGTGCGGCGCCCGCAGACGCAAGAGCCCACCACGGGATGCGTCTCACCCCCTCGATCCTATGACGCGTCGAGCGCTGAGAACGCCTCGGCTCGACCGGCCCAACCCTGATCGAAACAGCGATCTTCGCTCACGGAATCCTCACAGTGCGGCCCCACACTGCTCCTTGTCACTATCCATCTCGCGTAGGAGCTCCCATGAAGAAGATGTTCGCCACCGCCACCGTCGGCCTTGCTCTCTCAGGATTGGCCGGTGTAGGCCTCAGTGCGGGGCTGGCCTCGCCGGCCGGAGCTGCCACTCCGCCATCGGTGGCTACTGCTCCCGCCTCGCCGTCAACCGGGCCCCATCCGTTGCGGGCATGGCTGCGAGAGCACCGGAAGGCCGTCGCTCGTGAGACCGTCCAGATCAGCGCCACGACGATCAGGATCTCGCCGAAGGCTCTCGTGAGAGCGCTGCGCTCGGGGCAGTCGATCGCCGAGGTGGCGTCGTCTCAAAACGTCGACGTTCAAAACGTGGTCACCGCCCTCGTCCACGCCGGTGACACCCAAGTCGGCCGAGCGGTGGACAGCCACAAGCTGACCCAGGCCCAGGGAGCCAAGATCGAATCGGCTCTTCCCAATGCTTGCACCAAGCTCGTGGATCACACCTTCGGCCAACACCGCGCCAGCTGAACCGCACGACGCCAGCCGCGCCGGTTCCACGGAGCCGGTGCTACGAGGCGGCGGGCTCGGCGCTGTGTTCGGACTGGTTCACCCACGCCGCGTACATCTCGGCGTAGCGGCCCTGGCGGCCTACGAGCTCGGCATGCGGCCCTGCTTCGACGATGCGGCCGTTGTCGACGACCACGATCCGGTCGGCCTTCATGGCGGTGGAGAGGCGATGCGCGATGAGCACCGCCGTGCGGGCCTCGAGGAGCACGTCGAGAGCCGCCTCGATCCGGGTCTCGGACTGGAGGTCGAGGTTGGAGGTGGCTTCGTCGAGCACGAGGACGCGGGGATGGGCCAAGAAGGCCCGGCCTAATGCAATGAGCTGGCGCTCGCCCGACGACAGGGATTGGCCCCGCTCGTGGACGACGGTGTCGACGCCCTCGGGCATCCGGTCGACCAACTCGCTGAGTCCCACCGCCCGCACCGCTTCGACCACCTCGGCGTCGGATGCCGAAGGCCGGGCGAAGGCCAGGTTGTCGCGGATGGTGCCGGCGAAGAGGAAGGGCTCCTGGGGTACCACGCCGAGCTGGCGACGCAGCGAGTCGAGGGTCACGCCTTCGATGTCGTGGCCGTCGATGCGGACGTGGCCAGCCGTGGGGTCGTAGAAGCGGGTGATGAGCTTGGCCAGGGTGGACTTGCCCGCCCCGGTGGGGCCCACGAACGCCACTGTCTCGCCCGGAGCGATGCGGAGGTTGACGTCACGCAGCACCGGCACGCCGGGGTCGTAGCCGAAGGTCACGTTGTCGAAGACGATCTCTCCTTCGATGGGCGGGAGCTCCACGGCGTCTGGTGCTTCGGTAACGGTGGGCTCCGACGAGAGCAGGGTGCGGAGCTTGAAGACCGAGGCCTGGCCCTGTTGGAAGCTGTTGTACTGCTGGACGAGAAGCTGGATGGGTTGGAAGAACCGGTTCAAGTACAAGAAGAAGGCGATGAGCGCACCGGGGGACAGGGAATGGTGGACCACCATCACGCCCCCGATCCCGAGCAGCGCGGCCTGTCCGAGCCATCCCACCAGTTGGGTGCCCGGACCGTAAACGGCGTTGATCTGGGCGGTGAAGATGTTGGCATCACGGTATTCACCCACGACGTTGCGATGATGGAAGATGTTGTACCGCTGGCGGTTGTGGGCCGTGACGACCCGCACGCCGTGCAGGCTCTCGGAGAGATCCGCCATGACGTTGGCGATCCCGTCGCGCACCTGGTCATATCCCCGCTCCGACGCAACCCGGAACCACAGCGACATCACGACGAGTGCGGGGACGACCAGGAGCACCGTGATGAAGGCGAGGGTCACGTTGGTTGTGAAGAGGATGACCGTGATCACGATCATGGTGAGGCCCTGGATGGCGAACTGGGCCAGGCCGTCTTGGAGCAGCTGCTGGAGGTTCTCGATGTCGCTGGTCATCCTGGTCATGACCACGCCCGCCTTCTCGGCGGTGAAGAAGTCAAGGGACAGTCGCTGGAGATGGGAGAAGACCTTGACCCGGAGGTCGTTCATCACGCCCGCCGCCAACCGACCGGTGACTTTCACCAGGGCCCGTTGGGTGATCGAGGTGAAGGCCACGAAGGCGAGATAGATCGCGGCGATGATCAGCACGATGCTCAAGTGACGGTGACCCTTGGTCATGCCCTTGTCCACGGCTAGCTCGGTCAGCTTGGGCCCGGCTTGGAGGGCCACGCTCGTGACGATCACGAGGATGGTGGAGGTCACCAGCATGTCGGGGTACTCGAGCAGCAGGCCCCGCAGGCTCAGCTGCCGGCGCTCTTTGGCGCTCTGGCGTTGGGAGAAGGCGACGACGGGCTCGCCGTGATCGGGCTCTTCGGCCAGCAGCGCGTCGACGCCGTCTTGGAGCTCGGAAGGGATCCCTCCGAAGGGAAGACCAGGCGCGGCGGGCGCGCCGGGACGTCCCCCACCGCCGAACATCGGTCCACCGCCCCATCCCCCGAAGCCCATCAGTGCCCCCCGGGTCCGGCGGTGCTCCCGTTGGCCGAACCCAGCACCACCTCGGCGTCGGGGTCGACCTGGGCCAGGACCTCCGCGTACTGGGGAGTGGTCTCGAGCAATTCGGCGTGCGTCCCGTCGGCGATGATGCGGCCGTCCTCCAATAAGACGACGCGATCGGCCAGGCTGATCGTCGACAGCCGGTGCGCCACGATAAGCGTGGTGCGGCCCTCCATGAGCACGCGCAGGGCGTCGTGAATCTGCTGTTCCACCTGCACGTCGATGGCGCTGGTGGCGTCGTCGAGGACCAGGATGGGGGGGTTCACGAGCAGGGTCCTGGCGATGGTGATGCGCTGGCGCTGGCCTCCGGACAAGGTGTAGCCGCGCTCACCCACCACCGTGTCGTACCCCTCGGGCAGCTCCTCGATGAAGCCGTGCGCCCCCGCGGCGCGCGCCGCCTCTTCGACATCGGCGATCTCCGCGTCGGGGCGTCCGTAGGCGATGTTGTCCCTGATCGAGACGGAGAAGAGAAAGGCATCGTCGAGGACCACGCCGACGTTCGCCCGCAGGCTCTCGATGGTGAGGTCCCGGACGTCGTGGCCATCGACGGAGAACGTGCCTTGCGTGACGTCGTAGAAGCGGGGGATCAGCCTGGCCACGGTGGACTTGCCCGAGCCCGTCCGGCCCACCAGGGCCACGGTTTCGCCCGGGCGCAGGTGGAGGTCGAGGTCGGTGAGCACCATGGGGAGCTCCGGCCCGTACGAGAACCCCACCTTGTCGAATCGGACGTCGCCGGTGCAGTCGACGAGGTCGACCGCACCGGGCCGGTCGACGATGGTGGGGTCCTCGTCGAGGATCTCGTAGATGCGCTCGGCCGACGCCGCGGCGCGCTGGCCCATCATGATGATCATGCCCAGCATCATGAACGGCGCCTGGAGCATGAGCAGATAGGAGTTGAAAGCCAGGATCGCACCGAGGCCCAGGGTCCTGTGGATGACCATGTAACCGCCGAAGGCGAGGACCAGAGCCAGGCCCACCTGGGGCAGGTTCTGGACCGCCGGAGTCCACCGGGCGCGCAGATCGGCGTCTTTGACGTAGCCCCACTGGACCTTGTCGGCCGCCTTGGCCAGGGTGCGGAGTTGCTCTTTCTCCTGGGCGAACGATCGGACCACCCGGACCCCGTTCACGTTCTCGTCGACGATGGTGGCCACATCGGCCAGCCGGGCCTGGATGAGCCACGACACGGGGAACATCCCCTTGCGCATGCGGTGGCCGACGAGGAACACGAAGGGCATGGTGATCATGGCCACGAAGGCGAGGGGAACGTCGATCGAGAGCATGAAGCCGAAGGCGACCAGCGCGCTGCTGCACTGGACCAGGATCATCGGCGCGAAGGTCATGTACATCTGTACCGACCGGATGTCCGAATTGGCGCGAGATATGAGCTGACCGGACTGGACGCGGTCGTAGAACGGGAACGACATCCGCGTCAGGTGCTCGTAGATCATGGTCCGGAGGTCGTATTCGATCTCGTACGCACTCTGGAAGAGAAACAGCCGCGACACGTACCCCGAGAGCCCCCCCGCCAGCCCGAGGCCGAGGATCCACCACACGTAGAAGTGCAGCGGGACGGTGTGGCGGAGCACAGCGTTGTCGAAGGCGTGATTTAAGAGGTCGGGGATCTGCAGCTGGAGCACCAGGCCGACGAAGGACAGCACCAAGGCCGTGATGAAGATCCCCCGGTGGGCGCGCAGGATGGGCATGGCTCGCCGCAACCAGGTCTTGGTCGTGTCGGGGTCGACCGTGGCACGGGGCGCGGGGTACCGGGCCAACTGGCGGGGCGCGCTCATGTCCGGGCCTCGCGTGTGGAGTGGTAGGCCCGCATGGCTGTGCGCCACAGGACCAGGCTGTCGAGGGCCTGATTGGTGAGCAAGGGGTCGTCGAGGCTTCCGGCGATGTCGGTGAGCCGGGCGTCGACCGCCGCGTTCGCCTTAGCCAGGAGGCGCTGGCCTTTGGCGGTGAGGGTATGGGTGACCCGGCGCTTGTCGTGGTCGCCCGGGGAGCGTTCCACCAGTCCCCGGATCTCGAGCCCGTCGACCACGGCGGTCACCGTCGGCCGCCGTACCGTGAGGCGATCGGCGAGCGCCGAGGGGATCGAGACCCCCTCGGCCAGCAGGCCCAGCACCCGGTATTGCGGCAAGGATAATTCGACCCCGGTCAGAGCCAGTTCCACTTGTTTGGAGAGCCACGCCGCGGCGCGACCGAAGGACCCGGGCTCGTGCACTGCCGCCGTCACGGCGCTGGCAAGGTCCTCCGACGGCACGGGCATATCGTTAGACTATCTAACGAGAGCGCCCACTCGGCCGGTCGACGGGCCGAGTGGGCCCGGCCATTAGCGTTTCGGGACAGCGCCGGAGCGGAGGCCTTCATGGATCGGAATCGGGACTCGTCTCCGAGAGCGGCGACACCGGCGAGCGGCCCCCCGGGTCCCCCCGGGCACGTGCACCGGGGTCTGGCCCAGGTGGACATGGGCGTGGCCACACCCATGGGTGGCCTGACCCACGCGGCGGAGGACGCGCAACGCGAGGGTGGCATCCGGACCCGGCTGTATAAGGACGGGTCGCTCGTAAAGGAGAACTTCCCGGTCGACGAGATCTCGAACCATCTCGACGACGATACCGACTGCGTGGTGTGGCTGGACCTGAGTGCGCCGGACCGGGACCAGCTCGGGATCATCGGGACCGAGTTCGGGCTCCATGCCCTAGCTATCGAGGATGCCCTGGACGAGACCCAACGGACCAAGATCGACCGGTACAAAACGCATCTGTTCATGGCGGCGCACTCGGCGCTGCTCGACGAGGGGACCGGCGAGCTGGTCTCGCACGAGATCGCCGTGTTCATCACCCCGCACGCCCTCATCACGGTGCGCAAGGACCCGGCATTCGACATCGACCCCGTGGTCGAGCGGTGGGACACGTCTGATGACCTCCTCAAATATGGGGTCTCGTTCCTGCTCTACGGGCTCTTGGACTATCTCGTAGACGGGCACTTCCGGGCTGTGGAGTCACTTGACGAAGCCGTCGAAGCGACCGAAGACGAGCTCTTCGACGCCCGACGGGGTGCCATCGAGAGTGTCCAGCGCAAGTCCTTCCAACTCCGCAAGAGTCTTGTGCTGCTGCGTCGAATCACCTTGCCGATGCGCGAGGTCGTCAACAGCCTCTTGCGCCAGGACCTGGGCATCGTGCCCGAGCCCATGGCGCCGTACTACCGCGACATCTATGACCACGTCATCCGGGCCACGGAGTGGACCGAGTCGTTGCGCGACCTCGTGACCACCATCGTCGAGACCAATCTGACCGAGCAGGGCAACCGGATGAACCTCATCATGAAGAAGGTGACGAGCTGGGCGGCCATCATCGCCGTGCCCACCGCTATCACGGGGTGGTACGGCCAGAACCTGCCCTATCCGGGCTTTGCCAAGCAGTCGGGGCTCATCACCTCGGCCACGCTAATTGTCGTGCTCGCGGTCGGGCTCTACGTCGTGTTCCGCCGCAAGGACTGGCTCTGACCGGGCCGGCTCCCGGGGCCGCGGCTGCCCCGGTGGGTCTCTGAGCCCGGGCCCTGGGCAAACAGGCCTGGCGTCCGGTACCGTCTGCTCAGGTAGACGCTGGCAAGAGCGGCGCTATGGGCGGGCCGGGGGGTACGACCATGTTCCACAGAGTGCGGTTCATGTTCCACAGAGTGCGGTCCACACCGAACGAGGCCGGGGCCGACGGCACGGGTCGCCATCGGGGGGCTCGCATCGTGGTGGCGGCCGCCGCCCTGGCAGGAACGATGCTGGCGACCTCGTCGATCGAGAGTCCTGCCTTCGCATCGGGCATTTGGTCCGCCCCCACCCTGGTCGATTCGGGTGCTGCCCCCACGTCGGTGTCGTGTCCGAGGGTCAAATTCTGCGTCGCCGTCGACAGCACCGGGAACGCCATCATCCACAAACGCAACAACACATGGGCGGCGCCCGATCCCCTCGACCTGGGCGATGGCGGACTGACCTCGGTGTCGTGCGCGAACGCACTTTTCTGTATTGCAGTGGACGGGGTCGGGAGCGAGAGACGCTACTCCTACGGGACGTGGTTCAACCCCTTCTCCATCGATCCCGGTGTCGTCCTCGACTCGGTGTCGTGTGTGACCAACACGTTCTGCGTGGCGGTGGACGACAGCGGGAACGCGCTGGTCTATAACGGCACCGCGTGGACCGCTCCCTCGGCCATCGACCCCGGGAACTCCCTGACGTCGGTGTCGTGCCCGACGGTGAGCTTCTGCGTCGCAGTCGATGGAGTGGGCAACGCGTTCACCTTTCACGGCACCAGTTGGTCGAGCCCGGTCAGCGCGGACTCTGGCAATGCTGTGAAGTCGGTGTCGTGCGCTACACCCACGTTGTGTGCGGCGGTGGATGACAACGGCAACGCCCTCACCTATGACGGAACCAGTTGGACCGTCCCCACCAACATCGACGTCGCCCATGCACTGAACTCGGTGTCGTGTGCGCCTTCGGGTCTGTGTGTGGCGGTCGACGACAGTGGGAACGCGCTGATCTACGACGGCACGAGCTGGTCCGGGGCGTCAAGTATCGATTCCAGCAACGCGCTCGAATCGGTATCTTGTCCGACCGCGAACTTCTGCGCCGCGGTCGACGGAGTGGGCAACGCCCTCACCTTCCCTCCCCCGGTCGCCATCACGACGACGTCACTCCCGGATGCGGTCCATTACCACTTCTACTCCACGACGGTGGCGGCCACTGGCGGCAATCCTCCGTACAAGTGGTTGGCCAAACTTCCGAGAGGTCTGCGCATCAACCGGACGACCGGGGTGATCTCGGGTACGCCCAGGCGGGCTGTGGACTTCGTCGTCACCGTGACCTTGCTCGATCGGAAGATCAGGATCCACGGCCGACCCGTGACGCAGAATCGCGCCTCGGTGAGGCTGATGCTCACGGTCTCCTGACCTTTCTCGACGTGCGTCTGAGGCGCATGGCGTGTCGGTCAGTCAGGCGCTCGGAAGGTCAAGCTCTCTCTGTGTGAGATGTCAGGCCTTCGATCATGGAGCGAAAGCAGCGTCGTTGTCGAGCTGCGTGTCGTCTGCTCGCGCCCTGTATGTCTAGGCGCTCGACACGGCCATGCGTTGACGCGCCAGAGGATGCGTAGGCGCGTCGGAGTGAAGCGTTGATGTGAATCACTCGCGTTGATCCGTCGCCCTGGTGCATGACTGGCGGCGCGCGTCGCCGGAACGTTGTCAGCCGGGGGGATGGGGCACGGCCCTCTCGACCTCGAGGTCGGCGAAGTGTGTTGGATCCTGACGGGCTGAGGTCCACGATGGGCCCGAGCGACGCCCCGAGCAGGATCTCCAGCGCACGCTCGCGAAAAGCGGGCCCAGCCGCAGGCAGTGCGAGCGGTGTCATCGGTGCGCAGCGTAGGGCGCTGATCGAATTAGAGCTTGACCGGGACCGGTCCCGTGATGACGACGCCTTCGACGGCGCCGGCCAGGAAACGCCGCGCATCGGCTTGTTCGAGCGGGCGGCTGAAGTAGAAGCCTTGGCCGGCGTCGCACCCCTCGTGTTTCAGCTGCACGAGTTGGTCGATCGTCTCGATGCCCTCTGCCACGGTCTTGAGGCCCAGAGCGCCGCCGAGCTCGATCAGTGCATGGACGAGCGCGGTGCTCGCTTGGTCCGTGGCGGTTCCCATCACGAAGGTCCGGTCGATCTTGATGATGTCCACGGGGAACTGCTGGAGGTAGGCGAGCGACGAGTAGCCCGTGCCGAAGTCGTCGATGGCAAGGCGGATGCCGAGGTTCTTGAGGGCCGTGAGTCGGAGTGCCGACTCGTGAGAGTCGCGCATCAACGTGGTCTCGGTCATCTCGAGGATCAACGAGGTCGGGTCTAGGCCCGACTCCTCGAGGGCCGACTGGATCTCGTCGACGAGTGTGCCTGTCTCGAATTGCCTGGGCGAGACGTTGACCGACACGGCGATGGGAAACCCGGCGTCGTTCCAATGACGGGTCTGGTGGCATGCCTCTCGGAGCACGAAGGCGCCGACGTCGACGATGAGCCCCGAGTCCTCGAGAGCGGGGATGAAGGCGTCGGGCCCTACCACCAGTCCCGAGGGCCGCCGCCATCGCAGCAGGGCCTCCATGCTCTGGACGGCACCGTCGCTCAATTGGATCACGGGCTGATAGACGACGAAGAACTCGCCCCCCTCGAGGGCCAGGCGGAGGTCCCGTTCGAGGTCGATGCGGGTGCGGAACTCGCCGCGCATGTGGGGCTCGAATCGCACGGCCCGATTCCGGCCTGCCGCTTTGGCTTCGTAGAGGGCGACATCGGCGTCCATGAGCAGGTCTTCGGCCGAGGCGTACGCGCCCGAGACGATGCCGATGCTGGCCGCGATGGTGAGTTGGGGTCGGGCCGCGCTGTGGACCGCGAACGGTGCGGCCAGCGATTCGAGCAGTCGTTGGGCGGCGGCCTCCGCGTTGTGAGAACCCGCTCCTTCCACCAGGACGACGAACTCGTCGCCTCCGAGTCGGCCGATCGAGTCCGTTTCGCGCAAGGCACCTTGAAAGCGGATGGCAGTTTGGCGCAGCACGTCGTCGCCCACGCGATGGCCGAGCGAGTCGTTGACGTCTTTGAACCGGTCGAGGTCGATGAAGAGGACGGCCCCGTCGTGGCCGCTGCGTCGGCCCCGCTGCTGCATCTGCTCGATTCGATCCAGGATGAGCTTGCGGTTGGGAAGGCCCGTGAGCGGGTCGCGCGTCGCCAGTCGCTCGAGCGCGTCGCGGGTCGACCGGAGCTGGGTGATGTTGTGGGCCGACACCACCAGTCCGTTGACCGTCGGGTCGTCGAGCAGGTTGACGATGCTCAACTCACACGGAACAGGGACGCCGCCGTCTCGACGGCGCAGGTCTACCTCGACGATGGTGGGGCCCTCGTCGGCCAGCTCGCCCTCGATCGTCGAGGACAGCGCGGCGTCGAAGGCCGGGCGATCCGCTGGGACCACTAGGTTCTCGAGGGGGTGTCCCTCCACCAGGGCCTGGTCGTGACCCAGCACCCGGGTGATGGCGGCGGACACCGACTGGACGGTTCCGGATCGGTCGAGAAGCACGAGGATGCTCGCCGAGTTGTGCACGAGCGATCGGAAGCGCTCGACGTCATTGGTGGCGACTTCCCAGCGGCGTCGTTCGGTGAGGTCTCTGAAGCACCACACCAGCCCGTCGATGGGCGGCTTGCCGACGAGGTTGGCTCCGATCAGTTCGACGAGCTTCCAACCCGTCGGTGTCTTGACCCTGAGCTCGATCGGGGAGCCCACGTTCTTGTCCAGGACGCTCGCCAACGAGGCCACGGCCAGCTCGAGGTCTTCAGGGTGCAGGAATTGCAGCGCGTCGGTTCCGACGATGTCAGCGTTGGAGAGACCGAAGATCCGCTCCGCGGCCGGGTTGCCCCACACCAGGCGACCGTCCGCCCCGGCCACGACGACGGCGTCGGGCAACTCCAAGGCGAGATGCTCCAGCCACGCAGGTTCCATTGCCCCTTCCCCAAAGCCGCACCTCAGGCATCGGCCCGTCGAGACGGCTTCTGTACCCCTGGTCGGGAGCAACCGCTGTGCCGGTTTGCCTTCCTCCGAGCGCCTTGTCCCTGGTCAGGGTGGCAAATGCCCGGTGAGGCGGCGAGATCGCGGGGAGTGGCGAGAGTCGAGTTCGGGCCGCCGGTTGTGCCGACGGCGGGGAGTCGAGGACCCCCCGAGATCCGGGCCCCGCCGTGGGACGGGCGATGGTCCGACATCGGGTACGAATGAGGTGTGACGATCCGGGGCCGAGCGAAGCCCATCCACGGCCCCCCCCGCCGCGCCGCCCTGTGCACAAGACGCTCGGTCACACCCTTGGCCAGGGAAGAAGTCCAGGTGGCGCCGGCCGTGAGTTCGAAGGGCCGACGTGGCTGAGCGGGAGATCGTCAGCATCATCTGGCATCAGCGCGGAGATCAGGTCGACCTGGTCTACATCGAAGGTGAGTCTGACCGCCTCGTGGGCGCGCACGACGTTGTCGCCGAGCTGGCCCGAAGCGTGGGCTTGATTTCGGTGCCTTCGGCGTCGGGGACGATTCGGTGGGTCCGTCCGACAGATGAGGGGACGACTTGATCGGCGCCGGTGGCGGACTGAGTTGTATCATAGAACTCTATCGCCGAATGCGAGCCGGACGAGTCGGCCTACAACCCCATCGGCGTCGTACACGGGGGGCTCGTGTGCACCCTTGCCGACACTGTCGCCGCGTGTGCCGTACACACCACGCTCGATCTGGGTCTCGCCTATACCTCGATCGACCTGAACGTGAGCTATCTCCGGCCGGTCACCGTCGACAGCGGCATCCTTCGAGCGACGGGGCTTGTCACCAAGCCGGGCCGTCGTGTCGCCTATTCGAAAGCCGAGATCGTGGACCGAGCCGGGAAGCTCGTCGCCACTGCCACCACCTGTTGCCTCGTCATGGAGCGTCCGACGGCCTGATCGGCTCGCTCGAGGACGGGTCGCGGCGCTCCTCACCCGCTCAGCTGGCGGGGACCGCCGACGCCGGAGGCACTGGAGGCGCGGTTGGGACGCCGAAGCCGACGAGACCCGTGGGCCAGATCGGTGCGTAGCTGACGACCGATCCCGTGCTCGGGGCTTCGAGGACGATCCCGGCCCCCACGTAGATGGCGACGTGCTGGACCGACGGGGTGCCGTCGTTCCAGAACACGAGATCCCCGGGCTGGGCCTGATCGGCGGTCACAGGCGTGGTGGCGTCGTGCTGTTCCTGGGCGGTCCTTGGCAATGCGATGCCGGCCTGGCCGTAGGCCCATTGGACGAGCCCCGAACAGTCGAATCCCGCATTGGTCGCCGGGAGCGGTGTCTCGCCACCCCAGACATAAGGGACTCCGACCTGTGAGGAGGCCGCCCAGATGGCGGCATTGAGCGCAGCCGGGATCGATGCTGTTCCCCTGTCGGTGTCCACGGAGCTCCGTCCCGCCGATTGCGCGGCGAGGAACAGGGGTATGGAGGGGTCGTTCCCTGTGCTCAAGGCAACCAAGGAAGCCTGTTGCGTCGAGGCGGCCACGACGGCGGACTGCTGGGCCTGGGCGATGTCGGTCAGTTCCGCCTGGACCTTATCCCCGGTCGCCACCAGGGTCGCATCCTCGGCGGCGAGCGTGCGAGCTTGGGATGCGTAGGCTGCGGCCACGGCCGCCGTGTTGGCGATGGCGACCTGCTGGTACTCGCTTGTGGCGGCGGCATCGTTGGAGCTCGAAAAGGGCACCGTCGTGATCTCGGTCAGAGGGACTCCCCCCATGTAGGCGATGAGGGCGTCGGTGCGGAGTCGGAGCCGGGTGGCGGCCACTCTCCGCTGGGTGACCGCGACCTGGGCACGAATCGACGCCTCGTGCGTCTGCAGCGCGCTGAGCTGGGTGGAGTCTGTCTCGTAGGTCTGTGCGAGTTGGTCGAGGACCGCTCCGGTCTGGGTGATCTGGACCTGGAGTGCGGACATCTGCTGGACCTGGGTCGGCGTCAGGGTGACCGGGACAGGAGCGGTGGTCGTGGTCGATGATGTCGTCGGAGAAGTCAGGGTCGGGGCGCTCGGTTGAGCCTGAGCGACGGTCGGGGCCAGCGCGATGGCTCCGACCAGGGTGGCTACGACGAGGGCGGCACGTGGCGCGAGGCTCGAGTTTCGGAGCGAAGAGTGCACAATGCGATGCAAGGTGGGCATGTTACGCGGATCGGCTCGGTCGTCCCGGCTGGCTGAGGCACGCGTGGCGGACTTGGCACTGAATTGGACCGACGGCTCACTCCCGTTCCCGACGTTTCCCCCGGTTCTTACAACGACTGGATGGTCGAAGAGTGGTGCGGCCCGTCCGGAGGGGTGAACATCGCCCTCTGTCTCATCTCGCTGTGGGATCCGCAGCTGGCCATGGAGGAGACGAAGCGGAATGCCGAGCGCGGCGTGCGAGCGATCTGTCTCAGCGAGCTGCCGACCCATCTGAAGCTTCCCAGCATCCACACCGGACACTGGGACCCGCTCTTTTCGTTCTGCAACGACGCCGGTGTGACGGGATGCATGCACATCGGATCGTCGGATCGGCTGGATCCCGTATGTCTTGGAGCGGGCCGACACGGGTGGGATCTGCACGACGGGTGGCAGCACTCCAATGAGAAGATCCCCGAGCCGCCCTCCACCTATTACTACGGCCGGATCTTCGGGTGCTTCACCGCCTATCATCACGGCCTCGCTTCGCTCGACGAGGTCGGCCTCGACAACATCTGCTTCGAGACCGATTATCCCCCACACTGACACCACATGGTCCCACTCCGAGGCTTACGTCGAGAAGCTCCTGGCCGGTTTCGACGAAGAGGCGGCGTACAAGATCCTCAGAGGCAACGCCATCCGCCTGCTGGAGCTCGATCGGGTGTGATTGGCGGGCACGACTCTCGTGCCCACTCGAATCGTTTCGATGCCACCGTCGACCCTCCGGCCAGTGGTCCTGGATGGTCGCGCCGTCGGCATATGCGGTGACAGAGCACTTGACCAGCGCGATGGTGTTCGGCCAGGCTGTCCGGCGTCATTCCGAGTCCGACACGAGCGACGACTGAAGGTGCCGATTCTCTCTCGAAGTGCGGTAAAGGCACACATCTTCAGGCACGTTCGCCTCGGCGTCTCACTGGCCGTCGTGGGGTTCGGCCTCGTCGATCTCGGCTCCCCGGTTGGTGCCAGCCCGGCGCCGACCCCAGTTGCTTCTGTCGGCACGCCCCTACCTTCGGGTTGGGAGGCGTGTGTCCTCGAAGGAGTAGGTGCTTCGGTGACGCCCAATGCCGTCGCCGACCTCGACGAATGGCAGCTCGTCGAAGGCGGCTCCACGAATAACACGGCGGCATTCAATCCCTTCAACGCCTTCCAGGTGACCGATTCGAGCGGCGCCCCCATTCCCGCCGTCACGTCTGCGAATGGCTTCCCGGCCTTCGGGACCTGGGCCGACGGTTGCGCGGCCACGGTGGCGGCCCTTCTTCAACCGATCATGGAGCCCATCGTGACCGCCCTCAGGGCGGGAGGCGTCTCGGTGCCGGGGATCTTTCTCTTCGATGTCGACCAAAGTCCCTGGTGTGCGCCTTCGGCAGACGGCATTCCCTGCTACGCCAGTGAGATCTTGGCGGGCGAGATCGTCGAAACCCTCCTCAAAGGCAGCTCCGTCCAGCTCAAGGGTTCCCTCACGAGTTATTCGAACACGGGGGCCGACCTCCATACCTATGAGAAGGCTGCCTATGTGACGGCTTCCGATCTGGGGCTCGTGGCAACGAAGAACGCGCTGCTCACCGAAGCTCAGCAGGGGGTGGCCGTCGCACGGGACTCACTCTCGACGGCGACTCGTTCCCTGCGCCGACTCGCCCTCGAGGACTACACCAGTGGCGCAGCCTCTCGTTTCGAATCGAGCCTCGTGCTGTTGGGCTCACCCGACGAACAAGACGCTGTTGGCCAGTATCTCCTCACCATCGCCGCCTCTCGTCTAACCGACAACTACGACGGTGCCGAGTCGGCTTTCAAGACGTCGGTCACGAAGCGAAACGCAGCACAGGCATCTGTCGCTCAGGCCACTTCGTTGTTGGATGCGGCCGAGGCCGCGGAGAACCAGGCTCTTTCGGGGCTCGAGACGGACGCGAAGAATATCGAAGCCGGATTCGCATGCACCGCGCCGCAAGTCACCACGGCGGTGGCATCGCCCGTCGATGACCAGGGAAGTGCAGGTCAGCTTTGGCAAGCACTCCAGGATTGTCTCGCACCGCCGCTGAGCTAAGACCCAGTTAAGCCTTGGAGACTCAGATCCGGGCAACGCGCAGCGGGCATTCCCGAGCGCGCCACGACGTGGTCTTGGCCCCCTTTCCTCGACGGGAGGCATTGTGGGCATCCTCCTCGTCTCGGGCTCCTGCGACGAGCCGGAGCCGGCCGTGGCGGTCAGTAACAGGATCAACATCGTCCCGGGCTGCTCCGACAGCATCTCCACGCTCAGGGCCCACTCCAAGTGGCTGCTGGAACTCTTGCCCCCATACGCGCTGCGCAGACGGTGGGCATCCATTCGAGCCAGGCACGGGGCGAGGTGTAGATCGTCAGTTTTGACGATTCGCCCGCACCAACCGAGTGTTGAACTCAGGGCGTCGAGGGAGGGTACGGGGAAATGACTACTCGCCACGTGAGGGCTCGAGCGGCGCGCGTCGGAGTCGGCCTTGCCGTCACGCTGACCGGGTTGGTTGGTCTCCCGATGGCGTGGTCCTCGCCAGCATTTGCACGGGTCAACTGCCACGCCGCGCCGTCGCCCGGCATCAACCTTCGCGACTGCTCCCTTGTCAATGTCGACCTGTCCGGAGCAAACCTTTCCGGCGCAAAGCTGATCCACGCCAACCTGTCGGGGGCCAACCTGTCGGGGGCCAACCTGTCGGGAGCCAAACTCACCGGCGCCACGATCGTCGACGCCAACTTCGCAAACGCCAACCTCACCCGGGCAAAACTCGTCAAGGCCAATCTCTTCGGCACCATTCTGACGAACGCCGATCTCACCAAGGCCAAACTCGACGGCGCTGACCTCGCCAAGGCCGACCTTTCCGGCGCCGATGTTCTCCGTGCCGATCTCAAAGACGCCCAGCTCGCCATGGCGGACCTCAACGACGCGAAACT
>Ga0307372_10003130_pt1 | contig 26791 bp, 18 predicted proteins | sample OX1MG_FD_202533 | JGI IMG/M metagenome (GOLD analysis project Ga0307372, IMG submission 202533) | Soil microbial communities from Risofladan, Vaasa, Finland - OX-1 | ecosystem: Environmental > Terrestrial > Soil > Coastal area > Acid sulfate soil | place: Finland: Risofladan, Vaasa | collected... | reverse complement strand
CTGGTCACCTCATAGATCTCCCAGGCTCCGCTACTCGGATCCTGCATCGGCCCGATCGGGGAGGACAGCGGCGCGGTCTGGATCTGGAGCGCCTGCAACACCTGGGACTCGGTGAAGGTGCATCCCAGGGATCCGCCGCCGGGAGCGGTCTGGGTGTCGAGCGAATCGGCCTTGGCCACGTCGCCGAACGCCGCCCCCGCCTTGAGTTGGGCGACGTACTGGTTGGCCAGGTCCTGCGAACTGGTCACGATCCAGCTGACGCAATCGGTGGTGAAGAGGGACTGGTTGGCGGCGTAATAGGCGGAGATGGCGGCGTTGGTGATGTTGGCCCCGTCGGCCAGCAGTTTCTCGTCGACCGCGTTGTTGGCAATGAGGGCGTTGCGGAATGACGCCGGCAGGGCCGACAGCACCTGGGTCCCGGTCAGGGCCTGACCGCTGGTGGCCACGCAGTAGGTACCGGTTCCGGCCTGGCTCGCCTGTTGGGCGGCGGCACCGATCTCGCCGCTCAGCGAGGCCACGAAGTTCTGTTGGGCGGTCTGCAGATCGGAAGCGGAGATCTTCAGCCCCTTGGAGGCGGCCAGCTGGGAGGCCAGCTCGTTGCCGACCGAGTTCTCCAGGATCGAGTCGGCAAAGGCCATGTCATAGGTTCCCGGTCCACCGGCACCCGTCGTCAGGAACGGGGTGATCTGACCGGTCTCGGCGGTCAGCAGACAGCGGCCGGCCTGGGTGGAATCGAACGTCCGGAGTTGGTCGTTGAGGGAGCTCATCGAGAGGGTCGTCCCATTCACGGTGGCGGCCGGTGGTGTCACGTTGCACGCGCTGGTCAACAGCCCTCCCCCGAGCACGACGACGGACAGAGTCAACAGGGTGAGGAGGCGCTTCACGGCGGCGATGCTACCGGCTGGTCGCCAGGGCAGGAATATCGCCATCCGTCGTACCAGCACCGACGTCCCCGCCCGGCGGGTCCGGCGGCGGGACCAGCTCGCGCAGCAGGTCGACCACCACCGGGGCGTAGTCGTTCCCCGACCCCGGTGGTGGCAGCGGGGCCACCAGACGATGGAAGTCGGCCTGGTAGGTCGCCCCCGGCGCCAAGCGCCGCAGCCGCACCTCGGCCGACGCCGGGAGGGTCACCGGTGACACCTTGATCGACGCCCGGCTGGCGCCCGCGCCCCCCATCCCGCCCAGGTTCCGCGGGACGGTGACGGTCAGCTCGGTGATGCCCAGCCGGAGGCATTCCACCCGGAGGCGGGCCACATCGAGCAGCGCGGCGGCGGGAGCCGGCAGCGGCCCGAACCGGTCCTCCCACTCGGCGGCTACGTCGGCGACGTCGGCTTCGGTGCGGAGGGCGGTGATCCGGCGGTAGGCCTCGAGCCTGACGTCCTCGGCCTCGACGTAGTCGGGCGGAAGGTGGGCGGCATCGGGCAGGTCGATCTTGAGGTCCACCGGCTGGGGCCGGGCCTCGCCCTTCAGTTCCGCCACCGCTTCGGACACCATCTGGACGTAGAGGTCGTAGCCGATGGCGGCGATATGGCCCGACTGGTCCCGGCCGAGGAGGTTCCCGGCCCCCCGGATCTGTAGGTCCCGCAACGCAATTCTGAACCCCGAACCCAACTCGGTGTGGTCGCCGATGGTCCGCAGCCGCTCGTAGGCCTGTTCGGACAGCACCTTGTCGGTGGGGTGGAAGAGATAGGCATACGCCCGGGAACCGGCCCGGCCGACCCGCCCCCGGAGCTGGTGGAGCTGACCGAGCCCCAGCAGGTCGGCGCGATCCACCACCAGGGTGTTGACGCTGGGCATGTCGATCCCCGACTCGATGATGGTGGTGCACACCAGCACGTCGTAGGCGCCCTCCCAGAAGTCGAGCACCACCTGCTCCAGTGAGCCCTCGTCCATCTGACCGTGGGCGACCGCCACCCGCGCCTCGGGTGCCATCCGGCGAACCCGGTCGGCCACCGCGTCGATATCCTGCACGCGGTTGTGCACGTAGAAGACCTGCCCCTCGCGGAGGAGCTCCCGCCGGATGGCCTCGGAGGCGGCGGCTTCCTCGTACTCGCCCACATGGGTGAGGATCGGTCGGCGGGCGGCCGGCGGCGTGTTCACCATCGACAGGTCGCGGATCCCGGTCAACGCCATCTCCAGGGTCCGGGGGATGGGGCTGGCGGTGAGGGTGAGGACGTCCACCCCGTCGGAGATGGCCTTGATCGCCTCCTTGTGGGAGACGCCGAACCGCTGCTCCTCGTCCACCACCAGCAGGCCCAGCTTCTTGAAGGTGACGTCGCCCCCCAACAGCCGGTGGGTGCCCACCACCACATCGACCGAGCCGTCGGCCAACCCGGCCAGCACCTCCCGGGCCTGGGCGTTGGTCAGGAACCGGCTGAGCATCTCCACCTTGATGGGGAATTGGGCGAACCGGTCGGCGAAGGTCTGGAAGTGCTGGCTGGCCAGCAGGGTGGTCGGGACCAGCACTGCGGACTGGAAGCCGTCCTGGGCGGCCTTGAACACCGCCCGGAGGGCCACCTCCGTCTTGCCGAACCCGACGTCGCCGCACACCAGCCGATCCATCGGCTGGAGGCGCTCCATATCCGCTTTGGTCTCCTCGATGGCCCGGAGCTGGTCGGCGGTCTCCACGAACGGGAACAACGATTCCATCTCTCCCTGCCAGGGAGTGTCCGGGCCGAAGGCGTGGCCTTCCACTTGGAGCCGCCGGCGGTAGAGGGCCACCAGCTCCTCGGCGATCTCGTGGACCGCGGCCCGGGCCCGGGACCGGGCCTTCTGCCACTCGGAACCCCCCAGGCGGCTGACCGTCGGCGAGTCACCGCCGGCGTAGGGGGTCAGCAGCTCGATCTGGTCGGTGGGCAGGTACAGCTTGTCCGCCCCCCGGTACTCGAGCAGGAGGTAGTCCCGGGTTGCCCCTCCCATCGAACGGGTGACCATGCCCCCGTACTTGGCCACCCCGTGCTGGCGGTGGACCACGAAGTTCCCGGGGGCCAGGTCGTCGAAGAACCCGTCCACCGGGCGGGCCCGGGTCCGGGCCTGGCGGTGGGGCCGGCGCCGACCGGTGACATCGGACTCGGCCAGCACGGCCACCTTGGCCCCCGGCAGCACGAAGCCGGTGTCCACCGCGGCCACCACGATCCGGGCGCCGGGGGTGGTCAGATCGGCGTCCTCGCCGGTGGGGACCACCGGAACCGTGACCCCCTCCTCGGCCAGGATCCCGGCCAACCGCTCGGCCCCGCCCGGTGTCGAGGAGCACAGCACCACCGAGTACCCGGCCAGGGTCAGCGACGTCACCTGGCCGGCCAGCTTGACCCCGTCGCCGAGGATCGGCTCCCAGCCCCGGCTCTCCACCGCCGGGATGTCCGGCCCCTCCGCCGTCGGCACCAAGGAGATCACCGCCGCCGAGGTCGAGGTGAGCAACCGGTCATAGGGGATGTGGAGGCGAGGAGTGGTGGTGTCGCCGGCGTCGTTGGGCTCGGCCTCGGCGGGGTGGGTCTGAAGTCCCCAGGTGGAGGCCAGGGCGTCGGCCAGCGCCGATTCCTCCTCGAGGAGCTCGCCGGCCCGGTCCCGCACCCGTCGGGGTTCGACCATGACCACCACCGCGTCGTCACCCAGGAGATCGGTGATCAGCTCGTCGCCGTCGGTCAGCCACGGCAGCCACGACTCCATCCCGTCGAAGAGCTCGCCGTCGGCGATCCGCTCCCATTGATGCCGTCCCCACGGCGCCGAGCCGACCAGGCCGCCGGCGCGCCGGCGTATCCCCTCATCGGCGACCAGCTCGCGACAACCGAACAGCTCCACCGAGTCCAGATCGTCGATCGACCGTTGGTCGGCCACGTCGAAACGGGTCAGCCGGTCCACTTCGTCGCCCCACAGGTCGATGCGGATCGGGTCGTCAGCGGTCGATGGGAAGACGTCGACGATCCCGCCGCGGACCGCCAGCTCTCCCCGGTGCTCGACCAGCGACTCACGCCGGTAGCCCATGCCCACCAGCTGGGTGACCAACCCGTCGACGGCGATCCGGTCGCCGTGGGAGACAACCACCGGTCGGGCCGCGCTCCTCCAGGGGCCGAGTCGCTGCAGCACCGCCTTGATCGGAGCGACGACCACCTGGGGGCCGCGATCGGCTGACCCACCCCCCAACGCCCAGAGGAGCCGCAGCCGCTTGCCCATGGTCGACACGTCGGGGCTCACCCGCTCGAAGGGAAGCGTCTCCCAGGCCGGGAAGACGTCGACACCGCCGGGATCATCGGGGTTGTCGGGATCGCCCAGCTCGGTCAGGGCCCCGAGGTCGTGGGCCAGCTGGTCGGCGGCCAGCCCGGTGGGGGTGACGATCAGCACCGGCCGCCGGCTCCCCAACCGGATCAAGCCGGCCAGGACGAAGGCCTGGGCGGGGGTGGCCACCGCCAGGGTGGCGGTCGGCGCGCCGACGACCCGCGTCAAGGCGGGCTCGTTGCGAAGCAGGGCAGGGAGCGAGCGGAGGCTCACCCGTTCAGGGTATCGGGATTGAACGATCTCCCCGCACCCTCACCGGTGCCGGGGCTCCCAGCGGAATCTCGAGATGGCGAAGAGGAACGCAGCCGCGGCCCAGAGCACCATGATCAGGATGTCGCCCCCCTGAAACCCCGATCCGGGCCCGGTCTCGAACGCGCCCACCAGGCCCTTGACCAGGTGTCGCACCGGGAAGTAGTCGGCGATCTTCGCCAGTATCGACGTGTTGTTGATCGGGTAGAAGACGCCGGAGATGAACGCGATCGGGAGCGCGGTGCCGTTGATCACCGCCGGCGCCGCCTCGGCGTTGGGGACGACGGCGGTCACCGCCAGACCCAGAGCGGAGAAGGTCAGCACCCCGACCAGGATGGTGGCAGCGGCGGCGGCGGAGTGGTAGGGGAAGTGGAGGTTGAACCCGACCATGCCGACGGACACCACCAGGATGGTGATGAGGGCGACATTGATGACGACGCTCCCGACGATGCCGGCGACGTAGGAGATCATGGACATCGGGGTGCCCCGTATCCGCTTCAGCACCCCGGAATCCCGACGGATGCAGAGAGTGATACCCAGGTTGACGTAGCAGGCGGAAACCATCCCGAAGACGAGCATGGCCAGGACCAGGTACTGGTCGTAGCGAAGGGTGGAGTCGTGGATCTTCCCGCTCCCGGCGCCGGTGCCGATGACCAACAGGAAGATGACCGGGAACATGAAGGTGAACAGCGCCGCCATCGGGTTCCGCCAGTAGACCTTCTGCTCGTAGCGGACCTGGTCCTTGGCGATGAGGAGGTCGTTCATTCCCCGTCCTCCCGCCGCCTGGCCTCCTTCACTTCGTCGACTTCATCCGAGCCGTTCACTTCGTCGACTTCATCCGAGCCGTTCACTTCGTCGACTTCATCCGAGCCGTTCACTTCGTCGCCTTCATCCGAGCCGTTGACTTCGTCGACTTCACCGATGAGCTCACCGGTGAGGGCCAGGTAGACGTCTTCCAGTGACGGCCGCTTGACCGTGAGGTGCTCGAGCCGCTCGCCCCGGGCCATCGCCCAACCGGTCAGGTCGTGGAGGAACACGGTGGCATCGGGGAGGCTGAATTCCACTGCCCGATGCCGCAGCCGCGGGTGGCAGCCGCGGGGGGTGGGCAGATCGTCCACCCCCACCCCGATCGGCAGGGTGAACCTCACCGTGGTCATGCCGCCCTCCCGACCGCCCAGGGTGTCGGGTGTCCCCGAGGCCACCACCTTCCCGGCGGCGATGACGGTCACCATGTTGGCCAGCGCCTGGGCCTCGTCCATGAAGTGGGTGGTCAGCACCACCGTCCGGCCCTCGGCACAAAGTCCGCGGACCAATTCCCACGACTCGCGCCGGGCCGACGGATCGAACCCGGTGGTGGGCTCATCGAGGAAGATGAGCTCCGGATCCCCGATCAGAGCCAGTCCCAGATCGAGGCGGCGCTGCTGCCCGCCGGAGAGCGTCTTGATCTTGGCTCCGCGCTTGGCCTTGAGCCCGACCAGATCGATCACCTCGCCCACCGGTCGGGGGGTCGGATAGAGGCGGGCCCGCTGGGCGATCGCCTCGGTCACGGTGAGGAAAGGGTCCACCGCACACTCTTGGAGCACCATGCCGATCTTGGCTCGCAGGTGGCGGTCCCGGTGGGACGGATCGCTCCCGAGGACCGAAACCTCCCCGCCGTCACGATGGTGGAATCCTTCGAGAATCTCGACGGTGGTCGTCTTGCCGGCACCGTTCGGGCCGAGCAGGGCCATCACCTCACCCCGCCGCACCTCGAAATCGATACCCCGCACCGCCTCGAAATCTCCGTAGGACTTGGTGAGGCCTTTGACGGAGATCACCGTGTCGATGTCCTGGCCCACTTGGGCAACCGTACATCCTGGCCAGGGGAATTTCTGGCGGCTTCCGTGTCTTTACGGGTTCCTTATGGGCGGAGGTTTACAAGGACGACCTTATGACCGGGAGCGCTCGACCAGGAGGTCACTCCCCCCGGGACCGAGGTCACGTGGAGGTGTTCACCCGGTTCATGGCGGCTTCCACCCCGTCGGCCAGCACCGTCTCCACCGCGTCGGCCGCCGCCACCACGGCCACCTCGAGTAGCTCGCGCTCGGTCGCCCCGGGCCGTTTGAGCACGAAGTCGGCGCCAGGTTGGCGGCCCGGAGGCTTTCCAATGCCGATCCGTACCCGTAGGTAGCCGTTGGTCTTCAGGTGGCTGTCGATCGACTTCAGCCCGTTGTGGCCCGCACTTCCGCCGCCCGTCTTGATCTTCACCCGTCCCGGCGGAAGGTCGAGCTCGTCGTGGACGACGATCAACCGATGAGCGAAGGTTTCGGCGGTGAGGCCGGCCCGTCGCACCAACTTGGTGACGGCCAGCCCCGACTCGTTCACGTAGGTCGTCGGCATGGCCAACAGAACCGGTTGGTCGTTGATGCGCACCAGACAGGTCCGGGCATGGAGACCCTTCTCCGCCCGAAGACAGCCACCGTGGCGTTCGGCCAGCAACGTGACGGCCTCGAACCCCACGTTGTGGCGGGTGCCCTCGAACTCGGGGCCGGGATTGCCCAGCCCGACCACCAACAGGTCGGCCGGGGACCCGGTCCGGGGACCCAGGCGGCGCAGCAGGATTTACTCCTCGGTGGGTTCGTCGGTGGCGGCCGGAGCTTCGCCGGCGGGAACTTCGCCGGCGGCCTCGGCGGCCAATGCCGCCTCGGCAGCTTCCTCCTCCGGGGTGATCTGGACCCGCGGGGGCTGGCCCGCCACCACCGTGGCATCAGGATCGTTCTCGACCTCCACGCCGGCGGGGATCACGATGTCGCTCACGTGAAGCGAGCCGCCGATGATCAGATCGGTGATGTCGATCTCCAACGACGGGGGGATGTCGGCCGGCTTGGCCTTGATCGACAGGGTGAACAGCTGCTGGTCCACGATGCCGTCCCCGTGCTGGACCTCCAGGGCCTCACCCACCAAGTTGATGGTCACATCGGCGGCAATGACCTCGTCGCGGCGCACGATCAGGAAGTCGACGTGGGAGACCACGTTCTTCACCGGGTGGCGCTGGATGTCACGGGCCAGGGTGAGGAGGCTCTTGCCGTCGAGCTGGAGGGAGAGGAGCGTGTTGAGCCCGGCCTCGCCGGACATGGCGATCCTGAAGTCGCGGGCGACGATCGACACCGGCACCGCTTCGGTGCCGTGGCCATAGACCACCGCGGGGATCTTCCCCTCGGCCCGAAGGCGGCGCGTGGCGCTGGTGCCGATCTGGCGACCGGCCTCGGCTGCAAGCGTGATCTCGGGCATACGGGAACTCCTCGGGTGGTGCGGGCAACGGGTGCTGGCGACGATGTGCTGGTAGCGGGCTTGTGACCGGAGGGAAACGAGGGCGTCTGCCGACGGCGAAGGGCCGCAGCTACGGGTCACCATGATAGACGGCGCACCGGGTGCCCGGCGAACGGGCTACAACCGGGCCGGAAATGTCGAATCGTACCTGCGGTCGGCCTGGATGACGGCCGTGCACATGTGGCTCCTCGATTGGCTCCTCGATTTTCGGGATTTCTCGATTTCTAGGGATTTTCTTGGATCCTTCGCCCTTGATCTTGCTCGCCCCTACGATCATGGTGTCACACCCCCCCGCGATGATTATCGGTATGAGTTCGGCCGCGTTGCAGGCGACCGATGCCAGTGCCGATGTCGCATCCGGCAACCGGGGCTTCGATGCCGTGGGGCCTCTGTTCGAGTCGGCCCGGCGCTCCGTTCGCAGGGCATGTGCCGCCCTCGAGACCGAGTCCCTCTCCGGCCCCGGAGCGGTGTCGGTGCTCACCACGGTGGTCGAGGTGCTCCGGGTGGCGACCTCGGCCAAGCTGGCTCTGGCCTCCCGGATCGACGCCTCGGGGGTGGCCCGGGAGTCCGGCTACCGCAACGCGGCGGCCCAGCTGGCCGACATCGAGGGGGTGGGCGTCGGGGCGGCGTCGGCCACCCTGCTCACCGCCGAGCGCCTCCGGGAGTGCCCCGCGGTCGGCGAGGCCATGGCCAACGGGGAACTTTCCGAGCATCAGGCCAAGACCATCGCCGCCGCCGCAGTGCTGGCCCCCGACAAACAGGACCAGCTGGTCGAGGCAGCCCACAAGAAGTCGATCACCGAACTGGGTGACGACTGCCGGAGAATCCGGGCGGCCACGGCCAAGGAAAACCCGATGGCGACCTTTCAGGCCATTCATGCCGACCGATCGGTCCGCCACTGGTGCGACGAGCAAGGAGCGCTCTGTCTCCAGGGTCGTTTCACCGGCGACGCCGGGGCCAGGCTGGTCGCCTCGTTGGACCACGTGGCCAACGAGTTCTTCGAGGCGGCCCGGACGTCTGGGTCCAAGGAGCCGCTCCAGGCCTACCGGGCTGACGCTCTTGTGGCATTAGTGGCCGGTGAGCGGGACCCGTCCCATTCGGGGGCGGTGATCAACGTGCGGGTGGACCACGACGCTCTGTTGCGTGGCTATCCGGTCGGCGACGAAGTCTCTGAGGTCGAGGGGTCCGGACCACTCCCCGTCCCCAAGGTCGTCGACCTGATGTCGGACGCCGGGATCAACGTGATCTTTTCCAAGGGCGATGACATTTCGAGGGTCTTCCACTTCACCCGCACCATCAACGCTTCGTTGCTCACCGCCCTCCAGGCCCGGGACCAGACTTGCGTGGTGCCGCGCTGCGGGGCCACCAAGTACCTGGAGATCGACCATCTGGTCCCGTTCATCGATGGCGGACCGACCACTATCTCCAACTTGGCCCGGCTGTGCAGCTTCCACCACGGTCAGAAGACCAACGAGGGCTACACCCTGTGGCTGGACCAGGACAAGAAGTGGCATTTTGATCCACCGCCGCCCTTCGGCCAGGAGCCCGGGCTCGGCGCCGACCTTCAGCACTCGCCCGATGTCCGTCAATCGGGGACCCACCTGGATCCACCCGAGTCACCGCCCCCGCTCTTCTAGCTGGAGCAGCTCACTCCCCGCTCATGCGACCACCGGAGGGTGGCGCGTCGGCGCGTGCGGAAGAGGCGGGTGGATCGTTGGCATCGGTGCGGCAGAGGGTGCTGGAGCCTCGAATCAGGCCAGGTTCTCCCCACCGAAGATCTCCGAGACCGACGTGTCCTCGAACACCGCCCCGATGGCATCGGAGATCAGCTTGGCCACCGACAGCACTTCGAGCTTGTCGAACTGGTGCTCCGTCGGGATAGGTAGCGTGTTGGTGACCACCACCTTGGTCAGGGCGGAGTTCTTCAGCCTGTCCACCGCCGGGTCGGACAGCACCGCATGGGTGGCCATGCACCACACCTCGGCCGCCCCCCGCTCGATGAGCAGGTCGGCGGCGGCCACGATGGTCCCGGCTGTGTCGATCATGTCGTCGATCAACACGCACCGTCGGCCGGAGACCTCGCCCACCACCTGGAGGGCCTCGACCTCGTTGGCGGTCCCACTCGGCCTCCGCTTGTGCACAACGGCCAGATCCGATGACAGGTGCTGGCTGAACCGCTCGGCCACTTTCACCCGGCCAGCGTCGGGCGCCACCACCACCAGGTCCTGGGTGCCTTGCGCCCGCAGGTAGTCGACCAGTACCGGCGCCGCGGTCAGGTGGTCGAAGGGCACATCGAAGAATCCCTGGATCTGCCCGGAGTGGAGATCGACGCTGACCACCCGGTCGGCGCCGGCCACCGACAGCATGTCGGCCACCAGCTTGGCGGTGATCGGTTCGCGCCCGGTGGCCTTCCGGTCCTGTCGCGAGTAGCCGTAATACGGGGCGACCGCGGTGATCCGTTTGGCCGACGCCCGCTTGGCCGCGTCGATCATGATGAGGTGCTCCATGATCGAATCGTTCACCGGGCCGCAGTGGGTCTGGATGATGAACACGTCACTGCCCCGCATCGACTTCCCGTACCGGCAGTGGATCTCGCCGTTGGAGAACTCCCGCAGGTTCGCCTCACCCAGCTCCACGTCCAACTGGTCGGCGATCTCCCGGGCCAACTCCGGATGCGACCGTCCGGAGACCAACTCGATACGCCGACGGGGGGTGAATTCCATGGCCTGACGCTACCTCGCCGGATCGGACCGGTCGTCGGCCGTCTCGGCATCCGGCTCGGTGGGTCCCTCCGGCGGCGGGCCCGACGCCAACATCCCGGTCGCACCCACCACCGCGCCGGCGGGGACTTCCGACCCCTCCCCCAGCGCCGCGAACGGCCCGACCTTGGCGTCGCGCCCGATCACCGATCGGCGGCAGACGCTGTCCATCACCACCGCGCCCTCGCCGACCGCGGTGTCGACCAGGTGGGAGTTGGGGCCGATCTCGGCATGTTCGGCGATCTCGCAGGCGCCCTGCAGGATCACCCCCGGGAGCAACACCACGTCGGTGGCCAGGTGCACGTCGGCATCGATATAGGTGCGCTCCGGGTCCCACATGGTCACTCCCCGCCGCATCCATCGCTCGTTGATCCGGTCGCGCAGCTCGGCCTCGGCGATGGCCAGTTGGGCCCGGTCGTTGACCCCGGCCACCTCCATGGTGTCCATCACCACCATCGAGCCCACGTTGTGCCCGGCCTCGTAGAGCACCTCGACCACATCGGTGAGGTAGTACTCCCCCTGGGCGTTGGCCGGGCTCAGCCGGCGCAGCGAGGGAGCCAGCACACCCCGGCGGAAGCAGTAGATCGAGGTGTTGATCTCCTTCACCTCGAGCTCCTCCTCGGTGGCGTCGCCGTGTTCCACCACCCGGGCCACGCTGTCATTGCGGCCCCGCACCACCCGGCCGTACCCGGCCGGGTCGTCGAGCTCGGCGGTCAGCAGGGTGGCCGCCGCCTCCGAGTCCCGGTGGGCCCGGACCAGCCGGGCCAGGGTGGTCGGCCGCAGCAACGGGGTGTCGCCGGGGAGCACCACCACGTCGCTCTCCTCATCACCCTCGTCGTCGGGAAGGCCGGTCAGGGCCACCGACATGGCGTCCCCGGTCCCCCGCTGCTCCACCTGTTCGACGAACTCGATGGCCATGCCCGCCGGGGCGTGCTCGACCAGCGTCTTGGTCACCCATTCGGCCCGGTGGCCGACCACCACCACCACCCGAGCGACCGACAGCTCGGCCAGGGCGTCGAGGACGTGGAGGACCATCGGCCGGCCACACAAGCGGTGGAGCGGCTTGGGCCGGGCCGACTTCATTCGGGTGCCTTCGCCGGCGGCCAGCACCACCGCGGTGAGCGGCCGGGGTGATCCCCCGCCCCGCGGGGAGACGGCCGACGCCTCACCGGCCGACTCAGACCCCTCCTCGCCGGCACCCCACTCGTCGGGATACGACTGGGGAAAGGTGCGAATCACCATGGGAAGACCTCCGGAGACATCATCGGTGCTGCGTGTTGGACGCCACGTCATTCATTCGGCCTATTCTTCCCACGTCCGGAGGGCGAATGCAGCACATCCCGTCCCGCCGACATAAACCCTAGGTAGAGACCGTAGACACCATGCCCACCCTCGCCACCACCGTCGATGTGACCTCGGACGCCTACCGGGCCAACCGGTCCGCCCTCGAAGCCGCGGTGGCTTTGGTCGACGAACAGCTGGCCATCGCCCGGGCCGGCGGCGGCCAGCAGTACATGGAGCGCCATCGCCAGCGGGGCAAGCTGCCGGCCCGAGAACGTATCGAGCTCCTCCTCGACCGGGACACCGCCTTCCTCGAGCTCTGCCCGCTGGCCGGGTGGGGCAGCCAGTTCACGGTGGGCGCCTCCTCGATCGCCGGGATCGGGGTGGTGGAAGGGGTCGAGTGCTATATCTCCGCCAACGACCCCACCGCCCGGGGCGGGGCGATGAACCCCTTTACCTTCAAGAAGGGGGCCAGGGGCTCGGACATCGTCCAGGCCAACCGGCTCCCCACCATCAACCTGGTCGAGTCGGGCGGCGCCGACCTCCCCTCCCAGGCTGAGCTGTTCATTCCCGGGGGTCGGGCGTTCCGCGACCTCACCCGCCATTCGGCCGCCGCCCTGCCCACCGTGGCGCTGGTGTTCGGCAACTCCACCGCCGGCGGCGCTTACGTCCCCGGCATGAGCGACTACATCGTCATGATCGAGGAACGCTCCAAGGTCTTCCTGGGTGGCCCCCCGCTGGTGAAGATGGCCACCGGCGAGGAGTCCGACGACGAGGAGCTGGGCGGCGCCTCCATGCACGCCCGGGTGTCGGGCCTGGCCGACGCCCTGGCCGTGGACGAGGCCGACGCCATCCGGCTGGGCCGCCAGATCGTGAGCCGGCTCAACTGGCGGAAACGGGGGGCCGGGCCGAGCCAGCCCGCCGACCCACCGGTCCACGATCCCGACGAGCTACTGGGCATCGCCTCGGCCGACCCCAAGGTCCCCTTCGACCCCCGCGAGGTCCTGGCCCGGGTGGTGGACGGCTCCCGCTTCGACGAGTTCAAGCCGCTGTACGGGTCGAGCCTGGTCACCGGGTGGGCGTCCATCCACGGCTACCCGGTGGGGATCCTGGCCAACCATCGGGGCGTGCTGTTCTCCCAGGAGTCCCACAAGGCGACCCAGTTCATCCAGCTGGCCAACCAGGTGGACGTCCCGCTCATCTTCTTGCAGAACACCACCGGCTACATGGTGGGCAAGGAGTACGAGCAGGCGGGGATCATCAAGCACGGAGCGATGATGATCAACGCGGTATCCAACTCATCGGTCCCCCACCTCACCGTCAACATCGGGGCCTCCTACGGGGCCGGCAACTACGGGATGTGTGGCCGGGCCTACGATCCCCGGTTCCTGTTCGCCTGGCCCAACGCCCGCTCGGCGGTGATGGGCCCGGCCCAGCTGGCCGGGGTGCTTTCCATCGTCGGCCGCCAGTCGGCCGCGGCCAAGGGGGTCCCGTTCGACGAGGAGGCCGACGCCGCCATGCGGGAGATGGTGGAGGCCCAGATCGAGGCCGAGTCGCTGCCCCTGTTCCTTACCGCCCGCCTCTATGACGACGGCATCATCGACCCCCGGGACACCCGCAGCGTGCTGGGCATCTGCCTGTCGGTGATCGACAACCAACCCATCGTCGGCACCCGTGGCTACGGCGTGTTCCGGATGTGATGGTGCCAACCCGATGACCGCTCCCCGCCCCACCCCCATCCGCACCCTGCTCATCGCCAACCGCGGCGAGATCGCCCGGCGCATCACGCGGACGGCCCGGGCCATGGGCATCACCTCGGTGGCCGTCTACTCCGACGCCGACGCCGACAGCCCCCATGTGGCCGAGGCCGACCTGGCCGTGCGGTTGCCGGGCACCTCTCCGGCCGACACCTATCTCCGGGTGGACCTCATCCTGGAAGCCGCCGCCCGGTGCGGCGCCGACGCCGTCCACCCGGGCTACGGCTTCCTGTCGGAGTCGGGGACCGCAGCCCGGGCGGTGGGCGGAGCCGGCCTCATCTGGGTGGGGCCGACGGCCGACGCCATCGACGCCATGGGCTCCAAGGTCCTCTCCAAGGAGATGATGCGCGACGCCGGGGTGCCGACCCTCCCGTCGATCACCATTGTCGACGAGGAACTCCCCACCCCCGGCCAGGTCGAGGAGCTCGGCTGGCCGCTGCTGGTCAAAGCCTCGGCCGGAGGCGGTGGGCGGGGCATGCGGGTGGTCGCCGGCCCCGACGATCTGGCCGAGGCCGTCGCCGGGGCCCGCCGCGAGGCGCAGTCCGCCTTCGGCGACGGCACCGTGTTCCTCGAGCGCTACCTGGTCGACCCGCGCCATATAGAGGTGCAGATCCTCGCCGACCACCACGGGGGCACCGTGGCCCTGTTCGAGCGCGAGTGCAGCATCCAGCGCCGGCACCAGAAGATCATCGAGGAGGCACCCTCTCCGGTGGTGACCCCCGCCCTCCGGGCCCGCCTCACCCAGGCGGCCCTCAACGCCGCCCGGGCGGTCGGCTACGTGAATGCCGGCACCGTGGAGTTCGTCCTCGACGCCGACGGCGAGCCCTCGTTTCTCGAGATGAACACCCGGCTCCAGGTGGAGCACCCGGTTACCGAGGCGATCACCGGTCTCGACCTGGTGCGCCTGCAACTGCTGATCGCGGCCGGCGAGCCGTTGCCCGCCGAGGTCCACGCGGCGGTGGCGGCCGGTCCGGTCGGCCACGCCATCGAGGCCCGCCTGTACGCCGAGGACCCGGGTTCGGCATGGATGCCGTCCACCGGCACCCTCCACCGCTTCGAGATCCCCGCAGCCGGCCCGGTGGTCAGGATCGACAGCGGGGTGGAGTCAGGCACCGTGGTCAGCCCCCATTACGACCCGATGCTGGCCAAAGTCATCGCCCACGCCCCGAGCCGGGACGAGGCCGCTTCCGCCCTGGCCGCCACCCTGGCCGACGCCCGCATCCACGGGGTCACCACCAACCGCGATCTGCTGGTCCGGACCCTGCGCCACCCGGGCTTCCGGTCGGGGGACACCGACACCGGTTTCCTCGATCGCTTCGACTCCCTGACCGACCGGTTGGCCGACGACCCGGCCACCAAGCGTCACGCGGTGGCCGCCGCCCTGGCCGCCCAGGCGTGGCGCCGGTCGGCGGCCCGGGTCCAGCCGGCCATCCCTTCCGGCTACCGCAACAGCCCATCGGTGTTGCAGACCGCCACCTTCGACTCCCCGCTCGGGGTGGTGACGGTGGGCTACCTGTTCGACCGGTTCGACATGACCGGACGGCGGCTGTCCCGGTTGGAGATCGACGGCACCCCGCTCGAGGTCGGTGTCGACGTCGCGGTCGAGTCGGTCACCCCGGAGATGGTCGCCCTCACCTCCGGGGGCATCACCCGGCGGTACGCGATCGAGCGGGTGGGTCCCACCTCCTTCGTCGACGGTCCCGATGGCGCATCGGTGCTGGTCGAGCACGATCGGTTCCCCGACCCCGGGGGTCATGTGGCTGCCGGTTCCTCGCTGGCGCCGATGCCGGGTGGAGTGGTCAGGGTGGCGGTGGCGGTCGGCGAGGAGGTGAGGACGGGCCAGCTGCTGGTGGTGCTGGAAGCCATGAAGATGGAGCATGCCGTCCACGCCGCCGCCGCCGGTAAGGTCAGCGAAGTGAGCGTGTCGGTGGGCGATCAGGTCGAGACCGGCCGGGTGCTGGTGGTGGTGGAAGGTCCCGAAGAGTGACCGCACCGGTGCGCATCGCCAACTGCTCGGGCTTCTACGGCGACCGCCTGTCGGCGGCCAGAGAGATGGTCGACGGCGGCCCCATCGACTTCCTCACCGGGGACTGGCTGGCCGAGCTGACCATGCTCATCCTCTGGAAGGGTCGCCAACGCGACGCCACCAAGGGATGGGCCCGCACCTTTCTCACCCAGATGGAGGAGGTGCTGGGCACCTGTGCCGATCGGGGCATCAAGGTGGTCACCAACGCCGGCGGCCTCAACCCCGCCGGACTGGCCGAGCAGGTCCGGCTGCTGGCCGACACGCTCGGGGTGGCGGTGTCGGTCGCCCATGTCGAAGGCGACGACCTGATGCCGCGGATCGTCGACGCACGGTTCGAGGGGAACCCGCTCACCCACCTCGACACCGGGCAACCGCTGGCCGAGGCCACCGGCGAGCTGGTCAGCGCCAACGCCTACCTCGGGGCCTGGCCCATCGTCGAAGCGCTGTCCGGCGGCGCCGACGTGGTCATCTGCCCCCGGATCACCGACGCCTCGCTGGTGGTGGGCCCGGCGGCCTGGCACCACCGGTGGTCCTCCACCGACTGGGACCGCCTGGCCGGGGCGGTGGCGGCCGGCCACGTGATCGAGTGCGGGCCCCAGACCACCGGGGGCAACTACGCCTTCTTCACCGAGGTCCCCGGGCTGGAGCACCCGGGCTTCCCCATCGCCGAGGTGGCCGAGGACGGGTCGTCTCTCATCACCAAGCACCCGGGCACCGGGGGCGAGGTGTCGATCGGCACGGTCACCGCCCAGCTGCTCTACGAGATCGCCGGGCCCGAGTACCCCAACACCGACGTGGTGGCCCGGTTCGACACCATGTCGTTGGACGACGAGGGCAACGACCGGGTCCGGATCTCCGGGATCAAGGGAGACCCGGCCCCCGAGAACATCAAGGTCTCCATCAACCTGCTGGGCGGCTGGCGCAACACCATGACCTTCGTCCTCACCGGGTTGGACATCGAGGCCAAGGCCGACATCACCCTGGCGGCCCTGGAAGCCAAACTCGGCGACCCCAAGGGCTTCGCCGACTACGACACCCGGCTCATCCGGACCGACAAACCCGACGCCCCCACCAACGCCGAAGCCGCCGCCCAGCTGCGGGTCACCGTGAAGGACGCCGACGCCGACCGGGTGGGACGGGCGTTCTCCGATGCCGCCACCGAGCTGGCCCTGGCCGGCTACCCCGGGCTGCACCTCACCTCCCCGCCCAGCGCCGGGTCGTCCTATGGGGTCTACTGGCCGACCCTGGTCCCGGCCGATCGGGTGGTGCCGGTGGTGGTGGCGGCCGACGGCACCGAGGTAGCGGTCCCCCATACCGCCTCTCTGGCCGGGGCTGCCCCGGCGCCCGGCGGTGACAGAGCCGGGGCCGGTGCCGATGCCGGGGACCAACCGGTGGTCGCCGGTCCCGCCGGCGCCGGGGACCCAACCGGTACCGGGGACCGGACCGAGCAGGTGCCGCTCGGCACCATCATCGGGGCGCGCTCAGGTGACAAGGGTGGCAACGCCAACGTCGGATTGTGGGCCCGGACGGATGCCGCCTGGGCCTGGCTCGACGCAGCTCTGACCGAGGAGCGGTTCCGGAGCCTGCTGCCCGAGGCCGACGGTCTGGCCGTCCGTCGCTACCGGTTCCCTAACCTGCGGGCCCTCAATTTCGTGGTGGTCGGCCTGTTGGGAGAAGGAGTAGCGTCGTCCACCCGGCCCGATCCCCAAGCCAAGAGCCTGGGTGAGTACCTTCGGAGCCGGGTGGTCGACATCCCGGCCGGCCTCCTGGCCGAGCTCCCGACGCTGCACCACCCAACGCCTCACCGCCCAAAGGAGTAGCCGGTGGACTTCACGCAATCCGACGAACATGTGATGCTGCGCGAGGCGGTCAGCGCCATCGCCAACAAGTTCGGCCACGAGTACTACGTGGCCAAGGCCCGGGCCGACGGGCGCACCACCGAGCTGTGGGACGCCGTGGGCGAGGCCGGGTTCCTCGGGGTCAACGTGCCCGAGGAGTACGGCGGGGGCGGGGGCGGCATCACCGAACTGGCCATGGTCACCGAGGAGCTGGCCGCCGCCGGCTGCCCACTGCTGATCATGGTGGTGTCCCCGGCCATCTGCGCCACCATCATCGCCAAGTTCGGGACCGAGGCCCAAAAGCAGCGTTGGCTGCCGGGGTTCGCCACCGGAGCGTTGAAGATGGCCTTCGCCATCACCGAGCCGGACGCCGGGTCCAATTCGCACAACCTGTCCCTGACCGCCACCAAGGACGGGGACATCTACCGGCTCAACGGGTCGAAGTACTACATCTCCGGAGTGGACGAGGCCCAGGCCATGCTGGTGGTCACCCGGTCGGGCATCGACCCCGACACCGGTCGGGGAAAGCTGTCGCTGTTCGTGGTGGACACCGACTCCCCCGGTCTCGACAAGCAGGTGCTCCCGGTGGAGATCACCGCGCCGGAGAAGCAGTACACCCTGTTCTTCGACAACGTCGAGGTCGAGGCCGACCGGCTCATCGGCGCGGAGGGCGAAGGGCTGCGCCAGGTGTTCTTCGGGCTGAACCCCGAACGCATCCTGTCGGCGTCCATCGCCAACGGCATCAGCCGGTACGTGCTGGACAAGGCGGCGGCCTACGCCCGTGAACGCCAGGTGTGGGACACCCCGATCGGGCGGCACCAGGGGATCTCCCACCCGTTGGCCAAGGCCAAGATCGAAGTCGAGCTGGCCCGGTTGATGACCGACAAGGCGGCCTGGCTGTGCGATTTCGCCGGGGACACCCCCGAAGCCGGAGAAGCGGCCAACATGGCCAAGTACGCGGCGGCCGAGGCCACGTTGGCTGCGCTCGACCAGTCCATCCAGACCCACGGGGGCAACGGGATGTCGTCCGAGTACGGCATCGCCGACCTGTGGGGCATGGCCCGGCTCCTCCGGATCGCCCCGGTCAGCCGGGAGATGATCCTCAACTTCGTGGCCCAGCACTCGTTGGGACTGCCCAAGTCGTACTGAGCGGGTCGGCAACTACCCCGTTGTTCTCTTGCCAGGCGACGCAATGAGACAGCGACGCCAGACAGCCATCGCCTGACGGGATGACCGGGATCGGAGCCGCCACCTGGCCACCACCTGGCCACCACCTCGTGACCCACCCCGTAGCCCAGTCTGGGACTGCGACCAGCACGAGTATCCTTGTCCCCTTATGCCTCTGCAGACCCGTGACGACATCCGCAACGTGGCCATCGTGGCCCACGTCGACCATGGGAAGACGACGCTGGTCGACGCCATGCTCTGGCAGTCGGGGGCCTTCCGGGCCAACCAGTCGGTCAACGAACGGGTGATGGACTCCGGTGACCTGGAGCGGGAGAAGGGCATCACCATCCTGGCCAAGAACACCGCGGTGCTCCACGGCGGGGTGAAGATCAACATCATCGACACCCCGGGTCACGCCGATTTCGGCGGCGAGGTGGAGCGGGGGCTCACCATGGTCGACGGGGTGCTGCTCCTGGTCGACGCCTCCGAGGGGCCCCTGCCCCAGACCCGTTTCGTGCTCCGCAAGGCACTCCAGGCCCGACTCCCGGTGGTGCTGGTGGTCAACAAGGTGGACCGGGCCGACGCCCGCATCGACGAAGTGGTACACGAGGTGGAGGAACTCTTCCTCGACCTCGACGCCGACGAGCACCAGATCGACTTCCCCATCCTCTATTCCAATGCCCGGGCCGGCTGGGCGGCCACCGAACAGGGGGTGGAAGGCACCGACCTCGAGCCGTTGTTCCAGGCCATCCTGGACCGCATCCCGGCGCCGGAGTACGACCCGGACGCCCCGCTGCAGGCCATCGTCTCGAACCTGGACGCCTCCCCCTACCTCGGGCGCCTGGCCATCTGCCGCATCCGCAACGGGGTGCTCCGCAAGGGCTCCACCGTGGCCTGGTGCAAGCTGGACGGGACCATCGAGCGGACCAAGATCACCGAGCTCTACATCACCGACGCGCTGGACCGGGTCGACGCCGCCGAGGCCGGGCCGGGTGAGATCGCCGCGGTGGCTGGCATGGCCGAGATCACCATCGGCGAGACCCTGGCCGATCCCGACGACCCGAGGCCGCTCCCGGTCATCACCGTCGACGAGCCCAGCCTGTCGATGACCATCGGGATCAACACCTCGCCGCTGGCCGGCGCCGACGGCTCGAAACTCACCGCCCGCCAGATCCTCAACCGCCTCGACGCCGAGCTGGTCGGGAACGTGTCGCTGCGGGTCCTCCCCACCGAGCGGCCCGATACCTGGGAGGTCCAGGGCCGGGGCGAGCTCCAGTTGGCGGTGCTGGTCGAGACCATGCGGCGCGAGGGGTTCGAGATGACGGTGGGGAAGCCCCAGGTGGTCACCCGGGAGATCGACGGCAAGGTCCACGAGCCCATGGAACGGGTGGCCATCGACGTCCCCGACGACTACCTGGGGGTGGTCACCCAGCTGATGGCCCTCCGCAAAGGCACGCTCATCGAGATGGTCAATCATGGGACCGGCTGGGTCCGCATGGACTACCGGACCCCCGCCCGCGGCCTGGTCGGCTTCCGCACCGAGTTCATGACCGAGACCCGGGGGACGGGCATGCTCCACCATGTCTTCGACGGCTGGGAGCCATGGCACGGTGCCCTCAAGACCAAGAGGAACGGCTCCATGGTCGCCGACCGGCGGGGGATGACCACCGGCTACACGTTGATGAGCCTGCAGGAGCGGGGGATGTTGCTGGTCGGTCCGGTCACCGAGGTGTACGAAGGCATGGTCATCGGGGAGAATGCCCGGGACGAGGAGATGGACGTCAACCCGATCAAGGAGAAGAAGCTCACCAACGTGCGGTCGGCCACCGCCGACGAGGCGATCCGCCTGACTCCCCCGCTGCTGCTCTCCCTGGAGCAGGCGCTGGAGTTCATCGCCGACGACGAGTGCGTCGAGGTGACCCCCAAAGCGGTGCGCCTGCGGAAGGTCATCCTCGACCAGGCCGTCCGCGGACGGCTGCGCAGCCGGGCTCGCAACCCGAAGTAGCCCTCGCCGGGCGCTTTCTCGGCTCCGAGGGGAGGGCTCGAACCTCCAACATCTGGCTCCAAAGGCCAGCGTTCTGCCAATTGAACTACCTCGGAATGGCCCGCCCGACGGCGAGAAGGAAGTCGCTCCAGGTTAGGCGATGGCGGCTGCGATCCGGTGCCGATCGGCGACTGGATCGTCGTCGCGCCACCGGGTCCGGGGATTGCGCCGGTAGGCTCCGGCCCTGATGAGGGTACTTGTTGTCGACGACGATCCGGCCGTGAGTGGGGCGCTACACCGGGCACTGAAGCTCGAGGGCTACGACGTGTCGCTGGCCAATGACGGACCCCGTGCCCTCGAGGAGATCGCCGTCCGGCCACCCGACGCAGTCGTCCTCGACATCGGCCTGCCCACCATCGACGGGCTCGAGGTCTGCCGGCGTCTCCGGGCCGCGGGTGACGACACCCCGGTCCTGATGCTGACCGCCCGCGACGCCGTCAGCGATCGGGTCCAGGGCCTGGACGCCGGAGCCGACGACTATCTGGTCAAGCCGTTCGCCCTGGCCGAACTGCTGGCCCGGTTGCGGGCGCTGTTGCGCCGCCGGAACGACGACTCGAGCGAGATCCTGCAATTCGCCGACCTGAGCCTCGACCCGGCCAGCCGGGTCGCCTCCCGGGGCACCCGCGAGTTCACACTCACCCGGATCGAGTACGACCTCCTCGAGCTGCTGCTCCGGCACCCGCGACAGGTCCTGACCCGCGAGGTGATCCTCGACCGGGTGTGGGGCTATACCTTCGACTCCGGGACCAACTCGCTGGCGGTCTACGTCGGGTACCTGCGCCGGAAGACAGAGGAAGACGGCGAACCTCGGCTCATCCACACCGCCCGGGGTGTCGGCTACGTCCTGCGAGAACCTTGACCTTCCGCACCCGCCTGGTGATGGCCGCCACCATCGCGGTATTGCTGGCGGTCGTGGTGGGTTCCATCAGCGCCTACGTGGTCGCCCACAACTCGCTGGTCGGATCGATCGACAACACCCTGAGCCAGGATGGTCAGTCCATCCTGGCTCAGCAGAGCCAGGCCTTCAACAATGGCTCGTACCTTCAGGTCCCCAACTTCTGCAGCAGTTCCACCGTCGGAGAGTGCGAGCAAGTTGTGTACGCAGACGGCTCGACCAGTCCCCTCGATCCACAGGTGCTCCCCATCAACGATGCCGTAAAGCGGGTCGCCGGCTCCGGCGGGAATGGATCCCCCGTGAACTTCTCCTCCGTCCTGACGAACGGCAAAACGACGACCGCCGTACGAGAGACGGTCATCGCACTCCCCGGCGGCTGGTTCTACCACGGCAACTCCGGAATCGACGGTAGGTCCCCTCTCGAAGAGACATTGCCCGGGGGCGGGGCGCTCCAGTTGACGCTACCGCTCACTGGGGTGAACCAGGAGCTGGGTCATCTCGCCATCGTGCTCTGGATCATCGCCCTCCTGGGCGTCGCTCTCGCTGTCCTGCTCGGACTCGCGGTCGGTCGCGCCGTCCTCGGGCCGCTCAATAGTCTCACCTTCACCATCGAGGAGTTGGCCGAGACGACCGACGTCTCCAAGAGGCTCGATCCCGGCGGGATGGACGAGCTCGGACGGCTGAGACGGGCGTTCAACCGCCTGTTGACCGCGCTCGACTCCTCTCGCGACGCGCAACGGCAGTTGGTGCTTGACGCCAGCCACGAGCTGCGGACCCCACTCACCAGCCTCCGAACCAATATGGAGGTGGCACGCCGGATGGATGAGCTGGAGCCGGCCGAACGCGAGGTGCTGATCGGTGATGTTCTGACCCAGCTCGACGAGCTGACCACGGTGGTTGCCGACCTGGCCGAACTGGCCCGGGGTGAGCAACCACCACTGACGTCAGAACCGGTGGCCCTCCATGAAGTGGTCGAGGAAGCGGTGGGCGTGGCCACCACTCATGGGCGGAGCCGTAATGTGACCTTCGCCGCCTTCGTGGTTCCGACCTGGGTGTTGGGCTCGCGGCCCCGCATCGAGCGGGCGGTGGGCAACCTGCTCGACAACGCCCTCAAGTGGAGTCCGGACGGGGGCTCGGTGGAGATCACCTGCTCGGGGGGGACGGTGATCGTTCGGGACCACGGCCCCGGGATCGAGGATGCCGATCTGGACCACCTCTTCGACCGCTTCTACCGGGCCCCCAACGCCCGAGGCCTGCCAGGCTCCGGATTGGGCCTGGCCATCGTCGCCCAGGTCGCCCGCGAAGAGGGTGGATCGGTGACCGCCCAGCAGGCGCCGGGGGGTGGCGCCCTGTTCCGGTTCACGCTTCCGGAGATCGCTCCTCCCGAAGCGACCGGGGTCGACCAGTAGTCACCTGGGCTTTCGCGGCCGTCCCACATGGCGCTCAGCCTCCCGGGCGGCTAGCCTGCCGCACGACATGGGATCACTGATCAAGAAGCGCCGCAAGCGCATGCGCAAGAAGAAGCACAAGAAGATGTTGAAGGCCACCCGCTGGCAGCGCCGGGCGGGTAAGTAACCCGATCTGCGGTCGCTCCGCCCGGGTATACCCGCTGCACCGGCATCCGTCTCCTCCTGACCCTGGGTGGGTCGCGGGCTCCCGCCTACCGTCCGAGCAGGTCAGCGACGTTGTCGCGAAAGAATCCGGGCGCATCCTCCGGTGTACAACCCGCCTTCCCATAGTCCTCGACCGGGGTGGCGGACCCTTCCGAGTGGGGGTAGTCGCTGCAACACATGAACACGTCGCCCGCCTTGGCCATCAGCCGGGACGGCTGCTCATAGGAGAACGACGAGACCCGTACCTGGCGCTCGAAGTACTGGCTGGGACGCAGCTCCAGCTCGGTTGGCGACTGACCGTTGAGGGTGGAGGTGAAGTCCCAACCGCCGTCGAGCATCAACAGGTACTGGGGCACCCAGATCGATGAGAGCTCCACGATCCCGATCCGCAGCTCCGGGAACCGGTCGAGGACACCGTTGACGATCATGTCGGTCACCGCGACAGCCGGCGGGACCCACAGGAAGATCGATTCGAGGGTGGGCACGAAGGCGTCGGCGGCATCGGTATAGAACGCGTCGTCGAAGATGCGGGGCTGGTCGGCCACATGGAAGACCGGCGTCACGCCATGGTGGATGAACGCCGACCACACGCGGTCGTGGTCAGGGTGGGAAAGAGGGCGCCCGTCTACCGCCGATGGGGCGATCATGCCGAGGCGGACACCGGCGGCGGCCAACGCCGAGAGTTGGGTCTCCAACCACTCGGGGTTCCGGAGCGTCAGGTGGGCGACCGGATGGAGCCGACCGCCGCCATCGGTCACCACTGCGGAGCACCAGCGGTTCCAGGCCGCCATGTTGGCAGTCAGAGCCGGTAGCGATGAGGAAAGCCGGCGCTCCCACAACAGCCCGAAGTTGGGGAACAGCACGGCGTCATCGAGGCCCATGACCGTCAGCTGTCCGGCTCGGGCCGAGGGGTCCCAGTACGCCAGCGGCAGCATGTCGTCATACGAATACTCGGGAGGCAGATGTTGGCGACACCGCTGGCGATTCCGGCCCAACGCCGCGGTGTCCCCGGGCACCTGCACGTCAGCCAAGCTCAGGCGCTCGTCACCCCAGGTGAGCCAGGGATAGCCGAGCTCGTCGTCGACGATGGCGAGCGCGTCGCCCCGGTGGGGCGGGTCGATATGGTCGGCCCAGAGGGTGCGCGATTCGAAGAGGTGCTGATCGGAGTCGAAGACAGCCGTCATCGCCCCAAATGTAACTGACGGCATGCTGGCTAGAGGCCAAAGCCTCTGGCGGCGGCCACCCACCGGTGGCATGGTGGCGGTATGTGGATAGACGCCAAGGGCGCCACTGTCCTTCCCGCCTCGGAGTGTCGGCGGCTGCTGGCGCTGACCGCCAAGGAGGGTGGAACCGGTCGGCTGGCGGTGGCCACCGATCAGGCACCCGTGATCATTCCGGTCAACTTCACCCTTCAGGAGGGCCAAGTGGTGGTTCGGGTGGGCGCCGGCTTCCTGTCTCAGGCGGCATCCGGTCACCTGGTGGCTTTCGAAGTCGATCACGTCGACTCGGTTTCCGGAACCGCCTGGAGCGTCCTCATTCGCGGGCTGGCGACGTTGATCGAGGCGCCGACCGAACTCGAGCTCGCCGCCGCCCCTCACCCGCTCGTACCCGAGCCGGGTGATCAGGTGCTGATCGTGCGCCCTGACATCATCTCCGGTCGCCAATTCGAGATTCGCCACGCCGGATAGAGCGATCACGTGGCACCCGAGCGGGCTGGCGACCCGTTGCTCAGCCGGGGTGGAGAGGTGAGATCCCGACCCGGGGGCGCGAACCAACTCAAGTCCGGTCAGCTCAGCACCACGGATCTGACGGTCTCGACCATTGCCAATATCGGACCGGGAATCGATTTCTATTTCGCCTTCGGATTGATCGCGGTGACCGCCGGCGTCGCCGCTCCGCTGACGATCCTGGCCGCCGGGCTCGCCGTGCTCCTTCTGGCCGGGACGATTGCCGAATTCAGCAGGATCGAGCCATCGGCCGGAAGCTTCATCACCTACGTCGAGACCAGTCTCGGACCAGTGGCCGGGGTGGTGACCGCATTGCTGGTGGCGGTCGGGTACATCATCGCCATGGCTGGGGTGTTCACCATGTCCGGCGGGATGGTGGCGATGACCCTCGCTCGCTTCACCTCGTGGAATGTGCCCTGGGGCCCGTTGAGTCTGGTGTTGACCGTGGGTGCGATCTGGCTGACCGCCCGCGGTGTCAAGCTGTCCACCAAGGTGGTCGGCGTCGCCGTGCTCGTCCAGGTGGCGGTGATGGCGGCCGTCTGCACGGTCATCCTCTTCGACCTGCGAGGCCACCTGTCAGCCGCTCCGTTCTCGTGGTCCCATCTCTCGGGCGGGCTGGCCGGGCTGTCGGCCGGGTTCCCCCTGGCCCTCTATATGTACGTCGGCTGGGAGAATGGCCCGGCGTTGGCGGAAGAGTGCCGGGATCCCAAACGCTCGGTTCCAAGAGCCCTCTACGTTTCGATAGCCATCGGCGCGGTTCTCTTCGTGGGCTTTGCCTACGCGACGATCACCGGATTCCACGACGACCTCTCGTCCATCGGGCGCTCGTCGGTTCCGTTCCTTGCCATGGCCGACCACTACCTGGGTGGCGCGGCCCTTTTGGCCTGGCTCGCCGGCATCGCCTCGGTCCTGGCGGGACTGGTGGCGGGGACCGGCTCCCAGGCCCGGATGCTGTTCGACGGCGGGCGGTCAGGGCTGCTGCCGGCGTGGCTCGGGCGGGTGCGCCCATCAGTCGGCACGCCGGTCAACGCCCTCATCGCCATGGCGGGGCTCGGCCTGAGCGTCATTGGCGTCTGGGCGATCGCCCACGTCCTCGGGGTCGGCACCGGATCGATGAACCCGGTCGGCTTGTACGCGGAGTGCTCCACCATGGGGACGATCGTGATTCTCATCGTGTATCTGTTGACCAACCTCTCCCTTCCGGTGTTCATATGGCGTCGCCACCGCACGATGTTCTCCCCGGTCCGCCACGTCGTCGTCCCTCTGCTGGGATCGGCGACGTTGGTGGTGCCGTTCATCGAGCTGTGCAAACCCGGCCAGCCTGCACCCTACGGTGCATTCCCGTTCGTCGCCCTCGGGCTGGTGGCGGTGGCCTTGGCCGTCGCTGTCCTGGTGGTGCGTCGTGACCCGTCCGTCGGCTCGGGCGAGGGGTCTCCGGTGCCGGCCACCTGAGCAAGAGGCTGCTCCTTCGGTGGGCGGCTTCCGATCCCCGGGAACCTCGGCCGAGAACCAGTGGGTAGCCGTTTCGGCACCTTCAGGGCGCCGCCCGTGGAAGAATCCTCTCTGAGGGGTACCGGACAGCTGCGTACGCCGACGCTCAAGGCGAGGATACCTGTGGCGACGGCCGGGCTCCTGGTGGGAGTCGCGCTCTCCGGTTGTGGCGCGGGGCTCCCCACGGAGTAGCCGGCACGTCACCGACGAAAGGAGCGCCCGTTCACCCCGCGACCTACCAGGCGGCAGCCAGCCTCGGCGGTCCGGTCACGGCCGGCCGCGTGATCGAGCCCTTGTCTGCCCTCCCCCTCGATCTTGCCGCCTCCGGGTACGTCGAGAAGGAGTTCTTCGCCTCGGGAACCG
>Ga0307372_10003129_pt1 | contig 26799 bp, 32 predicted proteins | sample OX1MG_FD_202533 | JGI IMG/M metagenome (GOLD analysis project Ga0307372, IMG submission 202533) | Soil microbial communities from Risofladan, Vaasa, Finland - OX-1 | ecosystem: Environmental > Terrestrial > Soil > Coastal area > Acid sulfate soil | place: Finland: Risofladan, Vaasa | collected... | reverse complement strand
CGAAGAAATTCCATCCCGGCCCGGCGTCGGAAACCTCCCGGATTTCCACCTTTTCCACAGCTTCCACAGAGAACCCTGCCAGAAGCGGCAACCGTAACCCTGCCAGATTCGTCAGGGAGAACCCTGCCAGATTTGGCGGTTTCCATAAGGAATATAGAAAGCCTGTTACAGAAAGCTATGGGAAATGTAATTCTGATTTTCTAGAAGATTTACCGGGAGCCGCCGATCCACGCCAGGCAAACCCGCCATCCCCACCCCTTCCGGAAGAGGAAAGGCAAAAGCAGATTTCTCCCGCCTGCGCCGAGGCTTCGGCGGGCGAACGTTGCCCTGGCGATGCCGAGGCGGCTCGCGATGAGCGCGTCGAGAGGGACGCACGGAACGGCGAAGGGGATAACGCTGCGGGGCAACGGCCCGGAGAGATTCGCCCTCCCGATTTAATCGGGGCTGGGAATGACGGTGGGGGCGGCGCGGAGAGGGAACTGCTCGAAGAGTTGCGGCGCCTGATTGCCGGGGAAATGCCTGCCCGGAAAATGCCCGACGGGAAGCTGGACGCGAAAATGCTTGGCGGGAAGTCGCTAGCGGGCGATGGCGAGGCGCGACGGCGGGAGATGCTCGAGCGGCAGAAGTGCGATCTGCTGCGGCGGCCCGAGGGGCGAAGCGTGCCGCCCTGAGGCGCGGCGCGAGGCGGTGCGGGTAGCGGGGCAGATGCGTAGGGGTGACCGAAAGGAGCCGGGAATGAGCTTGCTGCACATGAAGCCGATCACGTTGCTGGCCGAAGCGAAGCCGCACGGGACCAGGGTGAAGTATCTGGGAGGGTGCCGGTGTTTACCGTGCCGCGCGGCGAATGCCGGCTACGAGTGCCGGCGCGTGCGGGCGCGCCGCAGCGGCGATTGGAACGGGTTGATTCCGGCCGGGCGGGCCAGGCAGCACCTGCTGGCGCTTTCCCGCGCCGGGGTGGGACGGCGCACGGTGGCCGATATTGCCGGCGTGCCGCAATCGCTGCTGCACCGGATTCGCACCGGAAGGCGGCGGCGCATCCGCGCCCGCACGGCGCGGCGGATCCTGCTGGTGAGCCGGACGGCGATGAACGACGCGCGTCTGGTGCCGGCCGGGCGCGCCTGGCGGATGATCGATCGGTTGGTCGAGGAGGGGTTCACCCGAGCCGAGATTGCGCGGCGGCTCGGCTACCGTTCGCGGGCGCTGCAGCTGAACCGCGCGCGGATCACGGCGCGCAGCCTGGTCCGCGTCGAGCGCTTCTACCGCCGCATGATGACGTGAGGGGGCGGTGAGCATGTAGTCGTTCAGCTGTCCAGGTCTAGGGCAATCTTGAGGGAAGCGTTGATTTGGGCAACCTTGGGCTTGGGTAGCTGACCTAGCTGGCCTGATAGTCTATCCTTGGATATGGCTCTCACCTGTTCGCACAGGGCTACTGATTCGGATGGCAGACCGCCTTCTCCGATCCTGAGTTCCACGTGGGTGGGGTAAATGCGGACTTTGTTGGAACGGCTGGTCACGGGGACGATAATGACGACCGGACTCGACGCGTTTATTGCGTCTCTACTGACTATGACGACGGGACGTGTCTTGTGAATCTCTGAACCGACGGTCGGATCCAGATTGGCCTTGTACACGTCCCCGCGCCTCATTCACGCCTCCGTGAGCTCTCTTTCATTCAGTTCCAGAGCTTCCCAATCGCTGGGGCCAAATTCCTCGAGAATCAATTTGGCCTGCTTCTGGTAATCCGAGTCTTCCGCCATGAAGGCAAATCTGGCGTCAATTTGTTTCCTACGGATCATTTTCACGTATGCACAAATGGCCGCCACGAAAAATTCGTTGATGGTGCCGGCCGGAACCAACTCCTTCTCCACAAATTCCTGCGCCTCTTTGTATAGTGGACGCGGCAAACGCACGGTGGTGCGCACCCTTCGGGCAGAAACGCCACGCATGATTCTCCTCCTCTGTCCAATCAGCGAGTGGCCTAACTGGCCTTGTAATTTAGGCATCTATTGTGATGATTGTCAAGGGCACAAAGCTGCATCACCGCTGACCTCATAAGTGGTTGCACGTTGGGGCCACTTGTGATACTAACTAAGTCTCATGTTTTCAATCACAATCCTCAATGGGCGCTGCGTTCGATGTGCAAAAGGGACACATGAATGCGCAAAATGCCCATAGCTGCAGTGATCTGCCGGAGACTAAGCTTATATCTCAGGGTGGAGGACTCCGTGCTATGACGCTGATCGGAGAAGGCGGACGCTAATGGCCAGCCCAGCGGATCAACCAAAACCGGCAATTCCCGAAGTGGTATACGCGATGTTTTGCGGAGGGATCGAGCAGGCAACAGCGCAGAAGGTTGTGAATAGTCTAGCCATAGCGATGGGTGGCAAGGTTAAGCATATTCATCTCCTCTTGCAGTCTGCCGGGGGTTACGTCGGAGACGGAGTGTTCCTCTACAATCTCTTCCGCTCCATACCCGTTGAACTGACGCTCTATAATGTCGGTCAGATTTCGTCTGCAGGCGTGGTCGCCTATTTGGGGAGCAGGAGAAGGAAGACCTCCAGGAGCGCCACCTTCATGCTGCACCGCAGCACCAATAGCCCCCAGTTTGCCACCGCGTCCAAGTTGGACCATATTGCGAAGACTTTGGTTTTGGACGACCAGAGAAGCGAGGAGATTGTCCGGGCACATGTCAGTTTTCCCGCGGAGCTGTGGGATCAGCTCCGCGAACGCGATATTTACCTTTCCGCCGAGGATGCTGTCCGTTTCGGCATCGCCGACGAAATCACCGATTTCGCCCCGCCTACAGGAACACAAGTGTTCAACATCCTAGCCTGATTGGAGTTCAATGGGCCGAGTTCCCACCTTCAAACCCGCAGGCAGCTTCGCAACGTCACCTGGGCGAGTTGCTGTCGCTCCGTTCAGCCGCGCCAGCGGGATTTTTCGAAGGCGGCTTTGACCTTGGCGGCGCGCGCGGCGGCGCCGGAGATCGCCTTGGCGACGACGCTGGAGACGTCTTCCGGGGAGCCGTCGGGGCGCAGCACGTGGATGGTATGAACGCTGCGCGCGCCGAGTTCGTCTTCGATGGTGACGACGACGGCTGCGGCGCTCGCGTCGAATTTTCTGCCGATTTCCTTGGCCATGTGTGCCTCTTGGGTGTCGTTCCGAGGGTCGCGGTCTTTAGCGGCCGGGCCTGCCCGTCGAACCCTCGGTGAAGGCGGGAGGAATCTCTCCGGGGTTTTGCGCTTTCCTGGCGACGCCATGCCGGCGCGTTCCGCTGAGATTCCTCGGGCATCCTGGTCGGATGCCCTCGGAATGACGGCGTTCTTCGATTGGTCGGATAGGTTCGGAATGACGGCGTTCTCCATGGGTCGCCATGGAGGGGCTGTCATTTCGAGCCGCCGCGCCTGCCCGTCGAAACCTCGGTGAAGGCGGGAGGGATCTCTCCGGGGTTTTGGGCTTTCCTGGCGACGCCATGCCTGTGCGTTCCGCTGAGATTCCTCGGGCATCCTGGTCGGATGCCCTCGGAATGACGACGCTTTTTAGGTGGTCGGATCTGGTCGGAATGACGGTGCTGTGTCGGCGTCCTATGTACGGGCAAGGCGTCCCTACAGCAGTTTCATGTTGTGGACGCGGATGCCCGCGGCCCAATAGGTGCCGTGCGGGCGCACGCTGACGACCATCTTTTGCGACGCGCGCCAGCTTCGCCCGATTTTGCGGATCGCCGAGACGTTTCCTTCGCGGCCGACCTCGACCATCTCGCCCTCGCGCAGATCCTCCGCCTGGCGAAAAACGGAAACCAGCGTGCCGCGTGCCATGGCCAGGCGCTCGCCCGATTCCAGCTCGATCTCGATCCAGTCGTCGCACGGCTCGATTTTCACGCGCGCCAGCGAGCCTTCGGGAAATTCGAGCGGCGTGCCGACTTCGGTGCAGCCGCCGGTGCCAAAATTCGGTCCGCCGCCTCCAGAGACGCCGCCCGCGCCGCCCGAAGCCACCGTCGTCAGCTTGCCGGCGAAGGCGTAATTATCCGAGACGACGCCCGAAAGGGTTTCCGCGGCGACGAACATCTGCGCGGCGGTGTCCCAGGCGACGTAGTAGGTCGCGGCGTAGGCGAGGCCGCTGATCGTGCCCGCGGGAAACGCGCGCGCGCCCTGGCCGTAGTCCTGCGTCCAGGAACTACCCACACCACCCGGACCATAGATCCGGGCCGTCGTACTAGATCCTGTGTCTATGGAATCGACGGCGGCGTTGTTCACGGCGTTCGACGGGGCGTTGGCGAGGATGTCGTTCGAGCCCGCCAGGCCCCCGGCGACGGCCGTCGGGCTGGCTGCGGTGCCGAAATAGGTGTAGGGCGAATAGTTCGACGACGGGTATTTGGCGCGCACGCGGAAATAGCGCGTGGCGTTGCCCAGATTGAGCGAGAGCGACTGCGTCTGGCCGAGCGGGTAGACGATGCGCGATGCGCCGAACGCGGGATCGCTTGCCGATTCCAGGAAATACTGGGCCGATGCCGCGGCGCCGCGGCTGGCCCCGACCGTGACGTTGAAGGTGCCGCGCGCGGCGGCGACGGTGAGCGAGGCGGGCGCGGCCGGTGCGGCGAGCGCCTGCGCGGCCGAGGTCTGCGGCGACGGGGCCGTATCGACGCCGACCTGCTGCTGGAGCTGGTTGAAGGAGGCGGCGAAGGCGGCAAGCCAGTCGTAGAGGACCGGGTCGTCGATGGCGAGGTAGCCGAGGCTGGACGTGTTCAGCATGTGAAAAAAATCCTTAACGAGGTGTCATTCCGAGGAGCCCCGACGCCAACAAGACGCTGTCATTCCGAGGGCATCCGACCAGGATGCCCGAGGAATCTCAGCGGAACGCGCCGGCATGGCGTCGCCAGGAAAGCCCAAAACCCCGGAGAGATTCCTCCCTGAGCCTGTCCCGAGCGGAGCCGAGGGGCTCAAAATGACGGCCCCTCGCCAGACGGGATTTAGTGGCAGTGGCCGGTGCCGCACAGCAGCGCGGCGCCCGTGCCCGCGCCGATGGCGAACCATTTGATTGACATTCCCAGTCGCCGCCAGAAGCCGCCGCCTTTGGCGGCTCGCAGCGCGGCGTCGCGCTGTTTCAGGGCGGCCGCGAGCTGCTCGCCGGCGAGCTTGATCTGCGCGTCCTTCGCGGCCAGGTCTTGCTGCGCGGCATGAAGCCGCAAGCTGCACGCCTGGCAGGAAGAGACGAAATCGCGCAACGAGCCGAGATCGGGCTCGGGAATCGTGGCCAGGGCGGCGGGCGCGGGATTTTTCCGGGTCGGGCGCGGGATTTGAATTTCGATGGGCTGCGGCACGGGAACCTGTTTCGGCAGCCAGGCGGCGATCTCGGGCGGCGTTTTCTGCCGCGCCGCCCGGGCGCGCAACGCGGCCACCTGTCGCGCCGTTTGCGCGTCGCGCTGTTTTTCTTGGAAAACGATTTGCCGGCTCGCTTTGGCGTCCCGGTTCAGCGCGCCCTGCTGCTGCCGCACGGTGCTTTCGGCTTGCAGCAGGGCGTCATGCGCGCCGCGCCACGAGTGGAGGGCGATCCCCGCCCCGGCCACGCCCAGGGCGGCGAGTCCCGCCAGGGCGGCGTGTTTCCAGTCCCAGGTCATGATCTATTCCTCGGGGCGCCCGCCGGAACGGTGCCCGGCGCGGCCGCGGGAGCGAGGCATCTGCATGTCCATCTGGCGAACCAGATCGTTGGCCGACCAGTAGAGCGGCTCGCGCGTGGGCTCGCGCAGCGGAAATTCGTCGGCGGAAATTTCGGAGGCGCAGGGGCGGCAGAGCGTTTTCCCCTGCTTCTCCGTTTCGGCCGTGTTGCCGCACCGGCGATGGAAAAAGCAGGGCGAGGGAGCGGAGGAATGCATCGTTACGGACAGTTCACGGGTTGCCATATGCGGAAAAGCCTCCTGGTGGTGCGTCTATCGCGGCTGCGGCTGCGGCCGCGGGGGCGGCTACAGGCCCGAAAACCCTCCGGCGCCTGCGCCAAACGAGGCGAATGGGCCGAAGAGGCGGTCGGGGTGGGTGTATTGCGCGCCCACCATGCCGGCGGGCGACGGGTTCGGGGGAATGGGTGAGTTGACGGTCCGGCCCGGCGGTCCGGGCCAGATGGGCCAACGCGGGCGGGTCATAGAGACCAGTCCATTTATATAGGCCGCCGCGCCCGGATAGGCGGCAGCGGGGGAGTAGGCCGGAGCGGCGTAAACGGAAGCGGGCTGACTCGCGCCGGCGCCGGCCAGGGGACCGAAAAGTGGGGCCATGGGAACGGTTCTCCTTCCTACCGGCCGCGCCGGTTGTCGCGGTTTTTCACGACGAGTTCGCTGATGCCCAGGTTGCTGGTGGTGACCGAATCGCGGATTTCGCGCAGGAGCTGATTCTGCGCTTCGAGGAACGGGCGCAGGGTGACCGCGAAGCTTTCGGCGAAGGCCGAACGCATCTCCATGCGCCAGAAATCGACCGATTTATCGCCGGCGGCGATGGCGCGGCTCTTTTCGCGCAGGAAGCCGAACACTTCGCGAAGCACCAGCAGCGCCAGCAGGCCTCCGGCGCCGATCTGCCAAATGAGTTGATTGCCCACGGTTTTACCTCTCGATGGTTTTGCGACGGCGGATTGCTTCAGGAACTGGTGTACTTGGGAACGCGGGCGAGCACGCTGTCGGGATAGCCAGGGTTTGCGCCGCCGTTCCAGGCGAGCAGGGCGCGCCGGATGTCTCCCCTGGCCCCGGAAAATTTCGCGGCCAGGACGCGGCAGCCGATCTCGATGCCGGTGGGCGGATCGCACAGCGCGGCCAGATGGCCGCCGTAGCCGTGCTCGCGCGCGGTTTCGCCCATCACCTGCATGAGGCCCCAGGAAAAGGCGCGGGCGCGCGCCTCGGTGGGATCTTCGAGCTTGCCCGCGATGACCAGCGGCAGCAGGTAGCGCAAATAAAAATCGGGCTCGTAACGAATCGCCCAGGGATTCCAGGCGCTTTCCTGCTCGCAGACGGCGCAGACCAGCGCCGGATCGAGCCCGGCCGCGTGCGCCTGCCCGCGAACCAGCGCAATGAGCGATGAAGGTGCGATAGAGACCGCCGTCATTCCGAGCAACCCCAACGCGAACAAGACTCCGTCATTCCGAACCCATGCGACCCATCGAATACCGCTGTCATTCCGAGCGCATCCGACCAGGATGCGAGAGGAATCTCAGCTGAACGCGTCGGCATGGCGTCGCCAGGAAAGCCCACCCCCCCGGCGACCCATAGAGACCGCCGTCATTCCGAGGAGCGCACAACGCCAACAAAACGCCCTTATTGCGAACCCATCCGACCCTGCGAATACCGCCGTCATTCCGAGCGCATCCGACCAGGATGCGAGAGGAATCTCGGCTGAACGCGTCGGCATGGCGTCGCCACAAGCAGGCGCGCCCCTCGCCCCCGCCCGGGACAGGGTCTTGTGCCGCGTGCCCTGTGCCGCCGCGCCCCTACGGGCTGCCGAACGGCGCCCAGGGATCGGTTTTCAGGTACAGCTCGATGCGCTCGGAAATCGAGAACCAGTCGCCCGGATTGCCATTCGACGCAATGCCGAAACGCGCCGACAGGCGCTCGCCGGAAATATTGACAGGCAGTTCGAGATCGTCGCTCACCGAAGCGGGACTTGAAAGCTCGAGCGTGCCGGCCAGCGGCACGACGTCGCCCCCGCTCGATGATCCGTTTGCGCCCAGGTTCGCAAAGGTAAATTCGGTCGCGCTCAAAACCTCCAGAACGGCCCCTGGACCGTTGAAGCTGCTATCGGCCACGCCTTCGATGGCGATTGGCTGGCGTGCGAACAGGCCGTGCGCCGCGGCGGTCGTCACCGTGGCGAGGTTGCCGCCGCGCGAAATCGAGGAGATCACGACGGCGCGATCGGCCGCCGGGAACGCGCCGACCAGAAGGCTGCCCTGTCCCTCGGCCCGGGCGCGCAGATAGCCGAACAGCTTGCGGCCGACCGGCGGCGCGCCCAGATCGGAGCCGTCGACGAAATAGGTGGCGTAACGGGCGGGGATCGCCTTGCCGTTGTCGCTCCAGGTGCCCGCGGCGAGCGAAAAAATATTGCCCGAGCCGTCGTTCGAGCCGAGAAAAATGGGAAAGCTGCCGTCGGGCCGGGCGACGGCCGTCGCGCAATTGGCGGCGATCGTCCACGGGACCCAGCCGCGCGCCAGCGGCGCGTCGCGGAACAGCATGAAGCGCGTCACGTCCACCAGCGACTGGGCGCCGTAGGCGAATTGCATGGAGAGCGTCCAGTTCGGCTGCGTCGCCGAGCCGACCGGCACGCCGACCAGCAGCCGCTTCACGTCGGTTTCCAGCACGATCCAGATCGTTTCCGCCGCGCCCCAGTTCACCTGATCCCACACCGGCCCTTTGCCGGTCGCGAGGCCTCGCTGATCGCTGTGAATTTCCTGCGACAGTTTCTGCGGCGGCGAGCCGTCGAACACGTAGACGCCGTTCTGCCCGGCGATGACGGCCGCTTCGTCGCCCAGGGCCACGCCGTGAATCGACGGCGTGCCGACGCGGTTGCTGACCTGCTGGATGGTCCAGAGCGCCGGCTCGTTCACGCCGTCGTCGGCGGTGACGTAGAACGACCGCTCCTTGACGATGTAGAGGTTGTTGCGGAGGACGAAGGCGTTGGTGATGTGCTGGCCGTCGTTCGGGGAAACCTCGATCAGGCCGTTCACGCCGTCGTAGCTCTCGGGATCGTTCACCCGCGAGCAGCGCAGGATCGATCCGACGCCGTTGCCGAGGGCGGTCTGAAAAATCTCGATAGTGTCGATGAGGAAGTAGCCGGACTGGGTCGGCGTCCCATCCGCATAGACCTGAAGAACCAGATCGTTGGGAATGGACCCCATGGCCGGGGTGAGCTGGGCCACGAACTCGGCGTAGCCGCCCGAGGGCGCGGCGCCCGCCTCGACGGCGAGGCCCGCCGTCACCAGGCCGGTCGAGGCCGAAGCCAGATTGACGTGCAGCGTGCCCATCGAGAGGCCGAAGGCCATGACACGCGCCCGCACCGAATATTCCGTGTTCGGCGCGATCAGGGCGATGCCGTTGCCGTCGGCGACGGCCGTCTGCGCGATCTTTCCGCGAACGGGGGTCGCGCCGTCGCCCGTGATGCGGTAGGCGTCGCCCCAGGCGACGCTCGCTGTTTCGCGGCTGCCGCCGGCGTTGTAGGCGAGGTCGGGCGTCCAGCCGAGCGGAACCGTCGGATCGAGCCCGTCGAAATTGTTCCAGCCGCCGTCGAATGTGAGGTTGAGCCAGACGCCGCTCGCCGCGCTCCAGAATCCGTTCCGCTCGCCCCACCAGAACAGGCGGTTGCTGTAGGCGATCACGCCGGCCTGCTCGGGCAGCTCGATCAGGTCGAACAGGTAGCCGGCCGAGGTGGCGGCGAGCAGATCGGTGTCGGAGAAATCGAAGATGGCGGAGGTCGTCGTGTTGTCGGGAATGATCATGACGGTCGGCGAGCCCTGCGGCGCGCCCGAGGGCGGGATGGTGTAGAAGCTGGGCCCGCCGGACTGGCCCGCGGCGGTGAACATGACGACGCGCGCGGTGACGTTGGACGGCCCGGTGGGAATGTTTTGCAGCCACGCCTTCAGGTTTCCCGCGGCGGTCCAGGTCGCCGGCGGCGAGGGCCGCGTCCAATATCCCTGGCGGGTGATGAAGCTGACCGCGGCCTGGTGCGTTCCGGCGGAAACGCTGCCGGTGGGCCCGGCGGTGGCGCCCATGCTGTTGCCCTGTTCGTTCACGCCGGTCTGCGCGTAGGTGAATTGCGAGGCGGCGGGAACCGAGGCGACGGTGAAAATTCCGTTGAAATCGGTGGCCGCGCCGCTGATGCCCTGGATGGTCGCGCTGTCGCCGACGGCGAGCGTGTGCGCGTACTGGCAGTTGACGGTGACGACGTTCGCGTTGCGCGCGATCGACTGAATGGGGTCCTGGAAATCGCCGGCGATGGGCGCGGCGCCGGGGCCGGTCTGGCTGACGCGGTCGAAATTGGTATCGTCGAACTGGCGCGGCATGTCGGCGCCCACCTTGCCGTCGCTCAAGGCCAGATACTCGCGGCCGAACTGCGTCTGGGAGCGGCCGATGGCGCCCGCGGCCAGCGCCGAGCTGACGATCTGGAGGCTGCCGGCGGGGTTTTCCTTGTAGAGGTTGCCGCGCGAATCGAGCGCGAGCAGGCGGTCGATGCCGCCCAGCGTCGGAAAGGTCTTCAAATAGTTGATGAGCGCGCCGCCGGTGAGCGTGGGGAACTGCGCGGCCAGGCCGGGCCGGGTGCGGACGCCGGCGGCGATCAGCTCGACGTCCTGGCAATCCCACGACATGCCGTCGGGAAGGCCTTCGGGCGCGGCGTTGGGCACCCATCCGCCGAACATCGTGATCGGTTGCGGTATGAAGCTTTCTCCACTCATGCGGCTGAACGCATCCTCTCTCTGTCACTTCGAAAAGCCCGGCCCATCTTTCTGTCATCCCGAGGCCCGGCACTACCGGCCCGAGGAATCTCTCCGGAACGGCAGCCTCAGAAAGTCAGGCCGAGCGGGCCCACGCGGAACGAATTGGTTGGCCTGGCGGCCTGCTGCTGCACGCCGAGCGTTTGCGTCGGCAGGCTCAGCATGCGCCCGAGCAGGTTCGTATCGATCCCGTAGAGGCTCGACAGCCCTTGCAGGCCGGCGAGATTGTTCTGGAGCTGCGCGTCCTGATAGGCGAGCTGGCCGCGCTGCGCCGCCTGGCCGAGCTGGGCGGCCTGCTGGCCGGCGAGGTTCTCCTCTTCGGCGCCGAACCCGGCCGCGTTGTGCGTGCGCGAGACCCGATTCGCCGCCTGCTGGCGCACGGCATCCATCGCCGTCGAAACCGGCTGCATGGCCAGCTGCTCGTACTGATTCTGGATTCCGGGCGAACCCCAATTCGCCAGTTTGTTGTAGCCGGCGCTGATTCCCGGCTGGGCGGCCTGACCAGCGGCCATCTGCTGGCCGATCATCGCCTGTTGCTGCGCGCCGAGTTGCTGCGCCTGCTGTTGAACCTTCGCTTCGCCTCTCGCCATTGTCTTCTCCCGGAAAATCAGTCACTCAATAACCGGTGGCTGGAACCTGCCCCAGTCGCTGGAACCTGCCCCAGTCTCTGGAACCTGACCCAATCTCTAGAACCTGACCCAGTGGCTGGAACCTGAACTAGTGGTTAGAACCTGTTTCAAAACCTTTCGGCTTTGGGGGTCAGGGCTTTAGCCCTGACAAAAAGCCGCAAAGATCAGGGGCTTCCGCCCCTGAAGTCAGGCAATCGGAGGTTTTGAAACACGCTCCAGCGACTCGTGGCTGGTGAAGAAAAGCTTCCTCATCTTCATTCGCCGCTGGCCGCTGGCCGCTCTCTTTACGTTGCCGACCCTTCCGCCGTGCGCGACGCACCGTCGCTGCCGAACGACAGCGGCAGCCAGTAGCAGGCCCAGGCCGGCTCGCGCCAGCCGAGCCGCCCGAGGCGCCGCCCAAAGCCCTTGGCGATCCGCGGCGGCAGCCAGCAGTGCGCGTCGTCGAGGCCGCGCCGCCAGCCCTCGCGCCGCGCCGCGTCGTGCAGCGCCAGAAGCCGGCGAAATCGCTCGCGCGGCGTGGCCGCTTCGGGATCGGCCAGTAAATAGACTTCCGATGTCAGCCGCGCCAGAGCGGCCATCACCGGCACGCCGTCGTCGTCTTCGAGGACGGCGCGCACCAGAAACGATGAATCCTCGACGTCGGGCATGGGATAGCGGAATCCCTGCCGGGCGTGCATCTGCCGCAGGTGGTCGAGATCCTCGGCGCGATATTCGCGAATTTTCATCTCGTTTTCTTTCCGGCTGCGGCGCGTTGGCGCGGCGCTCAGATTTTGCCGCCGCCGTTTTCGTCGAGGACCTGGTCGAGGAATCGTCCGGCCTCGCCGCCGCCCGACGGCGCGGGCGGGCGATCGGTCAACACGTCATTCAGAAAATGGATTGCGTCATCGGCGTGGGCGAAGGAATGCTCGCTCACGGGCGAGCTGCCGATGCGGCCGGCACCGGCGCCGAGGCCGGAATGCCCGCCCCGCTCAGTTACCGCCGACCGCTCGACGACTACGCGGTGCCCGCCATTCGACTGCGGCTCGATGGTCACGCGGCGCACCGCGCCGAGCGCCTTTCCGTTCGTGCCGTTGCGATCGAGGGCGCGCACCTGTTCGAGGCCGCGGCCGAAAATCTTGTTCATGTAGAAGCGGCCCGATGAGGCTTTGTCTTCGAGGTTGGATTCGGGTGCCATCTTCATGCTCCTTTGGGGCCGGAAGCCGCCGGACGCGGCGGCCGGGCCGATTCAATTTCGAGCGCGCGGGAGACCTGATGCCAGCTCTTGCGGCCCCGCGGCGCGCGATGAGCTTCAGGGGCCGAAGCCCCCGCTTCGGCGCGGCTTCTATCGGGGCTCGCGCCCTGACCCCCGAGGCCGCTCGATGCCGCCCCCGCCGAGCGGAGCATTTCCTGCGGCAGCGGCGCGCCGGCCGTGGTCACCAGGGAATTGACCAGCGCCCAGTTTTGCCGCCGCGCCTCGGCGCATTCGGCGCGCAGGCGTTCGATTTCGCCTTCGAGCCAGGCCGTGTGTCTCCAGATAGGGAACCGGTTTTGCCGGTGCGCCCCGGCTTCGGTGTCGGGCCGCGCGGTGGTGAGCCAGCGCCAGAAGGCGCGAATTTTTCCGTTCATCGGCGATCCATTCCTCCCGTTACGCTTTGGGTGCCCCGTTGGGTAGCACCGGCCATGCCGCCGTCATTCCGAACCCATCCGACCAATCGAAGAACGCCGTCATTCCGAGGAACCTCCGCCACCAACAAAAAACGCTGTCATTCCGAGCGCATCCGACCAGGATGCGAGAGGAATCTCAGCTGAACGCGCCGGCATGGCGTCGCCAGGAAATCCAACCCCCGGAGAGATCCCCGCCCCTCGGCTCCGCTCGGCACGCGCCTGTGCCACCGGCCATGCCGCCGTCAATTCACGAGCGGCGCGGGCGCGCGGCCCTCGACCAGCCGGTAGATGCGCACGCCGCTGAAATTGGCGACCAGCTCGCATGCCGCCGGCCTCGCCCCGCTCGCGCCCGCGCTTTCGACCTCGATGCGCGGCCGCGCGGGTTCGAGCCGCGACACTTTCGCCGCCAGGAAGCTGCCGTCGCCGAAAATGACGATCACGACGCAGCGCGGCGCGAAACGCCCCAGGCACTGGCGCACCCAATTCACGATGCGCTTTTTCACGATGCCGCCCAGAGCAGCTTGAGATCGAGCACCTGGCGCAGCCAGGCGAGCGGGTGCGGCTCGCAGGCCATGGGCAGGGTCGCGATTTCGACGCGCGTTTCGAGGCCGTCGTCGCGCCGGGCGTGCACGACCAGCGTCGCGCCCTTTTTCTTCCAGTCGACCAGCTCCCAGCCGGGAGGCAGAAGCGGCGCCATGGCGCTGGCGGCCTGGTCCGCGGTGAGCTGCTCTTTTCCGGCCGTGCCGGAATCTTCGACGTTTTTCATATGCGCATCCACCTCAAGAAAGATCAGCCGTCGCCTCGCCAAACAGGAAGGCTCCGTCATTCCGCGTCCCTCGGCCGAGCAACAAACCCCCGTCATTCCGAGGAACCCCGCCACCAACAAAAAACGCTGTCATTCCGAGCGCATCCGACCAGGATGCGAGAGGAATCTCAGCTGAACGCCTCGGCATGGCGTCGCCAGGACCGGCAGACGGCGCATCGCAAAGCGGAGAAGCACAGATCCTTCGCCCGACTCCATCGGCCCTCAGGATGACGACTTCTTGCCGTGCAAGACGCCGTCACTTCCCCGCGACGGTCCAGTTCGTCCCATCGCAAAACGCCAGCACCACGTCCGCGCCGCCGCCGGTAATGGTTGCGCCCCACGTATTCGTCGTGGAGTCGGTGATCGAGCGCATGACGCCCTCATTGGTGCCGGAACAGACTGGCAGGGAAGCGAAGGCCACCGGGTCGGTGCGAAATGTCCCGGTCACGTCGAGCGTCGCCTCGGGCGTGTTCGTCGAGCCGATGCCGACGCTTCCGCCCATGCTCTGGAAGAAGAGGGGATTCGTGTTGCCGTAGGTTTCGAGCAGCCCGAAGGCCAGCGCGGCGTTGGAATTGTAGTGCCAGGAGATGACGAAACTGTGCGTGTTGTCCTGGCCGATGAACATGTTGGCGTTCTGGCCCGGCTGGTAGATTTCAAAATCCGGGGCCGTGGACATGATGCCGGCGCCGTTATCGCCCACCTGCACGGGACCGTTTTGCGATAGCAGAAGCTGGTCGGTGGACGCCGAGCCGGTATAGCGCCAGATGTTGAAATTGCCGGTGTTGTCCGAGCCGGCAATCCACCAGGGCTGCGCGGTCGGCGCGGTGCCGTCGGAAAAGAGGCTGGAGGCGAAGGGGAACGCCTGGCCCTGGGCGACGAACGTGCCGGGGCCCGACTGCTCGAACGTGGCGATCCACTTGTCGCCGAGCCGGTGCGCTTCCATCTTGTAAGCGGAGGGATACCACTCGACGTAGAGCGGATTGAGCGCCGAGCGCGTCCAGCTGTTGAGGTCGGCGGAAAACGCCCAGCCGATGCCCTGGCCCGTGCCGACGCCGCTGTAGAGCATCGCCCAGGTGCCGTTGAAGTGGAAAATTTCGGGATCGAGGACGTGCTGCGATTCCCACCCGCTCCCGGCCGGGCTGAAAACGGGATTGCTCGCATAGTTGGTCCACGGGCCGGCGGGGCTGCTGGCGGTCGCGTAGCCGATCTGCTCCTCGCCGGCGGCATTGGCGGCGTTGTAGAAAAGGTAGTCGGTTCCCTGCCACTCGAAAACGAACGGCCGGAAAAGCTGCTTCGCGTCCCACGCGCCGGAGGAGCCGGGCGTGAGGATGGGGTTCGCGGCGGACTGCGTCCACGTCGTCAGGTCCGTGGACGTGGCGACGCCGATCGACGACGGCGCGGCCTCATAGGTGGTTCCCTGGCCGCCGTTAAAGAAAAGATAGTAGGTTCCGTTCTGGTAGAAGATGCGCGGGCCGCAGACGTAGCCGCTGTCCCATGTGCCGCCCGCGCCCGGCGCGAGCACGACGCCCTGTTTGGTGAGCGACTGGAAATTCGGTCCCGTGGCGAGGCCGATTTCCGACTGCGTCTCTCCCGAATTCCAGCCGCAATAAAAGAGGTAAATCTCGCCGTTCGCCTCGATCCACGTCTCGCTGTCGATTACGCCCTGGTCGAACGCGCCCGAGGAGCCGGGGCTGAGCACGGCGTTGTATTGCGAGGAAAACTGCTGCAAATCGGCCGGAAGCGCGTTCTGCGCCTGGCCGGCAATGGCGAGGCCGTCGCCGGCGTCCAGATTCACGCCGTGTTGAGCCGCAATCGTCGCCGAGCCGCCCGCGCCGGAAAGCGTCGCGCCGCCGGGCATCGAGACGTTCGACGCCGCCGAGGAGGTGCTGCCCGGCACGTAGGTGGATTGTTGCGCCCGCCCCGCCGCCGGCGCCAGCAGGGCGATGGCGAGCGCCAGGGTGATCGAGATGTTCCGTTTGTGTGTCATGTCAGCGCAGCACCTCGGCCGTGATGGCGCCGCCGCCGGTTTGGCTCGCGAGCTTGACGCGGAGAAAGCGCGCCTTGAGCGCGCTCAGCTTCACCGATTCGCCGTTGACGTTGGTCGAGGTGTATTCGGTGAAGTAGTTCTGGTCGGCGTCGTCGATGGCCGTTTGCACCTCGACCGATACGGCCGACGGGGCGCTCGCGTAGCTGATATCGACGCGCACGTCTTGCGGCGTCCCTGCTGCGCCATCGTATGCACCAGCCAACGCCACCTGCTGGCTCGCCTGCGGCGGTGCGGGCGTTTCGGCGTCGAAGAGGTCGATGGCCACGCCCGGGTAGATGGAATTGGGCGGATTTTGTGCGTTGTAATTCGGCATGGTTGTCTCCTAGGGGCGGCCCGCCCCGCACGTTGCGGGCAGGCGTACGCCCGGAATCTGTTGCGGCCTGTGTGCCTGAAGTTGTTGGATTGGCCCCGGCGCCAACAAATCTTTGTCATCCCGATGGCATCCGGCCAATCGAAAAACGCCGTCCTTCCGAGGAACCGCGCTACCAACGAGACGCTGTCATTCAAAGAAACCGCGCTACCAGCAAAACGCCGTCATCCCAAGGAGCGCCGCTACCAACAAGAGCGCTGTCATTCCGAGCGCATCCGACCAGGATGCGAGAGGAATCTCGGCGAAACGCGTCTCTATGGCGTAGAGCCCGCAGGCACGCACGCCCCTCGACCCCGCCGCGGGACTCCGCCCGCGTCAGCCGCCTATCGCTGCTGCGACGGGACCTGCCAGCGGCGTGTCGGACGTCGTCCCGCGGCGCAATCGCTGCGGCGGATCTCTTCGGCGACGGCCTTCTGCGCCTGAATCGCCCGCACGGTGGGATCGGCGGATGTGACGCGTTCGGCCATGCGCTCCTCGCGCGACTTGCCGGCGTGGCCGAACCGTCCCTTCAGCCCGTAACGGGCGGCGTCGGCGGGATCGTCGCCATCGGTTTTGGCGACGTCCTCGATATCGCGCTCGTCGCGCACCAGCGCGGGGATGCAGGCCGCCAGGGCGCGGCAGCTATCGGCGACCAGCCACTTGCCTTCGCGCAGCATCTGATACATGAGCATCCAGCCGCCTTTGCGGTCGGTGTCGGAGGGCTGCGGCGCGGCAATTTTGCGTTCGGCGAAGATTTCGGCCATCTGCCGCGCCGCGGTTTTCTCCTCGGTTTTGCGGGCGAAGGCGTCGTGGCTCAGGTAAACGGTCTCGATCTTTTCGCCTTCGCACCGCTCGGCGATCTTGAACGCCAGCTCGCGCGGCGTCAGCCGGTTTTCGACCAGCTCCCGGTAGGTGTAAACCGTCTGCCCGTTCCAGGCGTGCCAGTAGACGGCCGAATCGTGCGCGAATCCCCAGTCGATCGAGATCCACCGGGGCCACCAGGCCTCCAGGCGAATCTCCTCGGTGCGAACCAGATGCCGCGCCGGGTCCCAGACGTCGAAAAACTGGCCGGCGAAAATATCCCAGCGGCCGTCGGCGTAGGCGCGGGCGAGATCGGGCGGCAGGGTCTGCAAATCGGCGTAATAACTTTCCGTCAGGTGCGGATTGTCCTCGGCGCGCGCGGGAACGAAAGCGAACTCGCCCGCGAGCGAGGCCAGCTCCCGCGGAAACGCGCGGTCGATCCACAGTTTTTTCACCCATCCGTGGCCGACTCCGCCCGGATTGGTCGCGGCGGCGAAGCGCGGGGCCGCGACGCCGGGCCAGCGCAGGCGCGTGCGCAGGAAATCGAACGTGCGCCGCTCGTTCTTGGTCAGCTCATCGACGGCGATGGCGGCGAATTCGGTCGATTGGTACTTGGCCGGATCGTCCAGGTTGCGCAGCAGGATGCGTCCGCCGCCCAGCTCGGGCCGCAGGCGGAATTCGCGGGTCGCGCCGCGGCGCAGCTCGCCGATCTCGGGCGGGAACTCGGCGAGGAAGCGGTGAACATGCCGGTCCTCGAGCGCCGGATAATCCTCGCAGAACAGGCCGACCTGCGCGCCGTCGATTCCCGCTTCGTGCAGCTGGAGCAGGTAGATGAGCAGCCACCAGCGCAGGATGTAGCTTTTTCCTCCGCCCATGGCGCCTCCGTATAGCACGAAGCGCTTCTCGGCGACGGCTTCGAGAAATTCCCGCTGCTTCGGCGTCGGCCGGAACAGCTCGGCAAGCGGTTTGATCGTGGCAGGCGTTTCGGCTCTCATCTATAGAAGATTTATCGCCCGGCCGCGGCGCGCGGCAGAAGCGGCCGGCGACGTTTGGGGGTTTTTGGCGCGGCCGGCGTTGGAATGGGCTTGCCCTGCGCGATCATGGCAAAGCGCGCCTGCCGTCCCGTCAGGCCGGGCGCGTGGGCGTGCGTTTCGGCAAATTCCGTGGGCGCCTCGTGCATCCGGCGCGCCTTGCGCGTGAGCGCCCCGGGCCGCTTCACGGCGTCTTGCATCCAATGCGTCATGTGCTTCCTCTTCGATCGTTTTGTGCCGCCAGGCGCGGCCCCTGTCATTTCGCGGACCCCCGCTACCAACCAAACGCCGTCATCTCGAACCCATCCGGCCAATCAAAAAACGCCGTCATTCCGAGCGCATCCGGCCAGGATGCGAGAGGAATCTCGGCTGAACGCGCCAGCATGGCGTAGCCCACAAGCAACCCCGTCCCTCGGGAACCCCTTCCGGGAAACGCCCGCGCCACGCAGGGCGCGTCAGGCGGGCGTTTTGCCCGCGACGGCGTTGGTCCTGGGCAGCCCGTCGAGGCTGAGCAGGAAAGCCACGCGCGCCGAATCTCCCTTGGAACCCTCGGCCGCTTCGCGCAACTCCTTGGCGTCGCGCGTGCCGCCTTCGCTGGTCGCGGCGCGGCGAGCCTGCTGCGCGGCGATCAACTCGGCCCAGGTCGGCGGCGCGCGGGGATCGACCGGCTCGCCGGTCGCCTTTTCGAATTCGCCCCACAGCGCGCGATCGGCGATGGGCCGGGCCAGGCGGTCGCGGCTGGCCGCGGCGAGGGTGGTTTTCCCCTCGGGCGTGCCTTCGGCAGGCGCGTCTTCGCGCGCCGCTTCCCGGATCGGAATGACGGCGTTTTCAGGCCGCGGCAGAACGTCCGGCCCGGCCGATTTCGTTCTTCGCCTCATTTTTATTCAATTTTATTCAATGGCGCGAACGTTGAAGGACAACGCTCCGGGCGTGATGCTCGAGGACGAGGGGTTGCAGACTTCCAGATTCACGTTGCCGGCCGTCGGGAACCAGTGAACGACCAGGCTCTTGTAATTGGCCGCCGCGGGATCGGCGGCGGGCGAGGCGAGAATTGCCGTCGAGCCGGTGACGCCGGCCAGGGCCGCCGTCACGGTCGTGGCGCACGCGCCGCCCGCAATCGCCGCGGTCGGTCCGGCGACGGTGGCCTGGCCGAGGACGACGCCGACCGCGCCGCCGGCCGCGGGCAGCGTGTAGGTCTGGTTCGCGGTGAGCGCGGTGTGGTCGAGCGTGGCGAGGTAATCGTCGCCCGTGCCGCCGAACGCGATGGGATGGCCGGGCAGTGTGGCGTCGGCGCCGGCGGGGAGTCCGTAGGCGTAGGGCGCCAGGTTCTCGGTGACGTCGGCCACGTCGCTATAGGAGGAAACCGACGATTGCGGGATCACGTACATGACCGGGGCGTAAAAAATGACTCCGGTCGCCGTGTTGTACATGTTTGCCTGAAAGACGAGATTGCAGGAGCCGCCGCTGCTGATGACGAAGGCCCCCGAAGCCCATACCCATTGCCCGTCGCCGGCAGAGCCTTCCTGGCCGACAGGGAAACCGGGGCTCGCCGCCGAGCTTTGATCGACCGGCTGCATCCGGCAGCCGCCGCTGCCTAAAAATCCCAGGCTGACCGGGGCGTTGGCCCCGATTGTGCCCGTCTTGACCGGAACCCGGTACCAGGCCCCGACGACGATGAAATCGCCCGCGTTGAATGTCTGCGTGAGATCGGCGAAGTAGGGCTGGCCAGTGGCCTGTCCCGCGAAATTGGTTCCGGTCGGATCGGGGACGTCCGTTTCGGTGGCGTTCTGCCAGGCCGAGGGCAAAAACGCGGCCAGGTTCGGCCAGGGGCTCTCGGTCGGGCCGAACAGCCGGCGGCCCGCGTCCGACTGGCCCCAGACCTTGCCGAACAGGAATCCGTACTGGCTCCAGGCCGACGGCTCCTGGGCCATCGTGCTGTAGTAGAGCGAATCGCCGCCGCCGACGAACGTGCCGGGAACGCCGGGGACCTCGAAGTTGGTGATCAGCGAATCGGGATTTTGCACCGTGCCGGCGGTTTGGGGATCGACTTCGATCATCTGGGTGCCGGCGACGGCGTCGGCGACGGCGACGTTTTGAATGTCGTAGAAGCCGGAGCCGGATTCGGCGGTCAGCCAGACCGCCCCGTGGCCGTCGTTCTGATCCTCGGTCAACAGGCCGTTGATGTAGAGCGAGCCGCCGTTCTCGCACTCATTGGTGTAGTACTTGATGTCGCCGTTGTTGATGTGCATGTTGCGGATGTGGATCAGGCCGGGCTGGTGGCAGCTTCCCCCGCCGCCGTTGATGACCATGGCCTCGTATTGATCCGTGCCCGGCGTGCCGTAGCCCGCCTGAACGAGGTCGTTGTTGAAATAGATGTTGAAGACGTTCGAGCCGATGTCGATCGTCGGGCCGCCGGCCGCATTCGAGGAGCGGCTGAACTGATCGTTGTTAAATGTCAGGCTCACCGCGCCGGTATTCGTGTCGCGGACCCCGTTCGAATCGATGCCCAGGCGCATGGCCTGATAGGCGCCGTTGAAGATCAGGTTGTCGAACTGCTTGGGGCCGTTGTTGCCGGAAATCCAGACCGAGGGAAGATTCGGGGAAGTCGAAGAGCCGCAATTGACCGGCACGCTCGCCACGGGCGAATTGCCGATGTAGCTCGGCGTTCCCACGCCGATGATGCGCACGGGCATGTCCTTCACCCAGCCGGGCGGAACGTTTCCGCCGTTCCAGTTGGGATCGCCCGCATTCATGCTCCATATGCCCATGCCGGCGACCGCGCTGCCGCAGGAGGAGTTGGGCGCGACGTAGATCGTGCCGCCGGACGGGGTGAGGCTGTAGAGGTTGTTCCAGGCGGTATAGATGTCGGCGACCGCCGATCCCCAGGAGAGCCCGTTGTTCGAATCGTTGCCGTTGGGCGAGACGAACTGCACGGCGTCGTTCGGGAGCGGTTCGGTCGCGACGCTGCGGCCGTTGACGGTCAGCGCCCCGGTCAGGTTCAGCGTCCCGGCGGTGATGGTGGAAAAGGTGGCCGAGGTCATCGAGCAGTTCGACGGGTCGCAGGCCAGAAAGACGTCCATCGACCGCGTCGTGACGCCGTTGCCGTATATCTGGACGACGTAATGGCCCGGCTGTGCCCAGAAGCCGTAATTGCCGAGCGAATCGGCCGAAAAGGGGTTGGCTACCGGCTGCGTGAGCGCCTGATCGGAATAGATCTGCGCGAGCGGGGAGCAGGGTGTGGTCGTGCGCGTGGCCGCCGCCGTGCAGACGGCGATCTGCGCTGCGGCGACCGGCGTGCCGCGCGGGCCGAGCACGATGTTGTCGTAGCGCACGCCCTGCGCGCTGGCCCCAACGGCAAAGACGCTCGCCAGCAGGCAGCCGAGCGCGAAAATCCGCGCCGTCGCCCCGCGCCGCGCTGCCTGGCCTGTCATTCCGAGGGACGATGAAATCGGCCCGAGGCATGCCCCGAGCGGAGTCGAGGGGAATCTCTCCGGGGTTTTGCCGTTCCTGGCCAAGACATGCACGCGCGTTAGGCCGGGATTCCTCGCGCATCCTGGTCGGATGCGCTCGGAATGACGACCTGTTTTCTCGCCTTGACGGCAAGCCGCTGTGTCAGCATCCAATCGCACGATAAATCTCCTTGTCCGGTATCTCGCGTAAGTTCTTGGCGGCGCATGGAAGGCGCCGGCTCTTCGAGCATGCCCCGGTTCGCGCCGGCATTCAATTCCCGATTGCGCCGCGCGGTTTGATTCCGGGGAAAAGCGCCCGGTCAGAAGCGCAGCCAGAGCCAGATGCCCGCGGCCATCGCGGGCGCGGCGGCAACGATCACCCAGATCCACCAGCGCGCTTTGCGCGGGCCGGAAACAGCCGTTGGCGGCGAGGCCGTATCGAGATTGCCTGTGCGCGGCGGAGGCGGCGTTACGGGCCGCTCGGGCGCAGCCGCGGCCGCAGTCGCCGAGGCAGACGCGCTTGCCGCTTTTTGTTGCGGCTCGCCATTCCAGTTCACGATCACGGCCACGGTTATTTCTCCTTCCACGCCGACCAGGCCACGAGCAGCGCCCCGGCAAAAAGCGCCAGGAGCCAGAGGAGCGAGGCTGCGACGGCCAGCATGATGTTCATGGGTTGTGACCTCCCGCCCGGACCGCCGAAGCATCCGGACCGCCGAAGGAATTGCCCAACAAAGCGCGCTCATTCCAAAAGACCACTTAACAAGCCATGGTCATTCCGAGCCTCGGCAAAGCCGGGGCGAGGAATCTGCTGTTCCGCGTGGGTGGCACAGGCATCCTGCCTGTGCGCTTTGTTCAGGCCTCACAGGCGAGACGCCTGCGCTACCCACTGCCTCCCGCGACCGGGCCTGCGTGGGTCATCTCGACCCCGGCGCAGCCATAAAAAGCGCTGTCATTCCGAGGGCATCCGATCAGGCATGCCGGAGGAATCTCGGGGTAACGCGCCGGCATGGCGTTGCTACAGGCAAAACATCTCCCGATGGAGTCTCTCCCGAGCAAAGCGAAAGGGCTCGGCGCACACGCGCCTGTGTCCCTTTGTTTGCGCGCCACAGGCGAGACGCCTGCACCACAGAAACCCCATTCCAGGCGCCCGTCAGCACTTGCCGCAGTAGGGAACCGCGGACGATTTCCATGTGCGCGGATCGACCCGCTCGACCGTTGCCGTGGCGGGCCGCCCGCAGCCAAACGCGCAGAGCGCCGGAGCGTTCTCGGCGGCTTGCGCGATGCGACGCAGCTTGCGCCGCTGGGCGGTTCGGCGCTGGTATTCGCGGTTTTTGGCGCGGTAGTGTTCGAGGTTGCGCTCGCGCCAGGCCCGCATGTATTCGCGGTTATAGGCGCGCCGCTTTTCCGCGGCCAGCCTCATGCGCCCGTCACGGCCGGCCTGGGCGAGGTCGGCGCCGCGCACGCCCGCCGAAACCTCGGTGACGGCGGGAGGAATCTCTCCGGAAGAGCCACTTTTTATTTCCGGCCGGAAGCGGGGAAACGGCAGCGTCAGCGTCAGGGGCGGCGGCGGGACGGGCCACGCGGCCCCGGTGAACGAGGCCTGCTCAGCCATGCACCCTCGGCTGGATGTGAGTTGGGGTGCGCCGGATTTCGTGCAGCATCTGCACGGCGATGCGGTTGCCCTGGTAGATCATCATCGCGTGCGTTTCGCCGACCTCGATCGAGAGCCGGTTGAGCGCCTGTTCCCGTTCCATTTTGTCCTGCAAGACGCTGCCGGGCATCAGGCGGCCGCGCCGCATGCCGCCGGCGAGCCAGAGCGCCTCGCCGCGCCGCACCATGGCGCGGGCCTCGCGTTCATCGACGTGCCGGTGCTCGCGCCCGCCGCAATCCCGCTCGGCGACTCGCGAGCGGGTCCAGGATGGTCCAACCAGACAGATGGTTCGTCTCGCCATGTTCGTTAGCAGCCTCTTTTCCGCCGCGCGTCAATGTATCGGAAGTTGTTCATCGTGAATTTTCCTCCCGCGACTTTTGGGAATGGTTTTGCCTGCCGGTGGCATCCCGCAAGGGGCACCGGCATCTTGCTGGTATGCTTTGTTCCGGGTTCAGGGAGTTCAAGCTTCACAGGCGAGACGCCTGTGCCACACCTGCCGGCATGCCCGCCGAAGCCTTGGCGAAGGTGGGAGGAATCTCTCCGGGGTTTTGCGATCCTTACAAATAGATCACGCGCCGGTGCTCGCCGTACGGTTTCCTGCGCCGCGCCTTGTACTGCTGCGCGCGGGTGTAGCGCTCGACGATTCGTTGCCGCGTCATGCTGGCCGCCTGCTCCATGTCCATGGCGAGGTCGCGCGCGCCGCGGCTTCTGGCAGCGAAGGCCGCCACTTCGTAAGCGATCGCGCGCGTGGCGTAGGGAATCTCGACGGGGTCGCTTTCAGCGGCGAGCGCGCCGAGCGCCCGTTCGTAATGAATGCGGACGGTGATCTCGCGCGTCGCGCCGACCAGCTCGATCTGGTCGGTCTCCCATTTCCAGATGCGGAGGTAGCCCATCGGCTGGAAATTCGGCAGCGGGCCGGTGATGCGCTCCATGGGGATGAACAGATCGTCCGAGCCGGTGGCCTGTTCCTCGAGCGTGTAGGGAACGACGAGGTCGGTCGGCAGTTGCGGCGTGGTGTCGTCGGCGATGCGCGGGGGATTGGGGGCAAGGATCACGCCGTTCAGGGTGACGACGGGCAGGTCGATATCGGCGCTGGTCTGCATGACCGAGACGCCGTTGATCGCCAGCTCCTCCTGCAGCGAGCGGTAGGCCGCGTTCAGCAGCGGGAAGAGAACCGGGTCGCTCCACAGGACCCCGTTCGGATCGTTCATCATCGACCGGGCCAGATTCAGCACGTCGCCCGCGGTCCCGTATCGTGTTGTCGCTACAACAGGCATGTGTCACCTCAGCGAACTAACGTGGCTTCCGGTACTGCACGCGTCCCTGTGGTATCATCCCGGCGTGGGCGCGTGGTGTAATGGGAGCACGCGTCCCTGTCAAGGTCGAAGCGCGGGTTCGAATCCCGCCGCGTCCATCTCGTTGCTATCTCAAGGCGGGTCTTGAGACAGGGCAGGTCCCGCTCAGATACCGGTTTCTGTTGACAACCCAACTTGTTGGGTTATACGATTAGGGTGACCTTGACAGGGACGTAAGAGCTGGATTTCGGGCGACTCGAAAGAGCCGCCCTTTTCTTTTGTGCTAGCGTCTATCGCCCTCGATGTCCGGGCGAGGCGGTCCCGGCCCGCCGCGCGGCCAGTCCTTCCCGGTCCCTCGGTTCTGCCAGGCGGAAACGAATTTACTGGGCATGTAGACGAGCCCGCCCCAGGCGCTGACGAAACCGACGACGCCGGAAATATCGGGCAGGGCCTGGTGCCAGATCGTGAGCGCGGTCACCCATCCCAGCGCGAAGGCCAGCAGCACGGCGAGCGAAATGCGCGCGAAGCTGGGTTTTCCGGCGCCTCCATCCGGCCGCAGGTCGCAGAGCGCCTCGGCCAGGAACGCGCCGGCCTTTTGCAGGGAAATCACGGGATTTTCTTTGTGATGGCGGCGTTTGAAGTGGCACAGGCGTCCTGCCTGTGACGGCACACCGGCAGGATGCCGGCGCCACCGGGGCGCGCGGCCGAGGCTCGCGCTTTTTCACCAGCCGCCAGCCGCCAGCCACCAGCCGCTAGAATCTGTTTCAAACCCTTCCGGCTTCGGGGGTCAGGGCTTTAGCCCTGACAAAAAGCCGCAAAAAAAAGAGGGGCTTCAGCCCCTGAAGTCAGGCAGTCGGAGGATTTGAAACACGCTCCAGCTACTTTCTTTACAGCTTTTTCTTGATGTCTTGCCCGAGGCTCGAAATCACGGCGTGTTCCTTGCCGCGGAAGGCGTAGCCCAGCGCGATCCCAACGAAAAACGCCACGGCCACCGCGGCCGCGGCCTTGCTCAACGTGCTGAAAGCCACCAGCAGAAATGTTGCGAACATCGTCTATTCCTCCTTCGGGGAAAAAAATGTGAGCAGTCGTCATTCCGAGTGGCCGGGATTGCCTGGGCATGCCGGATCGGATGCCCTCGGGATAAAAGCCTCTCGGAATGACCGGGAAATTTCGGCTACGCCTGGCGCGCGCGCTGGCGCTGGCGCGGGGCGGCGCTGGTACCGCCGGGGCCCGGCACGATGCCGAACTTTTTCGCCTTGGCGCGATCGAGAATCGCGCCGCAGCTCCGGCAAACGGCCACGGCGGGTTTCACCTTTTCGCCGCAAACCGGGCATTCGGCCATGGCCGCGGGCTCGTAGGCCCATTCGCGTTCGAGGCCGAGCCTTTTCACGGCACGGCGGTGCAGATCGGAGAGCAGGCGGTAATTGTGGCTGCGCGCCCATTCCTGATCGCCTTCGAAGACCAGCCGCTTGGCGACCTGGGTCATGCGTTCGCGCGCCGTTTCGATCTCTTCCCCGGTCGGCTCCTCGCCTTTGGCGAGGAAAACGCCGTGATCGGCGAGGTCCGAAACCAGATCCTCGGCGATTTTCTGCGCGTGAATGGGGACTTCGATCCGGCGGTTATCGCCCATGTCGATGACGTCGACGCGGTCGCTCACCGGGAGCGTCGCGCAGGCCTCGCCCGCGGCTGGCGCGGGAATACGGTAGACGCCATAGGTGCGCGGCAGAAACCATTCCTGCTCGCCCACGTTGCAGATCACCGCTCGTTCACTCATCGTTCCTCCCTGAAAATCAGTGGCTAGTGGCTGGAACCTGTTTCAAAACCCTTCCGGCTTCGGGGGTCAGGGCTTTAGCCCTGACAAAAAGCCGCAAAAAAACAGGGGCTTCAGCCCCTGAAGACAGGCAATCGGAGGTTTTGAAACACGCTCCAGTGGCGGCACAACAAAAAAGCGCCGTCATTCCGAGCGCATCCGATCAGGATGCGAGAGGAATCCCGGCTGAACGCATCGGCACGGCGTCGTTACGGCCACAAGCGCGAGCCCCTACGCGACGACGACATACGGCTGCGCGTGGAAGCGCGGCTCGTCCCACAGAACCCGGTCCACGGAATCCTCGTAATTCTTTTGCCGCTTCTCCTCGCGCCGGCGCAGCGCCGCCATGCCGGCGGCCTTCGGTTGCGCGCGCGAGCGTTCGACCCTCCGCACCACCTCTTCGCAGATGGCCGGGGTCAGCGGCAGAAACTCGCCCTTCGGCGTCTGAATCGTGAAGCAGTGTTCCCAATCGCCCATGACGGGATACGGTCCCAGGGCGGGAATCCGTTCCGCGCCGGACGTTTCGATCGTGTGCCGGTACCAGTCGGCGGGCGAGCCGTAGGCTTCGGGCGGCATCCAGCGTTCGACGTGCCAGCGCTCGTGCGGAAAATATTTCGGCTCCTCGCGCAGCTCGACCACCTCGCGCACCAGGCCTCCGTCGGCGTCGTGGTCTTCCCACTTGCCACCGATCCACCCGAGGCGTGACCAGCCCCAAACGACGCGGAAATTCGGCTCGCCGAAGCGGTTTCGTCCGCCGGCCAGCGTGACGCGCCGCTCGATCTGCTTCGGCGTCTGTTTCGTTTCTCGTAGAACGTGAATCATGGGAGCAGTGAAGA
>Ga0307372_10003124_pt1 | contig 26825 bp, 23 predicted proteins | sample OX1MG_FD_202533 | JGI IMG/M metagenome (GOLD analysis project Ga0307372, IMG submission 202533) | Soil microbial communities from Risofladan, Vaasa, Finland - OX-1 | ecosystem: Environmental > Terrestrial > Soil > Coastal area > Acid sulfate soil | place: Finland: Risofladan, Vaasa | collected... | reverse complement strand
TGGTTGTGACGGCCATCTGGCTACTTGGTCTCCTTGTGCGCAGTGTGCTGGTGGCACCACTTGCAGTATTTGCTCATCTCGATCCGGTCAGGATCGTTCTTCTTGTTCTTCACGGTCGTGTAGTTGCGGCGCTTGCAGACGCCGCAGGCGAGGGTGATGATGTCTTCCATAGCTGTCTCTTTGGCTGGGGGGTGGAAAAGAAAAAGCCTAGGTTCCCTAGGCCTTTGTCAATAGTAGCAGAGCGCCGGCCGGCAGCCTCTGCGATGGCCTATGTGGGCAGTGCCCCGCCCTCGGCCGGGCCATATGATTCGATCGATGGCCCCACCGACGGTAGCCGTTCTCCATGGTGACCAGACCGGCGAAGAGCTGCTGCTGGAGGCCATGCGCCTCCTCGAGCCCGGCGTGCTCGGTCTGGGGATCGAAAGGCGCGACTTCGACCTCTCCCTCGACAAGCGGCGCAAGACGCGCAACCAGGTGGTTCTGGACGCCGCCGAGGCGCTGCGCGACTGCGGTTTCGGCATCAAGGCGGCGACCGTGACCCCCGAAGGGGCGGGCGACGTCGGCAGCCCCAATGCGATCCTGAGGAAGCAGATCGACGGCCGGGTCATCGTCCGCACCGGGCGTCGCATCCCAGGCGTCAGGCCGCTGGCCGGCGTGCACGCCCCCATCTCCGTGATCCGCATGGCCGTCGACGATGCCTACGGGGCCAAAGAGTGGAGAGAGGGCCACGCGCTCGACGAGTGGGCGTACCGCACCGAGAAGATCAGCCGCCGGACCTGCCGCATCGTCGCCGAGTACGCCTTCAACCACGCCAAGCGGATCGAGGCCCAGGTCTTCGGCGGCCCCAAGTTCACCGTGAGCCCGGTGTACGAAGGGATGTTCAAGGAAGAGCTGGACGCCGCGGCGGAGCGTCACCCCGAGGTCCGGTACAACCCCCAGCTGATCGACGCCACCTACGCCCTGCTCCTGGCCACCACCGGTGAGTCGCTCGTGATCCCCGCGTTGAACCGCGACGGCGACACCCTGTCCGACCTGGTGATGCAGATGTTCGGGACCATCGCGGGCGCGGAATCGACCCTGCTCGCATTCGACGACGCAGGCGCCGTGACGGTCGCGATGACCGAGGCTCCACACGGGACGGCTCCGGCGCTGCAGGGCAAGAACGTGGCCAACCCCATGGCCATGATCCTGGCGGTTGCCTCGCTCCTGGGCTATATGCCCGGCGACCGGCCGCGCACCGCCTCGCGCGCCATCTACGAGTCCGCCCTGGAGACGGTCTCAGACGGCGTGCGGACCGCCGACCTCGGCGGGCAGGCGTCCACCACCGGTTTCATGGACGAGGTGCTGCGGCGAGTGCGCACCAAGATCGACGTCTGGAGCTCGCTCGCCGACATCGAACGCTAGACCGGCCGTCGCGCCTTCAAGCGGCGACTGGAGCCTTGGGCGCGAGCCCCGGGGGAGCCGTGCTCTTGGTTTGAGCCGGCAGCGAGAAGTGGAACTCGGATCCCAGTCCCAACTTGCTCTCGAACCAGATCCGGCCGCCGTGCATCTCGACGATCTGGCGAGCCATCGGAAGCCCCAGCCCCGTCCCGATGACCTTGGTCGTCGGGTTGTTCGCACTCCACTGGTAGCTGGTGAACAGCTGGTCGTCGAAGGCCAGCGGCATGCCGGCGCCGTGGTCTTTGACGCTGATCAACACCTGACCAGGGCCGGCGCGGCCGCAGACCGCGATCTCTCCGCCTTGGGGGGAGTACTTGATGGCGTTGTCGAGGAGGATCCGGAGTAGCTCGGCGATCCTCGCCGGATCACCAGCGATCCACGGGAGATCAGGTGACACATCGATCGTGATCGAGTGCGCGCCGCCAAGCAACCTCGCACGCGCGACCGCATCGCTCACGGCCGCCCCCGGGTTGATAGGCACGACGTGAATCTCGACCGCGTCACCCTGCATCCGATCCAGGTCGAGCATCCTGTCCAGCATCGCGCTCAGACGTCGCGCATCGTTGTTGATGTCGGTCGCGAAGCCCTTGACCGTGGGTACGTCAAGGCTCTCCGCATCTCGCATCAGCTCACTGAACCCTTCGATCCCGACCAGTGCGGTCCGGAACTCGTGGCTGACCATCGTCAGGAACTCGCTCTTCAAGCGGTTGAGCCGTTCGAGAACGTTGATGTTGGCCACGGCCGCGACCTCGGCCTCGTGCCTGGCCGTGGTGTCGTTGAACATGGCGACGAAGTAATCGACCTCTCCACCCGCCTTGTGGACCGCTGTGGCGCTCCACTGCAACCACATGCTGGTTCCGTCGCCGCGCACGGCTTCGGTTTCCGAGTCGACGGAGCCGGCCGAGCCGTCGGCCAGCGCCCGGAACTCGTCGGCTGTTCGCCCTGCCTGCGCGGTGGGCAGATAGGACGGCAGCGGCGGACCGATGAGGTCACTGCCGGGCCTGCGCAGCAGCTCCGCGAATCGGGGGTTGGCCTGGATGATCCGCATGTCCAACCCGATCCGCACTACCCCAAGCGGCGCGTAGCGGATGATGTCGTTGAGGGTCTTCGCTGAGAGGCGGCTCTTGAGCAGCAGCGACTGGGATTCGTTGTGCGCGTACACCTGGCTCGCCATGACGAGGATCGCGATTATGCCAAGGACGACCAGCCGGACGGGCCCGATCGGATTGCCGGTGATCGCCATCCCGATGGCGACCAGCCCAACGCCAAGGATCGCCAACCAGGGCAGGGCAACCTGCCAGACGTCGATGGCGTCCTCATCAACCACGGCGCGCGGGGGGCCAGTCGGCCAGAGCGCCGCCAGGCCGATCATCAGGTAACCGGCCACCCAGCCCGAATCGAGCACGCTGCCGATGGCGCCGTAGGCGCCGCTGCCGGTCAGGAATGCAAAGGCGCTGTCGGCCACGGAGTTGGCCATCAGCCCTCCGAGGAGTAGGAGCATTCTGCCCTGGGCTTCATCGGTCGCCCGGCGGATGGCGAGCACCAGGATGGTTCCGATGAGGATGTCACTGACGGGGTACGCGAGATCGATCGCCCTCAGCAGGAGCGGGTCCCCGGCGTTCTCGTAAACCGTCTTTAAACCCAGCGTCCACGAGACGAAGAACAACGCAAGAAGGACGATCGCACCGTCGAGCCACAGCCGCAGCCGTGTGGAAGTGCCGCGTGGGGTTGAGAAGAAACACAGGATCCCCGCCGCGGCGAGCGGTATTGCGCCGAGGAAGCCTACGTCGGCCGCCGAAGGAAAAGGCACGGCTATGCCCAGTCCGACCTGGTACACGGACCAGACCACCTCTCCGGCGCCCCAGGTGGCGGCAGAAGCCGAGAGCAGCGCCCAACCGAGCCGCTGACGGCCGCGGTTTCGCCTGGCGGCCACCGCGCAGCAGGCGAGGGCGATGAACGCCGCGACGGCCTCGCCCATGTCGTCGACCGCTATGGTGACGCTGTCCCCGCCCACTCGAAACGTCACCCACGCGACAAATCCGACCACCGTCACCAGGGTCGCCGCCGCCGCCCACGGGAAGACCTTTTGTCCCCGACCCGCGCTCAAAGGCGCTGCCATCATGCGTTCAAATGCGTGTCCGGAATCAGCCTGTCACACAGCACACATTCAGTCGCCGTGCCGTTGACCGGGCCGTCAACCCTCCATTCGCATGGGCTGGTCGGGGAGCGAGCAGAGGCCGCCTAGAGCTAGACCGTGATCCTCTTGAAGGACTCAGCGTAGCGGTAGCCGCCGCGCTTCCCCACCTCGGAATGACGCTTGCGCATGAACTTCTCGAAGTCCCATTCGCGACCCGGCTTGGCGACCTGGCTCTTGTGCTTGCGGAGCGCCTGGATCTTGCGGTCGAGGGTCGAGCTGATGTCGACCAGGTAGTCGCCGGATGTCCAGAACGGGATCCAGACCTCCTTGACCTCGTGCGGCTCCAGCCCTTCTTTGAGCAGCGAGCGGAAGGCGCGCGGGTTGCGTGAGTCCGGGTACACGGCGGCCATGGTCGCCTCACCCACGGCGAGGTGGTCGGGGTGAGACCCGCCCATCGGCGCGTCCAGCACGCGGCCCGGGAGGTGGGTGATCACTAGCTCCGGCCTGTGCTTGCGGATCATGCGGACGATGTCGTGCCTGAGCTTCAGGTCCGGGGACAGGTGGCCGTCCTTGTAGCCGAGGAACTCGACCTTCTTGACGCCAAGCACCCTGGCCGCGGCACGCTGCTCCTTCTGGCGGATCGAAACCAGGTCGGCGTCCTTCTGCTTGGGGTCCTCCCCGCCCTGCGAGCCGTCGGTGACGATGACGTATGTGACCCGAGCCCCGTTGTCGGCAAGCCGTGCAATCGAGCCGCCGGCGCCGAAATCGGGGTCGTCGGGGTGTGCGGACACGACGAGCACGCGCTCGAACTTGGGGCTTTGGGGCTTGGAGCGAGTCCTGCTCCGAGGGGCCGGCTTCTTCGTCACTTTCTTCTTTGACACGTCTTTGAATCTAAGCGATCGGCGAAGCCGGCTGTTCCATCCGCCTCTCAGCGGCGCGGCCGGGCCGGCGCCCCCAACGACGCCAGCGGGATCGCCTGCTGGATCGGTTTCCACAACGATTCCAGCTGCTCCGGGGTCAGCTTGTTGCGCGACGCGATGACGCGTCCGCCGAACGCGGCGGTCTTGACCGCCGCCCACCCATCACTGCCCGACAGCCGCATCGGGACCGTTACCACCGCAGCCAGGGCCGCAGACTCCTCCGCCGGGCGCGCGCTGCCGTCGGCCAGCGCTTTCGACAGTGCGTTCGAGAGGTCGTCGCTGATCTGCCAGGGTTGCGACAGGACCGCGCACTGGCTGGCGCCGAGGCGGCCGATCGCGGTCACGTAGCGAGAGACCATCGCTCCGAGAGACCTCGGGTTCGTCACGGGGATCGCGGACGAGAATGGCGCGTAAGAGGCTGCGAACTTGATCGCCGTCAGCTGGTGGCGGCGGACCAGGGCCGACACCGCGTGCCACGTCGCCACCGCCTCGTCGTCGGAGCGGCCACCGAAGAAATCGATCAGCGCCGCGCCCGCGTTGACCAGCGGGGCGACGGCCTCCTCGTTCGCCTCGGGAGCCTCCGCGGCCACCTTCTCCCAATCGGATTTGCCCAGACCGGCGACCTTGTGGGCGAATCCGCCGCCGTTCAGGTGCTGCAGCGGGATCGCCTCGGCGAATGGCGCGTACATCTGGTCCACCTGCTCGCGGGTCAGGTGGCCGTGCGCCTCCGCGGCAAGCCCCGCACGCTCGACGGCGGCGAACGCGCGGCAGCGGGTGAAGGTGTCGAGCTCGCGCGTGCCTTCGATGGCGGCCAGGATCGACCTGACGACCCCGGCCGGCTCCGCGCTGCCCTCCCGCGTGATACTGGCGACGAGCTTGCGGCGGTCGAGCACGCGCAGCCACTGGATCGGCGTCATCTCGGTGACCCCCTTGATGAACGCCGCCACCTCCGCGCCGTTCGACCCGTAGGGGGCCGGCGCCTTGACGGCGGGCGCGGCCGGGAGGCGGGGCGCCGCACGCGGCCCCTTGAGCGACTTGATGGCGCCGCTCACGACCGCATGGACCCGCTCCGCGGCCGGCACAAGCTCGCCCTTATCGAGGGATTCGAACGGGATCGCGCCCTCTAGCGGCGCCCACAGCTCGGCGATCTGCTCCTGCGACAGCTCACCCAGCGAGCCGAGGACCCGGCCGCCGTGGACCGCGGTGCGCACCGCAAACCAGCCGGCGTCGCCCGGGAGGTGGGCCGGGATGACGGTCAGCGCGGCCATCGCCGCCGCCTCCTCGCTTTTGACTTGCCGGTTCTTCGTCACCCCTTGCAGGAGCGCGCGCGAGGCAATCGGGTCGATTCGCCACCTGTGAGCCAGCGCTTCGCACTGCTCCTTGGTCAGGCCTTCGATCGCTTCGACGAACCGGCGTGACCTCGGGTCCAGCACATCGGCCCCCGAAGCCGGGATGAAGGTCGCAAAGGGTGCGTAGTGGGCCGCAAACTTCAGCGCCGGGAGGTGCGACCGCATGACCAGGGCCGACACGGCCTGCCACGCCGCCACCTGCTTCTCATCGCTCTTCTTGGCCAGGGTGTCGAACAGGACCTCACCCGCCCTCGCCATCGGTTCGGAGATACGGGCGTCGCTGCTCCTGATGGCGGCCTGGATCGACTGCGCCGAATCGGACGGCTCCCCCGTTCCCTCCTTGGACACCGACGTGACCAGGCGCCTCACGGCCAGCACCTGCCGCCATTGCCAGGGGGTCAGCTGTGCCACAGCGTGGATGAAGGCCTCGACCTCGGAGGTGTGAGGGCCGAATCGCCGCGAGGCGTCGTCGTTGGCCCTCTGAATGCGTCCGAGCAGGCCTTGGGAAGCGGGCACATCCTAATTTTGGATGCCCGGAGGCTGCTTAAGCCGGCTTAGACGGTCTCCACCTTCAGAAGGTTGGTCTGGCCGGGCCGGCCGACGGGCACCCCCGCCACCACGACGACCCGGTCTCCCGGCTTCACCAGCCCGCTTTCGAGAGCGGCTTTGGTGGCGTTGGAGAACATCTGGTCGGTGTCGCGGCCGGGGCTGACCAACAGCGGGATCACGCCCGAATACAAGGCGGTCCGCCGCAGCACCCGCTCGTGCGGGCTGGCCGCGACCACCGGCACCCGCGGCCGGGCTTTGCTGCAGCGCAGGGCGGTCTTTCCCGACTCGGTGAAGGCGATGATCACCCGAGCGCCGATCTCGTCCGCGGTGGTGGCGGCCGCGTGGGCGATGGCGCTCCCCACCTCGCCAGGCTCGCGCCAGACCTGGCGCGCGCGCTCGAAGGCGGGATGCCTCTGGGCGGAGATGCAGATCGTCGCCATGGCCCGCACCGCCTCGACCGGGTGCGCCCCGACCGACGTCTCCTGGGAGAGCATGACCGCATCGGTGCCGTCCCAGATGGCGTTCGCGACGTCGGAAGCCTCGGCTCGCGTCGGCCGGTTGGAGGTGACCATCGACTCCAGCATCTCGGTCGCCGTGATCACCGGGACGCCAGCACGGTTGGCGCGATCGATCACATCCTTCTGGACCGCCGGCAGGTCTCCAAGCTTCAGCTCCACGCCAAGGTCGCCGCGCGCCACCATGACCGCGTCGGCCACCTCCAGGATCTTGCTCAGCTGCCTGATGGCCTCGAGCTTCTCGAGCTTGGCGATGACCGGCGCCCTTGAGCCAAGCCCGGCGAGGTGCTCCTGGCAGACGAGCACGTCCTCAGGTCGCCGCACGAAAGACAGCGCGATATAGTCGACGTCGAGCTCGACTGCGAGCTTGAGGTCCTCGATGTCCTTCTCGGTGAGCGCCGGCAGCGGCAGCGGGCGCCCTGGCACGCTCACCCCCTTTCGCTCTCCCAGCAGGCCCCCGCGACGCACCGAGCATTCGGCGCGCCCCGGTGCGACGCCGCGGACGATGAGCTCGATGCGGCCGTCATCGAGGAGCACCCTGTCCCCCACCTCGAGGGCGTCGACCAGCTCGCGGTGGCTGACCTCGATCTGGTCGAGGGGGCCTGCGGGCGCCTCGCCCGCCTGGGGCCGGTGCTGAGGGACGATGGCGACCCGGCGCCCCCGCACGAGCCTTTGAAAGGACGACTCGAGCGCACCGGTGCGAATCTTCGGACCCTGAAGGTCGCCGAGCAGGGCCACCGGTCGCCCCACAGCCGTGGCCGCTTCGCGCACCGATTCTGCCGCGCGGCGGTGGGTGTCCGGGTCGCCGTGGGAGAAGTTCAACCTGGCCACGTCCATCCCCGCCTGGACCATCGAGCGGAGCACTCCCGCAGATGCGCTCGACGGCCCGATGGTGCAGACGATGCGGGTTCGGCGCACCGCGCTCACTTCGAGTACCTCTGGATGCGACGGCCCATCTCTTCCTCCGCGTCCAGAACGCGGCGTTCGAGCTCCTCCGCGCTGATTACGGCGCCGCCCATGCCACGGACCAGGTCGCGCTGAAACCGGTCCGAGGTCGCCACTGTGATGATGTCGTCGACCTGGCTGGCCGCATACGCGATCCGCTCGATAGCGTGGTCGGCCGAATGGCCCTTGCGGGTGAACAGCACGTGCACACCCTCCACGAGCGACTCGGAGTTGGAACGCGCCGCCGAGTGATGCGCGTCGAAAACGACCGTCACCTCCGCGCCGGCGATCATGCCGAGGACCGAAAGGCGGTCGATCAGCTTGTCGCGCGCCGCCTCGAGGGACGCATCGGTCATGAGCTTCTTGAGCGAGCTCCAGGCGTGGATGACGTTGTAGCCGTCCACGACGACACGCTCCATCAGCGCAGCTGCATGTGGGCCTGGCCGTACGCGATCAGGACCCGGGGTATCCCGGTGAGGTCGGTGAGCTGCAGGACGGCGCCGAAGAATGCGTGGGAGACGGTGGGCACGAACCACAGCACGATGAAGACGCCGATGATCGCCATCTGGCCGAATCGCACGGCGTAGTCCTGGACCGAATACGGGAGCCACGGTCTCAGGATCCCGAACCCGTCGAGGCCCGGGATCGGCAGCAGGTTGAGCACGAGCGCGATCGCTTCGATGAAAGCGAGGAAGGCGAGCGCCTCGTAAAACTCCAGCCGGCCGAGCAGCGTCGAGCTCAGGCCGGGAAGGAAGAATGGGGCGGCCACGATCAGCCCGCACAGCAAGGTGCCGACCGGGCCCGCCACCGAGACCGCGGAATCCCAGGCTTTGCTGCGAATCACGGAGTGGTTGATGTACACGGCGCCGCCGGGAAGGCCGATGCCCCCCAGCAGCAGGAAGATGATCGGCATCACGAGGCTCAGCAGAACGTTGGTGTAGCGCAGAGGGTTCAGCGTGAGGTAGCCCGAGGTGGCCATGGCGCGGTCACCGCCAAGATAGGCGACCAACGCGTGGCCAAACTCATGGATGCACAGGGACGTGATCCAGCCGGCGGTCACGAAAAGGATCGTCATCGGGCCGTCCAGGCCGGGGACGATCCCGACGGCGAGGATCACGCCTGACAGCAAAGTCGCGGCAAGAAGGCCGAAGAAGACAGGGCTCACCGTCAACACGCCGCGCAGCGAGGGCAGCGGCTTCCGCCTGAGAGCGGCGGCTGCGCGGGGCACGTCCCCCGTGCGGTTTCTCTCGGGCGCGGTGCGGCCCGCCTGCGCGCGGTCTGACTCACCCGGCAGGAAGTCGGGCCTGGACCCCACCTGCAGATGCCGGCGAAGGTCGTACATCGTCACGCCGGCGTTCTGAAGCGGGCGGGCCGTGGCGGGCGAGTCCGAGTACAGCATCGCGAGCAGGAGATGGATCGAGTCGACCTGGTAGTGGCCGAGCACCTGGGCCTCGCGGTTGGCGTTGACCAGCAGCTGGCGCAGTGGGAGGCTCGGGGCGGCTGCGCCGTCCTCCGCAACGACCGCGACGATCGCCTTGGGATCGAGCCCCATCGCGGTGATCGCTTCCACCGCGAGGCTGCCTCGCCTCTTGAACATCGCCTGGAGCACGTCGGCGGGCGCGGCCTGCGACGCGCCGCGCTGCGCTGCCGCTTCGGTCGCCTGCTCGAGGATCTCGCGCGCGTCGCGCGTGAGCGGGATGTCCGCGGCGGCGCGCTGCAGCTCCAGGGCGGCGTCAGGCATCGCCGACCAGTCTAGAGCGCGCTATTTGGATCGCTGTCGCATGACCTCGTAGAGAAGCGCCGCGGCTGCGGCCGAGGCGTTGAGGCTGGCGATGTGTCCAGCCACCGGCAATTTGACCCTGGCGTCGCAGCGCTCCTTGACGAGGCGGTGCACACCTTCGCCCTCGCTGCCGACCACCAGGCACACGTCCTGCCTGAAGTCGAACTCCCACGCCGGCATCTCGCCTCGGGGATCAAGTGCCACGCACCAGACGCCGGAGCGCTTGACCTCTGCGATGGCAGAAGGCATGCCCGAGACCTTCGCGATCCGCAGCAGCTCCGTCGCCCCCGAGCTGGCCTTGACCGCGACGGCAGAAAGGGGCGCGCTGCGATGCTCGGGCACGATCGCGCCATCGCTGCCCGCCACCTCAGCGCTCCGCAGGATGGCGCCGAGGTTCTGTGGATCCATGATCGAGTCGAGGGCCACCAGCAGAGAAGGCTTGGTGTCCAGCAGCTCCTTGAGCGTCCATTCGCGCCTCGGCTTCAGCTCGGCCGCGACACCCTGGTGGACGCCAGGCGCCAGTACGTCGAGGCGTTCCGCGGGCACGACCTCGATGCGCGTCAGGCGCGCGAGCTCGTCCAGGCGTGGGTCATGACCGAGCCCCGACGCTTGATAGACCTTCAAGACCCGGCCCGCGCGCGCGGCCTCGAGCACTGCGTTTCGGCCGTGGATCAGGACCGTCGCAGGGGCGTTTCGGGTCGGTCTCATCACCTAAAGCCTGACGGCTATGCTGACCGCGTGCGCGAGACGGTCAGCGTGGCAGCGTTCATGGCGGAGGCAAGGTCGATGCTCTCGGGCGGCGTGACCGAGGACAGCCTGCGCGGCGTCGGACAGTTGCTCGCGCAGTCGTCGAGCGGGCCCGGGTTCATCCAGGAGCGCGAGATGCTCGCTCTCCACGGTGGTGATTCCAGCTTTACGCTGCTGCAGACCGACCCCGACGGCTTGACGTTGATGCTGGCGCACTTCTCGCCGCACGAAGAAACGCCGGTCCACGACCACAGCTCGTGGGGCGTCGCCTGTGTCGTCAAGGGCCGGGACCGCTACCGGCACTGGGAGCTCGAAGACGGCGGTCGCCTGAGGGTCCTCTACGAGAAGGTGCTCGAGCCCGGTTCGTTCGTGACGTGGCTCGACCCGCCGCGCGACATTCACAGCCAGCAGGGCGTGGGCGACGATGCGGTGGAGCTGGTCCTCTTCGGCAAGAACGTCACCACCATCCCGCGCCACTACTACGACACCAAGACCGGACAGGTCAGGAAGGGCCTTCCCCGATAGTCACGGCGTCGCCACGCGGCGCCACCTCACGCCGTCCTTCGAATCCTCAAGCGCGATCCCGCGCCGGCGCAGCTCATCGCGAATCTGGTCCGCCCGCTGGAAGTCGCGCGACCTGCGCGACTCCTCACGCTCGGCGATCAGACGTTCCACCTCTTCTGCGAGCCCGTGCTCGTCGCCGCGGATGACGTCGAGGTGGGCATCGACCTCGTCGAGCAGCCCCCTCAGCGCTGCGAGCCCCTTGTGCCCGACGCGGAGCGCGTCGAGCGCGGCGTTGGCCTCGCGCGCGAGCTCGAAGACAAGTCCGACCCCCTGGGGCAGGTTGAGGTCGTCGTCGAGGGCGGCGCGGTAGGCGACCCGCACGTCGCCAATCCTGCGCAGCAGCTCGGGGTCGTCGACGGTCGCCGGCTCGGTTCTCGTCAGCCTGCCGGCGAGCTCACGTAGGCGGCGCACCTGCTCGGCGGCCGAATGCAGCGCCTCGGCGCTGAGGCGCACCCGTGAGCGGTAGTGGGCGTTGGAGATCAGGAAGAAGCGGACCGCGACCGGATCGTGTCCGTCCCGCTCGAGATCGCGCAACGTGGTGAAACCACCGGCGCTCTTCGACATCTTCTCCCCCGTCGCGTCGCTCAGGTACTCAGAGTGCAGCCACGTGCGGGCGAGGGTCTCGTGGTTGGCCGCCTCCGACTGGGCGATCTCGTTCTCGTGGTGAGGGAACATCAGGTCGACTCCGCCCGCATGGATGTCGAGCGTGTCGCCCAGGTAGCGCTTGCTCATCGCTGAGCATTCGATGTGCCAGCCGGGACGGCCGCGGCCGAACGGCGCGTCCCAGGCGGCGCCCAGCTGATCGTCCGTCGGTTGGGCTTTCTTCCACAGGGCGAAGTCGCTCACCGATTCTTTGTCGTATTTGTCCGTGGCCACTCGGGCGCCGGCCCGCAGGCCGCCGCGGTCCAGGTGCGACAGGGCGCCGTATCGGGGAAAGCTCGCGATGCGGAAGTACACGTCGCCGTCGGCAACATAGGCGTTCTGCTGCTCGAGGAGGCGGCTGATCATGGCGACCATCTCGGGGATGTGTTCCGTCGCGCGCGGATAGTGCTCCGCCGGTTGGGCGCGAAGCGAGGCCATGTCATCGAAGAAGGCTGCGACGTAGGGCTTGACGTAGTCCGCGATGCTCATACCCGCATGCGTGGCCTGGTCGAGGATCCGGTCGTCGATGTCGGTGAGGTTCATCACGTGCGACACGCTGTAGCCGGACACCTGGAGATGGCGGCGGATGAGGTCGTAAAACAGAAAGGCGCGGAGATTGCCGACGTGCGCGAAGTTCCACACGGTCGGACCGCAGGTGTACATGCGGACGTGCCCCGTCTCCAATGGGACGAACTCTTCCTTGACTCCGGTCAGCGTGTTGTGGAGGCGCAGCGGCACGCAATAAGTGTCCGGGATTTGCGGCTGGCGACGGTGGGCAGGATCGGCGGCGCTTAATCGATCAGAGCGATCGCCTGAGCCGCAATGCCGCCGGCACGACCGAGCGCGCCCAGCCCTTCGGGCGACGTCGCCTTCACGTTCACGTGGCCGAGGTTGACCTTCATCGCGGTCGACAGCTTCTGCGCCATCTCGTGAAGGTGCGGTCCAAGCCGCGGCTCCTGCGCGATCACGGTGCTGTCGACGTTGAGGATCCTGTAACCGGTCGCGCGCACGGTCTCAGCCGTGGTGACCAGCAGCTCGAGGCTGGAGGCATCCTTGAACCTCGAGTCGCCTGCCGGAAACAGCCTTCCGATGTCACCGAGGCCCGCAGCTCCGAGCAGCGCATCGATCACCGCATGCGTGAGAACGTCCGCATCCGAGTGCCCGTCGAGCCCTGTCGGATGCTCGAGGCGGACGCCGCCGATGATCAGCGCCCGTCCGGCCACGAGCGGGTGGACGTCGTACCCGATCCCTACCCTCACCGAGCCGCGGCTTCCTGCTCTCGAATCAGCGCCTCCACCAACTCGAGGTCCTCGGGCGTGGTCAGCTTGATGTTGGCGGGCTCGCCCTCCACCACCGTGACCTCGTGGCCGGTCGCGGCGACGAGCTGCGCATCGTCGTCTCCGACCAGTCCCGCGTCGGCCGCCTCGCGGTGAGCGCGTGCGAGCAGCTCGTAAGAAAAAGCCTGGGGTGTCTGGGCGAGCACGATGCGCGATCGGTCGAGGCTCTCGACGAGCCGGTTGCCTTCGACTCTCTTCACCGCATCGCGTGGGGCGAGGGCGGGGAATGCCGCCCCGGACTCCATCGCCGCGGCCAGCACGCGCCGAACGAGCGTTGCGGTCGCCAGCGGCCGTGCGGCGTCGTGGACCAGCACAAAATCGCAATCGCCGAGCGCCGCCAGCCCTGCCCGCACGGACGCCTGCCGGCTCTCCCCTCCTGCCTTCACGACCACCGGCTTGCGGGGGTGCATGGCCTCGACCTCGCGCTCCGCGTTCACGAGCCGGCTCGGTGGCCCGACCACGACGATCTTGTCGACCTCGTCGAGCGCGAGGAACAGCTCGAGCACTCGCGCCAGCGTCGTACGCCCGTTGAGCAGTACGAGAGCCTTGCTGCCGCGGCCGAGCCGCGAGCCCGAGCCCGCGGCCGCCACGATCGCCCCGACCGTCACGCGGTCTCCTCGCGCTTGGCCCGGTTGTTGCCGCGCCGGACGTCCATGCCGGCGGGCTCGGCGAAGATCATCCGGCCGGCCGAGGTCTGGATCACCGAGGTGACGACCGCCGTGATGGTCTGATTCAGCAGGCGTCGCCCATTCTGGATCACGACCATCGTGCCATCGTCCAGGCTGCCGACGCCCTGTCCGGGCTCCTTGCCCTCCCGCGCGACCGTGACGATGATCTCCTCACCCGGTATCGCCACCGGACGCATCGCCTGCGCGAGCTCGTTGAGGTTCAAGACGATCACGCCCTCCAGCCTCGCGATGCGGTTGAGGTTGAAGTCGTTGGTCATGATCGCCCAGCGCTTGCGTTTGGCCATCCTGACCAGGTGAGCGTCGATCTCCGTCCCCGGGGGCGCGTCGTCCTCGGTCACCTGGAGCTTGATCGACGGATCTTTCTGCATGTCGGTCAGGACGTCGAGCCCGCGCCGACCGCGGCGCCGCCGCGTGGCGTCGGCAGAGTCCGCCACCATCTGAAGCTCGCGCAGCACCGAGCTCAGGATGACCAGCGGCATGTCGACGAAGCCGGTCTTGGCGATGTCCAGGATCCGGCCGTCGATGATCACCGACGTATCCAGGAGGACCGCGGGGATCCGATTGACGTGCTCGTCACGAGCACCCCCAAAGAAGAGCGACGTCAGCTCGGCGCGGCGAGTGAGGCCGACCGAGGCGCCTTGCGCAGCTAGCAGCAGAGCCAGCACCGCCGACAGCGCGTAGCCATAAGGGGCCACGAGGTCGCGGACGAAGACTCCAATGAGCACCGCGATGACGAGGCCGATGACCATGCCCAGGAGCCCACTCAAAAGGTCGGGCAACGGAGTGCTCGTCAGCCGGAAGTTGAATCGACGCCATCCTCCCAGCACGTACGGTGTGCCGAGGTACGCGAAGATCAAACCTTCCAGCGTGGTCAGCCCGATGATGATGAATCCGGGGCGGGTCGTCCCGATCCCGCGGACCATGAAATAACCGAGCGCAAAACCACCGATCACTCCGAGTCCCCCGCCGATCCATCGGGCGAGATACTCGGACCGCTTCACGATTACCTCCTCAAGAGACCGTAAGCCCGGCCTCCTTGATGAATGCGCCGGACTTCATGTGTGAAGGAAATGCGGCGGAGACGGCCTCCGCCACGGTCCGGACCTCGACCACGTCGAGACCGGATGGCCGGCCGGCTTTCGCGCCGGCCGGAATTAAAGCGCGCGAGAGGCCGTGCCTGGCCGCCTCCTGGAGGCGGCGCTCGAGCTGGCCCACGCGACGCACCTCGCCTGCCAAACCCAGCTCACCGATCACAACCAGGCCGTCCGGCAGGGGCCTGTTGTTCTGGTTGCTGACGATCGACAGGGCAAGACCCAAGTCGGCGGCGGGTTCCGTGACCCGGATCCCACCCGCCACGTTGACGAAGATGTCCGATTTCCCGAACTTGTGCTCGAGCCGCTTCTCGAGCACGGCCAAGATCATGTGCAGGCGGTTGATGTCGATGCCGTTGGCGATGCGGCGGACCATGGCGTTGTCGGTCTGGTTGACCAGGCTCTGGATCTCGACCAGCAGCGGGCGAGTGCCCTCCAGGGCTGCGACCACCGCAGTGCCTGGAGCGGCCAGCGGCGCTTCCCCCAGCAGGGCGGCCGAGGGGTCGGTCACCTGTTCCAGTCCGGCCTCCCCCATGGCGAAAACACCGATCTCCTCGGCGGAGCCGAACCGGTTCTTCATCGCCCGCAGGATGCGCAGCTCCTGGCGGCGGTCGCCTTCGAGGTACAGCACGGCGTCAACGATATGCTCAAGGACCCGCGGACCGGCTATCGAACCCTCTTTTGTCACGTGGCCGATCAGGAAGATCGGAACCCCGGTCTCCTTGGCCAGCCGCATCAGGCGCCCCGCCGACTCTCGGACCTGGGTCACGCTGCCGGCGCTGCCTTCGAAGCCGGCGTCGGTCACGGTCTGGATCGAATCGACGATCGCCAGCCGGGGCTTGACAGAGCCGATCGCCTCGCAGATCACGTCGAGATCGTTCTCGGCCAGCAGCAGGATCCCGCTCCCGAGGGCCCCCAGCCGCTCCGCCCGCATCCGGATCTGCTGGGCCGACTCCTCGCCCGAGACGTAGAGGACCTGGCCCCCGGAGCGACCGGCAACCTGCGCCGCGGCGTGCATGAGCAAGGTGGATTTGCCGACGCCCGGCTCGCCACCGATCAGGACCAGGCTGCCTGACACGATCCCGCCCCCGAGGACCCGGTTGAGCTCGTCCCAAGCGAGCGCGATCCTGGGGGCCGATTCCGTGGAGATCTCTCCGATCGGGACCGGCCTGGCGCCAGGGGACGCGGGGCCCGCTTCACGACCTGGGGCGGCTCTGCGGACCTGGAACTCCTGCAGCGTGTTCCACGCCCGGCAATGCGGGCACTGACCGGCCCAGCGGAGGCTCTCGCCACCGCATTCCGTGCACACGAACGTGACCGTCGACTTGGGCATGGGGCTGATTACTCTCCCACCCATGATGGGGTTTTACAAGTAGGCCCGTAGCCTTTTACCGGGTCGCGTCGTTTCGTATGACAAGCGTAGGGACGCCGGCCTGACTACCCCCGGGGCGGCGTCCCATTGATAGATACACTCGCGGACGTGGACGCCGCGATCTCGGTCGAGAACATCACCGACGCGGCGGGCCGGATCGACCCCGTCTTCCGTGAAACGCCCCAGTTCGTCTGCGAGCCGATCAGCGAGCGGCTCGACGTCGAGACTCTGCTGAAGGTGGAGTTCGTGAACCCGATCCGCTCGTTCAAAGGTCGCGGCGCCGACTATCTCGTGCAGCGGCTCGGCGACGACGCAGCGGGCGGCATCGTGTGCGCCTCGGCCGGGAATTTCGGCCAGGGCATGGCGTACGCCTGCCGCAAGGCGGGGCGAAGGATCACCGTGTTTGCGTCGCGGTCGGCCAACGCGCTGAAGGTCGAGCGCATGCGCGCGTTCGGCGCCCAGGTGGTGCTTGACGGTGAGGACTTCGACGCCGCCAAGGATGCGGCCAAGCGACGCGCATCGGCTTCCGGGGAGAGGTATGTCGAGGATGGCCTCCTCGGGCCGATCTCCGAAGGCGCCGGCACGATCGCGGTCGAGCTGGGCCGCCTGGCGAACCCGCTGGACGCCATCTTCGTCCCGCTCGGCAACGGCGCTCTCGTCAACGGCATCGGGGCCTGGTTGAAGCACGCGTCGCCTCGGACGAGAGTGATCGCGGTCTGCTCGTCGGAGGCGCCCGCGATGGAGAGGTCGTGGCGGGAGGGCCATCCGATCTCCGCGCCCGCGGGCACCATCGCCGACGGCATCGCGGTGCGCGTGCCCGTGCCGGAGGCGCTCGAGATCATGCGGCACACGGTGGACGAGGTGATGCTCGTTCCGGACGCCGAGATCCTCGAGGCCATGCGCATGCTCTTCTCGCTGGCGGGGCTCGCGGTCGAGCCGGCCGGCGCGGCCGGGCTGGCGGCGATCGCCCGGCGAAGCCCCGAGTGGGCCGGGAGGCGCGTCGCCACACCGCTCTGCGGCAGCAACCTCACCTCAGAGCAGCTGCACGTCTGGCTCTGACGGTTGCGCAGGCAGCCTACTGGCTCTCGAGGTCGGCCAGGTGGTCGAGCGCGGCCAGCGGCCCGCTCTCGGCGAAGACTTCCGGCACGGCCGCGCGCAGGCTCGGCTGCACCTGGTGGGCAAGCTCGGCGCGCACCTGCAGGCTCAGCTGCGGACGGCGGCGCCCATACGAGGTCACGAACCGTCGCAGCTCGGGGTCGAGGCGTCGCAGCGCCAGCTCGGCCGCGCTGATCGGCGTGTAAACCGGCGCCGGCGGCAGAGGGACGGGAAGCGCGGCGCCAGGACCGTTCGCGGCCGGCGGCGCTGGCGTTCCTCCCGGGAGCTGCCAGAGCCCCACGCGGTCCGAGTCCTTGACCACGACCGTGCCCGCCGCCAGGTCGCCCAGCCGCTTGCCCCTGCCGTTGGCGAAAAGAACGACCAGGCCGATTCCGTATGCGTACGGCAGGAAGTCGACGATCCGGACGATGTTGCGGATCCCCGCCTGCATGAAAGTCAGCGGCTCGCCGCGGTCGCCCACGGCGCGGAGCCGGAAGACCTTCTTGCCGATGGTCTGCCCCGACCACAGTGATTCGCTGACCCAGAAGTAGCCGAAGACCACCACGAAGCTGCCGATCACGGCGATCAAGGTGGCGATCGTGTCCGCGCTCGCCAGCTCGGCTGCCAGGGCTACGAAGTAGACCGCCATCAGGATGCCGCCCACGATGACGAGGTCCACGAGCTGCGCGACGGCGCGGGTCCCGAGCCCTGCCACCTGGTAATCGAAAGAGACACGCTCGGGGGTGGCCACGACCAGGTCGCTGTCGGGCAGCGGCTGTTGCATAGGCCATTTTGCTTCCATGAGGGCCGAGGACTTCGTGGCCCTGCGCCGCGACGACTGGAACCGCCTCGAGGACCTGCTCGCCCGCGCCGGCGGGGGCAACCTGAACGGCCTGGCCCCGGCCCAGGTGCTGACGATGGCCGAGCTGTATCGCCGCGCCACCGCAGACCTCGCCCGCGCGCAGCGTGACTGGCCGGGCGAGCCGATCCACCGCTACCTCAACGGGTTGGTGGCCCGCGGCCACGGGATCGTCTACCGACGCGGCGGAGAGAACTGGCGCCGGATCCGCCTGTTCTACGTGGCGACCCTGCCCAGCACCTACCGCGGCGCGTGGCGATACCTGCTGGCGGCCGCGGCTCTCATGTTCGTACCGGCATTCATCAGCTATTTCGTCGTACTGGCCAACCCTGACGCGGCCTATGCGATCGTCCCGCCGCAGCTCATCGATTCGGTCCGCCACCACCAGCTGTGGACCGACATCCCATCCGGCGAGCGCGTCGCAATGGCGGGCGTGATCATGACCAACAACATCTGGGTCTCGATGCTCGCGTTCGGGTTTGGCGTCCTTTTTGGATTGCCCGTGATCTACGTGATGATCTCCAACGGCATCAGCCTCGGCGGCCTGTTCGGGTTGACCCAGGCGTATGGCCTAAGCGGCGGCCTTTTCGATTTCGTCATCGGCCATGGCGTGCTCGAGCTGTCGATCGTGGTGGCCCAGGGCGCAGGCGGCCTGCTCATGGGATGGGCGCTGCTGTCGCCGGGCAACCGCAAGCGCTCGGACGCCCTCGTGATCGCAGCGCGGCGTGCCTTCATCCTCCTGCTCGGGCTGGCGCCGCTCCTGGTGGTAGCCGGCACCATCGAAGGCAACGTCTCGCCGTCGGGAGCTCCTTTCGCGCTCAAGCTGGCGATCGGCTTGACCACCGGGCTGCTCCTGTACTCCTACCTCCTGCTCAGCGGTCGGCACAGAGCGGGCGGGTCACAAGAGCGCTCGCTCCTTCAGCTCGAGGTAGCGCTCGACCAGGGACGGCGAGAGGCTCCCGGCGACCACGTCCAGCCCTAACACTCCTCCCCGCCGCAGGAGCTCGAAGCTCTCGCGCCGGCTGGCGACGAACTGCTCGGCGGCGGCCCACTCGTAGGCGCGCGACGACGTGGTGATGGCTGCATCCCTCGCGCTCAGCACGGCCGGGTCCGACATCGCGACCACGAGCACGAGGTGCCGCCCGGCAAGCCGAAGGCAGTGTGCCATCAGCTCTTTCGACGCCTCGGGATCCTGTATGTCTGTGAGCAGCACGATCATCGACCGCCGGCCGACGCGCAAAGCCAGGTGCGTCATGGCGTGGCCGAAATCCGGCTCGACGTACTCCGCCCGGACGTTGTAGAGGGTCTCGGTCAGGCGTCGCAGCTGAACGCTCCCGCGCTCGGGCTTGACGAAGGCGGTGACCCGATCGTCGAAGGTCATCAGGCCCACGCGATCTCCGTAAGCCTGTGCGACCCAGGCCAGCATCAGCGCCGCGTTGATCGCGTGGTCGAGCTTGTCGAGGTGGCCGGCCGGCGCGGTCATCAGACGCCCGCAGTCGAGCGCGATCATCACCTGCTGGCCACGCTCGGCCTCGACCTCCACGACCACCGGATGGTCCCGGCGCGCCGTCGCCGTCCAGCTCACTCGGCGAAAATCATCGCCACGCACGTAGTCGCGCAGCCCGGCGAACGCTGTGGATGCGCCCGGCGGCCGAGCGCGACGCATGCCGGCCATGGCGCGCAGCCCGCGGCGAAGCGTGAGCTGGACGCGCCTGATCGCAACCACGTTGGGAAACACCGCCACTTCGCGCGCAAGAGGCACGCGCACCTGCCGCCGCCACCAGCCTTCGTCGCGTGCGACCTGCAGGTCGACCGGGCCGAACCTGTAGGCGCCGCGCCTCGGCGAGGACGTGTGGTAGCTCAAGCGCAGCCGGCCTTCGCGGTCGAAACGTCCCGAGAGCACGCGCGGTTCGGGACTCAGCTCGGCAGGCGCATGGTCGGCGACCTTCGCCTGCAATCCGGCCGCGGCCGGGTTTTCGACCACGAGGACGACCTCCTCGCTTTCGCCCAGCGAGAACGGCTCCGGCATCAGGCGCCGAACGGCGTAGCCCGAACCAGGCAAGAGCACGAGCTCGCGGGCCGCGACCACGACCAGGCCGACGTTGTAGAGCACCGCGACGAAGCCGAGCACCGGGGAGGCCGCCGAAAGAGCGATCAACCCGGCGCCGATCGTGATCGCCCACAAGAGGCGTGGCTGCGGCGCGAGCCCTCGGATCAAGGTCTCAGCGCGGAGGGACGATGCGGCTCGCCACGGCCTCGAGCACGCTATCGGGCGTCTGTCCGGCGACCTCGGCCTCGGGCCGCAGGATGAGACGGTGGCGGAACGCGGGGGCGAGCAGGCCCTTGACGTGGTCGGGCGTCACGAAGTCCTGGCCGTCGAAGGCGGCACATGCCCGCGCCGCCAGCATCAGCAGGACCTCCGCCCGCGTGCTCGCGCCCAGCGCGATCTCAGGCGCCGTCCTGGTGGCGGTGGCAAGGTCGACCACGTAGCGCCTGATCTTCTCGTCGAGGACGACCCTGGCCACCTGCAACCGGCAGGCGGCGATGTCCTGCGGCCCGAGCACCGGCTCGACTCCGGCCTTCACCGGGTCGCGGAGCTCGATTCCCGACTCCCAGCGGCGCAGGACCTCCATCTCGTCTGCCGGCGCCGGGTAGTCGAGCCGAACCTTGAACAGAAAGCGGTCCTGCTGCGCCTCGGGCAGCGGATACGTGCCCTCGTACTCGACCGGGTTCTGCGTGGCCAGCACGAAGAAAGGGTCCGGCAGCGCCAGCTGCTCGCCTTCCAGGGTCACTCCGTGCTCCTCCATCGCCTCCAGGAGCGCCGACTGCACCTTCGCGGGGGCGCGGTTGATCTCGTCGGCAAGCAGCACGTTGGTGAAGATCGGCCCGCGGCGCAAGGCAAAGCTGCGGCTCGACAGGTCGTAGACGGAGGTGCCTACGATGTCGGCCGGCATCAGGTCGGGAGTGAACTGTATGCGCCCGTAGTCGAGCGCCAACGCACGCGCGATCGACTTGGCGAGCAGCGTCTTGCCCGTGCCCGGGACGCCTTCCAGCAGAACGTGTCCCTGGGCGACAAGGGCGATGGCGCACAGGCGGATGGCGTGCTCCTGACCGACCACCGCCTTGGCGAGCTGCTCCTGGAAACGCGCGTAGAAATCCGGCGCCGACGCAGGTGAGCCCGCCATCAAACCGCCCCTTTGGATCGCACGCGAGGCGAGACGCCGGACATCGGGTGCGCGATTTGATGCAGCCGCTGGGCTGCGCTCAAGAGGTCGGCTTCGTTCGCCGACGAGCTGTGAAGGGTGTTCTCGGCCTCGGCCAGCTCGGCCGCCAGCTCGGGAGCGCGCACCCAAAGAGCATTCCAGAACCGCTCGCGTGGCTGCAGCGGCAGCCCGGTCCTCGATGCGACGGCGCGTTCGGTCGCAGAGGCGAGAAGGCCGAGGGTGACCGCCCGCGCGCTCGATCTGCGCAGCAGCCGGCCCACCGCCACCGACCATTCGGCGTCTGAGCGTCCCGCATCCTCCGGGCGCGCGATCAGCGGGCCGAAGTTGCGTCCGTGAAGGACAAGGCCCACGAAGACGGCGACCAGGAGCCACAGCATCGCGGCCCCCCATGGGGTCGTCACCCAGGCCTGCGGAGCGAAGTCGCTCAGGACGACGCCGTGGTGGTACTCGTCGAACACCACGGGAGCGCCAGGCCCGGTGGCGCCCAGCAGGTCCGCGAGGAAGCGCCCGTTGTCCTGCTTCTCCAGGTATCCGTTGCAGAGGACGAGCGGGTCCGTGAGCACGATCACAGTTCCGGCCGCAATCGTCTCCACGTAAGCGGTGGCGAGGCCCTGCGAGGTCCTCAGGATGGGCACCTGCTCGGCGGTCGGGTCGACGGGATCTACGATTCCGCCGCCGGCCACCTGGCCGACCCCGGCGACCGTCGGGTTGGCAAGCTGGTTTCCCGTCGTCACGAATCCGCCCAGCCTGACGACGCCCAGCTCATGGTCGAGCTCGGGGTCGCCCTGCTCCGAGGCGTAGACCAGCGTGCCACCGGAGCGGACCCACTGCAATGTGCGCTGCGCTTCGCCGGACGTGTAGGGGCTGGTCGGCGTGAACACGAACATCAACCCAGGCGAGGCGGGGAGCTTGAAAGTGCCCGCGACCTGGTCGGTCGGGTGACCCATCGCCTGGGCGAAAAGTCGCGCGGCGGACGTCCCGTTCGCGGCGTCGCTGCTCGAGCTGTGGTCGGGGGAATCCTGTGGAGGCTGCCCGTAGTAGGCAACCGCGGCCACGATCACGGCGGCCAGCCCGGCGAGCAACCAGCCGCGCGCCCCCCTCATGCCGCCGCGGCCCGCGGAGCCCGAAAGGAAGACGCCACCGCCTCGGCACGCCGGTAGGTCTGCTCGTCGACTTCGCGCCCACCGTAGATCGCGGCCTCAAAAGGCAGAAGGAGCGGGCGCAGGCCGGCCGCATCCGGGGCGCGCCCGAAGATCTCGCGCACGGTCAGCGGGCTGCCCTCCCAGGTCCTCTCTCCCGCGAGGGTGGCGGCGACTCCGGCGCAGAGCGCTCGGATGGCGCTCACCCGATCGCCTGCCGCGGACAGGCGGTCGGCCTCGGCGAAGTAGTCGGCGGGCGGCCTCCGTCCTGCCGGACGCCGCGGAGCGGCCTCCTGGCTGAACCTGCCGCGGGTGGAGAGGAAGACCACCACGGCGAGGGCGACCAGCGTCGCCGCGCCGGCCAGGTAATAGACGATGCCTGGCGCCGCCCCGCCCCCCCCGCCGGTGACAAAGCGAAGCAGGTCGATCACCCTGTCCCGGATCCACTGGGCGACGCGCTCCAGGACGGTTGGCGGCCGGTGGAGCGGGTCGTACCTGCTCGTCGACATCACGTCGTGGAGTCGCTGGCTCGCCAGGGCGGGGTCGGCGGTTGCGGCCGGCTCGTTCAGCGCGGCGAGGAGCGCTGCGAGCCGCTCGGTAGCATCCTGGTAGTCGGGCGGCCGGCGCTGCAAGTCGCCGAGGATCTCCTGCTGGCTCTGGCCGCTCGCGGCCTCGAGGACGGCAGCGGCCCGTACGGCCGGCGCGGTATCGCCCGGGGCCGCGTCTCGAGCCAGGTCGTACGCCTCATGCACCGCCGCCCGATAAGTCGGTAGTGGCGGCGGGTCGGCACGCGCCGGCCCCGCGGCGGCGGGGATGAGCACGAAAGCCAGCGCGGCCGCGCTGAGAATGCGGATGGCGATCCTGGTGTCCTTCAGAGGCTCGGCAGCGGAGACGCGACCCGCTGTGCAAGCTGAAAGAGGTCGAGTCCTTCGCGGCGCACGCGAAGGTCGAAGTAGACCAGCACGATCGCGATCTGGAGGATCGGGTTGACCAGCGAGTCGACGATGACCTGAGTGGCGCCGGCGATCCCGAGCACGAGCCCTGATGGGGCGACGATCAAGAGCAGGTACTGAGCGAGCGCGATGAACGCGTTCAGGGCCAGGCGCGCGACGTACTGGATGACGAAGAGGAGAAAGATCACGAGGAACGTTCGCCACCAGCGACCCTCCACCAGCCTCCAGCTGCGCCCCATGGCCTGGATCAGTCCGGCGTTCTCGACGAACATCGCGGGCACGACCACGAGCCAGCCGATCCAGATCCAGATCCACAAAGGGATCAAGCAGAACGCGAGCGCCATGAGCCCGATCAAAAGGAAATAGCCGAGCAGCGGAAAGTATCGACGCATCACCGCGGTGACGATTCCTCCGGCCGAGACCGGACGGCCACCTGCAGCTTCGCATGCCGCATAGATCACAGCGCCGTAGAAAAAAGGGATGAGCGCGATGTTGACCAGCACTCCCACCGCAAGAGCGGGAAGAGTGCTAGCGAGGACGCCGAAGTCGGGCGCAACTCCTGTGGTGCTCTGCTGGAGGATGTTTCCGAAAAGCGAATACCCGTACCCAAGCAGGGCGGATGACGGGATCGACACGATGACCGAGATCCCCGCGAACAGCACGAAATTGCGGCGGTACAACCGAAAGGTCTCGTCCAGCAGATCGCCGACTTCCAGCGCGCGTAGGCGAAGCGGTGCTGGGGCGTTCACCTCGCCTCCATTCTCGGCCTTCTGTCGCCGTCACCGGCGCCGTGCGTATCCCGTGCAGTAGACGCTCAACCACCTGGTCAAGAGCGCACGCCGGGCCGGCCGGCCGGCGGCATCGAGCGCTCAAGCCCTAGGCCCCAGCGCCGACAATGTCCACGTCGCCCGGGCCCTCCCCTCCCCCGAGCCCAACCACGACGAACCTGTCGCGGCCGAGCGTAAACCGCGTGGGTGAGCGCGCCAACCCAGGTTGTTAAGACCGAAGCGCGACGCCTGCGGTTACGGCTTGGCCGGAGCCCCGGAGCCCGCGGGCTCCTTGTGCCGGTGCCGCACGGGCGTGAACTTCAGGGCATCCTCGCCGTCGACGTCGATCTGCACCGTGTCACCACGGGAGATCTTGCCGCGCAGCAAATGCTCCGAGAGCTGGTCTTCGATCCGGTTCGTGATCACCCGGCGCAACGGCCGCGCCCCGTAGACCCGATCGTAGCCCTCCTTGGCGAGAAAGTCCTTGGCCGCGTCGGTGACCTCGATGGTGATCTGCTGCTCCGACAGGTGCTTGCCCAGCCGCACGAGCTGCAGGTCCACGATCTGGCGGATCTGCTGCGTGGTCAGGCTCTTGAACACGACCACGGCGTCGACTCGGTTCAGGAACTCCGGGCGGAACATCCGCTTCAGCTCCTCGTCGATCTTCTCTTTTGTGTTCTTGTGGCGCCGCTCGACCTCTTCCGCCTCGTCGACGACGGCAGGTTGGAACCCGAGCGTGGTCCCGGCCTGGTTGACGTCGCGGATGCCAAGGTTCGAGGTCATGATGATCACGGTGTTCGCGAAGTTGACCACCTTGCCCTTGGCGTCGCTGAGCCGCCCGTCCTCGAGGATCTGGAGCAGCATGTTGAACACCTCGGGGTGCGCCTTCTCGATCTCGTCGAAGAGGATCACGGAGTAGGGCCGCCGCCGAACCGCCTCGGTCAGCTGCCCGCCCTCGTCGTAGCCGACGTAGCCCGGAGGCGAGCCGACGAGTCGAGCGGTCGTGTGCCTCTCCATGAACTCCGACATGTCGAGCTTGATGAGCGCGTCCTCAGAGTCGAACATGTACTCGGCAAGGGCGCGGGCGAGCTCTGTCTTTCCGATCCCGGTCGGGCCGAGGAAGATGAAAGAGCCGATGGGCCGCCGCGGGTCCTTCAACCCGGCGCGCGCGCGCCGCACCGCCTGCGACACGGTGACGATGGCCTCGTCCTGGCCGACCATCCGCTTGTGCAGCTCCTCTTCCATGCGAAGAAGCCGCGACGTCTCCTCTTCTACCAACCGTGATACCGGGACCCCGGTCCATGCGGCGACGATTTGCGCGATGTCCTCCTCGCCGACCTCCGGCACCGTCTCGCCCAGCTTGTCACGCCATGCCGCTTCCTTCAGCGCCAGCTTGTCCTGCAGCTTCTTCACCTTGTCCCGGACGCTGGCAGCGGCCTCGAAGTCCTGCTTGTTGACCGATTCGTCCTGGTCGATGCGGTGCTTCTTGATCTCCTTCTGCAGCTCCTTGAGATCGTCAGGCGTCGTCGTGAGCTTCATGCGGACGCGGGCCGACGCCTCGTCGATCAGGTCGATCGCCTTGTCCGGCAGCGCGCGGTCGCTCACGTAGCGGTCGCTCAGGGTGACCGCAGCCCGCACGGCGGAATCCGTGATCGTCACGCGGTGATGCTTCTCATAGAGCGACTTGACACCGTTGAGGATGTCGACGGTTTCCGTCAGCGAAGGCTGGTCCACGAAGACTGGCTGAAACCGCCTCTCGAGCGCCGCGTCCTTCTCGATGTATTTGCGGTACTCGTTCAACGTGGTCGCGCCGATGCACTGGATCTCGCCGCGGGCGAGCGCCGGCTTCAGGATGTTGGCGGCGTCGATGGCGCCTTCCGCGGCACCGGCGCCCACCAGCGTGTGGAGCTCGTCGATGAACAGGACGACCTCGCGGCTGGATCGGATCTCGTCGAGAATCTTCTTCAAGCGCTCCTCGAACTCACCTCTGTACTTGGTTCCCGCGACCAGGGCGCCCATGTCGAGCGTCAGCACGCGTTTGTGCTGCAGCGATTCAGGCACGTTACCCAGGTTGATCTGCTGCGCCAGGCCTTCGGCGATGGCGGTCTTGCCAACGCCAGGCTCGCCGATCAGAGCCGGGTTGTTCTTGGTCCGCCGGCTGAGGATCTGGATGACGCGCTCGATCTCCATCTCGCGGCCGATCACCGGATCAAGCTGGTTACGCCTCGCGAGGTCGGTGAGGTCGCGCCCGAACTGGTCCAGCAGCGGCGTCTTGGACGGCTTCTTGGGGGCGGGCTCCGCCTCGGTCTCGGCGCTCGAGTCGTGCAGCAGGCGCTCGATCTCCGAGCGGACCTTCTCGAGTGTCGCGCCAAGGTCTTCGAGGACGTGGGCGGCGATGCCCTCGCCTTCGATCAGCAGCCCAAGCAGGAGGTGCTCGGTGCCGACGTAGTTGTGTCCCATGCGCCGCGCCTCTTCGAACGAGATCTCGATGACCTTCTTGACGCGCGAGGTCGGGATGATCTGCTGGATGATGATCCGCTCGTTGCGGCCTAGGACCGACTCGATCGTCTGGCGAACCTTGCCGATCTCGACGCCGAGGTTGTTGAGGACCTTGGCGGCCAGGCCTTCACCTTCGCGGAGCAGACCGAGGAGCAGGTGCTCTGTGCCGATATAGCTGTGGTGCGATCGTTCTGCTTCTTCCTGAGCCAGCG
>Ga0307372_10003122_pt1 | contig 26834 bp, 20 predicted proteins | sample OX1MG_FD_202533 | JGI IMG/M metagenome (GOLD analysis project Ga0307372, IMG submission 202533) | Soil microbial communities from Risofladan, Vaasa, Finland - OX-1 | ecosystem: Environmental > Terrestrial > Soil > Coastal area > Acid sulfate soil | place: Finland: Risofladan, Vaasa | collected... | reverse complement strand
GGGTACGGGCACCTGGCGTTCCGGGACATGGCGTTCGACCAGGAGCGGGCGCAGCTCCTGGTCCCGTCGCTGGCCAACGGCTACCCGCATTCGCTGGTCCACCTGTACCAGTGCCTGGTCAACGCCGCGCGGCTGGGCCTTACCGGGGTGGTGGCCGAGTTCGGCATGTTCAAGGGCGGCACCACAATGTTCCTGGCGCGGGTGATCGAGCGGCTCGGCGCGGGCTGGCCGGTGATCGGGTTCGACAGCTTCGGCGGGTTCCCGCCCCGCCGGTCCCCGCTGGACATGTACGACCACCCGGACTGCGTTTTCACCGACCTGGCCGCCGTGCGGCGTTATCTTGACGGGCGGGACATCGAGATCGTGGCCGGGGACATCGCGGCCACCCGCGGCCGGCTGGAAGGGGAAGACCTGGTGCTGACCTTCATCGACACCGACAACTACACCCCGGCCGCCGCGGCGCTGGAAGTCGTGCGGGAGCACACCGTGCCGGGCGGCGCGATCGTGTTCGACCACTTCACCGGCACCGACAGGTTCCGCTACACCTTGGGCGAGCGGATCGCCGGGCGCGTCCTGCTCGATGATCCCCGCTGGTTCCACCTGCACGGAACCGGCGTCTTCTACCGCCAGCCGGCCCAGGGGGCGGGCCGGTGAGGCGCCCGCCCGTGCCCAGGCGGCGGATCTACGACCTGTACTGGTACTTCGCTTCCGAGCGGCAGGCGATGTTCACCCGCCGCGTCGCCGGCGAGCCGGGACCGTGGACCGATGACCCGATCCTGGCGCAGTTCAAGTTCTGCAACGTCTTCCGCGCCGCCGACCGGGTGTCGCAGTACATGATCCGCGACGTGTGCTACCACGACGAGCCGTGCTCGCCGGAGGACCGGCTGTTTCAGATCGCCGCGTTCCGCACGTTCAGCAAGACCGCCACCTGGCAGGCCGTCCGCGCGACGCTCGGCCGCTACCCGGTGCTGGATGACCTGGCGGACGGGACGTTCACCGCCGCGCTGGACCAGGCACGGAAGGCGAACGGCGGGCTGTACACAGGTGCGTTCATCTTGTGCGCCACCGACGCCTACGGTCAGCCGGACAAGCACCGCAACCACGTCGAACTGTTCCGCCACATGTTCCTGCTCGACCGCCTGGGGGCCAGGCTGCTGGCGGCCACGTCGCTGCGGCAGGTGTATGACCTGCTGCATGGCTACCCGCTGATGGGCGACTTCATGTCCTACCAGACCACCATCGACCTGAACTACTGCGCGCTGCTCGGCTTCAGCGAGAACGACTTCACCGTGGCCGGTCCTGGCGCGCTGCGCGGCATCAGGAAGTGCTTCGAGGATCTGGGCGACTACACCCCGGCCGACGTGGTGCTGTGGATGACCGACCGGCAAGAGGACGAGTTCGCCCGCCTCGGCCTGCCGTTCGGCGGGCTGTGGGGCAGGCCCTTGCACGCGATCGACTGCCAGGGCCTGTTCTGCGAGACCGACAAATACTGCCGTGAGGCCGCGCCGGAACTGGCCAGCGCCCGCAAGCGGATCAAGGCCCGGTTTACCCCGACCCGGCAGCCGATCCGGCTGTTCTTCCCGCCGAAGTGGGGGATCAACGACAAGCTGCCCTGCGAGCCGGTGCTCAGCGACAACACGCCGGCCGCCGACATACAGGGCGCTCTGTTCTGATCAACGTGGGCCGAGCGGCGCGCGGGAAGGCGGGCAGGGCAGCCGCCGCTCCCAGCTTGCCTGTTACCTTATGGCCATATTTCCCTTACCAGGGGTAGCAGATGTCTTGACATGGCTTGCGTGATTGTTGCTTCATGGTGTATGCGCGCGAGCGCCTGGGCGTGGCACCTACTCTTGCCGGCCCGGCGGGCTCTTGCCGGCCCGGCGGGGGCGCGCGGCCGTGGCTGGCGTGCCAGCCGCGAGATGGCGGGCCTCGGGCCGGATGCATGCTGGCGCCGGGGAGCTGACACCATCTCGCGGGCCAGCCTGTAGGCCCCTGGTCCTCGTGACCTGTCATGTGCCGGGTGTGGTGGCGGTGTGAGCATCCGCCCGGCGGACATGCGCCCGGCGGGCGGCTGACGGCCAGCGGACACGCGGCTGACAGCCCGCCCAGGTGTGCTTGTCACCTCGGCATCGCGGCGTGAAATGCCGCCATTCCCGTGGTTCCCAGCCTGGCCCGCCGTTCGGGCCGGGCGCATAAACGTGCGGCGAGTCCACGGCTCACCGGCCGGGCGGGGGCGCGTGATCGGCTCCGCCTGGTTCCGGGGTGCCGGGACGGGAGAGGTGAATTGCCTTGATGATCTGGTGGCATCGGTTCCTGCTTCATCCGGCGCTGCTGGCGCCGGCGCTGGCCCGCTGGCTGGCGCCGGCGGCGGGTATCGCCGGGGTGGTGTGGCTGGCGGGCTGGGTTCGCCGGTCGCGGGCGCGGGCCTGGGCGGTGCGGCGTGCGCGGTGGGTGGAGATCCGCCCGCCCGTTCATGCCGGGCCGGAGGACGGGGAGCGGTTCTGGCTGGGGGTGGCGCGGCTGCTTCGGCGGCGTCGCCGCGGCTGGGAGGCGCATGTGGTGTTCGAGCTGGCCTGGTCCGGGCAGCGGCTTCGGCTGGGGGTGTGGGTGCCGGGCCTGGTGGCGGCCGGGCAGGTCGCGCGGATCGCGGAGTCCGCGTGGCCGGGCGCGTCCGCCCGGCTCCGCGAGGGTGCCCCGCCGGCGTTCCCGGACGGCGCGGTCGCGGCGGGCGGTGAGCTGGCCGCGTCCGGGGGCCGGGACTGGCTGCCGCTGCGTGCCGGTCATAAGGCCGACCCGCTGCGGGAGGTCTTCGGTCACGGCTTGTACCTGGGTGCCGGGGATCTGGCGATGGTGCAGGTCGCCGCCCGCCCGGCCGGCGCGTCGCGGGTGGCCCGCGCCCGCGCCGGGGCGGCCAGCGGCCGGGCCGGCGCGCGAGGTGCCGCCGGGCTGGCCGCCGCCGCCGGGCGCCGCCTGGTGCTGGGCGTGCTGGATGTGGTCACGGACCTGATGCGGCCTGGGCCGTCCGCGCCCGCCCGCCGGGCGGCGTATGGCCCGGCCGCGTGGGAGGGACAAGATCCGTTCGGGCAGGCGCGGCAGCGGTCAGCGGTGGCCAAGCTGACCGGCCCGCCGCTGTGGGAGGTCGCCGTCCGGTACACCGCCGCGACGACGGCCCTGGCCGGCCCGGCGGCGGCCGGGCGGGCGCGGGCCGGGCGGGACGCGCTGGGCGCGGCGTTCGGCGCGTTCGCCGGGGAGATGGACCTGGACGCCCGGCCGGTCCGCGACCCGGCGGGAACGCTGGCGTCCCGGCGGCTGCGGCGCGGCTTCCTGGCCGGCACCGGGGAGCTGGCGGCGCTAGCGCACCTGCCGTTCGAGCCGGGCACGGTGCCCGGCCTGGAGCCGCCAGGGGCGCGCCCGGTCGCGCCGCCGCCCGGCATCCGCCGCGCTGACGGGCGCGGCTGGTGAGCGGGCCGGCCAGGCCGGTGGGGGTGACCGAGGCCGGGGGCCGGTTCCTGGCCGGCCTGGCGGTCACCGACGCCCGCTACCACCTGCACATGCCGGGGGTGACCGGGACCGGGAAGACAACCCTGCTGGCGAACATGGTGCTGGCTGATGCCCGTGCCGGGCGCGGCGCGGTGGTACTGGACCCCAAGGGCGACATGATCTGCGACCTGCTGGACCGGCTTCCCGCCGCGGTGGCCGGGCGGCTGGTGCTGATCGACCCGGCCGAGACCACCGCGCCGGCCGCGCTGAACATCCTCGACGGGCCGGACCCTGAGCTGGCCGCCGACCAGGTAGTGGCGATCTTCCGGCGGATCTTCGCGGCGTGGTGGGGGCCCCGGATGGATGACATCCTGCGCTGCGCCTGCCTGACCCTGGCGCGGGTGCCGGACGCGACCCTGGCCGACGTGCCCGCCCTGCTCACCGACCCCCAGGCCCGTGCCGCCCTGGTCCGCCAGGTGGCCGGCGACCCGTTCCTGCGGGGATTCTGGCGCTGGTATGACGGGCTGTCTGAGGCCGGGCAGGCGGGCGCGGCCGGGCCGGTGCTGTCACGGCTGCGGGCGGTCCTGACCCGCCGGTTCGCCGCTGACCTGCTCGGCGCCGCCAGGTCCAGCTTCGACATGGGGAAGGTGCTCGACGGCGGGCTGCTGCTGGCCCGGCTGCCGAAGGGGCTGATCGGGGAGGACACCGCCCGGCTGGCCGGGTCGCTGATCATCGCCCGGACCTGGCAGGCCGCCCTGGCCCGCGCCGAGGTGCCCGAGGCCCGGCGCCGGGACGCGGCCGTATACGCCGATGAGTGCCACAACTTCCTGCACCTGCCCGGCGCGCTGGAAGACATCCTCGCCGAAGCGCGCGGCTACCGGGTGTCGCTGGTCCTGGCCCATCAGCACCTGGACCAGCTCGGCCCCGGCCTGGCCGCCGCGGTGTCGGCGAACGCGCGGAACAAGATCTGCTTCACCCTCGACCCGGCCGACGCCCGCGTGCTGGCCCGCCAGATGGGGCCGATGCTGACCGAGGACGACCTGTCCCGGCTCGGCCGCTACCAGGCCGCATGCCGGCTTATCGTGGACGGGGCCGACGCCCCCGGATTCACCGTGCGGACCCTGCCGCTGCCGCCGGCGGTGCCCGGCCGCGCCCAGGCGCTGCGGGCCGCCGCCCGGCGGCGCTACGGGCGGACCCGTGAGCAGCGGCGCCGCGACGAGCTCCGGCGCCGCCACCCCGGCCGGCTGCGCCCGGCAGGTTCCGGGGAATCCGGCCGCGTTTCGGCTGACCAGCCGGGACCGGTTCATCCTGCGGACCCTGGCCGATCACGACGTGCTGACCACCAGCCAGGTCAGTGATCTGGCGTTCGGGTCGCTGCGCGCCGCCCAGCAGCGGCTCGCGGCGCTGGCCCGGCTGGGGGCGGTGACCCGGTTCCGCCGCAACCTGCCTGCCGGGTCCGAGCCGTGGAAGTTCTGCCTCGCCCCGGCAGGCGCGGTCCTGATCGCGGCCGAACGCGGCCAGCCCGCCCCGCCGGCCCGCAAGGTCCGGGCACGGGCGCTGTCCCTGGCCGCCAGCCAGCGGCTGGGCCACCAGCTCGGGGTCAACGGGTTCTTCACCGCGCTGGCCGCCGCCGCCCGCGCCAGCGGCGGCACGTGCGCCCTGGCCGGCTGGCAGTCCGAGCAGCGTTGCGCTGCGGAGCACGGCGGCATCGTCCGCCCGGACGGCTACGGCGCCTGGGCAAGCGGCGGCCGGGTTACCGGGTTCTTCCTGGAATACGACAACGCCACCGAGACCACCGCGCGGGCGGCCGGGAAGCTCAGCCAGTACGCCGACCTGGCCACCGTCCAGGCCGCGCCCGTGCTCGTGCTGTTCTGGATCGCCTCACCCGCGCGTGAGGCCGCGCTTCGCCCCGCACTGCAACGCGCCGCCGTCCCGGCGGTGACTGTCGCCACGGCCACCCCCGGCCGCGGCCAGCCCGCCGGCCCGGTATGGCTCCCGCTGGGCGCCGCCCGCCGCCTGTCCCTGGACCGGCTCCCGCCGCCCGCCTGCCCGGAAGGAGGCATGCCCGCGTGACTGGCAGCCGCCGCCTCGCCGCGGTCCTGGACGCCCTGCCCGTGCTCCTGCTCGCCGGCATCGCCGGCGCCGGGTCGTTCGCCCACATCCGCGATACCGCCGCCCAGCACGGCCAGCAGCGCGGGCCGATGGCCACCGCGGTCGCGGTGTGCATCGACCTGACCTGCGTCATGGCCGCCCGCGAGCGGCAGCGGGACAAGAACCGCGGCGTGACCGCCAGCCGCGTGTCCTGGCCCACGATCGTGCTCGCGGCCGGGATACTGCTCTCCCTGGCCGCGAACCTGGCCCAGGCCCAGCCCACGGCGTGGGGCCGGGTCATGGCCGCCGTCCCGGCCGGGGCGTTCCTGGTCGCGGTGTCGATGCTGAAACGCCGCGCCGCCGCCCAGCGGCGCCCCGCCGGCCCGGCGCCCGTCCCCGTCCCGCCCGCCGTCCCGGACGGGGACGGCGTCCCGGACGGGCCGTCCGCGGCGGGACAGCCGGCCGGGACCGGCGCTGGCGCCGCTCTGGTCGAATCGGCCCGCCGCGCAGCCGCCGACCACCAGGCCACGCACGGGCAGCCGATCACCCGCGACGCGCTGCGCGCCCGGCTCGCCATCTCCAACCAGGCCGCCTCCGGGCTGCTCCGCCAGATCCGCACCCCCGCGGGAGAGGAGGTGAAAGCCCACGACTCGTCCCGACCGCCCGCCCAGCCGCCCGCCCGGCCGCGACCCGGCACTGCCCCGCAGGCGCCGCCGCGCCCGCGCCCAGCGCCGCGACCAAAGCCGCGACCTGGACGCCTACATCAAGGAGGTAGTAGACCACCTACCGCCGCTGACCGACGACCAGCGTGACATGCTCGCGCTGATCTTCCGCCGCAACCGCCCCCGGTAACCCGGCTCAACAGGAACAAGCGGCGCCCCGCCAGTTCCGGCGGGGCGCCGCTTGTCCTGGCTGACGGCCGGCTATCACGCGGCGATGGCGGCCGGCCCGGCGGGACTGAAGCTCACCCGGTCGGCAACCTCGGGGCGCCGTCCCCGCCCGGCGGGCCGGATCGTGACCGTGATCAGCGCGGCGATCACCGCGCGGCGCTGGCCCAGCGGCAGACCCTGCCAGGCGGCGGCCACATCGGCGGCGTCGGCCAGCGGGGCCAGCGGCGAGATGTCGGTGACTTCCGCGAGCCGGGCCTCGACCTGCTCCATCTTGGCCCGGCGGCGGGCGGTCTGGGTCAGGAACTGCGCGCGGGTGATCCTGTCCTCCTCACGGTCGGCGGCGATCTCCTCCAGCCGCGCCCGGTGCGTCGCCAGCTCCGCCCGCAGACCGGCCACGTCCACACCCCTGGCGGGGGTGGCGATCAGGCTGGCGGCGTCGGGGCGGGACAGCCGTTCGATCACGACCTGGCCGACCAGCTCATCGAGCGCGGCGACCGCCACCGACACATGCCCCCTGCCGCCGGTCTGGCAGCGGTAGATCGGCCGGTCCCTGCGATCACTGGACTTGTTCACCCGCATCGGCGACCCGCACGGGCACAGGAAGATCCCCGACCCCAGCCACTTCGGCGCCGGCCCGGTCCCGGTGTTGGTGCGCCGCTCCGGGTCGGTCAGCCTGGCGACCACCGACTTCCACACATCCTCTTTCAGGATCGGGTCCCAGGGCGCGGTGCCCACGATGTCGTCATCGGTGTAGACCTTCCGCCCGCCCCGCCCGCTCTGCCGGTGGACCATCAGCCCCGCGTTGCGCGGGCGCAGCAGCACGTCCCGCACCCCCGGCGGAGTCCACTGCGTCCCGGCCGCGGTCGGCACCCCGAGCTTGCGCAGATCATGCGCGATCGCCCGCAGGCTCACACCCGATATCACAGCGTTCGCCATCCCCGTGATCACCGCCGCCTCGGACTCGATCACGGTCACCCCGTCCGCCTCGAAACCATACGGGCGCCGCCCGCCGCCGAACCTGCCCAGCCTGGCCTGCCGCTCGCGGGCGGCGGCTACCCGCTCGGCCCGGTGCTCGGACTCATACCGGGCGATCGTGCAAAGCTGCCGGGCGACCATCCGCCCGATCGGGGTGTTCAGGTCGATCATCCCGGCCTTCACCGTCTCGGTGGTGACCTCCCGCGGCTCCACCACGTTGATGTAGTCCTCAAGCTCGGCGTTGGAACGGTGAAGCCGGTCGGTGTGCCAGCACAGCACCACGTCCGCGCCGCCCGAGTGCAGGAGTTCCAGCAGCTTCAGGTACTGCGGGCGGGGCCTGCCTGAATACGCCGAGATGTCGTTGTCGCAGAACACCGCCACCACCAGGTAACCCAGCCGCGCCGCCAGCTCCCGGCACTGCTGCTCCTGATCCGCGACGCCAAGCCCTTCGTCCAGGCTGCCCCGCCGCTTGTCCTTGCTGATCCGCACGTAGACCGCGGCCCGCCTGACCCGCTCGCTCATCGCATCCTCCGGTGTGCCCTGGTTCCTGATGCCTACATCCAGTTTGCTCCAAAGAAACGTCAAAGTCCAGGGTTGGGCAAGACCACCACAGTGGAGATACTCGAGGGCTACCGTCAACGGGATGCCGGATCGGTCGCGGTCCTGGGCCTTGACCCCGCCAGGCAACGCGCGCGGCTGAAGAGCAAGATCGGCATCGTGCTGCAGTCCACTGGCGTGGACACGTACCTGACCGTGGCCGAGACGATCAGGATGTACTCCAGCTACTACCCCGACCCCCGCCCGACAGACGAGGTGATCGAACTCGTCGGGCTCGGGCCGAAACGGAACACCAGAGTCATCAAGCTCTCCGGCGGCCAGCAGCGGCGCCTCGACGTCGCGATCGCGCTGGCCGGAAACCCCGAATTGCTGTTCCTCGACGAGCCGACAACCGGCTTCGACCCGTCGGCTAGGCACGAAGCCTGGCAGATAGTGAAGAATCTTGCCGAGCTCGGCAAGACCGTGCTGCTGACCACGCATTACATGGACGAGGCGCAGTACCTGGCCGACCGCGTCGCCGTGATCGCGGCAGGCAAGATCGTTGCGCAGGGCGCCCCGGCCACGATCGGCGAACGCGAGCTGGCAAGCACGCACCTGCGCTACCGCCTGCCCGACGGCTACCGAGCGCCCGGCACGGCACCGCCGGCCGACCTCGTCAGCGAGCCCGGACCCGACGGGGTCGTCGATCTCGTCCCTGCCGACCTGACCGTGGCATTGCACCGGCTCACGGGCTGGGCCGTCGAGCACGGTGTGCGGCTCGACCAGCTGGAGATCGTCAGGCCGTCGCTTGAGGACGTCTACCTCGCGCTGACCAGCGGGCAGCCGAAGGGCGGCACGGCTGGTGATCGCGACCCGGCCAGCGGGTCCGGGCGGGGACTGCGCAAGCTCTGGAGGCGAGCATCATGAGCACGGCTGGCCTCACGCTGCGTCAGGTCGGTTACGTGAACAAGACGTTCTGGCGCAACCCTGCCTCGGCCTTCTTCACCTTCGCCTTCCCGCTCATGTTCCTGGTGATCTTCACGTCGCTGCTGCCGCAGTTCAAGGTGCCGGTGGGCGGGCGGATGGTGAGCAACTCGACCTACTACGTCGCGGCGATGGCCACCTTCGCGGTGATCACCGCGTGCTTCAACAACATCGCCATGACCGTCTCGTTCCAGCGGGACGCTGGAGTGCTGAAGCGGACGAACGGTACCCCGCTCCCCGCCGTCGCCTACCTCGGAGCGCGGATCGTGCACGCGCTGCTGGTGGCGGTAGTGCTCGTCGTCATCACGGCGACTTTCGGACACGCGCTGTACTCAGCGGCCATACCGACCGGACTGACGCTGCTCCGGTTCGCAGTAATCCTGGTGATCGGCGCGGCCACCTTCTGCGCGCTCGGCTTCGCCATCACCGCGGCCATTCCGAACGCCGACGCCGCGGCGGCGATCGTCAACGCTGCCATCCTGCCGTTGCTGTTCTTGTCCGGAATCTTCATCCCGCTCGGCCCGCATACGCCGTCGTGGATCCTGTGGATCGCCAGGGTCTTCCCGGTCAAGCACTTCGCGGACGGCATGCAGGCCGGCTTCCTCGGCACCACCTTCCGCTGGACGGACACGCTCGTGGTGGCTGCCTGGGGCGTGGCCGGGTTGCTGATCGCCGCCCGGTACTTCAGCTGGGAACCTCGAAGGTAGCTTGCGGGCGCGACAGCAGACTCCGACTCTTAACTCCCCGGCACGAGGACCAGGCAAGAACGTGGTTCCCGGCATCCCGGCTACACGTCGTGCTTGCTCACCAGCGCGATCCAGTTGCCGTCCGGGTCGGCGACATACGCGCGGCGAAGCCCGGAAACGTGGCCGCCATGCGGCTCGACCAGGACCGGCGTCCCAGCGGCGTGCAGGGCAGCGACCGTGTCGTCGGCCGACTCGCACCATACGACGAGTTCCATCGGATGACCGGCCGTCGGCGCCGGCAGACCCTCTCTTTGCACGGCGTCGCGGCTGCTCAGCGCGATCGTAACGTCTCCGAGTCGCAACTCCACGTGCTCCGCGGGCCCGTCCTCAGGGAGCCTGAAGGTCTGCGTGCCGCCGAGCAGGTCTTGATAAAAGGCAACCGCCCGTTCGACGTCGGCGCTGTATAGGTTCGGCATCACGGACATGACCATTATCGTTTCTCCTTCATCTGACTGCATCTGGTATCTGACTGCATCTGGTATCTGACTGCATCTGGTATCTGGCTGCCGCCGCATCTGGATGCCGCTGGCCGCCTCGGGCTGCCGCTTGGTTCAACTGGTTGCCGCTCGGGCGGCGATGTGCCGGGCGAAGGCGTTCAGCGGTTCGCCGCCCTTCCCGTCGAGAATCCGGCGCATCCGCTCCGCCTGGGCGCCGTAGCGTTCGAGATGCCGGTGGGTCAGGTCGACACGGGTTACGTGCGGACCCTCCGGAGTGAACGTGACCTCGATCTCCGAGCCGCGGCCCGGATCTTGCTCGTACGTCCAGTCCGAGCTCACCTGCCAGGTCAGCAGCAGCCGACAGGGCGGCTGCCAGGCGAGCACGGTGCCCCAGTCGGTTTCAGTGCCGTCGTCGGCTCGTTCATACCACCTGCCGCCCGCGAACGGCTCGAGCACTACCTCGCGTCCAGCCGGCTCAGCGAGGTGATGGGTGTGCACGGGCCACCACTCCTGCCCGACGAAGACCTCGAACGCTACCGCGAGAGGAGCGTTCACCCGCTCAGTCTTCGCGACCACAACCTCCTGCTCGATCATCATGTTCTGCTCCCTTGCCCGGGCCTCCGCGGCGCGTTGGTACGCCGAGAGGGACCGCTCCCAGTACCAGTCGAGGTTGTCGCGCAACCTCCGCAACCCCTCGGGCTCCAGGTGGTAGACCCGACGGTTGCCTACCGCCCGGTTGCCCACCAGCCCCGCGGCTTTGAGAACCCGCAGGTGCATCGACACCGCGGTACGACCGACCGGCATTCCAGCGGAGATCCTGCCGACATCAAGCGGACCTGCGGCCAATCGAGCGATGATCTTGCGTCGGGTCGAATCCCCCAAAGCGTCCAGCGCCGCATCTATGTCAGTAGCCATTGACTGTCAAAATAGGCTGATATTGCTAGCTCGTCAATCATGTGCCGCGTGACAACCGCCGGCGGACCTTGACTCCCGAGCGCTGGAGCTAGACTCGGCTGGTGACCGACTTACGGCGAACCGCGCTGTCCAGCCTCCGCCTGCACCAGACCGGCTGGCCACGGAATGGCTGGCGGCGGGCGGGCTGGCCACGGACGGGCTGGCCACGGACGGGCTGGCCACGGACGGGCCCGGCGCGGGCGCTCGGAGTGCTCGCGAGTTTAGCCCTGGCCGGTCTGCCCGCGGCCTTCACCGCTCCCCCGGCCGCCCCTGGGCACATCGCCGCGCTGCCAACCCGGCTCGTCGCGCCGTTTCTGCACGTCTCGGGGAACAGGCTCCTGAATGCCCGCGGCCAGCGCGTCGTGCTGCGCGGTATCAACCGCTCCGGCGGCGAGACCGCCTGCGTCCAGGGCTCCGGGATATGGGACGGCCCGATGAACCAGGCTTCGGTCACGGCTATCCGCAGCTGGCGGGTGAACGCGGTCCGGGTGCCGCTCAACGAGGCCTGCTGGAACGGCCAGTCCTACGTCAGGCCAGCGTTCCGCGGCGCGAATTACCGCCGTGCGGTCCTCGGCTACGTACGGCTGCTCAACCGTAACGGCCTGGTAGCCATACTCGACCTGCACTTCTCCGACGGCGCCTATCTTGGCGCGTCTGGTAACTGCCGCACCAGCCTGGCCATGTGCCAGAAGCCGATGCCGGACGCCGCGCAGTCAGTTCCGTTCTGGATCTCGGTGGCGCGTGCTTTCAAGGGTAACAACGCCGTCGTCTTCGACCTGTTCAACGAGCCGTTTCCCGATGTCGCCACCGATAGCAAAGCCCAGGGCTGGCGCTGCCTGCTGCTCGGCGGCCAAGCCTGCCCCGGACTGTCCTACCGCGCTGTGGGCATGCAATCCCTAGTGACGGCGGTGCGCTCGACCGGTGCCAGGAACGTGATCATGGTCGGCGGACTGCGGTGGGCGGACGACGTCAGTCAGTGGCTGAAGTTCAGGCCCGCTGATCCTGACCACAATCTGGTGGCGTCCTGGCATGTCTACAGCTTCAACAGGTGCACGGTGACCACCTGCTGGAACTCCCAGGTGGCACCGGTCATCGCGAGAGTACCTGTGGTCGTCGGCGAGATGGGCGAACGGAATTGCGCCGACACCTTCATCCTGCCGTTGATGCGCTGGCTGGACGCGCGTTCTACCGGATACCTGGCCTGGGCCTGGAACTCCGACTTCCCGTGCGGCGCGGGGCCAAGCCTGATCAGGAACTACGGCGGGACTCCGACCCGCTACGGCCTGGGGTATCGCTCTCATCTACGATCGCTGCGGTGACCGGGACGCCTCGGCGCTTGCAGCGGTGAATGGTTGCGGACATTGCTGCCACGCTTGACGCCCGCGGCGGCAGACCGAATGATCTCCGGATACCTCGGGGCCTAGCAAGATCGCGATCGTAGAGAAATCGCATTCTCGCCTGTCAGTCGCACCTCGCCCCGCTTTAACCGCCGCTACGCCCGCGTGTCGTCAAACCCCGGTGAAAGACACAGGCCAGGGGCCGTTCCCGGACGGAGCGGACCAGCGGTCTTGGCTTCCTCAAGTACCGACGCCGCGGCCAGGAACGCAGCCATGGCCACTGGCCCAGGCGACCTTCGGTAGTCCTGGGCCACCAGGCCCACCGCGCGCTCCATCAGAGTTCCTGGCCAGGACGCCGCTGCGACTCCGCCACTCCGCCGCGACACCGCACCCATCACCTCACCAGCATGCCTGTTGCGGCCGACTGCTCGCCTACGTCCGCGGAACCAGGCGCTCCCCTACTGCCGTACTACTCCAACCGCGTACTACTCCAACTGCCGTGCCGACACTTACTGCGGTACTCGCCGAACCCGCCGACGAGCCGATGATCGTTTCGGAGACCACGCTAGCCGTAGAAGACACGTTCGGCGACGGCCCGGGCCCGCCGGGCGGCCCGGCGCCAGTCCTGCAGGAGGTCTTGTGCTGCGCCCGGCGCGTAACCCAGCAGCTGCGCGGTCGCGGCAAGCTCCGTCCGGCCAACGGGCAGCACGTCCGAACCGCGGCCGCGCACCAGCATGATCGCGTTCCTGATCCGTGCCGCGAGCACCCACGATTCGCAGAGCGCGGTGGCGTCCTGCGGGTCGAGCAGGCCAGCGTCGCGTGCTGCCCCGAGCGCGGCCAGCGTCTGAGTGGTGCGCAACTCCGGCACGGAGCCGCCGTAGCGCAACTGAAGGAGTTGCGCTACCCACTCGGTATCGGACAGTCCGCCCGGTCCCAGTTTGACGTGCAGAGCCGGGTCGATACCCCTGGGCATGCGTTCCGCTTCGATCCGGGCCTTTATCCTCTTGATCTCCCTGATGGACTGCTCTGCCATTCCGCCAGCCGGGTACCGGACCTCGTCCGCGAGCACGGTGAACAAGCCGCCGAGCTCAGGGTCGCCTGCCACCGGGTCGGCGCGCAGCAGCGCCTGCACTTCCCAGGGTTGCGCCCAGCGATCGTAGTAAGCGCGATAGGCGCTCAGCGTGCGCACCAGCGGACCTTGCCGGCCCTCTGGCCGCAGGTCGGCGTCGATCCGCAGCGGCGGATCGGGACCGGGACGCTCTAGCAGCCGGCGCAGCCCGTCCGCGACGGCGTGCGCGGCCTTGGCCGCTGCCTCCTCGTCCGCCCCGGGGAGCGGCTCGAATGCGAACAAGACGTCGGCATCGCTGGCGTAGCTCATCTCCTGACCGCCGAACCTGCCCATCGCCACGACGCTGATCCGCATCGGAAGCTCGCCGAGTGACCGTTCCGTCGCCCGGCACGCCAGGTCGAGCGCGCCAGCTACGGTCACTGCCGTTCCGGTGCTGAGCGCCCGCGCTACCTGGCCGACGTCCAATTGCCCGAGCAGGTCAGCCGCGGCGGTCCTGAGCAGTTCCCTGCGGCGCAGCGCGAGCAGCCCGAGCGCTGCCCCGCCGAGGTCCGCGGCGCCGAGGTCCGCGGCGCCGGAGTGCCTGCGCACGGTCGCCTGCGCCTCGGCGCGCAAGTCCCCGCCTGGGCGAACCGCGAGCTGTTCGTCATCGGCCAGCATCGCCACTGCTTCCGGCGCTCGGAGCAGCAGGCCGCAGGCGTACTTGCCGGAGGCGAGCAACCGCGTCATCCGCCACGCGACCTTGGTGTCATCCCGCAGCAACCGCAGGTACCACGGCGAATTGCCGAGCGCCTCGCTGACCTGGCGGAAGGCCAGCAGGCCCGCGTCCGGCCGCGGCGCGTCAGCGAACCAGCCGAGCATCGCGGGCAGCAGTGCCCGCTGAATCGCCGCCTTCCTGCTCACCCCGGTGGTAAGGGCATCGATGTGCCGGAGCGCACCAGCCGGGTCCGCGTAACCGAGCGCTTCAAGACGATCAGCCGCCGCCTGTGAGGTCAGCTTGATCACGTCGCCTGGCAGCCGGGAGACCGCGTCAAGCAGCGGCCGGTAGAACAACTTCTCGTGCAGTTGCCTGGCGACCGTGGAGTGCTCGCGCCAGCGCGCGATCAGCTCGGCCGATGGATCCCCGGCCCAGCCGGCTGGCAGGTCCGCGGCAGCGGCCCCGGGATCGCGCATCGACCGCAGCGCCCGGCCCACCTGGCGTAGCACAGCAGGATCGGTAGGCAGCGAGTGCGTCCGCCGGAGCTGACGCAACTGCAGCAAGTGCTCGACCATCCGCAGGAACCGGTATGCGCCGGCCAAGCTCAGCGCGTCCTGCCTGCCGACGTATCCGCCTGCCGCGAGCGCGGCGAGCGCGGGCAGCGTGGCCGGCTGGCGCAGCGTGTCGTCGGCCCGGCCGTGCACGAGCTGAAGCAACTGGACGGCGAACTCGATATCGCGCAGCCCGCCAGGACCGAGCTTGATCTCGCGCCCTGCCTCCCCGGCCGGCAGGCTCGCGATCACCCGGCGCCGCATGGCCTGGACATCGGGGACGAAGTCGTCGCGTTGCGCGGCCTGCCAGACCAGCGGCGTGAGGGCCGCTATATAGGCAGCGCCGAGTTCGGCGTCGCCGGCGACCGGCCGTGCCTTGAGCAACGCCTGGAATTCCCAGGTCTTGGCCCAGCGGCGGTAATAGGCGACATGACTGGCCAGGGTACGGACCAGCGGCCCCTGCCTGCCCTCGGGCCGGAGGTTGGGATCGACGGGGAAGAGCGGGCCTTCCTCACCCGGGTCGGAACAGACCCTGATCATGGCGCTGGCCAGTTGCGTCGCCGTCCGCAGTGCGGCTGCCTCGCCCTGGCCGGCGGTCTCGGCTTGCGCGGCTGGCTCGCTCTGGCCGGCTGTCTCGGCTACGAAGATCACGTCGACGTCGCTCGCGTAATTGAGTTCGCGGGCGCCGCACTTGCCCAGCGCGATCACGGCCAGGCGGCAGGGGTGAGCTTCACGCGACAGCCGCGCGGTCGCCACGGCGAGCGCGGCCTGCAGCGCAGCCGCCGTCAGGTCGGCTAGCTCGGCCATCACCTCGTCGATCGTCACCAGCCCGGTGAGATCCCTGGCGGCCAGCCGCAGCAGCCGCCGCCGGTACGCGACGCGCAGGTCCTGCACCGGGTTCCCGGCGCCGGCCGCTTCTACCGCCGCGAGCAGTTCGGCGTTCAGCTCGACCGCCGACGGCGCGGTCTCCACCTCGGGCCCGCGCAGCAGCTGCCAGTCGTCGTCGTGCCTTCGGAGATGCTCGGCGAGTGCCGTGCTCGCGCCGAGCACGGCGACGAGCCTGGCCAGCAGTCCCTGGTCCGTACGCAGTTCGGCCATCAGGTGACCGGACCGGGGCAGCCGGGCGAGTCCGGCCAGCGCCTGGTCCGGATCGGCTGCCGCTGCCAGCGCCGTGACAAGCGCGGAATCCGCCCCGAAGGCATCCAGGCCGAGATCGGTGGTCAGCAGCCGCTCCGCACCCGCCGTATCGGTGAACCCCAGTGCAGCCAGCCTGCCGCCCAGCGTCGTTCCCCGAGGCATCGTCACCCCTGCACGGTAACCCGGCGCACCAGCACCGGTGCCCCCGGATCGGCGGTCAGTTCGCGCGGGCCCGTACGGCGCGCGGGCGGTCAGTCCGCTGGCGACGGCCGCAGCCGGCCGATCAGCAGGGCCGCGACTTCGCCGCCGCGCGGGTCTTGCCAGAAGCTCGAGTGCCGGTGGATCGGTGGCGGCGTCGGATTCTCGTCGCTGGCCAGAACCACGGGATCCCAGCATGGCTGGTCAACCTCGTCGCGCAGGCAATCCTCGCGACGGCGGTCGGTGGTGATGCCAGCTGCGATCGGGTCGCGGAAGATCCACGAACCGATGTAGTCACTCTTGCGCACGACGTTGCGCCACCGGTAGCCGGGGCGCGCGTCCGTATCCGGCTGCCGCTCATCCACGACCACGCCGAGCAGAACCCTGAGCTGGTCGAGCTGCTCGCAGCCGAAGTACTCAGGGAACGCCCGGCCGTACAGCCTTCTGGCCGGGCAGGCCAAGGTGAGCAGCGCGACCCGGTCGCGCACGGCGCGCGGTAGCTGGGCGGCCACGGCGATGGCGATGACCGAGCCCTGGCTGTAGCCGGTCAGCAGCACTGGCCCAGGCGGCACGGTGAGGCCGCGGGACCTCGACAGGTCAGGTCGCTCGGCCTCGCGGAAGAACCGCGTCCGGTCGCCGTCACCTGGCTCGTCGGCCGACCCGGTCAGCAGCCGGATCCGGTCCACCACCTCGGGAACGGCACGTTCCCCGTAGCAGGGCGGCGCGAGCGGATGGGCCGCACGTGGCCAGAAGGTCGCCACGTCCCACAGCGCGCCGATGGTCTTGCGGTCGGACAGGTTCGAATACGCCGAACGCAGCAGAAAGAGGAAGAGACCAGATATCAGCACGACAACGACGGCGATCAGCGAGACGCTGCCGGACAGCCAGCCGGACCCGGTCAGTACTTGCGGGCGGCCAGGCGCCCCGGCGGAAAGGTATGCGACGATCTCCGCCGCCAGGATCGCGGCGAGCCAGCCGACGACGACAAGCAGCGCGGACACCGCGGCTCCGTCGGCCAGTTCGCCCAGTGCCCAGGCACTGGCGACCTTCTTCCGGTTCTTGGCGATCGGGTCCTCGGCACGGACGGCTCGGCCCTGCTCTGAGCGCCCGGTCAGTTCGGCAGCCACTGTCCCGTCGGCAGCCACTGTCCCGTCGGCAGCCACTGTCCCGTCGGCAGCCACTGTCCCGTCGGCAGCCGTGCTCGCGCCGCCTCGGCCCGCGTAAGCCAGGTCGACCAGATGCTGGCCAACTTCGGGCTTGGTGAAATCACCCAGGGTTCTGCGATACCTGACAAAGAGCACGACTCCGCCTAGCACGACACCAGCCAGCAGCCCGAGCGCGCCCGCACCGGCCGCGTAAATAGGCCAGGGCAGCGCCAAGGTGTCGGGCAGCGCCGGGCGGAATTCGAAACCGCTCGGTGCCGGGGAGCCGAGCAGCTTGGCGACGCTGATGCTAATCACTGCACTGAACAGGCCGCCCAGGCAGAATGCCAGCACCGCGAACAGCACGGACAGGCCGCCGCCCAGGTACGCGCGGAAGTCGCTGCCGATTCCTGCTGCGCGTTCCCAGGCGCGCGCGCGGACCGCCAGCACCAGCACTGACACCGCCAGAACGATCAGCAGGGCGAGTTGCACGGCCAGCAGCACGAGGGTAAATCCAGTCAGGCCAGGCAACGCGCCGTGCCGCGGGCCGGGCCGGCGGTCGCTGACTCCGACGACCGCGGCGCTGAACGCCAGGGCGGCCACCGCCAGGGCGAGCACAGCCCGGCACGCCCAGCCTGCCCGGTCCGCCGCGGGATGACCGCTGCGGGTCAGCGCATGCCGGTCGGCGAGCGGTGCCGCCAGAAGGCCCGCGGAGCAGGCGAGCACGGCGCCGGCCAGCGCGACGGCTGCCGTCCTGAGCGTGGTCAGGCGTTCCGGTGGCAGCGCGGCGATCAGCGCGGTCGCCGCGCACGCCGCGGCCACGTGCAAGGAGCGCTGCCGGCGCACCAGTCGCTCGCCGCGCCAGAATCCCTTAGCCGCCAGCGGCCACCCCTCGCGCGGTTCAGGAACCGCCGTGCTGGTGCGTGCTTCGTAGCGGCTCGCGGTGGTCACGCTGACCCACCAGAGCGCGCCGACCACGATCGCCACGCCGGCCACGGCGATGGCCACCCGCCAGCCGGCCTGCAGCCCGGCGTACCACCCCATCCAGGTCGGCAGGAACGTGAGGCTGGCACCCTGCCACGCGACCGTACTGATCATGACCGTCGCGATCGCACTGACGAACTGAACGGTCGCCGCGAGCGAAAGTAGCCTGAGCAGGACATGGGCGAGCCAGTGCGTTCCCATGCGCGGGTCGCTGCGCCGCTTGGCAGGGCCAGCCTCCTCGGCCACCCTGGACGGCGCGCCATCGCCTGCGGGCGCGGGCCGTGGCTGCGCGGGCCGTGGCTGCGCGGGCAGCATGAAGTAGGCGACGTTGTACATCATGAACGGCGAGAGCAGCAACCAGGAAGCCGATGCCAGCGGCGCCTCAGTCAGGCCGCCCCAGGAATAAGCCTCGACTTTCCACGGCACGCTCGGCTTACCGGGTCCGTCCGGGCTCCAGCGCCGGAAGAATCCGGTCACCGAGTCGCCGGCGACTTGCAGAGCTGCCGGGTGCTCGAGCATGGTCGGGCCGTTGGAGCCGGACACACCGTGAATCCTCAGTTCGGTGACCGGATCGGACAGCGCGACGTCTGGCAGCGCGCCGGCTGCGCCCGCCCGGGCCGGGCTGGTCTGGTCTTGCTTGGCGAATCCCCAGGCAGCATCGAAACCGAGGACAACCCGTTCTGCGTCGTCGGCCATAGCCCCTCCCGCATTGCCGGCCACGGCCCGGCGCAATGGTGGCCTCGCGCCGCGCACCGATGCCGCCTAGCCATTCGATCGCAGCAATCATCTCCCAATTTGTCGCCTGCCGCGAACTGTCCCTGGCCGGAGATTCGGCTCACCTGGACGACCGGCTGGACGACCGGCTAGACGGGCGGCGTCCAGCGGCCGGCGCGTCGTCCGCTGGCAATGTGCCCGCTCCGCTCGCGTTTGTTTTTACAATTGATCTCAGTTAAACTCAGGCTCGCGAGCATGCTGGTGGGGACGGAGGACCGGATGACGTATGTAATCGCCGAACCGTGCGTGGATGTCTGCGACCGGGCGTGCGTCGAGGAGTGTCCGGTGGACTGCATCTACGAGGGCAAGCGGATGCTCTACATCCATCCGGATGAGTGCGTGGACTGCGGGGCATGCGAGCCTGTGTGCCCGGTTGAGGCAATTTATTACGAGGATGATCTGCCGGAGAAGTGGGCAGTCTACGCCGGGGAGAACGCACGGTTCTTCGCCGAGCCGCTGCCCGGCCGCGGCGAGCCGCTCGGCTCGCCCGGGAGTGCGTCGAAGGTGGGCGTGGCGGGAGCTGACACGACGTTCGTCGCAGGGCTTCCGCCGCAAAAGTGAGCCGGGCCGGCGGGGAAGTGTCCCGGGTGCCGGCCTAGCGCGGTCGGATGGATTTCCGCGGGAGGGCACGATGAGGGTGATCATTTACGGGGACTTCAACTGCCCCTACTCCTACCTGGCCAGCCAGCGGGCGGACCGGTTGATCCGCGGCAAGATAGCGCAGGTCGACTGGCGGGCGGTGGATCACGACCGGAGACTGCCGGTCACCGGGACGCGTTCCGACGCAGGCCGCGAGCTGTGGGACGACGAGCTGGCCGAGGTTGCGGGGCTGGCGCTGCCGGCTGAGGATGTGCCTGCGGTAGCTCCGCCCGTGATCAGCAACACTGACGCGGCGGTGGCCGCGTATGCCGAGGCAGTCACCGACGGGATCGCCGATGAGTTGCGCCGCCGCATGTTCCGCGCCATCTGGGCGCAGGGAAGGCACATCAGCAGCGCGTACGAGGTGCGCCGCCTGGTCACCGGGCTGATGTGGCCGCATGAGGACATCCGTGACCGGCTGGCGAGTCCGGACATTCCCAGCTTCCTGCACCAAGACTCCGACCTCGACCGAATCGTCCGGCGGTCGGGTGGCACGATCGCACCGGACGGCGGGCCGCTCACCACGGCAGGGTATCGGCGGATCCGCCACTGGCGGGATGACTGGCTGGCACTGCCAAGCCAGGTCATCCCCTCGGTCATCGGCCCGGATGGGATCTTGCGGTCCGGCGCCGACGGATTGCGCTACCTCGCTGACCTGGCCGGCCATGCAGACGCGATAGCGGGCCTGCCGGTCCGCTCGGCGACGGAACCGGACCAGGACCGGCAGCCCCTGAGGGCTGCCGGGGCGGCTTGACCCGGGCAGCGGGTACCGCCACGGGTGCCCAGCCTCCCCGGATCGTGTGGCATACCGCCACGGGGGCAGTCGTGGCAGCCTACCTACTGGCGGCGGCCGTGGTGGTCGCCGCTCACCGGGTGGTGCCGGTGCCGGAGTGGCTGGCATTGCACCTGCTGGTGCTCGGCGCGGCCACGAACGCGGTGTTCGTGTGGAGCCGCTTCTTCGCGCAGGCACTGCTGCACGCCCGGCCCGGGTCCGAACGGCCAGCGCGGCTGCGACTCGGGGTCCTCAACGCCGGCGTGGTCGCGGTTCTGGCTGGGGTGTCCGGCGGCCTGCCCCCGCTGGCCGTCGCCGGCGCCGCACTGGTGGTGGGCGCGGTTCTCGCGCACGTGGCCAGCCTGCTGGCGATGGCCCGGTCATCGCCCCTCGCCGGGCCGCTGGCCATCGTCGCCCGGTATTACGTCGCGGCCGGTGCCGCGCTAGCCGCTGGCGGCACGCTGGGCGCGGTACTGGCAGCAGGCTGGGCACGCTCGCCGCGCCTGAATGCCGCATTCGTACTCGCGCACGCGCAGGTGAACCTGCTCGGGTGGCTAGGACTGGCGATCATCGGCACCCAGTTCATGCTGTGGCCCATGGTGCTGCGCACCCGGATGACCCAGGACGCGCCCCGGATCGCCCGCCGCGTGCTCGTGCTCACGGCCGGCGGGCTCACGGTGACCATGGCCGCGCTGCTCGCCAGCCCTTACCTCGGCACAGCACACTGGCTGGCCGCCGCGGGGATGGCCGCGTACCTGGCCGGCGCCGTGCTCTCGCTGCTGCCCGCGGCGCGGGAACTGCGGGTCAAGCCTGCGCACACGGCCTCCGCCTGGGCCTTGCTGGCCGGCAATGCGTGGCTGCTCGTGGCGCTCGCCGCCGACACCGTAGGGCTGGCAGCCGGCCTGGACCCGGCCGACCAGGTGCTCGGCGGGTTGCTCATCCCGGTCCTGGGCATCGGGGTGGTCTGGCAGATCCTGACCGGCGCGCTGACGTTCCTGCTCCCGGTGACGGTCGGCGGCGGGCCGGCCGGAAACCGGCGGCTTACCGCGATCTTGGAACGCGCCTGGCGCGGCCGGGCAGTTCTCGGCAATGCTGGGGTGCTCGCACTAGCGGTTCTGCCCGGCAGCGGCTGGCCCCGGACGGTGGCGTGGGCGGCGGTGCTGGCCGGGTTCGGCACGTTCCCCGTGCTGGCCGCGGCAGCGCTGGCGGCAGCGCGACGTGGCACCAGCAGGCCGACGGGTCCCCGCGCTGATTGCGCCAGTGAATGTTAGTTTCAACTATCACCTCTGCATTAAAATAGCGACCATGGACCTGGAGGCGCTGATCGCTCCCGATGCCGGCTCCCCGCTAGGCCAGAGCCGGGCTCAGGTGCTGGACATACTGCGCCGTACGGGCTCGCCGCTGGGCGTGCGGGAGATCGCCGGTCGCACCGGGCTGCACCCCAACACCGCCCGGTTTCACCTGGACGGGCTGGCGGAGGCTGGGCTGGCGACCCGGGAACCGCAGGCACGGGCAACGCCCGGCCGGCCCAGCATGGTGTACCGGGCCGTCGAGAGCGGCAGGCCAGCGGGCGCACGCCGCTACCGGCTGCTCGCCGAGATGCTCACCAGCCTGATCGCCGGCATGATGCCAGAGCCGGGCAAGGCGGCCGCGCGGGCCGGGCGCGAATGGGGCGCCTACCTCACCGAGCGGCCACCCCCCTACCAGCGGATGCGCTCCGGCGAGGCCATCGAGAGACTCACCGCGATCATGGCGGAGCTTGGCTTCGCCCCGCAAGCCGCGGCAGACGGCAAGCAGTACCGGCTGTGCCTGCGCCAGTGCCCGTTCCTGGAAGTCGCTGAACTCCACCAGGACGTCGTGTGCTCGCTGCATCTCGGGCTGATGCAGGGCGTGCTGGCCCAGCTTGGGGCACCGGTCACTACAGACCGGCTGCAGCCGTTCGCCGAACCTAGCCTGTGCATCGCCCACCTGACGGCCCGGGACGAGTCGGGCAATGCCAGCCCAGCCACGGACGCAGCCCGATAGCTGGAATTCCGCCTCTGGTGGCGCGCCGGTCTCGGTCAGTACGGCACGCCGATCTTGCGCCATCTCCGGCCGCCGGTGCCTGGTTCGGCGGGCGGGACCGCCCGTCGGCTGCGGTAGACGATGTAGGGCCGCCACAGATACCACAGCGGGTAACTCCAGGCGTGCACCAGTCGGCTGAACGGCCACACCGCCCAGATGAGCCACGCCGCGGTGACGTGGACCTGGTAGATGAGCGGTGCGTGCGCGATGGCGGTCACGTCGGGGCTGCCAGCGAACAGGCCGCGGAACCAGGGCGCGACGGTGTCCCGGTAGTTGTAGCCATGGCCGAGCAGGTTGACGGCGATGGTGGGGGCGATGCCGGTGAGGATGACGAGCAACAGCAGGATAAGCGCGACATAGTCGACGGCGCTGGTGGTGGCGCGGACCCGCGGCACGAGCAGCCGCCGGCCGGCTAGCACCACCACGCCGCCGATGACGAGCACGGCGGCGAGAGTGCCGGCGCCGGCGGAGAACCACCGGTAGACATTCTCGGGGATACCGATCGCCCGGGTCCAGGACTGTGGGACGAGTACGCCGATCACGTGCCCGCCGATGGCGGCGAAGGTGCCGTAGTGGAAGATCGGCGAGCCCCATTTGAGCAGCCGCCGCTCCTGCAGCTGAGTGGAGCGGCTGGTCCAGCCGAACTGGTCGTAACGCCACCGCCAGATGTGGCCGACCACGAAGATGCCTAGCGCCAGGTAGGGCAACCCCGCCCACAAGAACAGCTGTGCCGTGCTGGGACCGCCCGCTGCCACGCCGACACCGCCCGCTGCCACGCCGACGATGGTCATCTCCGCACCCCAGAACCGGTCAGGTATTCCGGCGGAGCGAAAGGTTCCAGCCCTACGTCCTCGGCGGGCGGCCCCTTCTCCCACGCCTGGCGGATCAGGGCCAGATCCCGCCGGCCCGGCTTGGGCAGGTGCGCGCACACCGCTTCGACGACGCCGACGTAAGGGGTGCCCGCTTCGGCCAGTGCCCGCTGCAGCAGCTCCAGGTCGGCCCGGTGGGCGCGGAGCAGTTTCTCGCCGCCCGGGGACAGCGCGGCGAAGTCCAGGACCAGCGGAAGATAGTCGGGCAGCTCGTCACCGGAGGCTTCGTACCCGGCGGCCCGGTAGGCGGTCTTGAATGCCAGCATCGCCATCCCCCGGTTGCGGGTGTCGCCGTAGCGGTAATAGGTGAGGTACAGGGCGCAGCGGCGACGCAGGTCGAACGTCTCCACGTAGTGCTGCGCGGCCTCGGTGGGCGGTGTGGCCCGCAGCCAGGCTAGGAACGCGCCGAACGACTCCCGGCTAGCCCGGGAGAACGAGCCGGCCACGGCCTCGAGGTGACCGATCCCGTCGAACAGCGCCACGGTCGGGTACTGCAACAGCACCGACGCGAGCTTGTACGGACTGATCGCCGTGTCGGGGCTAGCCGCGCTGGCCCCTGGGTCGGCGGTCATGATCCACCGCCGGGAAACAGGTGCGGTGAGCTGCCCTGGCCGTTCCAGCCGAGCAGGTTGAAATGCACCCGGCCGTCATCACCGCGGAAGGTCTGGCTGCCGCCGGGTTCTCCCGCGGGGTGGAATGTCTCGACCGAGCCGGGCGGGCCATGGCCGCCCATGCCGGGGCCGCCGTCGGTGTCGAGGCCGCAGAACAGCTGCTCGTGCTGTGCCTGAAGCCGGCCGGCGTCCTCGGCGTGCGCCGGGGGGATCACATAGCGGTCGTCGTACTTGGCGATGGCGAGCAGCCGGTACAGGTCCTCCAGGTCGGCCGGGCTCGCGCCCACCGAAGCGGGCAGCGACTCCTCAGGTGCGTGCCCGAGCTGCTGGGCCCGCATCACCGCGCGGACGGCGGCCAGCTTGCGCAGCACGGCCTGGATAGCGTCGGCGTCACCAGCGGTGAACAGGTTCGCCAGGTACTCCGCCGGGATGCGCAGCGCGTCGATGGCGGCGAAAACCCGGTCGGGGTCCGTCTCGTCGTAGCCCGCCGCGTGGACCACGTCCGCGACCGGGGACAACGGCGGGATGTACCAGACCATCGGCAAGGTCCGGTACTCCGGGTGCAGGGGCAGCGCGACCCGGTGCCGGACCGCCAGCGCGTAGACCGGGGAGCGCACCGCGGCGTCGATCCAGTCCGCCGGGATGCCCTGCCGTACCGCCGCCGCGGCGACCGCCGGGTCGGCGGGGTCCAGGAACACCGACAGCTGCGCCTGGTACAAGTCGCGCGGGTCCGGGGTCGCGGCGGCGGACAGGACCGCGTCGGCGTCATAAAGGATCAGGCCCAGGTAGCGCAGCCGCCCGACGCAGGTCTCCGAGCAGATCGTGGGCTGCCCGGACTCGATCCGCGGGAAGCACAGCGTGCACTTCTCCGCCTTCCCGGTCCGGTGGTTGAAGTACACCTTCTTGTACGGGCAGCCGGACACGCAGAACCGCCAGCCGCGGCAGCGGTCCTGGTCGACCAGGACGATGCCGTCCTCGGCCCGCTTGTACATCGCCCCCGACGGGCAGGACGCCACGCACGAGGGGTTGAGGCAGTGCTCGCAGATGCGCGGCAGGTAGAACATGAACACCTGCTCGAACTCGAGCTTCACCTGGTCCGCCAGCCCGGCGAGGTCCGGGTCGGCGGCCGCGTGCACGGGCGCTCCGGCCAGGTCGTCGTCCCAGTTACTGCCCCACTTCGGGCTCAGGTCCTTGCCGGTCAGCGCGGAGATCGAGTGGGCGCTCGGGTTGCGGGTTCCCGGCGGCGCGCTGATCAGCGTCTGGTAGTCATACGTCCACGGGTCGCCGTAGTCGTCGATCGAGGGCAGGTCCGGGTTGTAGAAGATGGACAGCAGCCGGCGCAGCCGGCTGCCTGACCTGAGCTGCAGCCGTCCCTTGCGGTCCAGCGCCCAGCCGCCCTTCCATTGCTCCTGGTCCTCGTACCTCCTGGGGTAGCCGGACCCGGGCTTGGTCTCCACGTTGTTGAAGTAGACGTACTCGGTGCCTGGCCGGTTGGTCCAGGTCTGCTTGCAGGTCACCGAGCAGGTATGGCAGCCGATGCATTTGTCGAGGTTCATCACCATCGCGACCTGGGCCATGATCCGCATCAGTACTGCACCTCCTGGGAGCGGCGGCGGAGCACGGTGATCTCGTCGCGCTGGTTGCCGGTCGGGCCGTGGTAATTGAACGCGAAGGACTGCTGGCCGTAGCCGCCGATCATGTGGGTGGGCTTGATGACCAGCCGGGTCAGGGAGTTGTCCGATCCGCCGTGCCAGCCGGAGATCTCCGACTTGGGCGTCATCAGATGCCGGTCCTTCGCGTGGTACATGAAGACCGTCCCGCGCGGCATCCGGTGGCTCACCACGGCGCGGCACGCGACGACGCCGTTACGGTTGTAGGCCTCGATCCAGTCGTTGTCGGTCACGCCGATCGCGGCCGCGTCGTCCGGGCTCATCCAGATCACCGGGCCGCCGCGGAACAGCCGGAGCATGTGCAAGTTGTCGGCGTACTCAGAATGAATCGACCATTTGGAGTGCGGGGTGAGGTAGCGGACCGTGATCTCCGGCTGGCCATCCTGCGCCAGGCCCTGGGCGCCGAAGTGCCTGGCGTAGTCCAGTGGCGGCCGGTAGGTAGGCAGCGCCTCTCCGTACTCGGCCATCCAGTCGTGGTCAAGGAAGAAGTGCATCCGCCCGGTCAGGGTGTGCCAGGGCTTCTTGCGCTCGACATTGACCGTGAAGGGCGAGTACCGGCGGCCGCCGGTCTCGCTGCCCGACCACTCAGGGGAGGTGATGACCGCGCGCGGCTGAACCTGCGTGTCGGCGAAGGAGATCCGGTCCCCGGCACGCTCCGCGGCCAGGTCGGCCAGGTCCACCCCGGTCCGCTTCTCCAGTTCCTGCCAGGCCTGCATGGCGACGTGGCCGTTGGTGGTACCGGACAGCGCCAGGATCGCCTCGGCCAGGTGCACGTCGCGGGCCAGCGACGGCCGGCCGGCCGCAACGCCGCGCCGCACGGTGCCGTTGGCCCGGCGCAGGTAGTCCACCGCCTCGGTCGGCACCCAGGTGACGCCCTTGGCAGTGGTGCCCAGCGTGTCCACCAGCGGGCCCAGGGCGGCCATCTTCTCCGCCACCGCGGCGTAGTCCCGCTCCACCGCGATCAGCCGCGGCATGGTCACTCCCGGCACCGGCTCGCACTCCCCCGCCCTCCAGTCGGCCACCCGGCCGCCGGGCTGGGCCAGTTCGTCCGGGGTGTCGTGCATCAGCGGCGCGGCGATCACGTCCGTTCGGGTGCCCAGGTGGGTGGCGGCGAGCCTGGAGAATTCCTCGGCGATCAGCCGGAACGCGTCGAAGTCGGTGCGGGTCTCCCACGGCGGCGCGATCGCCGGGTTGAACGAGTGCACGAACGGGTGCATGTCGGTCGTGGAGAT